>Ga0209069_10001409_pt1 | contig 12160 bp, 10 predicted proteins | sample Str013_2_FD_187202 | JGI IMG/M metagenome (GOLD analysis project Ga0209069, IMG submission 187202) | Freshwater sediment microbial communities in response to fracking from Pennsylvania, USA - Straight Creek_MetaG_SC_2013 (SPAdes) (version 2) | ecosystem: Environmental > Aquatic > Freshwater >...
CCCCGGATTCACTTGGATGATTTTCCGGCCGACAAATACCAATCGAGGATCTCGGCGCCGTTCCAATGCAACACGCCCTCGAAGCGCGCGACATGCTCATAGATGGCTTCGAGGTATTTGATCCGGTGCGGCTGGCCGCTGATATAAGGATGGATCGCGAGCGCCATGATCTTCGGGCGCTGCGCGCTCTCCGCGTAGAGGCGCTCGAACTGATCGATCGCGCGCTTGAGCAGATAATCGCTCTCGTGATGCTGGACGATCATCATCGGGATATCGTTGAGCTCGACCGAATAGGGCAGCGTGACCAGCGGACCGTTGGCGGTGCGGATCGTGGTCGGCTCGTCGTCGTAGACCCAATCGCCGATATATTTGATCCCGGCAGCGGCGAGCAGGTCGGGGGTTTCGAGCGTCTGGGTCAGTCCCGGTCCGAGCCAACCCACGGGTTTGCGGCCGCAAGACTGCTCCAGAATTTCGAGGCAACGACGAATCGTCGCGGCCTGATCCGCGAGCAGGTGCATCGGCACTTGGTCATAGCCGTGGCCCATGAATTCCCAATTGTCCCGGCGGGCCTGCTCGGCGACGCGCGGATAGTCCTCGCAGACGCGGGCATTGATGGCGAGCGTCGGCCGGATGCCGCGCCGCGCGAACAGATCGAAGAACCGCCAGGCGCCGACCCGCATCCCGTATTCGTGCCAGCTCCAGTTGGGAACGTCGGGCAACAGAGCCTGCCCGGTCGGCGCCGGCAGGACCTGGCGCGGCATCGGCCGAGCGATGTCCCACACTTCGTAGTTGACGATGGTCCACACCACGATACGCGCACCGCCCGGCAGCTTGAGCACCGGACGATCGACGATGGCCGAAAAATCGCAACGCTCGCGCGGCAGCATGGGTCCGTTCCCTCCGAAGCATCAACGATGGCTATTCGGGCTTGATATGAGCCGCGCGGATTACCTGCGCCCAGGTGGCGATCTCGACTTTGATGCGCGCTCCGAACTCATCGGGCGTGCTGGCGACCGGCTCGTAGCCGAGCTCGGCCAAGCGGGCCTGCATGGCGGGCGCCGCGATGATCTTGGCGATCTCGCGCTGGAGCAGGCCGACAATGTCCTTTGGGGTCCCGGCCGGGACCAGCACGCCGACCCAGCTGTCGCCCACGATCTCCGGATAGCCGGCCTCCGCCATGGTCGGCACATCGGGCAAGATCTGCGAGCGCTTGTTGCCGGTGACCGCGAGCGCCCGCACATTGCCCTGCTTGATTTGCGGAATGGAGGCTGCCGGCGAGCCGAAGCCAATCGGCGTGTGGCCGCCGACCACCGCAAGGATCGCCGGCGAGCCGCCGCCATAGGGCACATGCACGAGGTCGAGACCGAGCAAAAGACGGAACTGCTCGCCCGCCAGATGGGCTTGCGTGCCGGCGCCGGCGGTCGAGTAGCTGTACTTGCCGGGATTGACCTTGATGAGAGCGACCAGTTCCTTGACGGTCGTCGCCGGCACCACCGGATTGACGGTGAGCACGGTGGTGGAGGTGACGGCGAGCGTGACCGGATCGAAGTCCTTGTCTGCATCGTAGGGAATCTTGTCGAACAGCGTGGGGTTCACCACGTAGGAGCTGAAAGCAAACAGCAAGGTATAGCCGTCGGGCGTCGCCTTGGCGGCTTGCGCGGTGCCGATATTGCCGGTCGCGCCCGGGACATTGTCCACATAGAACTGCTGGCCGAGATTCTCGCTCAGCTTCTGGGCCATGAGCCGCGTGAAGGTGTCGGTCACGCCGCCCGGCGCGAAGGCCACGATGGCGCGCACCGCATGCGTCGGATAGGTCTGCGCGGTGGCGGGGCTCGCGCCAGGGAGAGCGAGGATAAGCGCCACCAAGGTTGCGATGAGATATCTGATCATGATCTCGGCCCATCCCGATCGGCAACTGTAGGATGGGCGGAGCTCTTGCGATACCCATCAAACGCGGCCGCATCAATGATTGTAGGTTCGGTTGGCGCGGCTGGCGAGCCTTCGTATCGGTTGGGCGATCAATCCGCGCGTAACCCGACATTGGGCGCCGATGTCGGGTTACGCGCGGTTCAGCCCGGTCGACACCATCGACCGCACGGCCGCGCCAACCCAACCTACCGATCCGGCTCCTCTGCGATCTCCGGCTTGGCATCGCGGCGGCGCAGGAGATTGCCGGCGACGTCGGTGAGGGTGGGAGACGGCAAGGCGGCGAACCGCAAGGGCCGCGTCACCTCGATGGCGGCGAGCCCGAGGCGGGCGGTGAGCAGGCCGTTGAGCACCCCCTCCCCCAGGCGCACCGATACTTTGGCGGCGATGCCGTGGCCGAGAACTTGTTGGATCAAGCTGTCGCCCGCCGCCATGCCGCCGGTCAGCACCAGATGGGCGATGACCTCGCGCAAGAGCCGGATCAGCCCAAGCGTACCGGGCCGGCCGCCATACAGATAGGCGAGCCGCCGCACGACCATGAGAGCGGTCGCCAGCACGAACAGCATGTCGACGGCGGCGCGCGGACTGAGCGCGGTGACCAGCGAGACCCGCTTGGCGGCATCGCTGACGATGCGTCTGGCGTCGCGGTCGAGCGGCTCCATCAATTCCCGCTCGGCGAGGCGCACCAGATCGGCGCCGTCGATGATGTCCTCGAGATGGCCCTCGAGCCGCGCGCGCGCGCGCGCCAGGTGCGGCATGCGTCGGGCCAGCACCAGCATATCGCGCACCACCGCGCGGCCGGCGATCCGATCGTCGCTGGCAAGCGCATCGGTGCTGCGCTGGCGCAGCTTCTCGATGCTGGCGAGGCGCCACAGCCCCAAGGCTTCGCGCGCCGCCATCGCCACGAAGGCGAGCCCCGCGAGCCCGGCGAGCCCTGTCCCCAACCAGCCAAGCCCTTCATTGCGGCCGAACAGATCTTCGATGAGGCGCGTCACGCTCACCCCGATGCCGAGCGCGACCAGCCCGCCGAGAGCGGACCAGAACAATCTGCCCCAGGGAAAGCCGCGCCGCGGCAGCGGGTCCGGTTCGCGCACGACCGGCAGCGATGGCTCCGGCTCGACCATGACCCGCACGGTGCCGCGGGCGGCGCGTCCCTGCTCCGCCGTCACCACGACATTTGGATCATCGAGCCGGAACGCAGCCGGCCGGCGGTGATGCTCGTTCATGGCATCCGGTCTCCGATCAGGAATTGCAGCGCACGGTCAAGGCGAATGTGGGGCAGCATCGCTACACCATCAAGCTGCTCGAGCTTCGGGGGTCGCAGACGCAGGAACCGGAAATCCGCGTCCTGCGGCGCCGCGGTGGTGAGACCGCGGAACGTCGGCATGGGGCCGAACACTTCGTTGGGATCGGCCGGCAGATCGCCCGGAAACATCGCAGCCTCGGTGGCGCCGTCGAAGACCTCGCCGCCCGCGACCTCGCCGGCGGCCGGCACCCCGATGATGCAGGGCAATTCCTCCCGTCCGCGCCGCACGCGTGCTTCGTGCGTCGCCCGCACCGCCGACAGCGCCACCACGTCGATTGGGGCGCCGGCGGCGCTCGCCCGCTCCGCGGCACGCTCGATCATGCGCGCCAGGATCGCCTCCAGCCGCTCGTGGCTCGCATGATGCAGATGGTCGGCCTTGGTGGCCGCGAACAGGATGCGATCGACGCGCGGGCGAAACAGCGCGCTCGCCCAGGTCTTGCGCCCCATCCGGAAGCATTCGAGCACGGCGGCCAGCGCGCCTTCGAGATCGCGCACCGCGTCCGGACCGGCATTGAAGGCTGCGAGCGCATCCACCAGGATGATCTGCCGGTCGAGCCGCGCGAAATGGTTCTGGAAGAACGGCCGCACCACCACGTCCTTATAGGCCTCGAACCGTCGCTGCATCATGGCGGCGAGCGAGCCGACGGGTGGCGGGCCGGCTTGCGGTTCTTGCTGCAGTCCCTGCTGCGGCCATTGCAGCGGCGAGAACGTCAGCGCCGGCGAGCCGGCGAGATCGCCGGGCATGAGAAAGCGGCCGGGCGGCAGCAGGCTCATGGCGTAGCGCTCGTCGCGACAGGCCTTGAGATAGCGGGTGAACAGCGCGGCAGCCCGCAACGCCGCCTGCTCGTCCTGCGGCCCGAGCGGATCGAGCGTCGCCAGATAGCGGTGCCAATCGGCGGCGATCTCCGCGCGTGGCGCGTGCGCGGACAGCGCGAGGCTCTCACCGGACCATTGCCGGTAGCTCTTGGCGAGCAGCGGCAGGTCGAGCAGCCATTCGCCCGGATAGTCGACGATATCGATGGTCAGGGTGCGGGCGACGCCGCGCTGCGACTGATAATCGACGACCAGGCGCAGCTCGCTGATATGGTCGGTCGATTCCGGCCAGCGGCGCTCCTCGACCAGCGCGCGCACATGGCCCTCGTAATCGAAACGCGGCACGGCATCGTCGGGCTGCGGGGAGAGACGCGTGCGCGCGATGCGGCCGGTGGCCAGCGGCTCGAAGACCGGAAAGCGGCCGCCTTGCATCAAGCCGTGCACCAGCGCGGTGATGAACACCGTCTTGCCCGAATGGGACAGGCCGGTGACCCCGAGCCGGATGGTCGGATTGAACGCGTGCTGGCCGAATTCGACCAGCGCGCGGGCCGCGAGCCGGGCCTCGGCCAGGATGTCGGACAGTGCATGACGCATGAGAAACCGGGCCTGAAAGCCGTATGGGCGGGGGGCCCGATCGGATTGACCCTAAATCTGCATTCCGGGCCGCCACCGCAAGGTGCGGGACGCGTAGGGTCGGCAAACGCGGCCGCGACGTCGACGCGTCGGCAGAATGCGCGTTCCCCCGTGCCGCGCACAGGTTCGCTCCATAGGTGTTTTCCCGCATGTGATCTCAGGGGCACAGCGACGCGAATTTACGGAAATGTGCCCGTGATTCCGGGACCGTTCTGTTGCGGTGGCTCGATACCCACATAGACTGCGTTCGACGCGGATGGTTCCGGCCGAGAATAATGACAATCAGCTCCGGGCCGTTCCGCCCGTTAGATCGACCCGCCGGGGGGCGGAAACCGGGATGGCTGGGAAGCAAATCATGCGCCGTCGGCACCGCCTGCTGTTGCAGGCGCTCGCCATGCTCGCACTGTTGCCCGTGCCGTTGCTCGCGTCCAGCTCATTCAACGCCTGGGGTTGCGATTGCACCACCGACACGTTCACGACCTCGACCACGACCTCGGGAACCACGACCGTGACCACTCCGGGCAACAGCGCGCTGGCGAGCGGGCTCCGTCAAGCGTTGACCGGCCCGAACGGCGCGTCGGTCGCCGCTGCGCTCGGCCAGGCGCTCGGCCCGGGGGCGGTGAACCAAACCCTGAACGTCTTCATTACATCGACACTGTTCTTTAGTCCGACGACGATCCCGATCGGCGGCGGACCCGGGACGTTCGGCACGCTCGACAATAACTCGAATTGCGTCGGCGGAACTTGCCGGCTCGGTCCCGTCAACTGCAACGCACCGCCGCCGAACACCAACGTATGGCCTGCAGCCAATTGCAGCTTCACCGGCTACCAACAATTCATCGTCCTGCCCGGGCTCTCGAACACCAACACCAATACCGACTTCGACATCACCACGCAGGTCACGCTCAGTGGCGCCGCCGCCGGCCTGATCGGCGGCGATCTCTACACCGCGTTCCAGACCGCGATCCTCGACGGCGATTTCCGCTTCGTCGACACCTTGCTGGGGCGCGGGCGCGACGCCGGGCCGGCAAGCACGTTCTCCGCGATGCCCATGGGGTTCGCGCCCGATCGCCACATCGAAACGCCGCAGATCGACGCGACGCTCGCCTATGCCAAAGCCCCGATGGCGGTGAAGGCGCCGCGAAGCGCGCCGCTCGGCGGCGGCTGGAGCGCCTGGATCAGGGGCGATGGCGGACGCGCCCGCGTGGGCGGCGACGCCAACAATTTCGGCTTCGGCTATCGCACCGCCGCGGGCGAAACCGGCATGGAATACGCGACCGGGCCCTGGCTGATCGGCGGCGCGTTCGGGATCGGCCGCGCCGACGTGAACCAAGATGTGACCGGCGACTCGGGCGCGCTCGGCACCGTGCAGCTCGGCGGCTACGGCGCCTATCGGCCCGGCCCCTATGTGCTGTCGGGCGCGCTGACCTACGGGCATCACGCGATCGACGCCACGCGGCTCTCGATGCTGCCGATGCCGTCCACGGCTTCCTACGGCGCCGACAGCTTCGGGGCCGGGCTCGAGCTCTCGACCAAGCGTGTGCTGCAAGTGGCCACCATCGAGCCGATGGCCGGGCTCGCCTACAACGCGCTCTGGACCAACGGCTTCACCGAGACCGGCGATCCGCTATTCGATCTCACCGGCAACAAGGCTTCGGTTGCGACCCTGAAGGGCTATGTGGGGGCGCGCGCGTTCACGAGCTACGCGGTCGGCGCGACGCAGGTGACGCCGGAGCTGCGGGCGCGGCTGCTCTACGACTTCCTGCACGATCCGCGCAGCCTCGATGCGAGTTTCGTGGCCGACCCGACCGCGACCTTCTTTCCGGTCGCCGGCATCAGCCCCAACCGCACCTCCGAAATGCTGGGCGCGAGCCTGCGCGCCCGCCTCGCCCCGCTGTGGCTCGCCTTCCTGTCCTACGACGCCGAAATCCGCGGCAGCGACGTCGGCCACTTCGTCTCCGGCGGCATCAAGGTGAGCTGGTGAGCGCAGCCGCGATGGCGCGCTAACCGGGCGATCAACCAAACGATCAGTGGGTCCTGCCGGCCTTGTCGGGATCTGCCGCAATTCGTCCGCTTGACCCCAGGCTTGTCGATTCCGGGCTCGTCGATTCCAGGCTTGGATCGATTTCGTCGGCTTGGGCGCTGAAATCATCGGCCATCATGACCAAGACTGCGGCGACCGATCGATCGCTGACGGCCGCCGCTACCCGAAGGCAGTGAGCGGCGCGCCGACGAAGGTCTGCGGAACTCGGCATGTGGAAACTCCCCCGAGGATGCGGCGTCAACGCCTGAAGGTAAACCGGGTTCCTGGCTTGCGACAGAAAAAACGCGGGGCGGAAATGAGAAACAAACATACGCCCTCCTGGCGGCCTGCTTGCAAGTAGGTAAAAACCCCAGTTCGGCATCAGGCAATCAGCGCGCTTGCTGACGGATAACCCTGTCAGCGTTTCCTCGTTCTGCACGCGCATCGGGAACCTGCCCCGCAGCTCGAGGAACGGCATGCCGAAGGCCGTGCTCTTCGCGCGGACGAGCAGGCGGTCACTGCCTCGTGCGTATGGTCTACAATTCGTTCAAGCGGTCCTGACCACAACGGACGGAGCAGCGGCGGACGGGCGGGAAGCAAAAATCGCCCTATCAAGTTAAAATGCGAATGAAGATACGAAGCGAAAATACAGATCCGCGCTCCGTACCCCCGGTATTTCTCCGCATAGGTATTTTCAGCGCGCGTTATAGGGCCTCATGTTTATCTGCGTCGCGAGACAAATGGCGGCACAGGAGTTCCAGCCATGAGAGCCAACCGATGCGATTGCTGCGGCGAGAAGTTCGGCCTTGTTACGCACAGCTCATGGAGCCGGCGCTTCTGTTGCAAGCCCTGCAAGCGGGTCTATCTCGCCAAGAACAGCCAAATCCGACGCTGGGCGCTCTGGCTCGCCGACGCCGCCAATCGCGACCTTGGTTGGGCTATGTCGATGGTGCCGCAGCGCCATTGGGCTGGTCAGGCGAGGAATGCCGGCTCATGACGATCCGGATCAGGTCGGCCGTGTTCTTGGCGTCGACCTTCTCGATGATCCGCGCACGGTGAAACTCGACCGTCCGCGGGCTGATCCCGAGCTTGCGGCCGGCCTCCTTGCTGGAGGCGCCGCCGACGATCAGGTTCAGCACATCGCGCTCGCGGCGGGTGAGCGGCTCGCGGCCGGGAATTCCTATCGATGCTGAATTTGATGCCGCGCCGTCCTGCTGGCGCTGCGCCCAGGCCTCGATGGCTTCGGTGACCCGCGTGACGACCTCGCCGGCGCGGAAGGGCTTTTCGATGAAGTCCAGCGCACCGTTTCGGATCGCTTCGACCGCCGTCGGGATGTCGCCCTGGCCGGAAATCACGAAGATCGGCGCGGGATAGTCCTCGGCATTGAGTTGCTTGAGGATATCGAGCCCGGATCGCCCCGGAATATTGATATCGAGAATGATGCAGGCGGGAACCACCATGTGGGCACTCGCCAACAGTGCGGCTCCCTCGGCAAAGCACGTCGCATGATATCCGGCCTGCGAGAACACGATCGTCAGCATTTGACGGATCGCCGGATCGTCGTCGACGATGAAGATTTCGCCGTTGGAAGCAGCAACCTCAGCCATTTTTCAGACGATCCTCTGCGGTTGCCGTTTGCCTGAGATTGTCTCAGCCGTGAGTTCCGGCGTTGGCGGCAGATTGGCCCCGAAACAGCCCTTTCAGATTCGATGACGGTTCGCCGATCCCCGTTGCGCAAGCACAATGCGCGACACCGGGAACAGACTGCCGAAACGCCGGAAGGAATCGATTGCAACCCTAACCTAGGGTATAGTCTGTGAGTTGCAAGTCCTTCATCCGACCGTATAAAATCGTCCATAAGTTGTCATGAATTTCTATTGCACTCGTTACCGTCCGGACGCCGAATGAGTGGCTCGGGGCGGTCGACCGGGCGCCTTGCCGAAGCGCGCGTTCAGGCGGACGCAATCTCGCCGAGTTCGCCTTTCGCCCCAATTGTGGCCGGATCGGCATCGGGGGCATCCGGGCCGAGCACGCCCTCGGCGATCAGCTCCGCGATCAACGCGGGCTCGCATCCAAGCTCGCGCGCAATGTCGACGCTGTGCTCGCCCACGCGCGGAATATCGAGGCGCTTCTTCAAGCGCTGCCCATTCATCTCTATCGGCAGGGCCGGGATCGGCGTGGTGCCGCCGTTTGCCAGCGCGACCTCGATCATGGCGCCGGGGCAGGCCAGATGCGGGTCGTCGAGCAATTCATCGGGCCGCCGGATCGGCGCAAAGCCGATATTGGCCGCCTCGCAGATGCGGCTGATCTCCGCCCGGGTGAGGGTCTTGAGCAGCGCGCGCAGGCTCGGCAACAGGCGGTCGCGGGCCGCGACTCGCAGCGGATTGGTCGCGAGCCCGGCGTCCGCCAGGAGCGCGGGCTGCCCGAACGCCTCGCAGAAGGCGCGCCATTGCCGGTCGGTGACCACCGCGATGAAAATCTGCTGGCCGTCGCCGGTGTCGAACACGTCGTAGATGCTCCAAGCCGAGATGCGCGCCGGCATCGGTGCCGCCGGCTTGCCGGTGACGGCGTATTGCGCCATGTGCGGCGAAACCAGGAATGCGTTGTTCTCGAACAGGGCGCTGCGCACGAGCTGGCCGCGGCCGGTATGCTGTCGCTCCATGAGCGCCGCCAGGATGCCGATCACCGCGAACATTCCGCCCATGATGTCGTTGACCGGCGCACCGGCACGCAGCGGACGCCCCGGCGGCCCGGTCATGTAGGCGAGCCCGCCCATCATCTGCACCACTTCGTCGAGGGCGGCGCGGTTTTCGTAGGGGCCGGAGAGAAACCCCTTGAGCGAGCAGTAGACGAGACCGGGATTGTCCGGCTTCAACGCTTCGTAGCCGAGGCCGAGCCCATCGAGCCCGCCGGGCCGGAAGTTCTCCGTGAGCACGTCGGCGCGCGCGATCAGCCGCCGCGCGAAAGCCAGCCCCTTGGGGGATTTGACGTCGAGCGCGAGGCTGCGCTTGTTGCGATTGAAGGTCGGGAAGAAGCCCGCGCCCGAACCCGGCAGACGCCGCGTATTGTCGCCCTCCCCGACCGGCTCGACCTTGATCACATCGGCGCCGAGATCGCCCAGCACCAGCCCGCAGCTCGGCCCCATGACCATATGGGAGAACTCGACGACGCGGATGCCGGAGAGCGGGAGCGGCGGATTCATGCAGCCCTCCGCGCCGAAGCCGGTGCAAAATCCTTCGGCAGCCCGGCCTGCGCCACATAGCCGTAGAGCGTCTCGCCCGGCAGCGCCTCGGCCAGCACCGCGCGCGCCGCCATGAGGCGGTCGAGGTCGATGCCGGTCGCGAGCCCCATGGATTCGAGCAGGAAGACCAGATCCTCGGTCACGATATTGCCGGTGGCGCCGGGCGCGTAGGGGCAGCCGCCGATACCGCCCTGCGAGGAATCGAAGGTCGTCACCCCGGCATCGAGCGCCGCCACCACATTGGCGAGCCCCTGCCCGCGCGTATTGTGCAGATGGGCGCCGCCGCTCTTGGCGCCGACCGCCTGGCGCAGGCGCACGAACAGGCGCTTGACCTGCGCCGGATTGGCGTAGCCGACGGTGTCGGCGAGATTGACGACGTCGACGCCGCATTCCGCCATGGTCACCGCCATGCGGATCGTATCGTCCTCCGGGACCGTTCCCTGAATGGTGCAGCCGAACGCGGTCGATAGCCCGGCATCCACCTGGACGGACGGATAGCGCTCGTTGCGCAGCGCCACGATGGCGCGCACGTCCGCGATGATCTCGGCATGGGACTTTCGAATGTTGCTGATCGAATGCGGCTCGCTCACCGAAACCGGGATGGTGATGAGATGGACGCCGGCCGCAAACGCCTGCTGCGCATATTTGAAATTCGGCACCAGCGCGACCACCCGCAGGCCTTCAATCGTCAGCGCCTGCGCCACCACCTCCGCGCAATCCGCCATCTGGGGCAGCGCGCGGGGCGACACGAACGAGCCGACCTCGACCTCGCGCAAGCCGGCCTGCGCCAACGCCGCGATCCAGCGATGCTTGTCGGCCGTGCGCATGATGCGCTTGACGCTTTGGAGACCATCGCGCGGGCCGACCTCGCTCACCAATATGTCCATGGGAGGCTCCGTTTTGTTGGGCTGAGCATATCATCATTTGACGCAGCGCTCGACGCAACTTCGTTTATCGGCCAGAATGAGCGACCCTTGTGGGGCGGGTTCGCTTTAACCCGCCATCTCGCCCATCTCGCATGGAACGGCGGGTTAAAGCGAACCCGCCCTACGCAAGGGAGGTTCCGATGCATCGGCGCAGCTTTTGTCTCCGCACCGGCGCCGCGGCCGCGGGCGCGTTCCTGCCCGGGCGCGCCTTCGCGCAGAGCTGGCCGGCGCGACCGATCCGCATGATCGTGCCGTTTCCGGCCGGCGGCGGCACCGACGCGATCTCGCGTCAGCTCGCCGAGCGGATCACGAGCGCGACCGGCTGGGCCATCGCGATCGAAAACCGCGCCGGCGCCGGCGGCAATATCGGGCTCGAGGCGGTCGCCAAGGCGCAACCCGACGGCTACACGATCGGAATGGGCCAGGCCGCCAATCTGGCGATCAATCCGTCGCTCTATCCTAAAATGCCGTACGATCCGCTGAAGGATTTCGCGCTGGTTTCATTGGTGGCCACGCAAGCGCTGGTGGCCGTGGTCTCGGCCAAATCCCCCTACAAAACCTTGGGCGAGCTGATCACCGCCGCCAAGGCCAAGCCCGGCACCGTGACGGTGGCGCATACCGGCAACGGCACGGTCGGACATCTAGCCGGCGAAGTTTTCGCGCGCCAGGCCGGCATCAAGGTTCTGATCGTGCCCTACAAGGGCGCCGCTCAAGTGGTCACCGACATTCTGGGTGGACAGGTCGACGTGTTGTTCGGCAATCCGCTCGCCGTCATGCCGCTGTCGAGCGCCGGATTGCTGCATCCGATCGCGGTGACTTCGCTGCGCCGCCTGGCAGCGCTGCCGGAGGTTCCGACCGTCGATGAGTCCGGCTTTCGCGGCTTCGAGGCCACTAACTGGAGCGGGCTGGTGGCGCCGGCCAAGACGCCCGATGTGGTTGTTGCACGCCTGAACGCCGAGGTGAATGCCGCGCTGCGACGGCCGGAGATGGTGGAGAAGCTCGCCGTGGACTCGAGCGAGCCGCTGCCGAGCTCGCCGGAGCGGTTCGCGGAGTTCCTGCGTGCGGAACATGCGAAATGGGGCACGCTCATTCGGGAGGCCGGCATCAAGCTGGAGTGACACCAACGGACCTGGCGAAGGCGCGCGAGCGCTCTAGTCGGAAATAATCTCGACACGATCCAGGTAGCTGGATAGCTCGCCCACCCACTTGTGCGACGCGACGGTGTCGGCGCCCTCGCCCGCCTGCTGAAGGGCAGCGCCGATGTCGGTGATGACCTGGAATCCAAAGGCGCC
>Ga0209069_10001410_pt1 | contig 12152 bp, 12 predicted proteins | sample Str013_2_FD_187202 | JGI IMG/M metagenome (GOLD analysis project Ga0209069, IMG submission 187202) | Freshwater sediment microbial communities in response to fracking from Pennsylvania, USA - Straight Creek_MetaG_SC_2013 (SPAdes) (version 2) | ecosystem: Environmental > Aquatic > Freshwater >...
CGTGACGATCGGCTGTCCGCTGGTGAAGTTGGTCTTCTTCTCCGACCAGGAGCCGCCGGGCGCGCCGCTGCGCAGCGGATCGATGGTCATCTTCAGCTCGTCACCGGCCTTGAGGGTCTTGCTCGCCCAACCTTCGCGGACGAGAGCGCTCGGGCTCGCGCCTTCGAGGTTCCAAGTCGTGGAGCTGCCGTCCGTACCCTTCACCTCCAACAGAATGAAGGTATGCGGGCTGGTAAACTTGAACTCCGTCACCGTGCCCTGCAGCTCCATCGGATGATCGGTATCGAACATCGCGAAGGAGTGGTGCGCCAGCGCGGCGCCACTCGCCGCCACAAAGGCGGCGCCTGCAACCAATCCAACCAATTGACGTTTCATGCGTATCCTCCATTTCGAAGCGGGATTCTTCTTGCCCACTACCGGAAATCCCAGCCCGCACTATGGCCGATCTCGTCGTAGCCAGGTAGTGCTAGTTTTCGACACCATGTTAGCATTTTTGATACGTCAAGGCGTCCGCGGCCCGGGGCATAGACGACGCGCAAAGGCCGGTCCGGAGGGCGGGTCACGGCCAGCGATCGGCCGTTACTTCTTCGGCAGAAACGCCTCGGTATAGAGCTTGCTCATGTCCGGCTCGGTCGGAAGGAATTTGAGGTCCACATAGGAGCGGCTGAGCGCCGCCAGCGCCTTGGCGTCGAACCGTCCGTCATCGGAGAACATCGGTATCAGCGTGTCGTAGCTGCGCTCGGCGATGGGAAGGCTGAGGTCGAGGACCTCCATGGCGACCTCAACCGTCTTGCTCTTGTTCGCCCGCATGAAGGCGATGGTCTCGAACCAGCCGGCCAGAAATCCGCGGATCGCGCCCGGCCGCGTCGCGATCAGCTTGTCGGTCGCGAAGATCACGTGGATGTGGAAGTCCTTCACGAGATCCCCGAAGGAGAGCAGGATCTTGCCCTCGCCGGCCTCCTCGGCGCGCAGCAAGGTCGAAATGTCGGCCACGAAGCCGTCGACCTGCATCATCATGAGGGCCGCCAGCAATCCCGGTATGGCGCCGAGCGGCGTCACCTTGATCCCGTCAGGTCCCCATCCCTTTTGCCGCGACAGCTCGCTGACCAGCCACGCCGTCAAGGAACTGGAGGTCGTAACCCCCACCCGCCGTCCCTTGAGATCGTCGACCGTCTTGATCGTGCCGTCCGGCCGCACCATCAGGGCGATGAGCAGAGGCGGCCCCGCCATGGCGGCGACCGCCTTCACCGGCACGCCTTTCACGATGCCCGACATTTCCGGGCTGGAGCCGAGGCCGATATCGACCGAACCGGCGGTGAGCGCCTGCTGCAGCTTGCCGCCGCCCCCATAGGCCGAGTTTTCGATCTCGATTCCGTATTTCTTGAAGAAGCCGTAGTGCATGCCGACTTCGAGCGGCACGAACGAGAACGCCTCCGGGACCGCCTTGCCGACGCGCAGCAACTCGCCATGCGCCGCCGGCACGGACAGCGCATGGACGGCGAGCAGAACCAGGATCGCGCGCCTGATTTGCCGAAAGCAGAGATTTACGATCCGGATCAGCATCGACGCCCCTAAGGGACGAGGCCGGCATGAAGCAACCCAGGGATATGAGGCAAGCCGTCCGCGCCCCAATCTCGATCATGTCTGGTTCCGACCGTCAAGGACGGCGCGGCCACCAGGATCGGGGCGATCCGCCGAGGCATCGCGCTACCGTTTGGCGCGCGGCGGTTTCGCCGCCTGCGGCTTTACCGCCGCCTGCGGCTTCGTCTTGGCCAAGGGGCCGGCGACCTCGCGCGCGCTTTCGATGAACAGCTTCGCGGTCGGGCTCAGCATCCGGTTCTTGAGCGTGGTGACGGCGACCGGCTGAACCGAGGGCGGCAGCCAGCAGGGCAGCACCTTGAGCACGCCGGTCGTTGCGCCAAATCGCAGCACCGAAGCCGGGATGATGGCGAGAAAGCGCCCGGTGGCCAAGAGGCTGGTGCGCACGTTCAGGGAATAGCTCGCGACCCGCGCGGGCGGGACTTCCAATCCGAGCGCGTGGAAAATCTCGTAGACGGGCGAGCCCGGATCGTTGTCGACCGGCGCCAGCAGCCAGTGCTCGTCGACGAGCTCGGCGAGCGCGAGCTTGCGGCGCCCGAGCCACTTGTTGCGCCGCCCGCCCACGATGAAAACCTGGTCATCGAACAGAACTTCCACATCCAGGTCCGGCTCGAGCGCCTGCGTCCACATCCGGGCGATCACCAGATCGCATTTGCGCTCGCGCAGGACATGAAACTGCTGCGCCGGCGTGGTGCACAGCTCCAGTTGAAAGACGAGCTGCGGATATTGCCGGGAGAGCCGGTCGATGACCGCCGCCACGAATCCCGCCGCCATCGGCTCGGTGCAGCCGATGCGCACCTCGCCGGAATTCGGATCGCCCAGGCTCTCGATGTCCCGGACGCTCTGCTTGAGCTCGTCGAACACCGCGACGCTGCGCTTGAGCAGCGCGCGGCCGTAGAGCGTCGGCTCGACGCCGTGCGGACCGCGGTCGAGCAGCCGCACCCCCAGGGCATGCTCGAGGCCGGCGATCGTTCGCGATACCACCGGCCGCGAGATCGCCAGGCTGTCGGCGGCCCGCGCCATGTTGCCCTGCTCGACCACCGCCATGAAGACGTGGAGGTCGTGCGGGTTGAGCCGGCGACCGATGCGGTCGGTCCAGTGCATGCGGGCCTTTAGGTTATCAAAATTGCTAACATGGTGTCGAAAGATAGCACTACCGTGCTAAGTCGAAACAGGAAATAATCGAAATCTTCATCGTCGTGGAATCAATGCCGAAGCAACGTCCAAGCCGGAGAAGAACGTGAGCCCGCAACTGGCCGCCGTGGTGGTGGGCGGCGTCATGCTGGCGGCCGGCACTGCAGCATCGGCGCATCATTCCTTTGCGGTCTTCGATATCCAGCACCCGCTGGAGCTGCAGGGAACGGTGCAGGAATTCAGGTTCACCAGCCCACATTCGTTCATCATTCTGGAGGTGAAGGCCCCGGACGGTTCCGCCATGATCTGGAAGCTCGAAGGCGCGAGCCCGAACACCCTGGCGCGCGACGGCTGGTCGAGCCAGAGCCTCAAATCCGGGGACCAGATCAAGCTGTCGATCGATCCCTTGCGCAGCGGAGCGCCGGGCGGCGCCTGGATCGGCCAGAAGGTCACCTTCAGCGACAGTGGACGGCCGGTCGTGTGTTGCGTATCCGACGGGTTCTAATCGCGCGCCAATCCAAAATCACGTCACGCGCAGCTCCGCCACGACCCGTTCCCCGAACGCCTTGGTGCCGAGCGGTCCGCCGAGATCGCGGGTGCGGCCGGCCGGATCCGCGATGGTGCGCTCGAGCGCGCTCTCGATGGCATCGGCGGCCCGCGTGAAGCGGTCGTCGCTGCGCCGCTCGCCGAGCCATGCGAGCAGCATCGCGGCCGAGCCGATGAGCGAAGCGGGATTGGCCTGGTCCTGCCCGGCGATGTCGGGCGCCGAGCCATGCTGCGCCTGCGCGACCGCGTGCGCGGTCCCGGCATTGAGCGAGGCGCCGAGCCCGAGGCTGCCGGCGATCTCGCAAGCCTGGTCGGACAGGATGTCGCCGAACATGTTGGTGGTGACCACGACGTCGAAAGCGCTGGCGTCGCGCACCAGCAGCGCCGCCATGGCGTCGATGATCCGCTCTTCGCACGCCACAGCCGGAAAGCGGGCCGCGACGGCGCGCACGCATTCGAGGAACAGCCCGTCCGACACCCGCAGCACATTGGCCTTGTGCACCACGGTCAGGCTCTTGCGCCGCCGCATCGCCAGCGCAAACGCAACCTCGGCGATCCGGGTCGAGCCGGCGCGCGTGATCTTGCGGACCGAGAGCGCCAGATCGGGCGTCGGCATGAATTCCCCCGACCCCAGAAACATCGATCTGTCGGCATAGAAGCCTTCGGTATTCTCGCGCACGATCACCAGGTCGACCGGCGATCCGCAGCGCGGCGGAAAACCGCCGCGGGTTCGCGCCGGACGGATATTGGCGAACAGGTCGAGCCGCTTGCGCAGCTCCCCGGACGGATTGAGGCCGCCTTCGGCCACGGGGGGATAGTCGTTGTGGGACACCGGCCCCAGGATGACGCCATCGGCCGACTGCGCGGCCTCGAACGCGGCCTGAGGGAAAGTCGTGCCCTGTTGCCGCAAGGCCGTGAAACCGACTGAAGCGCTGGTGAAGGAAAGACCGAGCGCAAACCCGTGGTCCGCCGCGCGCAGAACCGCGACCGTCGCCGCGCTGATCTCCGGCCCGATGCCGTCGCCCTCCATGACAACGAGTTGAGTCATCGACCACTCCTTTGGTGTCGTCCCTGCGAGGCACTAAGGCATGAGCACATCTTTGCCGCCCGGAAAGCGCGGCCATCTTCGGGGTGGGCACGGCGTTTCACTCCCTCGCCCCGTAGGGGAGAAGGAGTGAAAGGCAGTGCGTCCCTGAAGATGCAAAACGATCGATTCTCAAAGAGGTGTGCATGCCGACGTGCGAAAGTAGGGGCAACTCCGTGAGAGGCATTCAATCACGTAACCTGTCAAGATGCGCCCATCGCCTTGCGAATCTGCTCGGTACGCCGCGAAGCCTCCGCCATGAGAAAGCCCATGTCGGTTTGGGTGGTGACGAAGCGGACGCCTTTTTTGATGAATCCGAGTTGACGCTCCAGGTCGCGCTCGCCGCCGAGCCCGGCGAACTTGCCCTCGCGGGCCGCGACCGCGATCACCCGCTCCACCGCCGCCACCACCTCCGGATCGCCGAAGGCGCCGGGCTTGCCCATCGCGGCCAACAGATCGTTGCAGCCCACATGCACCACATCGACGCCGGCGACCGCGGCGATCTCCTCGACATTCGCCAGGCCCTCGCGCGTCTCGATCATGCAGACCACCAGGGTCGAATCGTTGAGGACGCGAACGCTGTGCGCCAGCGGCACCGGCCGACAGTCGAAATTCGGATAGCCGCCGGCGACCGAGCGCTTGCCGATCGGCGCGAACTTGCAGGCATCGACCGCCCGCCTGGCCTGCGCGGCGGTATTCACATCGGGAAAAACGATCCCGGTGACGCCGTTGTCCAGCATGAGCGAGACGCTGGGATCATCGCAGCTGCGGGCGCGCACCAGCACCGCCGTGCCGCAGCCGAGGCCGACCTGCGCCATGTGCCCGATCGTCTCCAGCGAAAAGAGCGAATGCTGGCCGTCGATGAAGATGAAGTCATGGCCGGTCGATTTGGCGATGCGAACCACGTCACCGGAGCGCGCCAGCCGCACGATCATGCCGAGCGACACGTCGCCCGCCTGCATGCGCGCCTTCACCGGATTGACGAGCTCAGGGAGATCCGCGGGGGGCATTTTCGTCCTTCACCAATGCTGGTCGTCGTGGGGTCTGGCGCCAGCGCGACCTGGAGGATTTGGCGCGCTCAATGCCAATAGGGCGGATAGCCCGAGGTCTTGCCCTCGGCTTCGAGCAGGCGGAGCATCGCGGGCCATTCCAGCACCCCATAGGGGCGGCGGGTGGCGGGCTGGTAGAGATGGGCGGTGTGCGCGAGCACATTCTCTCCCGGCATGCACAGCTCCGTGCGCGCCGCCATCGCATCGACTTGGCTACGGCACGACAGCTCGAGCTGGTACATGGTGTTGAAGGCCTGCTGGATGGTCGCCCCGCAGGTCAGGAGACCGTGGTTGCGCATGATCATGGCGTCGTGCGGCCCCAGATCCGCGACCAGCCGCACGCGCTCGTCGAGATCGACCGCCGGTCCCTCGTAGTCGTGATAACCGATATGGCCGCTGAACCGGATCGCGGTCTGCGACAGCGGCAACAGGCCGCACTTCATCGCGGAAACCGCCATGCCGGCGCGCGTATGGGTGTGCAGCACGCAGGCGACCTCCGGGCGCGCCCGGTGGATCGCGCCGTGGATCACGTAGCCGGATTTGTTGATGCCGTAGTCGGTGTCGGGCTTGCGCAGGATGTTGCCGTCGAGATCGATCTTCACCAGGCTCGATGCGGTGATCTCCTTGTAGAGGAGGCCATAGAGGTTGATGAGCAGATGGTCCGGCGTTCCCGGGATGCGCGCCGTGATGTGGTTGTAGATCAGATCCTGCATATCGTATTTGTCGACGAGCCGGTAGCAGGCCGCGAGGTCGAGGCGCGCCTGCCATTCGGACGCGCTCACCTCGTCGCGGATCGACTTGAAATCGGTCTGGTAGTTCATGAATATGCGTCGCTCAGAATATGGCGGACATGCGGGCGAACCGCCAGCATAGCCTTGACCAGGCAATAACGCCAAGCCAATGACAGGCCGATGATGGCCGGATGCCGGTGACCGGCCGCCGGCCGCTCCTTTCCGCGCTCCTTCCACCTTCCAAGCAAGCAGGGCAAACCATGCAGATCGACGGCTACGAGATCGACATCCTGGTCCAGGGTTATCCGGGCAAGACGGTGTGCCACGGCGGGCTCGGCTGGAGCACGATCGTCCTGATCCGCGGCCACGGCCGGGTGGCGCTGATCGATACCGGCGGGTTCGGGGTCCGCAAGCTGCTGATGCATCGCCTCGCCCACCACGGGCTCAAGCCCGCGGACGTGACCGACCTCCTGCTGACCCATGGGCATCACGATCACTGCGTCAACTGGACGCTGTTCGGGCGCGCCCGCATCGTGGTGGGGGCGCAGGAGCTGGCCTGGGCCGTAAACGAGCCTTGGGGCGAGACCGCCGTGCCGGAGCTCTATGTGCGAGAGCTGCAGACCTGGCCGACCGTGCACAAGGCCAAGGATGGCGAAGAGGTGCTCCCCAGCGTCACCGCGCATATCGCGGCCGGCCACACGCCCGGTCACCTCATGTTCGTGCTCAGCGGCCGCGAGCGCGAGGTGATCTTCACCGGAGACGCCGCCAAGAACCGCGCCGAGCTGGTGTCCGGCCACGCCGACGCCAGCTACGACGATGCTGTCAGCGCCGCCTCGATCGGGAAAATCTGGAGCTTCTGGCGGCGCCGGCCCGGTACCGTGCTGGTGCCCGGACACGACATTCCGATGGTGCAAAAGGATGGCCGGACCGAGTATCTTGGGCCACGCGAAGCCGCCATCAAGGCTTGGTTCGGCGACGACCTGGAGACCACGACGACGATCGAGCTGACCGTCGCGTGAACCCGATGCTGGAGGAATGGTCCCATGCCCGCGTCCACGCCCGTGTCCATGCCCAAGGCCAGTTTATTGCTGGTCAAGATCACAGCCGCGTTGCTGGCGCTCACCGTGTCGGCCGCGGCGCAGGACTATCCGACCAAGCCGGTGCGGCTCATCATTCCGTTCCCGCCGGGCGGCAGCAATGACGTCGTCGGGCGCATGATCGCGATCCAGCTGAGCGATCGCCTGGGCAAGCAGGTGGTGGTCGACAACCGCGGCGGCGCCGGCGGCATCATCGGCACCGAGGCGGCGGCGAATGCGGCCCACGACGGCTACACGCTGCTGATCATCTCCATCGCGCATGCGGTCAGCCCATGGCTCTACAAGCTGCAATACGATCCGATCAAATCCTTCACCCCGGTCGCGATCCTTGCCAGCGGCCCGAACGTGCTGGTGGTCAATCCGGATCTGCCGGTCCATTCGGTGGGCGAGCTGATCACGCTCGCCAAGCAGAAGCCGGGCGAGCTGAACTATGCGTCCGCCGGCATCGGCAGCTTCCAGCATCTCGGCGGCGAGCTGTTCAAGCTCACGGCCGGCGTCAACATGGTGCATGTGCCCTACAAGGGCGGCGGCCCCGCCATGACCGACGTGCTCGGCGGCTATACCAAGATCATGTTCAGCTCGCTGGTGCAGACCTCGGGCTTCGTGCGCTCCGGTCAGTTGCGGGCGCTCGGCACCGGCGGCTCCCATCGCAGCTCCGTCCTGCCCGACGTGCCGACGATCGCGGAGGCCGGATTGACCGGCTACGAAGCCAACAATTGGTGGGGCGTCATGGCGCCCGCCGGCACGCCGCCCGCCATCGTGGAAAAGCTGCACAACGAGATCGCGGCCGTGCAGAATTCCGAGCAGACCAAGAAGCAATTCGCCACCGAGGGCGCCGAGATCGTGCAGATGGGCTCGGCCGAGTTCGGAGCCTTCGTGGCCAGCGAAATAACCAAGTGGGAACGCGTGGTCAAAGAGGGCGGCATCAAAGCGGAATAGCCTATTTGCTTGGATTGAGAATCTCGCTGAGACGGCGCACGACCTCGGGCGACGCCGCCGCGCCGAGCTTGACGTAATCGTCGATCATCGCGGCCGGCGTCGGATCGACCTCGATGCCGGTCTTCTCTGCATCCGCTTTGAAGTCGGCGTCGTCCTTGAGCTTCATGAACGCCGCGCGCAAAGCCTCGAGCCGGTCAGCCGGCACGCCCGGCCCGGCCAGGATCGGCCGCGCAACCTCCTTCAAGCCGAAATAGAGCTGCGCGACCTTGCGGTCGGTGTCGTTCTTGATGAAGTCCATGGCGAGCGGAACGTCCGGCAGATCGGCCGCCTTGTGCAGCGCATTCTGCAACAGGAGGGTGAGCTTTTTTCCCTCCAGGTAGTCCGCGTGGCGCGCCTTGATCTCGGACCACGACCAGTCCGCGGTGCCCTGGATCTCGCCGCGCTCGATGGCCAGCAAAACGTCCCCCTGCCCCGGATAGCCGCTGACGATCTTGAACTTCGTACCGATGGTCGCGTTCAGCAGCCGGGCCGATGCTTCGAGATCCGAGGTCGCGCCGGTGCCGCCGACGATAATTTGTTGGGCGAACAGATCCTGCACGGCCTTGACCGGCGCCGTATGCCACGTCACCACCAGGGATGTCTCGGGCGAGACGCTGCCGATCCAATTGAGCTTGCCGACGTCGAATTGCACGTTCGGCTGCTTGGTCAATTGGGCGAGCAGCACGCCGCGTTGGACCAGCCCCACGACCGTGCCGTCCTGCGGCGCCACCCGGTAGATGCGGTTGGTCATCGTGATGCTGCCGCCGCCGGGCGTATTCTGCACGATGATGCCCGGATTGCCCGGGATATGATTGACGATGTGGCGCGCCACCAGGCGAGCGATGACGTCATAGCCGCCGCCCGGACTGGTGCCGACCATGAACGTGATCTGCTTGCCGCGATAGAAGTCGGCGACGTTTTGGGCCGCCGCCGGCGGCGCGGTCATCGAGCCGCCGATAAGAAACAGGGCAACGAGCGCCGTCGTGGCGCGGCGCCCAAGGTCAGACTCAAAATAACGTGGCATGTTTCTCCTCTGGCGGCTGATCGCGACGCCCGGGAGGACAAAGACACAGTTTGCCGAAAAAAGACACGGGGCAGGGGATCGCGGCCCGGGCTCGGCTCCGAACCAAGGTTCCGCCGCCTGGCGGGGCCAGGCGGCGGCGCCCTTTACGGCCTCAGGCCGCGTTCACTTGAGCTGATCGGCCACCTTGTCGATGCCGGCCTGCGAGCAATCGTCGTCCTTGCCGGGCGAGCCGGACACGCCGACCGCCCCCACCACGTCGTCGCCGACCTTGATCGGCAGCCCGCCGGGCAGCGCCAGCACGCGGGTATATTCCTCCGAGGCGTGCGCCGCCTGGTCGTCCATCATCCGCTTGAGGAAAGCGGCCGAAGGCGCCCGAAAGGTGCGGGCCGTATAGGCCTTGCGATCGGCGCCCTCGGGCGTGTGCAGGCCGGCACCGTCGCCGCGCAGCATCACCATCTCCAGGCCGGCGCGATCGACCACCGCGACCGAGACCTTGAAGCCCATCGACTTGCACTTCTCCATCGCACCGTTGGCGATCGCCTGGGCCATGGCCAAGGTGAGATTCTTTTCGTTGGCGAGTTGCGCCTGCGCGGACGACGACAAGACCGATGACGACAGCAGCGCCGCCGCCGCGATCGCGCCGAGAAATTTCAATTTCGATGACATGAGATATCCTCCCTGTTCGTGGCTGGCGCCCGACACGATCCGCGAAACCGAAATGGCGACCCCGGCATGACTCGAACATGCGACCCTTGGTTTAGGAAACCAATGCTCTATCCAGCTGAGCTACGGGGCCTCTTGGCCTGCGACACTCCTAGCATGCTCACCGCCCGGGCTCTATCACCCTGCCTATCTAAATTTGCGGTACGCATCCAAACCCAGGCCTTTTCCGACGCTGCCGAACATGTCGCCGTCCTTTATCGCGGCGTTGGGGAAGAGCTGCGAAATCTTGGCTCTGACGACAGGTATGGCCGAGCTGCCGCCGGTCAGAAACACGGCTTGAATCGCGCTTCGGTCCAATCCCGCATCGGCAGCCGTCTCGGCAATCGCCTTTTCAACGCGGGCAAGACCGGGGACTATCGCCGATTCAAAGCCGTGACGATCGACCGGAACCGCAAGACCCGGTTCTATGTCCTTCAAATCGATGCTCGTGCCCGGCATTTCGCTCAATGCTATTTTTGCTCTTTCCACCAGGTCGATGATGCGGTGTCCCTCCTGATGGCTGATGACATGGATGAGCCGATCAACAAGATCCTGGCGCGCGGCGTCATAGCGGATCGAACGCAGCACTGATTTCACCTTTTGCGTATAGAGGAACGGAATCTGCGACCAGGTCGAAAGGTCGTGATAGATCCACTTGGGGAGCTCGGCCTCGCCGCCGCCGATTCGACTTCCGAGCCCGAGCAGCGGCATCACCGACACGAGGCTCAGCATACGGTCGAAATCCGTGCCGCCCACGCGCACGCCGCGATTGGCGAGAATATCGTCGAGCCGATCGGCCTTGCGGCATTTTTCCGGCGAGACCCGCACGATCGAAAAATCCGCGGTGCCGCCGCCGATATCGACGACGAAAACCAGCTCCTCATCTTGCACGGTGAGCTCGTAGTCGAGCGCTGCCGCGATCGGCTCATACTGAAATTCGATGTTGCGAAACCCGACGGAGCGCGCAGCCTGCTCCAAATCGTCCTGTGCCTGTCGATCGGCCGCCGGGTCGCTTTCGATGAACTGGACCGGCCGCCCGAGAACGGCGTGGGGAATGTCCTCCCCGGCGTAATTCTCGGCCGCCCGCTTGAGGTGCTCGAGAAAGACCGTCAGGACTCTGGAAAGGGCGACCGGCTTGCCTTGAATCGGAGTCTTTTCATGGAAGAGGCCGTACCCCAATATGCTCTTGATCGCCCGCATGAAGCGGCCCGATTCGCCATCCGTGTAACGCGCGATGGCTTCGCGGCCGAATGCGACGTCCTTGCGCGCGGAGCTGAAAAATACGGCGCTGGGGATCGTCGATCTATCGCCTTCGACCGGGACGAGCTGGGGCCGCGCGGCGCGCACGAGCGACACGGTGGAATTCGACGTGCCGAAATCGAGACCACAACTGAAAATATTCGTACCGCAATAGCGTGCATCATCTTGCATTCTCAGCATCGCGAAACCGCTCTCCCGACTGTCCGATTGTCGCCGTCGATTTTTGGATCGTATATAGAGGGGCGGGGCGGGATGTCACCCTCGGGGTGCAGATCGCATCTCTCCTGGCTCGAGGCGCCGCGTCGATGAGCGGAGCCTCGATCCGCGTCTCGCGCCCAAATCGGAAAGATCCCGATGCAATATCCTCTTCGAGCCGCCGGCGCCATATCCGTCGTGCTCGGCCTTTTGGCCGGCATTCCTACGGTGGCGGCCCACCACTCGACCTCGATGTTCGACTACTCCCGGTCCCTGACGGTCGAGGGCATCGTCAAGGAGCTGCGCTGGGTCAATCCCCATGTGAGCCTCGAAATCTTCGGCATCACCGAACCGAATGGCGAGCCGACCGATTGGCTGCTCGAGACCACGAGCCCGAGCGTCCTGGTGCGTTTGGGATGGAGCCGAACCGCCCTCAAGCCCGGCGATCACGTGCGGGCGCAAATCAACCCGTCGCGCGACCCCGAGCAGCATGGCGGAACATTGAGCACGGTCACGTCGCTCGAGACCGGCAAGACCTTCGGCACCAACAATCGCGAGCAGGAATGACCCAACCTCGAGGGATGGCCGCCGGCGCTAGATCGTGCCAGGCGTTCGCTTGTCGAACAGCCCGAGACACTTCTGGGAATCCGTCGGCATGTCGCTGACATGAAGCAGGCGTCCCATATAGGTGGTCCACGGTTTTTCCGCGACCGGTTGAACGGAGACGAAGTTCCAGAACTGCCGCTCGTTCAT
>Ga0209069_10001411_pt1 | contig 12151 bp, 10 predicted proteins | sample Str013_2_FD_187202 | JGI IMG/M metagenome (GOLD analysis project Ga0209069, IMG submission 187202) | Freshwater sediment microbial communities in response to fracking from Pennsylvania, USA - Straight Creek_MetaG_SC_2013 (SPAdes) (version 2) | ecosystem: Environmental > Aquatic > Freshwater >...
CCTATGGCATTGCGCGAGCGATTTGCTTTTGAAATGTATCGCCGCCCCACCCCGGCCCTCCCCCCTCGAGGGGGAGGGAGGTGCCTGGTTTGGTCAAGTGGACGATCCAGTCATCCGATTTTAGTCTAAAACTCGCGAACCTGTCCCATTCAAGCGCATTTCCCTCCCCCCTTGCGGGGGAGGGCCAGGGTGGGGGGTAAGACTTCGTTGACGCAGCGACCCTGGGATCGCAACTTTCATCCATTCACGTGTGCGCATTCGGCGCTCATGGTAACTCTCCCCAGGGAGAGGAAAAAAGAGCGGTCGCGACGCGCGATGCGCCCTCACTTTCTTCCTTCTCCTCCTGGGGAGAAGGTGGCCGGAGGGCCGGACGAGGGGTGCATCGGCGGTGATTGACAGTCCGCCAGCCTCACCTATGATCGGCCGCGGGTTGCCGGCAGGCTTTGCCTTGGGCAATCGCACTGCCAGTCGAGACGCGCGGAAGAGACTTTGCCTGGCTGCTGCGGCAGCCCTGCAAGGCGCCGAAGGAGCAACCGCCCCGGAAACTCTCAGGCAAAAGGACCGCGCGAGGATGGCGCTCTGGAAAGCAGCCGCTGGGACGCTCCCGCCGGCTCACCGACGGGGATAAGCGCGGCGGCCGCTCCGGCCCTGATGGAGCGCGCAGTCGGGCGAATATCTCAGGTTCCTCGACAGAGGGGGCTTCATCCCGGCGCATCGGGCGAGGGGAGCGGAGCCGCGCGGAGCCTCGAGCCGGATGTCACAGGACACTGCCTCTCCCCCCCTCGCCAGGACCCCGCTCCACGACCTGCACGTCGCGCTCGGCGCCAAAATGGTGCCGTTCGCCGGCTATGAAATGCCGGTGCAGTATCCGCTCGGCGTGCTCAAGGAGCACCTGTGGACCCGCGAGAAGGCGGGCCTGTTCGACGTCAGCCACATGGGGCAGGCGGTTCTCATTGCCGAGGACGGCCGGCACGAGACGGCGGCGGCGGCGATCGAGGCCATGATTCCCGCCGACATTCTCAACCTTCAGCCCGGCCAGCAGCGCTACGCGCAACTGCTGGCCGACGACGGCGGCATGCTCGATGACCTGATGGTGACGCGCCCGGCGAATGCCTCGCACGCGGGCGGGCTGGTGCTGGTGGTCAATGCCGCGTGCAAGGACGCCGACTTCGCCCACATCGCCGCGCGCCTGCCGGCCGGCGTCAGGCTGGCGCCGCGCCCGGACAACGCGCTCCTGGCGCTGCAGGGGCCGGCGTCGGCGGGCGTGATCACCAGCCTCGCACCGGAGGCCCCGCAACTGTCGTTCATGACGTCAAAGCTGATGCCGGTCGCAGGCACCCAATGTCTCGTCTCGCGCTCCGGCTATACCGGCGATGACGGCTTTGAGATCGTGGTTCGGGCGAGCGAGGCCGCCGCGCTGTGGCAGCGGCTCATCGCCGACCCCCGCGTGGCGCCGGTCGGCCTCGGCGCCCGCGATTCGCTGCGCCTGGAGGCCGGGCTCTGCCTTTACGGCCACGACATCGACACCACCACCTCGCCGATCGAGGCGGGGCTCGCCTGGTCGATCCAGAAGCGGCGGCGGAGCGAAGCGGGCTTTCCCGGCGCGGCCCGCATCCTCGATGAATTGCAAAGCGGGCCCAAGCGCCGCCGCGTCGGCATCCGGCCCGAGGGCCGCGCGCCCGCCCGTGAAGGCACCATCGTGCTCGCCGCCGACGGCACGCAGATCGGCCACATCACCTCGGGCGGCTTCGGGCCGACCGTCAACGGGCCGATCGCCATGGGATACGTCACCGCCAGCCATGCCGCCGCCGGCACACCGGTTCAACTCGTCGTGCGCGGCAAGCCGCTGGCGGCCCGTATCGTCCCGCTGCCGTTCGTGCCGCACCGCTTTCATCGTTGATCGCATCAAGGAGGCAAACATGGCCGGCGCGAAATACACCAAGGACCACGAGTATGTGCGGCTCGAAGGCGACATCGCCGTCATCGGCATCTCGGTGCATGCGCAAGCCCAACTCGGCGACGTGGTATTCGTCGAGGTGCCCGAGGTCGGGCGAAAAGTGAAGGCCGGCGAGGCGGTCGCCATCGTCGAATCCGTCAAGGCCGCCAGCGACGTCTATGCCCCCGTGTCCGGCGAGGTGGTCGCGGTCAACGATGCGATCGTCGCAAACCCGGCGCTCGTCAACGAGGACGCGGAGGGCACCGCCTGGTTCTTCAAGCTCAGGCTCGGCGACAAAAAGGAGCTGGACGGGCTGCTGGACGCGGCGGCCTACGCGAAGTTTGCAGCAAACGAGTGAGGTTGGTCATGGCGCACGAATACAAGGCTACGATCCACTGGCAGCGCGGCACTCAGCCGTTCACGGACCGCAAGTATGGTCGCGGCCACGATTGGCGGTTCGACGGCCTGACAGTGGCAGGCTCGTCCTCGCCGGCGGTCGTGAAGGTGCCGCTTTCGCGCGAGGATGCCATCGACCCCGAGGAGGCGCTGGTGGCGGCGCTGTCCTCCTGCCACATGCTGTTCTTTCTGGAATTCGCCGCGAAGGCGGGTTTTCGCATCGACGACTACCGCGACGATGCCGTCGGCATCATGGGCAAGAGTCCGGCCGGCCGCATCATGATGACCACGGCCACGCTGAGCCCCAACGTCGTGTTCTCGGGCGACAAGCGGCCGTCCCCGGCAGATGTCGCGGACCTGCACCATCGCTCGCACGAGGCCTGCTACATCGCCAACTCGTTCCGGGGCGAGGTGGTGATTGCGGTGATCCCGCCGGTGTTCGCCTGAGCCGATTTCTGCGAGAGCCAATGGAGCACCGCGCGATGCGCTATCTGCCTCACACCGACGCCGACCGCCGCGCGATGTTTGCGAAGATCGGCGTCGCCTCGATCGATGACCTGTTCGCAGTCGTTCCGGCAGCGGCGCGCCTTGGAGCGCCGCCGAGCCTGCCGTTGCGGGCTGGTGAGCTGGAGGTCGAGCGCGAATTGTCGCGCATGGCGGCGCGGAACGTCGCCGCCGCATCGGTGCCGTTCTTCATCGGCTGCGGCGCCTATCGCCACCATGTTCCGGCAACGGTCGATCACCTGATCCAGCGCTCGGAGTTTCTCACCTCCTACACGCCCTACCAGCCGGAAATCTCGCAAGGCACGCTGCAGGTGCTGTTCGAGTTCCAGACCCAGGTCGCCATGCTGACCGGCATGCAGGTCGCCAACGCGTCGATGTACGACGGCTCGACCGCCGCCGCCGAGGCGGTGCTGATGGCGCACCGTATCACTCGGCGCAACAAGGCCGTGGTCTCGGGGGGCGTGCATCCCCACTACCGGGATGTGATTGAAACATTGTCGCGTCATGGCGGTCATCGGCTGGCCTGCCTCGCGGCTGATGCTAAGGGAGCCGAGGACGTGACCGCGGCGATCGACGGCGAGACGTCGTGCGTGGTGGTGCAGAATCCGGGGTTTTTCGGCGACATCCGGGACCTGTCCCCCATTGCCGCCGCCGCCCACGCCAAAGGCGCGCTGCTGATCGTGGTGGTGAGCGAGGCCGTCTCGCTCGGACTGATCATCTCGCCGGGCGAGATGGGCGCCGATATCGTCGCCGCCGAGGGCCAGTCGATCGGCAACGGCCTCAATTTCGGCGGGCCCTATGTCGGGCTGCTCGCCGCCCGCGAGAAATTCGTTCGCCAGATGCCGGGGCGGCTGGCCGGACAGACCGTCGATGCCGACGGCAAACGCGGCTTCGTGCTGACGCTGTCGACGCGCGAGCAGCACATCCGCCGCGAGAAGGCGACCAGCAACATCTGCACCAACGCGGGGCTGTGCGCGCTCGCCTTCAGCATCCACATGACGCTGCTGGGGGAGGCGGGCCTCCGGCAGCTCGCCGCCATCAACCATGCCAACGCCTGCGACCTCGCGGACCGTCTGGCGAACGTGCGCGGCGTCACACTGCTGACCGCCCGCTTCTTCAACGAGTTCACGCTCCGCGTCGACGGCGATGCGGCGGCGATCATCGACAGGCTGGCGGCGCGGGGCATTCTCGGCGGCGTGCCGGTCTCGCGGCTGCTGCCCGGCCGCAAGGACCTGGCCGATCTCATCGTGGTCGCCGCGACCGAGATGTCGAGCGAACAGGACCGGGCCGCCTACGCGCGGGCCCTCGGCGAGGTGCTCGCATGAACCCGCACGATCACGGCGCCGCCAAGCGTGCCCTCGAGGGGTTCCTGCGCGAGATGGCGGTGAGCCAGGTGCCGCTCAACGAGCGCATGGCGGACGCGCTGAACCTGCGGATTTTCCAGGAAGGGTTCGACGCGAGCCTGCCGGCACCTGCGGCCGACATGCTGGCCGCGTTTTGCCAGCGCTATTTCCAGTCGGATTTCCTGGAGGCTTCCTCCAAGGATGCGGTCGAGTCGCTCGCCGGCTGGGACGACTTTTTGTGCATCGAGGCGTTCGAGGCGCTGATGGCGCTCAAGGATGCGGTCGAGAGCTGCATCCTCGACGAAGCGAAACAGGCGGGCGGTTGACATGCTGAATTCCAAGGGCCGCCAGACGACGCCGAACGGCGGGGCTGTTGCGCAAACGGTGACTTTTACCGGCAACCGCGGGCTCGAGCTCGAGGAGCCGCTCATTTTCGAGGTCGGCTCGCCGGACAAGACCGGCGTCGATCTCGATCCGCCTCAGCCGACGAAATCGCGCATCGGTAAGCTCGCCCGCACCTCGCCGATCGGGCTGCCCGGCCTCACCGAGCCCGAGACCTTGCGCCATTACGTGCGCTTGTCGCGCCAGAACTACGCGATCGACAGCGGCATCTATCCGCTCGGCTCCTGCACCATGAAGCACAACCCGCGGCTCAACGAAAAAATGGCGCGCCTGCCCGGCTTTGCCGACATCCATCCGTTGCAGCCGCAGCAGACCGTGCAAGGCGCGCTGGAGCTGATGGAGCGGCTCGCCGCCTATCTGCTGGAGCTCACCGGCATGGCCGCGGTGGCGCTGTCCCCCAAGGCCGGCGCGCACGGCGAGCTCTGCGGCATGCTGGCGATCAAGGCCGCGCACGAGGCCAAGGGGTCCAGCCGCAGGACGGTGCTGGTCCCCGACAGCGCGCACGGCACCAACCCGGCGACGGCGGCGTTCATGGGCTTTCGCGTGCGGTCGGTGCCCGCCGAAGCCGACGGCACGGTGTCCGCCAGGGCAGTGCGCGCCGCCATCGACGCCGACACCGCCGCGATCATGCTCACCAATCCCAACACCTGCGGCCTGTTCGAGCGCGAGATCGCCGAGATCGCCGAGGTTGTGCACGAGGTGGGCGCCTACTTCTATTGCGACGGCGCCAATTTCAACGCCATCGTAGGCAAGGTGCGCCCGGGCGACCTCGGCATCGACGCCATGCATATCAACCTGCACAAGACCTTCTCCACCCCGCATGGCGGCGGCGGCCCGGGATCGGGCCCGGTGGTGCTGTCGGAGGCGCTGGCGCCGTTCGCGCCGCTGCCGCAGATCACCATCGACAAATCGCACGGCCCCGGCACGCGGCTTTTGTGGCTCGCCGAGCACGAATCCGAGCTCGCCGGCAGCGGCCGGCGGCCGTTCGGACGGCTGACCGCGTTTCATGGGCAGATGGGCATGTTCGTGCGCGCGCTCGCCTACATGCTGAGCCACGGCGCCGACGGCATGCGGCAGGCCTCGGAGGATGCGGTGCTCAACGCCAATTACGTGCGGGCCGGCCTCAGGGACGTGTTCAGCCAGCCGTTCGGCGACCGCACCTGCATGCACGAGGTGCTGTTCGACGACCGCTTCCTGAAGGACACCGGCATCACCACGCTCGATTTCGCCAAGGCGATGATCGACGAGGGATTTCACCCCATGACCATGTATTTCCCGCTGGTCGCGCACGGCGCCATGCTGATCGAGCCGACCGAGTCTGAATCCAAGGCGAGCCTCGATCAGTTCATCGCCACGCTGCGGGTCCTGGCGGCCGAGGCCCTGAGCGGCACCGGCACCGGCCGCTTCAAGGCGGCGCCGACGCTGACGCCCCGCCGGCGGCTCGATGAAACCAAGGCGGCACGCGAGCCCCGGCTCCGATGGACGGCGCCGGCGGAATGAGAGTTGCGTACCTGCGGCCCCCTCACCTGTCGCTGCCGCGACATCCTCTCCGTCTTGGCGTAGCCAAGCTCCGCTTGGACAGGGAGAGGAAAAAAGTGAGCGGCCCTGCGCACTGAGCCCTTCTTTTTCCTTCTCCCTCGGGAGAAGGTGCCCCGGAGGGGCGGATGAGGGGTCTTTGCTCCGCCCGGTCGCTCGGGCCGCCGGGAAAGGTGTTGCCCCTGGGCGACAACCGGTGGATTGTTCGGGAGAATTTGCTTTTGAGCTTTCGCAACCCGACATGCAGGCAATCGTTTTGGTTGTGGCCACGCAGCGAGGGAGTCAACGATGCGGGTTCTGAGCGGAGCGGCGCTGATCGCCCTGGTGGGGTTGAGCCCGTCAGCGGCTGGAGCGGACTGCAAATCGGGTCCCGAGATGGCGACGGGCGCCTACGCCAATCTGCTGTTCGCCAAGCAGGCCGCACGGGAGGCATGGATGGCGAAGGTCGACCGGCAGCTGGGCCAGCCGTGGAGCGTCTGGCGGTATGCCCGCAACAAGGGCTATATCTGCCGTGCGCGTCCGGGACATATGTTCCAGCGGCGCTGCACGGCCAAGGCGGTGCCCTGCCGGTCCGACTGAGCGCGGGGGCCACCTCACCCGGCCCGTGGCGGAATTGTCGCTGCTGATGCACTGCGGACACCGAAGCCCATGCCGCCTCAGGATTGACACGATAACGGCGGATCACACAGGCTTGATGGGGTTTGCGGAAACGCGACGCGATGCGGACTGGATTGTGCGCGCGGATCAAGCTAACCCCAGCGGACCGAAAGCAGAAACAAGATCCCGACAATCATGTGCCAACGTCTGAACGCCTCTCGCCACGGCCCGGCCGCAAGCTATCTCCGGGCCGTCGCGATCCTGACCCTGCTGTTGGTCGCGATGCCGCCGTTATCGCCGGCCGCCGCGCAGACGGGGGAGCAATGGTGGGAGCTGCTCACGGGCAAGCCCAACGGCCGCGAGCAGGCCCCGCCCGAAAGGGCGCGCTGGCAGCCGGAGACGCCGGGCGCCGAATTGCGCTCGGACGCCATTCCCCTGGTCGGCGAGGAAACCATCCGCGCGGTCGAGCAGGCGGTCGAGCAGTACCAGCGCATCGTCACCAGCGGCGGCTGGCCCAGGTTTGCCTCCGAGCGGACGCTGCGCCCCGGCGATGACGACGACCGCGTGCCGTACCTGGTGCGCCGGCTGCGTATTTCCGGCGATCTGTCGACCCGCAGCGAGCTCGGCTATGGCTATGGTCCCGAGCTCGAGGCGGCCGTGAAGCGGTTCCAGAACCGCCACGGCATCCGCCCGACCGGCCTCGTCGACCGCGCCACGTTCGCCGCCATGAACGTGCCCGCGGACGCCCGGCTGGCGCAGCTCAAGCTCAATCTGGAGCGCTTGCGCGAGCTGTCGCGCGATGTGCCGCAGATCGAGCGCTACGTGCTGGTGAATTCGTCGGCCTATGCGCTCGAATCGGTGGAAGGCGGCACCGTGATCGGGCGCCACCGCACCATCGTCGGCAAGCCGGACCGGCAGACGCCGACCATCAAGGCGCTGATCAAGAACATCAACCTGCTGCCCTCCTGGCATGTGCCGGAAAGCGTCGCCAAGCGCGATCTCATTCCGCGCCTGCAGCGGGAGCCCGAATATCTCGAAAAGGAGCATATCCGGGTGCTGAAGGCCTGGAACGGCGCGGAGGTGCCGCGCAACACCATCAACTGGCAGGACCCGGTGGTGATGAGCTACAAGTTCCAGCAGGATTTCGGCCCCTGGAACGCGCTCGGCCTGGTGCGGCTCGACATGCCCAATTCCGAGACGGTCTATATGCACGATACGCCGATGAAGCAGCTGTTCGGGCAGCGCGGGCGGGCCTACAGCGCCGGCTGCGTGCGCGTCGAAGGCGTGTTCGACCTCGCCGGCTGGATCGTGCGCGGTGCGCCGGGCTGGGATCGCAAGCGGCTCGACGAGGTGGTGGCGTCGGGCGTGCCGACCGACATCCCGCTGCCGCGGCCGGTGCCGGTGTATTTCGTCTACATCACCGCCTGGGCGGCACCGAGCGGGCGCGTGGACTTCCGGCCCGATCTCTATGGCCGCGACGGCGCCGCCGAGCAGATGACCGCGGCCTTCGCCGGCGAAAACGCACCGGCCCAGGCGCTGACGCCGTAGCGGTAGCCGCCATTAGCACGGTGCAACTCACATCGGGCACTGTGCCCCATAGTGAGGGGATTAGCGCTTCTGTTGAGGTGATACGATTACGCAGATGGCTGCTTTGCCGTCTGCCTCTACGCCGCTCAGTGCCGCCGTTCGATTCCCACCAATGGCAGATCTCGGATCGAGGCGACGTGTTCGAGGCCCATCAGCGCCTTGAACAGGCTGGTCGCATGATTGGGCCCAAGCGCGCCCGACGTGCAGTCGAGGAACTTGCGCCCGAGCTCGGCCTCGCTCAGCGGCCGCTGCCAGCTGCCCCTGGCATGCGAGACCGGCGCGCCCTTCAGCTCCTTGCCCGATCGCAACACGATCGCCACCTCGTCGGCCGCTGCAAAAGGCAATCCGGCCCCGCGCTCGGTGGTCGTGGCGGTGCGGACCTGCGTCATGGCGGCCACGACGTCAGGCTGCTGCGCGAATTCGTCGGTGAGCTGCTGCAGGCCGACCTGGCGCGCTACCAGTGAGCAGGCCAGCGCGAACTCGATGCTGAACTTGGCCTCGAGCCCGGTTTTCGGCGCGTGATTGCGCAACATCAGCGCCTGCGTATCGCCGATGCGGACCTTGATCTCGCGGACGTCGGACGGCTTCACGTCGTGCTCCATAACGAGATCGAGCATGCCGTCGATCGACCGGTGGGTGGCGTAGCAGGTCGGGTATTGCTTGATGTTGATGCCGTGCTGCATGAGCCGCCAATCGCGGCCGAGCCTGAGATCGACGGGCGAGGTGTCGGGTTTGCCCGACGGCGAATGCGCATTGAGAAACCCGGTGCGGTGCTCGAGAATATCGGCGGAGGCCGTGAAGCCCTGCTTTGCAAGACGCGCGGCGAAGACGCCCGCCTGTGCCGCGCGGCCGGCATGCAGCGATTTGGTCATGGTGCCGAAATTGGCGACGAGGCCCCCGGCGAGGGAGGCGGAGATGGCGATGGCGTTGCAAGTGGCCTCCGCATCGAGACGGTTGAGGCGGGCGCACGCGGCGGCGGCGGCGAGCGGCCCCCAGGTCGCGGTCGGATGAAAGCCACGCTCGTGCATGGCTCCCGGCTCCAGCTCCATCAGCGCCGCCCACACCTCATAGCCGGCGAGATAGGCGGCGATGACGTCGGCGCCCGAGCTGCCGAGCGCCCAGCCTTCGGCGAGAATGGCCGGGGTCAGCACCACCGAGGTGTGCCCATCGAGTGCCACGTCGTCATAATCGAGCACATGGCCGGCGACGCCGTTGACCAGCGCCGCATCCGCGGCCGACAGCATCCGCCCGCCCGGGATCTCGGGGGCGGCGTCCGCGCCTTTCGCCTCCGCCACCAGCGCGCGGACCATGTCCACCGGTCGCTCCCCCGCACCCGCGATCATGACGGCCACGCAGTCGGCGATGCCGGTCCGTGCCGCGTCCGTACAGCGGTCGGGGATGGCATTTGACTGCAAGCCCGAAACGAAGCCGGCCACCGCCCGGGTCAATCCTGTCGCCGTGCTCGTCATGGTTCACTCCCGAATGTGCCGAAGTATTTTGAGCCACCCACCGAAAGCTCGCGCCCACTATAGCAAGCCCGAATTCGCGGTGTCACATGGTGTTTCACAACGGGCGCGGCTTGAACGCGTTACTTCGGCCGGCGGACACGAGCCTTGGGGCGACGATATCGCGCTTTCCCTCGTTCGCGCTGCCGGGGCGTATGGTGCGTCTTCTCCCAGCGGTGCGGCGCGGTCGCCAAGTGGTAGAGCCCGCGATAGGCGGCCAGCGAGATCAGCAGCCAGTAGGCCGGCATCATCAGCGCGTGCGGGACCAGATCGAGGCGGCGGCGGCGCAGCACGGCGGCAGCGCCGAGCGCGATCGAGACCAGATAGCCGAGCAGCAGATTGGCAACCGCCAACGACCACATCCACCGACCGAACGTGGACTGCGGCATTTGCAAAGGCTGACCGTTGACCCATTCGGCGGCGAGCAGCACGTAGAACAAGGGGTGTACGAGGGCGGACAGGATCATGCCGCCGAGCATGGCGTGGAAGCCGATGATCCCCAGCGATCCGAGCTCGCGGCGCAGCGCAGCCCGATCACGCAGGTGCACCAGGTAGGTCTGCATCCAGCCTTTCAGCCATCGCGTCCGCTGCCGGAACCAGTTGCCGAAGCCTGCCGGCGCCTGCTCCCAGGTGGTGGAATCGAGCACGGCGCAGGCAAAGCCGCGACGGGCGAGACGGATGCCGAGATCGGCATCCTCGGTGACATTGAACGCGTCCCAGCCGCCCAGCTTGCGCAGCACGCTGGTCCTGAAGTGGTTCGAGGTGCCGCCGAGCGGCATAGGCATGCCGAACCTGGCCAGCGTAGGCAGGATGGCATCGAACAGCGCGGTGTATTCGATGGTGAACTGCCGCGTCAGCCAGTTCGCCCGCGAATTGTAGATGTTGAGGCGCCCCTGCAGGCACGCGAGTTCCGGCGGGCCGGCGCGGAACATGGCGGCCGCCTTGCGCAGCTGATCGGCTTGCGGCACGTCCTCCGCATCGAAAATCACCAGATACTCGCCGCGCGCGAACGCCAGCGCATAGTTCAGCGCCTTCGGCTTGGTTCGCGGGTCGGCAGCGGGCACGACGACGATCTCGAAATGCGCCGGCAGCCGCAGGCGCGCGACCGCCGCCAGTGTCTCCGCGTCGCTCTCCTCCAGCACCAGCTTGACATCGAGCTTGGCCGCCGGGTAATCGAGCCGGCCGATCGCGGTGGTGAGCTGCCCGAGCATCTCGCCCTCCCGATAAAGCGCCACCAGCACCGAATAGGTTGGCAGCTCCGCATCGGAAAGGCTCGCGTCCGTGCCGTCGGCAAGACGTAGCCGTTTTGGAGCCAGCAGCGCCGGAAGCGAGGCGGAGCGGAGGCTGACCACGGCCAGAAATGGCAGCGTCAAGAGTGCGGTCGAAGCTGCGATGGCAGCGCCTGGAACGACGGCCGCAGCACCGAGCGCCAATCCGGCTCCCGCGGCGATTCTGACCGCCTGCCGCGCCGGAACCCCGAATGCCGCCGATTGTGCCGGGCTGCGCCGTGCATGGCCCCAGACCGCGGCACCGATCAGCGCGCGCCGGCGACCGTGCGCGACCAGATCGCGCCATTGCGCAGGGGTTGCGAGCCGGCAATGCCAGCCCACCACATCCGGACGCGACAGCAGCGCCTCGAGCACGTCCGGCTTGAACGCGCGGCTGTCGAACAGCAGGCAGCTGCGCCCCTGCACCTCGCCGATCAGGACCTTTGGCAACAGGCCTTCGCCGAGGATGGCCGCCGATGTCGGACGCCTCTGCAGCAAACACAAGCCGCCGCTGTCGGCCAGCGGTTCCAGCCCGAGCACGGATGCGAGCGCCCGGGTGTAGGCGTCGGCATGATCGCCAAGGCTCAGCAACGCCTCGTGCGGCGCCACGCCCCACCGGCGCGCCAGGATGAGCGCCTGAGCTATGTCGGCGGAAGGGATCCCCGCGCCAAGCAGGAAGCTGTAGCTGCCGATCCGGCCCCGCCGCTCCGCACTGTTGGCTTCATTGCGCAGAGGAGGCGCCCGGCCGAGCCGCCCATCGTCGGGCGTGACGGGAAAGAGTGCGGCGGCCAGCCGTCTGGTGTCTCCCGGGCCGCGGACGCCGGCTGTGCAGGCAAGCGCTTGCACGAGGATGCCGAGGGGTCCATCAACGGCCTGCCTGCCTGGTTGCTCCGTGCTCACCCGCGCGCGCCGACCCTATGAAATGTCCGGTCACGAGCATATTTTCGGCCGATTGGTTTCAGACAGTCGGGTAGTTACCTAGTGTTGTGACTCATTCATAAAGTACCCAAGGTTGTCATGGTCGGCCTTGTGCCGACCATCCAGCCATCGGCTGGCTTCGGAGCGTGCTGGACGCTG
>Ga0209069_10001412_pt1 | contig 12151 bp, 9 predicted proteins | sample Str013_2_FD_187202 | JGI IMG/M metagenome (GOLD analysis project Ga0209069, IMG submission 187202) | Freshwater sediment microbial communities in response to fracking from Pennsylvania, USA - Straight Creek_MetaG_SC_2013 (SPAdes) (version 2) | ecosystem: Environmental > Aquatic > Freshwater >...
CTCCACGCGCTTGCGCTGCTTTGACCACGCCGAACGTATATTTCTGTCCGGGGACGGGCAAGTCCGCGGCGTCATCACATGTGATCTGGAGGAACACGCCGCTGTTGGGACCGCCTTTGTAAGCTTGTCCGGTGGAGTGCAGGAAGCGCGGGCCAAAGCCCAGGCACGTGGCCACGTGTTTACGGTCTCGGACCAGGTGCCGCATGCTCTGCAAGCGTGCTTCGTGGTCAGCGTTCATCTCGATGTAGCCGAGCAGCGCCACGTAGTCGCCTGCGCCAATCTGCGCGAAGTGTGCGCGCAAGATGCCTGTAAGCGTAAAGTTGCCGCCGGCCAGCTTCTTCAAGGCTTGAGCGTTGCGATCGTCAGTGAACAGCTTGATGCCGTGGTCTTCCAGCAAGTGCGCCTCAACCGGTAGGCTGCCTTTGTTTTCGTACTCGGTAGTCAGTTGCTTAGTGACGATCTTGCTGGCTTCCACGTCCGGCTGGTTAAAAGCATTGATACCCAGAATGGATCCAGCCACGGCTGTGGCAATCTCCCAGCGGAAAAATTCCTGGCCAATATCGTAGATGTCTGCGACGTCGATGCGAACAACCGGGTGTCCGGCTTTGCGCAGATGGTCAAGCGCAGTGTCTTGCGCGGCGTCCACGGAACCGGCCAGGCGTAGCTGGACGAACACGCGGTCATTGCCGTAAACCTGCGGTCCGCCGAGCTTTTCGCGATCCACCGGGATAAGTCCGCTGCCTAGTTTGCCGGTGCTCTCGGCGATCAATTGTTCCAGCCAAGCGCCCAGGTCGGCGATGCCGGGCGAAGTAACGATAGTGACTTTGTTACGGCCAAGATTTCCCAGCGTGCCCAGGATCGCTCCCAGAACCGCGCCGGGATTTTGGGCGACGGGAACGCCGGCAGCGCAGGCGCGAATCATCTGGTCTGTGCGATCCAGAAAACGGTTCAGGTTCAGCCCCATCACAGCGGCTGGAACCAGTCCAAAGTTCGAAAGAGCAGAATACCGTCCACCGATGCTGGGCACGCCCGCGAAAATCTTGCGGAAGCCATCGGCTTCAGCGATCTGTTGCATCTTCGAATTGGGATCGGTGATGGCATAGAACTGCTTGCCGGCATTTTCTTTGCCTACAGCTTTTTGTGCCAGATCTTTTTGTACCAGATCGAAGAAGTATTGCTTAAAGATGTTGGGTTCCAGCGTGCTCCCCGATTTGCTGGCGACGATGAACAAAGTCTTGGCCGGATCAATCTGGCTCTGAATGGTTTTGATCTGTGCCGGATCGGTGGAATCGAGTACATGCAATTCAGGCCGGCCGGCCTGCTTGCCGAAGGTGATCTTCAAAACTTCCGGACAGAGGCTCGATCCGCCCATACCCAAAAGAAGTGCGTGGGTGAAGCCAGCTTTGGACGAGTCGTCCGCTGCGGCGGTAAGCTGCGCGAGCACCGCGGCGCGGTCGTCGAGCACGTGCAGCCAGCCCAGCCATTTGCTTTCGTCGTCGTTGGTTCCAACGGCGTTGGTCCAAAGCGACGCGTCGCCTTTCCACAGGCGATTTACTTTGTCATTCTTCTGCCAATCTTGGATCGCGGCGTCAACGGCTTGTTTCAGTTCCGTCGGGAAATCAGAGTATTGTGGAACGGCGATTGCTTTCGCTGCCGTTTCCGGTTTCGCGCCGGCCACGGCAGCCAGCAACTTGGTGAACGCATCGTCAAACAGCTTGATGCCTTCTTCTAAAAGCTGTTCGGTTACGTCCTGCATGGAGATGCCGGCGGTCTCCAGGTCAGCCATGGTGTGGTCGGCGGCGGAAATATCTTTGTCAATGGTGCGCTCAACGTGGCCATGATCGCGGAAAGCATCAATGGTCGCCGGAGGAACGGTGTTCACCGTGTCTGGGCCGATCAAATTGTCGATGTACAAAACATCGGAGTATGCGGGATTCTTGGTGCCGGTACTGGCCCAGAGCAAACGCTGGGTCTGCGCGCCATGTGCCGCCAGGGATTTCCAGCGCGGACTGGAGAACAACTCGCCGTACTTGCGATATGCCTGTTTGGCGTTAGCAATGGCTACCTTGCCCAACAGGTTTTGCAGCGATTGCTTTTCCTGCGGACTGCTGGCAACTTTGAGTCGCGCGGAGATGATGGAGTCAACTAATGAATCAATGCGGCTGACGAAGAAGCTGGCCACGCTGGCCATTTTGCTTACATCGCCGCCGGATTTCCCGAACGCCTCTAACCCGTCAATGAACGCTTCCGCCACCTGGACGTAAGCTTCCTGGGCAAACAACAGCGTAATGTTGATATTGATGCCTTCGCTGGTGAGCTGGCGGATGGCTGGAACGCCTTCCGGGGTGCCCGGAACCTTGATCATCACGTTTTCGCGATTCACGGTCTTCCAGAGGCGGCGGGCTTCTTCAATTGTGCCCTGGGTATTGCGGGCCAACGTGGGGGAGACTTCCAGACTGATGTAGCCGTCGCGACGTTTGGTGTTGACGTAAACGGGATGCAGCATGTCCGCGGCGTCCTGAATGTCGCGAATAGCAATACGCTCGAAAATTTCCGAAGGCGAGAGACCCTGTGCGCGCAGCGTGACCAGGAAATCAGCATAGTCATTGCTGCCGGCAATGGCCTTTTCAAAAATCGCCGGATTCGATGTGATTCCGCGCAGCCCGTCTTCAGTGATGAGGCGCTTCAGTTCACCGTTGAGGATGATCTGACGGCGGATGAAATCCAGCCATACCGATTGGCCCTGTGCCTGGAGTTGCACAAGCGGGTTGGCCTTGGCGGCGTCTGCGGATTTCTTTTCGACGGCGGGAACGGTACTCATGATTGCTTCTCCTTGGCGGTTGTTGCCAGCGCGTAACGATGTTCAATTTCCAGCACCTTGGCCAGCCGGCGCTGATGGCGCTCTTCTGCGGTGAAGCGCACGTTTAAGAAAGTAGTGCAAAGGTCTTTGGCCAGTTCCGGGCCAATCACTCGTGATCCTAAAACAAGCACGTTAACGTCGTCATGTTCCACGCCCTGGTGGGCGGAATAGCCGTCATGGCAGAGTCCGGCGCGGATACCCGGAATCTTGTTGGCGGCCACGGACGCGCCCACGCCACTGCCGCAGATAAGAATGCCGCGATCACTGCCGCCCAGCACACCCAAAGCAACTTTTTCCGCGAAGTCAGGATAATCCACAGGAGTGGTGCTGTTGGTTCCAACGTCTGTTAGTTGGTGGCCACCTGCGCGCAAGTGGGCGATGAGTATTTGCTTGAGTTCAAAACCGGCGTGATCTGAGCCAATGGTGATGCGCATGGTAAGTTTCGAGACGGAACACGAAAACGTTTACAACCAGGCCCGAAGTGGGACAGTCGAGGCGACAAGTGCGGCACGACCCACCAGAATTCGTAACCTATAAGCCTACAACTAAATGGCAGTTTCGTGTGAATCCCAACTGCTCGGTTCGCGAATTCTGTCCTTTTTCCATTAGATTGCCTACGGCGCGTCTGGTTGCACGTGTTTCTTGAGCTGTTAAGGGTGCATGAATTTCAGCCGAGGTCTTCAGGGAGTCCGGCGAAATCATTTTCCACGAAATACCTTGTAAACCGCTTTTAGCGGACTTGCGACGAAGGGCGGCAGGAAATGTCTGATTTGGCGCAGCCTGCGTGCCTTTCCGAATTGCCGGAGATTCAATGGACTTACCAGCTCGGAGTCTGATCGCGGGGAAAACCAGAGATTGCATCCGGTCATCTTCCAGGGAACATAGTCAAACTTGCGCATGTAGCCGGGCAAAAGATTATCTGTCCCTTCGCTCAAATCTTCCAGAATTACAATGCGAGGACGCCAACGCTCCAGGGAAAAGCCGGCCATGACGGCAATCTCGTGACCTTCAACGTCAATCGAAATGAAGTCGACTTTAGTGACGCCGGATTCGGCCAGAATGTCATCCAACAAGCGAACTGGGACGTGGATTGCCCGGGTGGTTCCGCCTTCGCGCGTGATGCGAGGCAAGTCCGGGGTAAAACCGCTCAACTCAGGTAGTTCATCGCACGCGTGGAAGTCAATCCGCCCGTTGTGATCCGAGGCCGCGCATTCAAACAAGAGCGCTTTGCGTACGGACTTTATCTTCTGGCAGGAATTGGGCTGAGGTTCAACCAGAATGCACTGCCATCCGCGTTGTTCAAAGAAATAGGTATTGCTGTGCTGCACGCCATCGTGGGCCCCCACCTCCACGCAGATACCAGGGGCCGGAAATATCTTCGCCAGCTCCTGGTCTTCGCCATACTGGGAATAGTACGAATCACTCGTCATTCTTTAAGCCCTGCGAAAGCGAATTCAACGGCTGGCGAGGCCGCGACGGATGTGCATAGCCAGCGCAGCGAGTCACTAAAAAGTATAAAGCCATTATTAAGCTACATAATTAAGCTACATTAGAACGAGACGATAAGCTTGAAACAGCCACGCCATAAAAATATCTATCTAAACTATTCTCTTATACGAACGCATTAGGGTATTATTCTGCCGCAAAAAAGCACCGGGTAGATTCAATAGTAGCTGGCAATCTAGTTTAGAAAGATCCCTAATTGTGCGGATGCTAATTTATTTTCCCTATTTTTTAGCGAGCCTTGTTGCCGCTATTATTTTTACCTGGGCTGTTCGTCATTTCTCGAACTGTCACGGGTTGGCGCGGGCGCCTTTTTCCAGCCGACATATCCATCTCCGTGCGATTCCCCGGCTGGGTGGAATTGCGGTTTTATTCACGTTCGTCTTGGTACTGGGTATTTACATCGTCGCCGGTCAATACGGGGTAACGCCGCCTCCAATCTGCACCAAGCTATTGCGAATCTTGCTGGCGTCCCTGCCAATTGTGGCCGTTGGCATCTATGACGATCTTAGAGGCGCAGGACCGCGGATCAAGTTGCTGGCCGAAGCTATTTCGGGCGCGGCGCTGTATGTAAGTGGTATCGGTCTGGGGCCCGCCGAGTGGTACTTCTCAGGGCATCTTGTTGCCTCCGCCGGCGGCCTCTGCGGTACTGTGATCTGGGTGCTGGTGATCTGCAACGCCGTAAACCTCATGGATGGGCTCGACGGTCTGGCCGCTGGCTCCGCGCTAATTTCCATGGTCACTATTTTTGCGTTGGCTGCTGCTACCCACCAGCCGGACGTTAGTCTGGGTACCGCCATTCTTGGCGGAGCCCTGATGGGCTTTTTAGTTTTCAACTTCCACCCCGCCTCAATCTTTTTAGGTGACTGTGGCAGCCTATTCGTCGGATTCATGCTGAGCAGCTTGGTTATGGCCGAGCTGCAGTCGCGGCCGGTGACGGTTAAACTCTTTCTGGTTCCGGCGATCTCGTTTGCATTGCCCCTAACCGACATATGCTGGAGCGTGGTGAGACGCTTTCTGAGCGGGCAAGCGGTTTTCGGCGCCGACCGGGAACATATTCATCACAAGCTGCTCGATCTAGGACACTCCCAACGCCAGGTTGTATTCATTTCGTATGGAATTTCAGCCTTGTGTACGTTGTTGAGCGTGTCACTCATCTATGGCCGTAATGCCGTTTTGTTTCCCGTGGTGTGCGTTGTGATGCTTTTTCTGTTCTTTGGCCTGCGGAGATTGGGGTACCACGAGTTCGCTGAGGTCCATCGGGTGTGGCGGCGCGCGAGCCAGCAGAAAGAGTCATGCGCGCGGAACATTGCTGTGAGAAAAGTGGCGGCAAAGTTCAATCAGCTACAGAGTGTGGATCAGCTGCTGGATTCCCTGGAAGCCTGCCTGGTGGGCGACTTTGACGGTTTTGAAATCACTCTGGATCGCGACTTTGCCACCTGTGCCGGAAATGTTTTTCTTCACAAAAACTTCTTCCGCACCTTCCGCACCTTCACCAGAACGGAAAAGATTGCTCTCGTACTTGAGTTGTCCACACCTTCTTCGGGTGTGATCGGGCAGCTCTCGCTCTGCCGGCAGGTCGAACGGGCCACGCTGATCGATATTGATCTCCTCTTTGGCGAATTTCGGCGGTCGGTAGCTATTGCACTCGAAAACTGCTCTCGTTCGACTGGGAGAGAATTTCCGGTGTCCCGGGCCCATGAGCGGACTCTGGCCAGAGCCAGCGTCAGTGGAGGCTAGTGATTCTTTGGATGTCCGCGCAATTTCTTCACCGTCTGCCGCGCTCGATTTCATTCCTTGCTTGCGGATTGGCCCCGCGCAAATTGTGCGCTGCCAACGCGATCTTTGTAATAAGCTATTAAGGCATGGCCGAAAACACATTTGACATCGTAAGCAAGGTTGATCTCCAGGAAGTCACCAACGCGATCCAGAACGCGCTCAAGGAAGTTCATACGCGTTTTGATCTGAAGGACTCCAAGTCCGAAATCGCGCTGGAAGGCAAAGACGCCATCATTCTCAGTTCAGCCGACGAATACAAGCTGAAAGCGGTGAGTGACATCCTGCAAAGCAAGCTGGTGAAGCGCAACGTGCCGCTCAAGGCGCTGAATCACGGCGTGGTGGAGCCGGCGTCAGGTTCGCGCGCGCGGCAGAAGATCACCATGCAGCAGGGAATCCCGATCGAGAAGGCCAAGGAGATCGTCAAGGTCATCAAGGACTCCAAGAAGAAGGTGCAGGCCTCCATTCAGGGTGACGTGGTGCGCGTAAGCGGCAAAGACCGCGACTCACTGCAGGAGATCATCGCGCTGCTCAAGGGCCACGATTTTGGCATCGACATGCAGTTCACCAACTACCGCAGCAATTGATTTTGCAGGAACACAAGTTTGCGCTAACCAAGGGGAAGTGTTGAATTTACCGGTCCCAGGAAACGCCAAAGAAGTTTTTGAACTGCTGCGCGAAGATCTGGCGGCCATCGAGCGCGAGTTCGGGCGCGATACCGTGTCCGGCGTTCGCGCCATCACCGATATTGGTGAACATCTGCGCGCCGGCGGCGGTAAGCGAATCCGCCCGGCTTTGCTGCTATTGGCCGCCAAGCTGTTTCCGCATGATGAGCGTTCAGCAGTCCGCCTGGGAGCCGTGGTGGAGATCATCCACACGGCGACTTTGGTTCACGACGACATTATTGATGAAGCCAAGACCCGCCGCGGACGTCCGGCGGCCAACACGCAGTGGGGAAATTCCAAATGCGTTCTGGCTGGCGACTGGCTGTACATGCAGGCTTTCAAAATCGCCGTTCAGGAACGCAACTTCCGCATTCTGGACGTGCTGATTGAATTGACGCAGCAGATGGTTGAAGGCGAGCTGCTCCAGATGGAAAAGCTGGGCAAGTGCATCACGCTGGATGAACATTTTGATCTCATTTATCGCAAGACAGCGTGCCTCTTCGCGGTGAGCATGCGTATGGGAGCGCTGTTGGGCAACGCCACGGAAGAGCAAGAGACCAAGCTGGGTGAATACGGACGCCACCTAGGCTTGGCATTCCAAATCGTTGATGACGTGCTGGATCTGACGGCATCAGAGGCTGTGCTCGGCAAGCCGGTTGCCAGCGACCTGCGCGAAGGCAAAGTCACTATGGCGGTGATCCATGCGCTGGAGCGTTGTACCCCGGCAGAACGCAAACTGGTGGAAACAGTTTTGGAAGAACGCGCCTTCGTGAGCGTGCAGCATGAACAGATTCTGGAAATGTTGAAGCGTTATGACTCGATCCAATACGCGTACGACGAAGCCGCCAAGCACGCCACAGCGGCGCGCAACGCGATCTGCACTTATCCAGACACGGAGATCAAGCGCGCACTGCTAACGATCCCGGAATTTGTGGTGGCCAGAAGCAACTAGCGTAAACCAGAACATCCATGATCGATCGCATTGACCATTTCGTTCTAACCGTAAAAGACGTAGCGGCGACCTGTGCGTTTTATGAGCGCGTTCTGGGAATGGAGGTCGTGACGTTTGCCGGCGGCCGCAAAGGTCTAGGCTGCGGCGAAAACAAGATCAACCTGCACCAGCAAGGCGCGGAATTTGTGCCGCACGCCCAGACACCGGTTCCAGGATCAGCGGACTTCTGCCTGATCACTCGTACACCGCTCGGGGATGTAATCAAACGGCTCAAGACAAACAATGTTGCAATCGAACAGGGCCCGGTACAAAAAACGGGCGCGCTTGGACCCATGATGTCCGTCTATTTTCGCGATCCGGACATGAATCTGGTGGAAGTTTCCAACTACAACGAGCCTTTGGTATAGAAGATGACGCTTTCCACACTGATTGTCGACGACGAACAGCTCGCCCGCGACGAGCTGAGCTACCTGCTCAAGTCCATGGACGACGTGAACGTGGTGGCCCAGGGACGCAACGGCCTGGAAGCCGTTACGCTCATCAAGGAACATTCTCCTGACCTGGTCTTTCTCGATGTGCAGATGCCGGGACTGGACGGCTTTGGCGTGATCAAGAAGCTGCTTGACCGCAAGATTCCGTTGCCGCAAATCGTGTTTGCCACTGCGTTCGATCAATACGCGGTGAAAGCCTTTGAGGTAAACGCCGTTGACTACCTGCTTAAGCCCTTCGACAAGAAACGCGTGACCCAGGCGGTGGAGAAAGCTAAAAAGAAATCGCAGTCACCCGCGGCCGCTGGCAATGAAAAGCTGGACACGCTGGTAAAAATGCTGGAAGCCCAGAAGCCGCAACATTCCAAGGTCCTGTTGCGCGCCGCCGGACGCCTGATTCTGGTGGACCAGAAAGACGTCTGCTTCGCGTCCATTGAAGATGGCATTATCAGCGTGGCGGCAACCAACGTGGAAGGCCAGTCCAACTGCCGCACGTTGGAAGAACTGTTGGAAGGCCTGGATGCCGATACCTTCTGGCGCGCGCACCGTTCTTATGTGGTGAACATCAACCGCATCAAGGAAGTGGTGCCGTGGTTCAAGAGCTCTTATCAGCTACGCATGGACGACAAAAAGCAGACCGAAGTCCCGGTGAGCCGGGCACAGACCAAGCGGTTGAGAGAATTGTTCGGGCTTTAGTGATCTGTGGCGGTGCTGCGTCTCTACGTTGAGATTGCTTTACGCCGCCCGCCGCACTTCTGGCACCACCTTAAATTCCAGCCGTTTCGATCCCCGCAACACCGTTAGCCTTGTCGCGACGCCGATGCGGTCTTCTCCCAGCAGGCGATGAAGCACGTCCATGCCTTCCACCGGCTCGCCTTCCAGCGCCACGATCACATCGCCTTCGCGCAGGCCGCTCTTGCCGGCCGGCGTGCCCGGTTCAATCGCCAACAGCAGAGCGCCGGTTGAGGTCTTGAGATCGTAATGGCGGGCAATGATCTTGTTCAGGGGCGCGGTTTGCGCTTGCACTCCAATAAAACTGCGGCGGACCACGCCTTCGCGAATCAACTTGCTGGCAATAAACTTCGCCGTGTTAATGGAGATGGCAAAGCACAGGCCTTGGGCTGACATGATAGTGGCGGTATTCACGCCGATCACTTCTCCCCGGGAATTCACTAGCGGTCCGCCGGAGTTGCCGGGATTCAGAGCGGCGTCGGTCTGGATCACGTCTTCAATCAGTCGTCCGGATTGCGAGCGCAAGCTGCGTCCCAGCGCGCTGACTACGCCGGCGGTGACGGTGTGTTGGAACCCATACGGGTTGCCGATGGCCACTACCAACTGGCCAACGCGAATCTGCCGCGAGTCGCCGAGCTTGGCGGCCAGCAACACGGGCGCATCAACACGAAGGAGCGCCAGGTCGGTATCAGGATCTTCGCCGATGAGTTGTGCGCTGAATTCGCCAAGCTCCGGCGCAAAGACTTTCAGCTTGTCGGCGCCGTGGACCACGTGACTGTTGGTCAAGATGAATCCGTCCGGGGTAAAGACAAATCCTGAGCCGCTGCCACCGCGCCCACGCGCCGTTTCAGTCTCGATGCGAACGACCGTCGGGCTTACCGACTCCGCAACCGTGGTGACGACGCGCGAGTAAGCGTCCATGGCCTCGGTTTCAGTGGGCACGGTCGCTTGCTCTGAAGCTTGCGCTTCGACTTCCGGGGATGAAACGTACGAATAGGAATTACTCATGACTTGATTGGATAGCCACTCAGCAGCAAAGGATTCATATGCAGATATTAGTTGCCGCGCCGGTCGAAAGGACCTAGCCGTTCGTCTAGGTTGTCGTTTTATTAGCCAAACGTTCTAAAAGCGATTCCAGAGGCCGCGTTAATAGGCCGCGTCCATTTACAATTCCGTGCGTGACTGACCTGAAAGGCAAGACTGTACTCATCACTGGCGCGTCAAAGCGTCTGGGACGCGCGTCTGCGCTGGCCATGGCCCAAGCTGGGGCAAAAGTCGCTATTACCTACCTGAGATCAGAAGACGCCGCGCGGCACACGCTGGACGAGATCCAAAAGCTCGGCGCCGAAGGTCACGCGATCAAATGCGATATTCGCGAAGAGCAAAGCATCTTCAGCGCCATTGCGTCCACGGTCTCTAAATTCGGCAAGATCGATATTCTTATCAACAACGCCGGTTTCTACGAGTCCGTGCCGTTCGATCAGATCAGCGCTGAGCAGTGGGACAACATGTTCGCCACCAACGTCCGCGGCCCGTTTTTGTTTTCGCGACATGCGATTCCGGAACTGCGCAAGACGCAAGGCCGCATCATTCATATGGGTTCGCTTGGCGGAGAAAAGCCCTGGGCCACGCACGCGCACTACTGTTCGTCGAAAGCCGCGCTGCACATGCTGACGCAAGTGATGGCCAAGGCTCTGGCCCCGGAGATTGCCGTCAACTGCGTTGCGCCGGGAATGATTGATGCTGGCGGACGGAAAACTGAAAGCGACATACACTTGCTCAACAAATTTGCGGATCGCACTCCCGCAGGCCGCAACGGCGAGCCGCAGGATGTAGTGGATGCCGTGATGTACTTCGCCACCTGCTCAAAGTTCATCACCGGACAGATCATGACGGTAGATGGTGGCCTCGGCCTTGTCTAAACCCTACTCTTATCACTGATCTTCACTGATGCCAGAGATAGGGCTGGAGAGCTTATCCCACTAGCTGTTTGCATGATCCTTTTGCCGATCAGTGTCATCCGTGCAAATCTGTGGTCGTTCTACTTCTGACTCGCGAACGCCTTCACCACAATGGCTTTAGGATCTTTGCCCAAAGGAATCATTGTCTCTAGCGAAGGCGTGTCCGGCTGTGGACGACCTTTGCGGTCTACCAATGAGAGCACCGTGAGGTCGCCGCTGCCGGTATTCACCACCAGCAGCATGAGTTGGTTGGGCGAAAGAACCATGGCTTCCGGATGGCTGCCCACCTGAACCGAACTTGCCCGCTTGCCGTTATCAATGCTGTACGTTGCTACAGCGTCCGAGCCGAAGTTCACTACATAAAGGAAGGCGTTGTCAGGTGAAACCAGCGCGTTCGCCGGCTGGTCGCCGATGAGGAACGTGTTATTGACTTCATTGGGGCCGGTGATGATTTCGGAGATTGAGCTTGCCGCGCGGTTGCAGACGAAAACTTCACCGCCATCCGGTTTCACGGCAACATGGGCGGGTGATTGACCTACATCCAGCAGGGCCAGCAGCTTCGCGGATTTCAGGTCGATCACGGCAACGTGATTGGAATCATCGCACGCCACAAAGACCTTGCTGGAGTCCGGCAGGATTCCCAACGACGCCGGCTGGTGGCAGGTTTTCACTTTGCCGATCACTGACAGCTTTTCGGTATCGACCAGGGCCACCGCGTCTTCGTCACGTAGAGTAACCACGGCCATTTTGCCGTCTGGCGTTACGCGGGTCAGCGTGCTGCCGGCGCCGACGTAAAAAGTTTTGATCACTCGGTGTTTTTCCAGGTCGATTACGGAGAGGTTCGCCGAACCGGAGTTGGCGACGTAAGCGCGCAGGCCGTCGGCGGAAACGTCAACAAACTGCGGCGCGCCGTGGACGCCGATGGTAAAAATAACTTTGTTGGTCTCGGCGTCAATCACGCTTACGTTGTTGGAATCGGTGTTGGCCACGTAAATCTCGTTGCGCTTGGGATTGGCGGCCATCCCCGCCGGGTTCCTGCCCACGGTCACCACCGTTTGCACGGCGAGCGTACGCAGGTCCACCACCGTGACGTTGTTGCTGCCGCTGTTGCTGATGTAAGCGTACTCGTGATAATTCGGGACGGGATCCGGCGTGTTCTGGCAACCGCAGAGCGCGGCCGCAAGCAACAGCGAGGCTGCTACGAAATTTCGGGA
>Ga0209069_10001413_pt1 | contig 12147 bp, 9 predicted proteins | sample Str013_2_FD_187202 | JGI IMG/M metagenome (GOLD analysis project Ga0209069, IMG submission 187202) | Freshwater sediment microbial communities in response to fracking from Pennsylvania, USA - Straight Creek_MetaG_SC_2013 (SPAdes) (version 2) | ecosystem: Environmental > Aquatic > Freshwater >...
CTCTTGGATGCGCCGGTTTCGAATTCGTTAATGGAGGGCCGCGTCTCGTCGCGGCAAGACGCGATGCCGTCACTCGCCAAATTCGCCGGCCGCGCCGCCATCATCTTCGGCGCCTCCGAAGGCACCGGCCTTGCCCTCGCGCGGACACTGGCCGGCCGGGTCGCCGCCGTCGGCATCGTCTCGCGCTCGCCCGAAAAACTCGCCCGCGCCGAGGCCTCGCTCAAGTCAACGGGCGCAACCAAGCTGCATGCCGTTGCCGCGGACGTCACCTCCGCGGCTCAAACGCAGAGAGCCTTCGACGCCTGCGTCGACGCGCTCGGACCGGCCGCCATCGTCGTCAACTGCGCCGGCGCCGCCCATCCGGGTTATTTCGAAGACCTGCCGGCCGAAGTCTTCGAAGAACAGATGCGCCGCCATTTCATGGGCACCGTCAACGTCTTCAAGGCCGCGATCCCGCATTTGAAACCGCAAGCCGAGACGCGACTTGTCGCCACCGCCTCGGTGCTCGGCCTCTTCGGCATGTTCGGCTACAGCGCCTACGCCGCCAGCAAGCACGCGGTCGTGGGCTTATGCCTGTCGCTGCGCTCGGAATATGCGCGCACGGGTATGCGCGTCTCGGTCCTCTGCCCGCCCTCGATCGACACCCCAGGCTTCGCCGCCGAGAACAAGATCAAGCCCACCGACGTGCTCAAAGCAGAACTGAAGGGCGGCTTGCTGAAACCCGAAGCGGTCGCCGATGCTCTCGTGCGCGCCCTGCCCAAGGGCCCGGCGCTCATCTTGCCGGGCAACGAGGCGAAGCTGCCCTATCTCATCAACCGCTTCGCGCCGCGTTTGTTCGAGCGCCTCGTCGCGCGGCCAGGGTAGCGATTCATCTTCGCCCCTTGCGGGGGAAGGTACCGCACAAATATTCCTCCGCCGTGCTGAGCCTAAGCCGTCCGCAGATTCCAACGATAGTCCAGCTCTGTGACTTGCGCGAAGAAGCGCTCGCACTCGGCGCGTTTGATGGCCGAGAACACGCGCACGAATTCGGGCCCGAAATAATCCTTGATGAACGCCGACGCTTCGAAGGCGTCGAGGGCGTCGAACCAATTGATCGTCAGCTTGTCGACCGTGCCGTCATAACCGTTACCCGTCACCGCGGGACCCGGATCGATTTTGCTCTTGATCCCGTAATGCATGGCGGCGAGCACCGCGGCGGCGGCAAGATAGGGATTGGCGTCGGCCCCGCAGATGCGATGCTCGACATGGCGGCTCTTGGCCGGGCCGGCCGGAATGCGGAACGAAACCGTGCGGTTGTTGACGCCCCAGGTCGGCGCCACGGGCGCATAGGTCTTGCGCCGGAAGCGGCGATAGGAATTGGCGTTGGGCGCGAAGATCGCCATCGCGTCGTCAATGGTGTGCGCCATGCCGCCGATCGCGTGGCGCAGCAAATCATTGCCGGCCGGATCGTCGCTGGCGAATTGATTGTGGCCCTTGGCGTCGTCGAGGCTCACATGCAGATGCATGCCCGAGCCGGCGCTTTCGGCGAACGGCTTGGCCATGAAGCAGGCGATCATGCCGTGCTTTTCGGCGACGCCCTTGACCAAGTGCTTGTACTGGATCGCTTCGTCGACCGCTTGCAGCGCGTCGGCGCGATGCGTCAGCGTGATTTCCATCTGTCCTGGCGCGTATTCCGAAATCACGCTTTCGGCCGGCAGACCTTGCGCATCGCAGGCGGCATAAAGGTCGTGCAGGAACGGCGCATAGTCGCCCAGCTCCTGGATCGAATAGACCTGGATCTGATCGTTGTAGACGCCGCCAGGCGCCAGCGCCGGCACCACCTTGCCGTCGCGCGCCGCTTGCTTGTCGAGGAGATAGAACTCCAGTTCGACCGCGAGCACCGGATGAAATCCGTCGCCCTTCATGCGCGCGGCGATGTTTTGCAGGCGCAGCCGCGGATCGGCCACCGCGACCGGGCCGCTGTCCGGTCCAAAACTCAAAAGCACCTGACCCGTCTTCTCCAGCCACGGCGAGCGCTTCAGGGTGCCCGGAATGGGAAAGGCGAAACAATCCTGATCGCCGATATCCCACAACAGGCCCGCCTCTTCGACGTCTTCACCCAACACCGTCAACGAAAATATCGAAGCCGGAAACGCGCGCCCGGTGGCATAGACGGCCTTCAATTCGTGCGGCCGCAATCCCTTGCCGCGCGACACGCCGACCGGGTCGGTCAGAATGATATGGACGAGTTCAAGGTCGCTGTGCGCACTCAGAAACGCGTCGAGTTCGGAGGTCTTGCTCATGAAGCTCTCTGGCTTTGGCAGGATCGTCCCTGCAATCGCTTAAACAACCGATAAGGCAAAGACGCGGGATCGGGAAACCGGGCCAATCGCCTGGATGTTCCGGCCCATCATACGCGGTTCCCCGGGCATTCCTCTTGGTTGTTCATCGCCCTTCCATAAGAGTAGCCGCGACAAGACTCATAGGGAGGAGCATCAATGATGCCGAACGATCGCATGAAAACGGCTTTGATCGTCGCCGTGGCCTGCGCCGCGCTCTCGCTGACCGCCTGCGGACAAGGAGGTCCCGGCAAGATCGCGCGCGGCAAATATCTGGTCGGCATCATCTCCTGCGGCGATTGCCATACGCCGGGTGGTCTCATCGGCAAGCCCGACATGAACCGGTATTTGGCCGGCAGCGAGGTCGGCTTCTTCATTCCCGACCTCGGCTATTTTTATGGCCCCAATCTGACCTCCGACGAAGCGACGGGCCTCGGCAAATGGAGCGAAGACGATGTCGTCACGGCGCTGCGCACCGGCAAGCGTCCCGACGGCCGCGTGCTGGCGCCGATCATGCCGTGGCAATCCTTCGCCAACATGAGCGACGAAGACGCGCATGCGATCGCGGCCTATTTGAAGAGCTTGGCGCCGATATCGAACAAAGTGCCCGGACCGTTCGGCGCCAAGGAAACGCCGACGGCGCCCTATCAGGCGATTATTTTCCCGCAAGCTGCGCCGCCACCAACGCCGTGACTATGGTCAGAGCGGCGGCAAGCGCGCGTTCAATGCGGCGAAAAACGGGTTCTCCGGCAAGAACACGTACTCGACCGTTTGCGTCGAGATCGTGCCGTTCACGCCCAGTCCGCGCAACGCGCTGACGGCGGCGACGAGATTGGTCTGCGGTACCAAGAGCGACGCCTCACCCTCGGCGTTGCCGGCGGCCGGGCGCGAGAGCAGGCGCAAGCCCAGCCCCGTCTCGAACTGGGGCAGCGCTTTCTCGATCGTCTCATCAATCCGTACACGGACGACATAGGACGACTTGCCGAGCCGGCGCGCCGCCAAACGATCAAGCAGACCCGACGCCACCCGGCGCGTCGCCTCGGTCCACGACGCGCGCAGGCTGGCGGCCAACAGCGCCTGGCTTTCGAGGATCAGACCGTCGTCGAGCACTTTCAAATGGTTGGCCGCAAGCGTGGCGCCTGTCGTCGTGATGTCGACGATCGCCTCCGCGGTGCCCGCCGCCGGCGCGCCTTCGGTCGCGCCCAGGCTTTCGACGATGCGATAGTCGGCAACGCCGTGGCGGCCGAAGAAATCGCGCGTCAGATTGAGGTATTTCGTCGCCACCCGCAGCCGCCGGTGATGGCGGGCGTGGAAGGCATGCGCAACGTCATCGAGATCGGCCATCGACGCGACGTCGATCCAAGCGCGCGGCACGGCGACGACCACGTTGGCGCGCCCGAACCCCAGTTTGTCGACCGCCGCGATCCGCACTTCGCCGTCGCCGCCCGTTTCGCGCAGCAAGTCCTCGCCGGTAATACCCAGATGCACGCGCCCCGCGAGCAGCTCGGAGGCAATCTCGCCCGCCGACAACAGCACGAGGTTGACGTCGTCGGCCCCGGTCAGCGTGGCGGCGTAGCCACGCGTGCCGTGGCTTTGCGAGAGTTTGAGACCGGCGTCGGCCAGATGATTGAGCGCTTGCTCCTGCAAACGACCCTTCGACGGCAATGCCAGGGTCAGCGCTCTCATGGCCGCTCCCCTTGCGCGCGGCGCGCGGCCAGCAAACGCTCGCCGAAGATCGCGCAGCCGACGGCCGGGATCTGTTTCGTCGCGCCCAGCGCTTGCAGCAGAGTGTCGTACCGTCCGCCGCCCGCGATCGGTTCGTCGTCGCCGCCGGTGCGACACTCGAAGACGAAGGCGGTGTAGAATTCCATGTTGCGGCCGAATTGCGCGGCAAAGGTCGCGCGCGAAAGGTCGACACCTTGCCGCTCGATCAACGACAACCGGCGCTCCAGCGCGCTCAACGCCACCTCGATCGCGATGCCGCCGGCCTTCGACAGTTTGCGGATCGCCTCGATCGCTTTCGGCACCGGCGCCTTTACGTTCAAGAACGCCGTGATCGTTTCGGCAGTTGCGCGCGGCAGCCGCGTCGCCGAGGCGTCGGCCGCCTGCTCGAGGAAACGCTCGGTGATTTCTTCCATCGAGCGCACGCCCAAGGGCTCGATCCCGCCCATCGTCAACGCATCGCGCAGCGCGGCGCGCGCCTCGGCCGGCGCCAGAGAACCGATATGGGCGAGGAACGCGTTGCCCGAACCAGCCTCCCCGGTGAGGCGCTTCAACAACTCGGCCGTATAGGCCGGGCGCCAAACGTGGCGCTTCAAACGCGTCGCCCAATGTGCCGGCAGATTGAGCGCGTCGAGCAGCGCCGCGAACAGCGAGAGGTCGCCGAGCTTGATCTCGGCATCCTTTAGCCCCGTTCGCTTCAATGCTTCGAGCGTGAGGCTCAAGGCTTCGGCGTCCGCCGCCGGCGCGTTTGCCGCCGCGATGTTCTCAACGCCTGCCTGCAGGAATTGGTCCGGCGATTCCGCGCTCCGCCGTTCGGCGCGAAACACCGGGCCCGCATAGCACAGCTTCGAGGCGCGCTCGCCGGTCGGCCAGCGCGCAAGATAGGCACGGCAGGTCGGGATGGTGAGATCCGGTCGCAGGCACAGCTCGCTGCCGTCCGCGCCGCTGAAGACATAGGTGCGCCGCCGCAACTCTTCGCCGAGGCGGTCGAGAAACATCTCCGCCGGCTGCACGATCGCCGGCTCGATTCGCTCGGCGCCCGAAGCGCCGAAGACCTCGAGCAGCGCCGCGGTCTGTTGATCGAGCGCCGCCAGCGTCGCGGCGTCATAAGGCGGCGCGATGTTCATGCTCGCCGGCCCCCGCGCGCGAGGATCTGCTTGACCGCTTCGACGAGGTTGGCGCGCGGCACCGTCATCTGCGCCTCGGAACCCTTCGACCATTGATCGCGATCTTTGATGTCCTTTGCGCGCTCGGCGCCGAGCGCCAAATCCTTGAGTGTCACAGCACCCTTTGCGCGTTCGTCGCCGCCTTCGATGATGACGACCGGGCTTTGCCGTTTGTCGGCATATTTGAGCTGCGCCTTCATGCCCGCGGTCCCGGTATAGAGTTCGGCGCGCAAACCCGCAGCGCGCAATTCGCGCACCATCGCCAGATAACCGCCCATCGCGTCGCGATCCATCACCAACACGACGATCGGCCCTTGCGCGCTTGCCGTCGAGACGAGACCTTTGGCGATCAGTGCGGCGAGCAAACGGCTGACGCCGATCGAGATTCCGGTTGCCGGCACTTCGACGCCCTTGAAACGCATGATCAAATCGTCATAGCGCCCGCCACTGGCAACCGAGCCGAAGCGCACGAGCTGACCGTCTTCGTTGGTCACCTGAAACGTCAACTCGGCTTCAACGACCGGACCCGTGTAGTAGGCAAGCCCGCGCACGACCGAGGGATCGAAGCGCACGCGCTCGTCGCCGTATCCGGCGGCTGTCAAGATATTGTCGATCTCTCGCAATTCGTCGACACCCTTTCGCCCTTCTTCGCTCGTCGCCACGAGCGCCAGCAAGCGATCGCAGACATCGCCGCGCGCGGCGGCATTCACCTCGGTCAGCGCCACCACGCGCTCGATGGCGGCCGCGCCGAGCTCGGCACCTCTGGTGAAATCGCCCGACTCGTCCTTGCGGCCTGCGCCGAGCAATTGGCGCACCGCTTGCGGGCCCAAGCGGTCGAGCTTGTCGATCGCCCGCAGCACCGCGCCGCGCTGTCCCTCGCTCGCCGCACCCTTGGCGATACCGATCGCTTCGAGCACGCCGTTCAACACTTTTCGGTTGTTGACCTTGACCAAATAATTGCCGCCGAGGCCGAGCTTTTCCAGCGCGTCGCACAGCATCATGTAGCCTTCGGCGTCGGCGACGACGCTCGCCGTACCCACCGTATCCGCGTCGAACTGCGTGAACTCGCGATAGCGCCCCGGTCCCGGCTTCTCGTTGCGGAAGACTTGGCCGGCCTGATAGCGGCGAAAGGGTTTTGGCAGCGCGTCGAAATTCTCGGCGACGAAACGCGCCAGCGGTGCCGTTAGATCGTAACGCATGGCGAGCCACTGTTCGTCGTCGTCGCGAAAAGCGAAGACGCCCTCATTCGGCCGGTCTTGATCCGGCAGAAATTTGCCGAGCGCGTCGGCGTATTCGATCGCCGAGGTCTCCAGCGCGTCGAAGCCGTAGGCCTCATAGACTGAGCGAATCGTCTCGAGCATGCGCCGCTCGGCCGCGAGTTCCGCGCCCATGCGGTCGCGAAAGCCGCGCGGGCTTCGCGCTTCGGGCCTGTTGCTCTTCTCAACCGTCATAATCGTATGCTTTCGGGGGTCGCGCGTTCGACGCCGCGCGAGGGCCGCGTTGGTAACGCAAGTGCACACCACGCGGCAAGCGCCGCGTGGTGCCGAGGCTCCTGGTGGAGGCCTCGCTGCTCTAGTGACCGTGTCGCCCGGGCCTTGCCGGCTTCGCCGGTTTCACAGGCGCCGCCGGTTCGGGCAGATGATTGGCCGCCCGATACACCACGTTGGCCATGTGCAGCACATAGGCATGGATCGCGTCGACATCATCGGGCTTTATCAGATCTGCGAACGAGGCCATGCCGCGAACTTTGAGTTCGCCGCCGAGCACGATCTCCTTGTAGCGCGCCATGACCTCCGGCGCCGACGCCTTGAGGTCGGGCAAAACGCCACCGCTCATCGTCAGGAAGCCGTGGCACACGGCGCAATGGCGGTGGAACACCTGACTGCCGTGCGCGACGACGTCGGCCGAAGCGGTCTCCGCGGGCGGCTGCACGCTCGGCCCGTGATCGATCTTCGGCACGTCGACCGCCTTGGCCCCGCCGACCTTGAAGACGAGCACCTTGCCGTTGTTGCCGTACTGCGCGATCGGCGCCGCCGGATCCGGTGGGAACGACAATTGCGCTCCGCCCCAGCCCGCTAGGACAGCGACGTATTGCTCGCCATCGACGCTATAGGACATCGGCGGTGCGATGATCCCGGTGTGCGTGTCGATGCCCCAGAGCTTTTCGCCTTTGTCCGCGCTCCAGGCGTTGAAGGTGCCGTCACCCAAGCCCTGGAAGACGAGATTGCCGGCTGTCACCAGCGTGCCGCCGTTCCAGAACGTGGCGTGCTTGACCCGCCAAACTTCCTTCTGATTGACCACATCCCACGCCAGAAGCTCGCCGATGCGCGGCGGCGCCGGCGCTCCCGACGCCGCGGCCGTTTCGGCGATTTTGGCGACGCCGCCGAAATCGACGCCCGTGTTCCAGCCGCCGAGGTGGATGTCGCCTCCGCGCGAGCCGACGAAGGGTTGCGACGAGTCTTGCGCCGGGATGTAGACGATCTTGGATTGCGGATTGAACGACATCGGCTGCCAGTTGTGGCCGCCCGCCGGCGCCGGCGCCACGAACGCCGCCTTGTTGCCATAGAGCGCGCTGGCATTTTCGAGCGCCCGCCCCTTCGCATCGAGGCCCGAAGCCCAGTTCACCGGCACAAACGGTTTGCCCGAGAGGAACTCGCCGGTCTGCCGGTCGAAGACGTAGAAGAAGCCGTTCTTGTTGGCCTGCATCACCACCTTGCGCGGCTGGCCGTTGACGTCGATGTCCGCAAGCGTCAAATCGGCCGTTGCGTCGAAATCCCAGTTGTCGCTGGCCGTCGTCTGAAAGTACCAGGCGACCTCGCCGGAGTCGGCTTTGACGGCGACGATGCAGGCCGTGAACAAATTATCGCCGCCGCCGGGCGATCTGACCGCCCGATTCCAGGCCGTCGCATTGCCGGTGCCGAAATAAACGAGATCGAGATCGGGATCGTAGGAGAACGCGTCCCACACCGTGCCGCCGCCGCCGACGTCCCAAAAACGATAAGGCGCCCGGGGATCGTCCTTCCACGTCGGAATGGCCTTCGCCAGCTCGGGATTTTCAACCCCCGCGCGCGGATCGCCCGGTACGACATAGAAGCGCCACAGCTGATGCCCGGTGTCGGCGTCGTAGGCGGTGATATAGCCGCGCACGCCATACTCCGCGCCGCCGTTGCCGATGATCACTTTGCCTTTGACGATGATCGGCGCGCCGGTGATCGAATAAGGCTTGGCGCGATCGATCGTGCTGATGTCCCAAATCGGCTTGCCGGTTTTTGCATCGAGCGCGATCAAGCGCCCGTCGATCGTGCCGACATAAACGCGGCCCTTCCACACCGCGACACCGCGATTGACGACGTCGCAGCAAAGCTTGCGCCCCCACTCGCCGGGTACTTCGGGATCGTATTTCCAAAGCTCCTCGCCGGTTTTAGCGTCGAGTGCGTAGACGATGCTCCACGAGCCGGTCGCGAACATCACGCCGTCGACCACGATCGGCGTCGACTCCAGGCCGCGCACGGTATCGGTATCGTAGGACCAAGCGAGGCCCAGATCCTTGACGTTGCCGGCGTTGATCTTGTCGAGCGGCGAGTAGCGTTGGCCCGAATAGGTGCGCCCGTGCGCCAGCCAGTTGTTCGGCTCCGCTTCGGCGGCGACGATGCGCGCGCCGTCGACCTCGGTCGCGTGCGCAAGGCGCGCTTGATTGACTTGGCGCGGGCCGGTTCCCACGCCGCTCGATTGCGGCGGTGTGCCGACCGACGACGTCGGTTCGGTGACGTCGCGTGGCAGCGACGGCCCCTTGCCGCCGGCCAAAATTCCGATGAGCGGAATACCCAACACAACCGCGACGGCTGCGCCAACGAGCAGCAGCCGACGATCCTCATTCGCCATGGTTTAAGAACCTTCGTGAGTTTTTGTGAGCGTTTTCTCCGTTGCTTAACGTAGTGGCCTCCGGGAACTTGAAGCAATTGGAAATCGAAATCCGTCCCCTGGGCGCTTGACGAATTGCCCTAGTTCCGCTTTTGTTCTATTTCACCAGGAGGCTCCGATGGACCAGCGAATGACAATGATCACCCTCGGCGTTCGCGATCTCGCGCCCGCCCGCAAGTTCTACGAGACGCTCGGCTGGACCGCGCGCGAAGCCGGCGGCGGCGACATCGTCTTCTTTCAACTGCAGGGCAGCGTCATGGGTCTCTATCCCCGCGCCGCCCTTGCCGAAGATGCCGCACTCCACGATGACGCCCCCGGCGCGCAATTCGGCGGCATCGCGCTCGCCTATAACGCGCGCGACAAAGCCGAGGTCGACCGCGTCCTGATCGAGGCTAAGACCGCAGGCGCGAAGATTCTAAAACCGGCGCAAGACGTCTTTTGGGGCGGCTATTCGGGCTACTTCGCCGATCTCGACGGCCACCCGTGGGAGGTCGCGTTCAACCCGCATTGGCCGCTCGAGGCCGATGGCTCGCTGAAAATGAAGGGCGCCTAGTGCGCATCGGCAACGCCCCGCGCGGTTGAATTGCACTGAACCGGCCACACGCAAGAGGCGCAAATAGGCATTGTGCGCTGAGACGGCTTGCGGTTCTATCCGCCCCCTCTCCGGCTGACCGCAAACGGACGACGATCTTATGGCGCGCTTCAATTGGGCATTCAAGAATCCGAACTTCGATTTCGTCGGGCGGCGCTGGTATGCCTTTTCCGTCGACGGCTTGTTGCTGGTGGTCGCCCTCGCCTCGCTGTGGTTTCAAGGCCTCAATCTCGGCATCGACTTCACCGGCGGCGTTCTGATCGAAGTCGCGAGCCCGACCGTCATCGACGAAGCCAAGCTCGGTGAAATTCGCGCCAAAGTGACCGGCTTGGGCTTTGGCGAAGTCGCGGTGCAAACGCTCGCCAACGGCAAAGGCGAGCAGAAGGACGCGCAAATTCGCGTGCAGCCTTCGAGCAAGCTCGTCAATCAAGAGCAAGAGGTCGCGCAGAAGATCAAGGCCGCGCTGGGCCCGAGCTACACCTACGCCCGCGTCGAAGCCGTCGGCCCGAAGGTCTCGGGCGAACTCTTCCAAACCGGGGTGATCGCGGCGGTGTTGGCGGTCTTGATGATCGCGATTTATGTCGCCGTTCGCTTTGAATGGCAGTTCGGCGTCTCCGCGCTGCTCTCCAACGGCCATGACGTCTTGATGGCGGTCGGCCTCTATTCGGTGGCGCGTCTCGATTTCAATCTGACATCGATTGCCGCCTTACTGACGCTCGCCGGCTATTCGATCAACGAGACCGTCATTATCTTCGACCGCATTCGCGAGAACCGGCGCAAGTTCAAGAAAATGCCGGTTGGCGATTTGATCAATCTGTCGACCAATCAGACCCTCGCGCGCACCGTGAAAACGAGCACGACCGTCGCCCTGGCCCTGATCCCGCTCGCGATCTGGGGCGGCCATACGCTCTTCGGATTCTCGGTGACGATCCTCTGGGGCATTCTCAGCGGCACCTATTCCTCGGTGTTCGTCGCCTCGTCGCTGCTTCTCTACATGCCACCGTTGACCATGAGCCAAGTCGCCAAGGTCGAGGCGCGCGCCCCGTCGCCATAGGCCGCAGCAAAGAGGATCTTGCCATGCCAGATCGCCGGCGCGTCGAAGCGTTCATCGCGGCCGTGGTCGGCGGCCATCATGTCGAAGCCATCGCTGATTTCTATCACGAGGACGCCTCGATGCAGGAGAACCTGCAAGAGCCGCGGCGCGGGCGCGCTCTATTGATGGAGCATGAGGCCAAAGTATTGAAGAGGTTGCAGCGCATGCACACCCACCCTGCCCCGACCTTCCTTCTTGACGGAGACCACGTCGCGATCAATTGGACGTTCGACGCCACGACGCCGGACGGCACGACCAAACGCTTGCAAGAACTGTCGCTCCAGCGTTGGCGCGGCGATCGCATCGTCGAGGAGCGCTTTTTCTACGACACCGCCTCGGCCTGGCGAACCGTCTAGGTCAGCCGCGGGCCGGCGCTCAAAGTCTGGAGCGCCGTGTGAGTTCCGGCCTTCAGCAACTCTTCGAAATAGGCGATCGTCCGCCGCAATCCGTCTTGCAACTGTACTTTCGGCTCCCACTGGAGTTTTTCGCGTGCCAACGCGATGTCGGGGCAGCGCTGCATCGGATCGTCGGCCGGCAACTTTTCATAGACCAGCTTGGATCTCGAGCCGGTCAGATCGATCACCTTCTTCGCCAGTTCGACGATCGTGAACTCGCCGGGATTGCCGATGTTGATCGGGCCGGTGACCGCGTCGGGTGACTCCATCAAGCGCACGAGTCCGTCGATCAGGTCGTCGACGTAGCAGAAAGAGCGTGTCTGCAGGCCTTCGCCGAACACCGTGATCGGCTCGCCGCGCAGCGCCTGAACGATGAAGTTCGATACCACGCGGCCGTCGTTTGGATGCATCCGCGGTCCGTAGGTGTTGAAGATGCGCGCCACCTTTATGCGCATCCGGTGCTGGCGGTGATAGTCGAAAAACAACGTCTCGGCGCAGCGCTTGCCTTCGTCGTAACACGAACGCGGACCGATCGGATTGACGTTGCCCCAATAATCTTCCTTCTGCGGATGCACGCTCGGGTCGCCGTAGACCTCCGACGTCGAAGCCTGCAGGATTTTCGCTTTAATCCTCTTGGCGAGACCCAGCATATTGATCGCGCCGTGCACCGAGGTCTTCGTCGTTTGCACCGGATCGAACTGATAATGGATCGGCGACGCCGGGCAGGCGAGATTGTAGATTTCGTCGACTTCCAAATAGAGCGGAAAAGTCACGTCGTGGCGTATCGCCTCGAACCGCGCGTTGCCCAGGAGGTGCACGATATTGTCGCGCGCGCCGGTGAAATAATTGTCGACGCAGAGCACGTCGAACCCGCTGCCGACCAATCTCTCGCACAGATGCGATCCGAGAAAGCCGGCGCCACCGGTCACAAGAATTCTCT
>Ga0209069_10001414_pt1 | contig 12147 bp, 14 predicted proteins | sample Str013_2_FD_187202 | JGI IMG/M metagenome (GOLD analysis project Ga0209069, IMG submission 187202) | Freshwater sediment microbial communities in response to fracking from Pennsylvania, USA - Straight Creek_MetaG_SC_2013 (SPAdes) (version 2) | ecosystem: Environmental > Aquatic > Freshwater >...
GGAATATGCTGCCGAACCGCAAATGGCCCATCTGGGCGGCGCGGACGGTTTTGATCTGGTGCGCAAGATTTTGGCTGAAGCACCGAAGCATTTGAACAAGGGCGGAAGCCTGCTGTGTGAAGTGGGCACGGGCGGTGAAATTCTCGAAGCCGAATTTCCCAACCTGAATTTCATGTGGTTGGACTCAGAGGAAGCTGAAGGCGAAGTTTTCTTTTTGAAGTTCTAGTCGAAAGCTGGGTGCACACATGTCACACGACAAATTGAATGCACTGCCCCTCATACTAACCATTGGCCTTGCCAGCGGGGTTGCGTTTTTGGTCTTGGCCGGACTGCATCTTCTAACGGCAGAGCCCTTGGCCTTCATCGTGGTTGCTGCAGCGCTTCTGTGCTTTGGCGTTTTTGCAGCAGTTCACCACGCGGAAATTCTGGCTTTGAAAATGGGCGAGCCGTTTGGGTCAATCTTGCTGGCCTTGGCGGTGACGGTGATCGAAGCCGCTTTGATTCTGTCACAGATGCAGGCGGGCAAGGCTGGCGCGGAATTTATTGGCCGCGACACAGTCTTCTCCGGCGTCATCATTGTGTTGAGCGGAGTGGTTGGTCTGTGTTTGATCATCGGCGGGATCCGTCACCGCGAACAACAATTCAAACTGGATGGGGCCACCGCTGCCCTCAGCGTCTTGGCAACCCTGACGACCTTCACTCTGATCATGCCGAGCTATACCATCACCACGCCCGGCCCCACCTATTCAAATTCGCAATTGGCTTTTGTGGGGGTGGTGAGCTTGGTGCTCTATGGCGTATTCGTTTTTGTGCAAACCGTGAGGCACCGGGATTATTTCGTCTCAACCGAAACCGACAATGGTGATCCGCCCGAGCTTGCCCCCAATGGCTTAACAGTGGCCCTCAGTGCCATTCTTCTGCCAGTGGCCCTCATAGTCGTGGTGTTGCTTGCCAAGTTTCTGTCAACGCCGCTGGTAGCAATGGTGGCACAAGCGGGCCTGCCTGCCAGTTTTGTGGGCGTGGTTATTGCGGCTGTGGTTCTTCTGCCAGAAGGTTTCGCAGCGGTAAGGGCTGCCAGCCACAATCAATTGCAGACAAGCCTGAATCTGGCCTTGGGCTCGGCCATCGCAACCATCGGCCTCACCATCCCGGTGCTCGCCGCTTATGCCTTGTGGCAGAAGGTTCCCTTGGCCTTGGGCATTGGGCCGCAAGCCTCAGTCATTTTGGCCCTCACGGTATTTGTGAGTTCAATAACCCTCACCACTGGGCGCACCACAATCTTGCAAGGGGCCGTTCATCTGGTGATCTGTGGCGTGTTCTTATTCTTGTCAGCTGTGCCGTGAACCTTGGCTAAAGCAACTGCAACGCCTCAGCCTGCAGGCCCCTGCCGCGCGGGTCTTCTTCCACCAGAAATGACAGGCGCATGCCCTCGTTCAACTGCGGCACACCAGCGCGCTGCACAACCGAGATATGCACAAACACATCACGGCCACCGCCTTCCACTGCGATAAAGCCAAAGCCTTTCTCCACATTGAAAAACTTCACCTTGCCGGTCTGGCGCTGTTTGCTGGCCTCACTCATGGCTTGCCCATAACACGCCCAGCCACGGCATCAAGCTTAGACAACAAAGCCGCGTCGCGCTTTTCTGGGGAAGTCATGATGGCAAAATCCAGCGCATGGTCGGCCTCACAGGGCGTGTGCTCACGTGGCATCAGCGCTGCTAGCCGCAAAACCAGGCGTTTGGCATTTTCAACATTGGCCTTCATCACCTTCATCACTTGCGCCACGTCCACACCATCATGATGCGGGTGCCAGCTGTCGAAATCCGTCACCATCGCGATGTTGCAATAGGGCAGCTCAGCCTCGCGCGCCAGTTTGGCTTCGGGCATTGCCGTCATGCCGATCAGCGAGGCACCCCATTTGCGGTGCAGTTCAGACTCAGCACACGTTGAAAACTGCGGGCCTTCCATCACCACCAAAGTGCCGCCCGCCCTGTGTTTGATTTTCTCAGCCTTCAAGGCCTTGGCCGCGATCTCGCACAACACCACCGATGTCGGCTCACCAAACGGCACATGCGCCACACAGCCAGTGCCGAAGAACGAACTCTCGCGGCGATGCGTACGGTCAAGGAACTGGTCTGGCAACACAAATGTGCCCGGCGGCAAATTGGCCTTCAACGCCCCAACCGCAGAAAGCGAAAACAAATCGGTTACGCCGCAGCGCTTCAACACGTCAATGTTGGCGCGGTAGTTGATGCTGGAGGGGCTGAACACGTGGCCCCGGCCATGGCGCGGCAGAAACACAATGGGCAGGCCATTGATTTCACCTTGGCGCACCTCATCAGAGGCTTCCCCCCAAGGTGAAGCCAAGCGCCGCCAGGAAGCGTTTTCCATCGGCACATCATAAACGCCAGAGCCGCCGATAATTCCGAGAACCGTTTTTGTCATGGCGGCAACCTAAACAAAAAAGCCCAGCTATGCACCGGGCTTTTTTTCATCTCGTTCTCCATCACCGCTCTTGTGGCGGTGATCCATTGACTTAGACCAAGCGCAGGACCTTCTGGATGGCAGAGACAAGCCCTGCCTTGGAGGGGTTACATACCTTAGTGGATGTCGGCCCACACCTTGCGCTTCAAGGCATAAAGCAGGCCAGCCAGAATGAGCAGGTAGATCACCACCTCAAAACCAGTTTGCTTGCGCTCTTCCATCTTGGGCTCTGCCGTCCATGTGAGGAACGCGGCCACGTCCTTGGCCATATCATCCACCTTGTTGGGCGCGCCGTCGTCGAAAGTCACCTGGCCATCGGTCAGCGGTGGGGTCATGGAAATCCACGCGCCGCTGGCGAAATAGGGATTGTAGAATTTGCCGGCCACCGCTTCCTTGGCCACTTCTGCCGATGGCTTTTCATAGCCAGTCAACAGTGAATAAACATATTGCGGGCCACCGATGCCGTTGACCAGCTGGTTGAACGTGCCATGCCAACCTTCGCGTGCCTTGGTGATCAGAGACAGATCAGGCGGTGCCGCACCAAGCGCTGCAGCGGCCGCTTCAGGCGTGGCAAAAGGTGATGGGAAAGTGTCAGACGCCAAGCCAGCGCGATCAACGCCCTCGCCCTTGTCATTCAACTCATGAATCTTGAACGAGGCAGCCAGCGCTTTCACTTGCTCTTCGTTGAAGCCAGGGCCGCCCTTGTCCGCAAGGTTGCGGAAGGCGACATACTTCATTGAATGGCAGTTGGAGCAAACTTCCTTGTAAACCTTATAGCCGCGTTGCAGCTGGGCTTTGTCAAACTTGCCGAACGGGCCTTCGAAAGAAAAGCCAACGGACTTGGCGTCTTTTTCAGCTTCCGCATAAGCAACCGAAGAGGCCACGCCCACAAAGGCAGTGGCAGCAATCAGGATTGAGGCAATCTTTTTCATCATCATTCTCCTGATCACTTCGCGGCCATCATCTTGTTGGCAGAGTGGGCCAACACATCTTCGCTGATCGAATTTGGCGCGGCTTTTGGCTGTTCCAAAAGGCCCATCAAAGGCAGCAGAATGATGAAGTGAGCGAAATAATACACCGTCAGAATTTGGCCCCAGATCACGTAGGAACCTTCAGGTGGCTTGGAACCGATAAAGCCCAGCGCCACGCAAACGATACAGAATATCCAGAACTCCAACTTGAAGATCGGGCGATATTTGCCAGAGCGCACGCGGCTCGTATCCAGCCAAGGCAAGACCAGCAGAATGAGAATGGATGAGAACATCGCAATCACACCCAGCAGCTTGTTGGGGATGGAGCGCAGGATCGCGTAGAATGGCAAGTAATACCATTCAGGCTTGATATGCGCAGGTGTGGACAGTGGATTGGCTGGAACGTAGTTCACAGCATCGCCCATATAGTTCGGGCCGTAGAACACGAACAATGCATAAACGACCAAGAAAGCCACAATCGCAAAGCCGTCCTTGATTGTATAATAAGGATGGAACGGAACAGTGTCCTTGTCGCTCTTCACCGAAATGCCGGTCGGGTTGTTGTTGCCCACCACATGCAGTGCCCAAATGTGCAGGATCACAATGCCAGCCAGAACGAATGGCAACAGATAATGTAGCGAGAAAAAGCGGTTCAGCGTTGGATTATCAACCGAATAACCGCCCCACAGCCAAGTGGTCACATCTGGGCCGATAAATGGAATGGCCGAGAACAAGTTCGTGATAACTTTCGCGCCCCAGAAGCTCATTTGGCCCCATGGCAAAACATAGCCCATGAAAGCGGTGGCCATCATGACAAGATAAATGATCACACCGATCATCCACAACACTTCACGTGGTGCTTTGTATGAGCCGTAATACATGCCGCGGAACATGTGAATGTAAACCGCAACAAAGAACATCGAAGCGCCGTTCATGTGCAGATAGCGCAACATCCAGCCATAATTCACATCACGCATGATGTGCTCAACCGAGCTGAAGGCCAGGTCTGTGTGCGGGGTATAATGCATCACCAGAACAATGCCTGTGATGATCTGCACCACCAGCATTACGGCAAGAATGCCACCAAAGGTGTACCAATAGTTCAAGTTCTTCGGCGTTGGAAAATCCAGCGCATGATCTTTGGCGAAAGCCACAATGGGAAGCCGCTCATGGAACCATTGTCCAATCGCAGTGGTGGGTTGATATTTGCTTGGTCCGCTCATTTTTTTATGTCCACTCAGCCGATTTGGATCTTGGTGTCGGAAAGATATTTATAAGGAGGCACTTCCAGGTTCTGGGGTGCGGGGCCTTTGCGAATGCGGCCGGCCGTATCATATTGCGAGCCATGGCACGGGCAGAACCAGCCGCCAGTTTTGGTGGCACCTTCAACAACCGCAAATTCGCGTTTGCCGTCGGCTCCATCAGGTACGCAACCCAAGTGGGTGCAAACGCCCATCATGATCAGGAACTGCTCTTTGCCAGCCACAACGCGGTTCTGGTCAGTGGCGGCATCGCCATCCTTGGCGTTGAGATTACGCGCCAACGGGTCTTTCAATTCCTCCATCTTCACGGCCTTGGCTGCTTCGATTTCAGCCTTCAGGCGGTGGCGGATGATCACCGGGTTGCCACGCCATTTGATGGTCACAGCCTGGCCCTCGGCCAAAGGCGCCAGATCAACTTCGGTGGAGGCCAAAGCGATAACTGCGGCATCAGGGCTCATCTGGCTGATAAACGGCCAAAGCGACAAAGCCCCGCCCACACCAGCAACGGCCCCAGTGGCAATCATCAAAAAGTCGCGTCTATTGACGCCGTCATGTGCATTGTCGCCCACGTCTGTCACCTTACTTTAAATTTTCCGCGTTTTGGCATTGCGGCCAAAAGAAGTCTAGCAATTTGGATGTCGCAGGTCTTGCGCACATTGCCGCTGGGGAATTTTCCGCTAAAAACCTGAAAATGACCATAGAAATTGCCCTCTATCAGCCTGATATCGCCCCCAATGCCGCCACCATCGGGCGCATGTGCGCCTGTTTTGGCCTGCCCCTGACAATTATAGAGCCTGCCGGCTTTGCCTTTACTGATTCCAGTTTCAGGCGCGCTGGCATGGATTATCTTGAGAAACTGGACCTACGCCGCGCCGCCAGCTGGCAGGCTTTTCAGGCGCAATCCGCAGGTCGGCGATTAGTTCTGCTCTCCACCAAGGCCAGCGTTGCCTACACTGATTTTGCTTTTGAGGCGGGAGACAGTTTGCTGCTTGGTCGCGAATCAGCGGGCGTTCCTGATGAAGTGCATGCTGCAATCCCCCACCGCATCCGCATTCCCATGCTGGCGCAAACCCGCTCCATCAATGTGGCTTTGGCGACTGCATTGGTTCTGGGCGAGGCCCTGCGCCAGACCGGACATTATAAAACACTAGCCTAAGCATTCGCACGGCTCACCAACAATTCATCTTCAAAGGCTTGAAACTCATGCGAACACCGCTAAACAAGCAGTCATGAAAGCCGCTTTGGAAATACTGCAAACAACCTCACGCCAATGGTTTGAAGCCTTGCGTGATGACATCATCACTTCTTTGCATGGGCTGGAAAGCAATTTCTCAGACGCCAATTTTGTAAAGACGCCCTGGTCGCGCCAGGACAATGGCGGCGGCGGCACCATGGCCCTTTTGCATGGGGAGCTGTTTGAAAAGGCCGGTGTGCATTGTTCAACGGTGCATGGTGAATTCTCGCCAGAGTTCGCCACCAATATTCCCGGCGCCAAAGATGACCCGCGTTTCTGGGCTTCTGGCATCTCACTCATCATTCACCCCAAAAACCCGCATGTGCCGGCAGTTCATATGAACACGCGGTTGGTGTGCACCACCACACATTGGTTTGGTGGCGGCGCTGATTTGACCCCCATGCTCAACCGCCGCCGCACCCAGCATGACCCGGACACGGTGGCCTTCCACGCCGCCATGAAAGCCGCCTGCGAAGAACATCTCACCGCCGATTATCCCAAATTCAAAAAATGGTGCGATGATTATTTCTACCTGCCCCACCGCCATGAGATGCGCGGCATCGGCGGCATCTTCTTTGATAATCTGAACTCGGGCGACAACGGTTCAGACTTCGCCTTCGTGCAAGACGTGGGACGCGCCTTCATCGCCGCCTATGCCAAGATTGTTGAGAACAACATGCGCAAACCTTGGACGGAAGAGGACAGACAAGAACAGCTCATTCGCCGTGGTCGCTATGTGGAGTTCAACCTGCTCTATGATCGCGGCACGATTTTTGGGCTGAAGACCGGCGGCAATGTAGACAGCATTCTGTCTTCCATGCCACCCGAAGTGAAGTGGCCTTAGGTTTCAAAGATGGACCTGCGCAACGGCTTCGACATCAAGCGCTATATCAGAACCATTCCGGATTATCCCAAGCCCGGCATTCTGTTTCGTGACATCACCACCCTGCTCTCCAACATGCACGCCTATCGCGCGGCAGTGGATGAACTGGCCTGGCCCTTTCTCAATGGCCAATTTGACTATGTGGCAGGCATAGAAGCGCGAGGATTTATTCTGGGCGGCGCGGTGGCGCATGTGCTGGGCCGAGGCTTCATCCCCATCCGCAAAAAGGGCAAGCTGCCAGCCAGAACCATTGGCCAAGAATACGCGCTGGAATATGGCGTGGACACGATTGAGATTCACGCTGACGCGATTAAGGCTGGAGACCGTGTCTTGCTGATCGACGACCTCATCGCAACAGGCGGCACAGCGGGCGCAGCCATCGACCTCATCCGCAAATCAGGCGGCGAAGTGGTAGCCGCAGCCTTCGTGATCGATCTGCCGGATTTGGGCGGAGCCGATAAGCTAAAGGCCAAGGGCGTGAAGGTGCACACGCTGGCAGCGTTTGCGGGGCATTGAGTTCAGCAAACTGCAGACCACATTGGTAGTTTAGTTCTCACCTCACTTCACCTTGATGACAACCTTGCCCTTGGCACGTCCGGTTTCAACATACACCAATGCATCTTTGGTCTGCTCAAATGGAAACACTTTGTCCACAACAGGCCGGACTGTGCCGGATTCGAAAAGGGACGTAATTTCGCTCAATTGCTGCCCGTCGGCGCGCATGAACAAAAAGGAATATTTTACGCCGAGTCGTTTGGCATTTATTCGCACTCGTCTGCTCAAAAAATGAAATACAATTTTCAGAAGCAGATTGAGTCTGAGTGATTTGGCAAACGCTGGATCGGGTGGGCCAGAAATCGAAATGAGTTGCCCCCCTGGATTTAGCACGCGCAGAGATTTTTCGAGTGTCTTTTGGTCTTGACTGTTTAATACCAGATCGTAACCCGACAGTATTTTCTCGAAATCCTGCGACTTGTAGTCGATAACAACATCTGCACCCAGACTTTGGACTAACTCAACATTTGCGGCACTCGTGGTCGTCGCCACGGTCGCTCCCAAATGTTTGGCAAGTTGAATTGCAAATGTACCAACCCCGCCAGAACCCGCCTGAATGAAAACCTTCTGACCAACTTTCACTTTGCCAACTTCGACCAAGGCCTGCCATGCTGTGAGGGCCACCAAAGGGATGGAAGCCGCCGCTTCCATGGTCAAGTTCTTGGGCTTCAGCGCCACATCATTTGCATCGATTGCGATGAATTCGGCAAAGGTTCCAACCCTATGATCGCGGGGGCGCGAATAAACTTCATCCCCTACTTTCAACCGCATGACTTTGGGACCAATCTTGACAATAACACCCGCAACATCATGACCGAGAATGAAAGGCACGCGATAAGGCAGAATTGCTTTGAATTCGCCGTCCCTTATTTTTGAATCGATGAGATTCACACCAGCTGCCTGGATTTGAACCAGAACGTCATTATCCTGCATTTCTGGCTCAGACACATCAGCCAAGCGCAGCGGCCCATTCTTCACATACTTGTCTACGACGAAAGCTTTCATGTTATTTCCTTGTTTAAATTGAATGCGGCGGTGGGTCGAGGCGACTACGCCAAGCCAAATTGCTTGCGAAGGATTTTGTCGAAGAACGCGCGTGGAAAAAAGCGGCGGGCAAATGCGATCTGCCGAGCGGCCTTGCCGGATGTGTAACGCAAACGTGGACTTGTGTCTTGGGCCGCCAAAACGATGGTTTCTGCAACACTTTCAGCTGTCGCTGCCTTGGCCATCGTGAGATCAAAGGCCACGCCATACTTGGCACGGGCGGCGTTATAGTCCGCTTGCAGCGCGTCTGCTGGAATCGTGCTCGCTTCAAAAGAAGTCCGCGTCGCAGCTGGTTCAATCACCGCTACGCGCACACCAAATTCGCGCACTTCATGATCAAGGGATTCAGAGTATCCTTCAACTGCATGCTTGGTCGCCGCATAATGGGCACCAAATGGAAACGGTCCAAGGCCCGCCACAGAACCCACGTTTAGAATTCGTCCATGTCGCTGTGCCCTCATGATCGGCAAGACTGCGTTCGTCACGCGCACCAAGCCAAAAACATTCGTTTCAAACATGGCACGGACTTGGGCAATTGAGCTTTCTTCAGCTGCACCGGTGATGCCAAAGCCAGCATTATTGACCAGGAGATCAATACGGCCTGCACGTTCCAGAACTTCATCCACCAATTTCTTTACTGAAGCGTCATTGGTTACATCGCAAACCAGCATTGTGATGCCTTCAGACATGCTGGCGACAACCTTGCGGCTTGTTCCAAAGACGCGGTAGCCCGCGTTTCGAAGCGCTTCGGCAGTTGCACGGCCAATACCAACGGACGCACCTGTTACAAGAGCCACTTTCACGTTGGTTTCCGACATCGTCTCTTCCCTTCAAAACTTGCTTGTATTCAATGAAGTTGTGAGTTAATATCGTTTTGATACTTAGTCAATACTAATTTGATAGTGACATGGAAAATACTTTTGAATCTACCTGCCCGATCGCCCGAGGTATCGCCTGCATCGGCGATACATGGAGCATGCTTATTCTTCGCGATGCCAGTAACGGGCTCACGCGCTTCGACCAATTTCGCAAGAGCCTCAAAATAGCGCCTACGATTCTCACGCGGCGGCTTGCCACTCTCACTGAGGAAGGGCTGTTGGAAAAGCAGCGCTATTCACAGCGCCCCCCGCGTGACGAGTACTTGTTAACTGCTGCCGGTCGCGACTGTTTGCCTGTGCTTGCCATGTTGGGCGCATGGGGACGCAAATATCGCGGAGAAGGCAAACTCACACGTTTTGTGGACGCAGAAACAGGCATCGAAATCCAGCCCGTGGTCGTTGATGCCGTTACCGGAGCAGAAATCGGATCGCGCCCAATTCGCGCGATCATCCCCGAGTAATCCAGCTTTCTTCAGGTTGGCAGCAAATGTCCCTAGGTATTAAACCTGAAGTGCATCACATCGCCGTCCGCCACCACATAGTCTTTGCCTTCAAGCCTGAACTTGCCTGCCAGTTTTGCCCCGGCCTCGCCATTGCCTGAGACGTAATCGGCGAAGGCAATGGTCTCTGAGCGGATGAAACCTTTTTCAAAGTCAGTGTGGATCACGCCTGCTGCGGCTGGCGCTTTGGTGCCTTGGGTGATTGTCCAGGCGCGGGCTTCTTTTGGCCCCACGGTGAAATATGTGAACAGGCCCAGCAATTCATAGCCAGCGCGGATCACGCGATTAAGGCCTGGCTCAGCAAGGCCCACAGCGTCCAGAAAATCCTTCTGGTCAGCTTGCGCCATGATCGCAATTTCGCTTTCGATCTTGGCCGAAACCACGACAGCCAAATTGCCTTCGGATTTAGCAAAGGCGATCACTTTGTCAGACAGGGCATTGCCCTTGTCGGCACTGGCCTCTTCTACATTGCACACATAAAGCACCGGCTTTGACGACAACAGGCCAAGGCCACGGAAATTCTTTTCTTCATCGGCATGGCGTTCCACCAGGCGCGCGGGCTTGCCTTCGCGCAGCAGAACCAAAGCGCGCAACATCAGCTCGGCCAATTCCTTTTGGTCCTTGTCGCCTTGCTTGCCTTTTTTCTCAGCAGCAGGGTGGCGTTTTTCCAAGCTGTCCAAATCCGCCAGCATCAGTTCGGTTTCGATGGTTTCGATATCCGCCAACGGTTCAATCTTGTTGGAGACATGCGTGATGTCATCATCAATGAAACAACGCACCACATGGGCGATGGCATCGGTCTCGCGGATGTTGGCGAGGAATTGGTTGCCCAGGCCTTCGCCTTTCGACGCGCCCTTCACCAATCCGGCAATGTCTACAAACGTTAGCCGCGTCGGGATAATCATGCCGCTGCCAGCGATTTTCGCCAGCGTATCTAAACGTGGATCAGGCACCGCCACATCGCCAACATTGGGCTCAATGGTGCAGAACGGATAATTCGCCGCCTGCGCCGCAGACGTCTGCGTCAGCGCGTTGAACAAGGTGGACTTGCCCACATTTGGCAAACCAACAATGCCACATTTGAAACCCATGAGAGATACTCCGAAACAGATCTGTTGCCGCGCGTCTTAGTAGCCCGCGCCATGAAATGCAAAGCCTAGTCCGGCTTCACGCCATTTGGCCGTGGCGGGTTGACGATCACCGCCACTTTGCTTTGAAATTTCTCATCCTGCCCCGCCGCCAATAAATCCGCATTGTCAGCCACAGCATCGAGAAGTTTCACCAGCCAATCCTTGTCCAGCTTGTCAAAATTGCCCAGCACATGCGGCTGCACGAATTTCTTGTCGCCTGGGTGGCCAATGCCAAGCCGCACGCGTTTGAATTCGGGCGTGATATGCGCGGAAATGGAACGGATGCCGTTATGCCCCGCCGCGCCGCCGCCCAGCTTGACGCGCACTTTGCCGGGCTCCAGATCCAACTCATCATAGAACACATAAACTTGGGTCAGTGGAATATTGTGAAACCGCACAGCATCGCCCACGCTGCGCCCGCTTTCATTCATAAAAGTCTGCGGCTTGAGCAGCAGCACTTTCTCGCCGCCCAAAACGCCCTCCGAAAGCTCACCCTGAAACTTCTTCTTCCATGGCCCAAAACCATGCGCGCTGCGGATCACATCGGCCGCCATGAAGCCGATATTATGCCGATTGGAGGCATATTGCGTGCCAGGATTTCCGAGACCAACAAAGAGATGCATCCCGCGGCCTATAAGTGAATCTGCAATTCATGACAATGCACCAGCGTGAATTTGCGCCTATTCCTCTGGTTCGAGCACGCCTGCCTCGTTTCCGGAAAAGCCGGTCAACCCCATTGCCAGAAGGCCCAGCACAAGCATGCCCAGTGCCAGCGGAATTGTCGTATTGTTGAACATCTGGCCAATGAGCGCGCCGATGCTTGCCCCCAACACCATTTGCAGAAATCCCTGGGCCGAGGCAGCGGTGCCCGCCACTTCGCCCAGTGGCTCCATCGCCAAGGCACCGAAGTTCGGCATGATCATGCTGAAAGTGAAAAACAGCACCGCAGACAAGGCGAAGAACAACCCCACAGGAAGCATCTGCAAATACCCGAGCAGCAGCATCATTGCCGCAGCCGCCACAAAGACATTGAGCGCCAAAAGTGCAATGCGCCGCATCCCATGGGTGTTCACCAGTTGCGAATTGGCAAAACCACCCAGTGCGGAAATTGCTCCACCCGCCGCAAAAAAGGCCGGAAACCACATTCCCACCTGATAGATGCCAACATAGATTTGTTGGGACGACGTGAGAAAGCCAAACAGTC
>Ga0209069_10001415_pt1 | contig 12145 bp, 10 predicted proteins | sample Str013_2_FD_187202 | JGI IMG/M metagenome (GOLD analysis project Ga0209069, IMG submission 187202) | Freshwater sediment microbial communities in response to fracking from Pennsylvania, USA - Straight Creek_MetaG_SC_2013 (SPAdes) (version 2) | ecosystem: Environmental > Aquatic > Freshwater >...
GCTACGCGCCATTTCTATGGGAACTTTGGAAATAACCAGCAGGCTGCGGACTTCACTCTTGGCCGCGATGGCCATCCCCGGAAGCGCGACCACATTTTCCATGCGCTGGTATTCGATCGAGGGAATGATGCCGACGTCTGCGCGGCCCGCGCGCAAATCTTCCGCGCACTGCGACGGCACGGCAAAAGAAAGGTCGTATTTCCCGGCCAGCGGGCCATCCGTGAAGCCCCAAACCAGCGGCGCGGTGTTCAGAAATTCGACGATGGAGATGCGCAGTTTGGCCATATTCGTTAAAGCAAGGGGACAAGTAAATATAGCACAGCGGTCGTGGGAATATGACTGACAGCTTAAGTTTGACAGCAAGAACCGGATAGCACACAACTCAGCCCAACATGTAACTTGTCCTGTGAAACAAAGAGGAGATACGCATCGCAGGTCCAAAGCCTGACGCTTCAATAGGTGCGGTGGTGAATTGAGTTTACTAAGAGACTTTGGCTGGAGGCGTCAGATGAAACGCAAAGAATTAGGTTTGGTAATGCTTACCGTCGTTCTTCTTTTGGTGTCCGTTCCGATATCCGCACATCACGGGGTAGCAGCATATGAAATTGAAGTGACGACCACGCTGGAAGGCACAGTAACAGGCTTTCAATGGGAAAACCCGCATGCCTTAATCAATTTCGACGTAAAGGACGACCGAGGAATTGGACAACAGTGGACGGCTGAAACCGCTGGTCTGGTTCTATTGGTCCGAGCCGGATGGAACAAGAACAGCCTGAAGCCAGGCGACCAGTGCAAAATTGTTGGCCATCGGGCCAAGAACGGCACAAACACGATGATTCTTAAACATCTCGTGCTTTCGAACGGCAAAGAGTTGAACAACTTCATCCCATAGCCGGCAAATATGAATCATGTATTCTCCCCGCGGACACATGAATCCCTGCTCGCGACGGAAGACTGTTACACCGAACAACATGAGGAGCTTTGAAATGAATTGGAATGGAATGTCAACGCGCACATTAGGTCTGATCCTTACGCTGGCTGCAGTTTTAGGTTTGTCGCGAGCCGTAATTGCACAAACTTTTCCGACTGTGCTAGCCACGAAGGCCGAGGTTCTCGTGCCCGACCTGTCCGGCGTATGGTTGCCCCAGGCGGCAGGGGCGTCTTTTAGCAAGTGGCCACCTCCGCCAATGACGCCTTGGGCGGTTGCCAGATTTGCGGCCAACAAACCTACCATGGGCCCGGGTGCAGTGCTTGATGCGAACGACCCGACCATAAATTGTATCCCGCCGGGCGTACCTTACATTTTAATGGTCCCCACTCCTTTTGAAATCTTGCAGACACCCAATCGGACTCTGGAACTCTTTGAATACAATCACTGGGTACGCCAAATCTATACAGATGGGCGCGAGCATCCCAAGGATCTGGAGGATACTGAAATTTCTCAATGGATGGGACACTCCATCGGAAAATGGGAAGGAGATACGCTGGTTATAGACACGATTGGTTTTAATGACAAAACCTGGCTCGATCGGGCTGGCCACCCACACAGCGATGCGCTGCACCTCGTCGAACGCCTGCGGCGCACTTCCCATGATACGTTGGAGGATAACCTCACCATAGAAGATCCAAAAGCCTATGCGAATCCGTGGACTGGTACCTTGACCTTCAATTTGAAACCTGCATGGGGAATCATGGAGCATATTTGTGTCAGCCCGGCAAATGAAGACAAGAGGTACCTGGAATACGAACTGCGGGCTTGGGAGATTCCGAAATAGCCGATCGAAGAGCTCCACATTCAGGAGGCCGCACCTTATTGACTTCCATCTCGCCAAAGGGTTTACTAGCGACATTTCAATCAAGAACTACTAGAGGCTGAGCGAAATATTTTCTTATTTTTCCATGAGGCAAGGTTCTGCGGCATGAAGTATTGCTCTGGGGAGAAAATGAAACGGAGCTAGAGATGCGAAATCGCAGGGATTTCATAAAGACAGTAGCAGGCGCGACGACCGGAGCGCTGCTTGCGGGAAACGCCTTCGCGGGCGCAGCATTTCAGGGCGCCGCCGCTCCCGGAAAGCGCCGTGAAGTTTTCATTGCCGGCCACCGCGTCAAAGTCGTGGATGTGCACGCGCATTGCCTGATCCCGGAAGTGTGGGATGTGGTGAAGGATACGAAGCTTGCGCCGCTTGCCGGCGGACCGCCGCGCGCGCAAATGATCCTGGGGCCGTCACGCATCCAGTGGATGGATGACCATGGGATTGACGTGCAAGTTATTTCCATCAACCCGTATTGGTATTACGGCGCGGACCGCGACCTTGCCGCGCGGCTTGTAAAACTGGAGGACGAGAAACTCGCCGAATTGTGCGCTGCCCATCCGGATCGTTTCGTGGGGATGTCTGCCGTGGCGCTGCAATTTCCGGACCTGGCGGCGGAGCAACTGGAATATGCCGTAAAAAAGCTTAAATTTCGCGGCGCCTCAGTCGGAGGACATGTTGACGGCGAGCCGCTGTCGTCGCCACGGTTTGATCCTTTCTGGGCCAAGGTGCAGGAACTTGGCGTGGTCGTCTTCATGCATCCGCAAGGCGCTGACAATATCATTAAGAAAGACGGCCTTGCCGGAAGAGGGGACCTGGGCAACGTGATCGGGAACCCGCTGGAAACCACCGTATTCCTGACGCACATGATTTTTGACGGCACGCTGGACCGCTTTCCCGGCGTGAAAATCTGCGCGGCGCACGGCGGCGGTTTCCTGGCATCGTATCTGGGGCGAACAGAAGTCGCTTGCGAAGTGCGCCCTAAATCCGACTGCGAAAACAAAAAGCATCCCAGCGAATACTTCAAGACTCAAATCCTGGTGGATACGATAATTCTGACGGAAGAGGGTCTGCGCCATCTGGTGGCGGAATGCGGCGCGGGACAAGTGGTCTTCGGAACCGATCAGCCGTTTAACTGGCTGTCAAACATTGATCTGGTTCTGAACTCACCGTCACTGAATGACGCGCAAAAAGAAGCCATTCTTGGCGGCAACCTGGTGAAGCTGCTTCGGCTATAATCGTCCCGTAATTTTTGCCGGACTAAATTCCAAAACGCACTGCGAGGAGAGCCTCATGGCCAAAGGATACTGGATCTGTTTCTACCGTTCGATTTCCAACCCGGACGCGATTGCCGAATACGCAAAATTGGCTGGCCCGGCGATTCAGGGCGGCGGCGGCCGTTTTCTGGGGCGCGGAATGCCCTCCAAGACGTATGAAGCGGGAAAAAATATGCGCACCGTCATCATCGAGTTCGACAGCGTGCAACAGGCGATGAAAACATTTGAGAGCAAGGCGTATCAGGATGCCTGCAAAGTTATGGAAGGCGCGGCTGAGCGGGATATTCGGGTGATCGAGGGAGTCGCGTAAACCGAAGTTCTCACAAACCACCAACTAATTTCCGAATGCAATCCGTTCCAAGTAGGACAGGCTTCAGCCTGTCTGGTTTTGAGTATCGCGGCACTCAAAACTCTAAACCAGACAGGCTGAAGCCTGTCCTACTTGAGGCATCAGCAGGCGTCGGCCAGCGCTACCATGCGGGACAGAGGAATCATCATGCCCATCTGCCCGCCTTTTTTCTTCACTTCGTTGTATTCGATCGTGGCTTCGCGCACGGCCATGGCGTTGTAATCCGGCGTGAGCGTGCTGTCCCATTCCTCGTACCAGCGAACCACATCCATGATTAAACGTTCTGGCCCCAGCCAGTTATCGAAGCGGCCGAGGCGAATTTCGGCGGCGGCTGCGCCCGCGCTCATCTTGGCGTCAAATCGCCTGCGCGCTTCAACGCCGAGCACGCGGAAATAATCAGCCATTTCAGCCAGTTCTTTTTTCGTGCCGATGGGACCGTGGCCCGGGATAATCATGTCCACGTCCCAGCCCTGAATCTTGTCGCACACTTCGATCCATTTGGTGATGTAACTATTGTTGGCATAGGGCGCGACCCAGAAAAAAGCAACGTCACCGGAAAATAGAATTTTGTGCTGGGGGAAATAAGCCATCATGTCACCCCAGGTGTGCGCGGGTCCGGCAAACCGAAATTGCATTTCGGTGCCGCCAATGTGGTAGGTCAGGTCGTCTTTGAAAGTCACCGACGGCGGGACCAGCTTGCGCTCTTCGACAATATCCGCGATTCCCGGCGTGACGGCCCAGGCCTTGGGAGTGGTCGCGGCAGCCTTGATGCATTCCTCGCGGCAATAGGGATGGCTCATGATTTCCGCGTGCGTGAAAAATTGATTGCCGTTGACGTGATCGCCGTGATGATGAGTGTTCACCAGGCGCGTGATTTCCTTTCCTCCAGTGGCCTGCTTTGCCGCGGCGATGAAGGCGCGCGCGGGAATTGGCCCCTGCGTGGCGTCAACGGCCAGCAGCGAATCCGGGCCCGCGACGATCAACGCGTTGGACACGCCGGCGGCGCTGATTCCCGGGCCGCCGCCTTGCAAGTACGCGTAGACGTTCGGCGCAACCTGCTTGAGTTCTCTGTTCCACATGGGAGGCATGGGAAATTTCGGGTCGGTGGCGGGCAGCGGCGTCGCGTTCACAGGTGCGGGGCCTTGCGCGGCAAGCTTTGCCAGCTCCCCAGCGCCGGAGAGCACCGAAGCGACGCCGAGGCCGGTTAGCGCGACGCGGCCCATGGCTTCGCGGCGCGTCAGCCGTGTCGGTGCTTGCTGCGCCACGAAATCTTTTTCGTTTTCCATAAATCCTCCCGGAAATTGAATCCTTGCAAACCCAAAATTCCAGACGACTACTCGATTGCCCGGAAGCATACGCCAGCACGCACTTCCCTGCAATAACGAGTCTTCGCGGGCCCGCGCCCGCCTGAAGGCGGCGCTGCAAGAAACCCGGTTACAGCAGCGGCCAAATAAGTTCGCGGAGCAGTTGACACGAATAATGACAATAGAGTACCGTCCTCGCTGCGTGGAACTCATTGCCTCCCTCGACTGGCTTTCTCTCTCGATGACGCCGGGCCTCGGCTCGCGTCTGACCGGGAAACTTCTGCGTCAATTCGGTTCGCCGGAAGGAATTTTTCGCGCATCGCTAACGGAACTGGAGGCCTGCCGCTTACCTGCTGCACCGGCTCAGGCGGTCCATTCGCGCGTGGCGCACAAGGAAGCGGAGGCGGAGCTAAACCGCGTGCGCAAACTAGGGTGCAGCTTGCTGAATTGGAGCGACCCGGAATATCCGCAGCGTCTGCTTGAAATTTACGATCCACCACCACTGCTGTACGTTCGCGGGGACGTGAGCGTGCTGAACCGGCATTCGATCTCAATGGTTGGCACGCGGCGACCCACTCCTTATGGGAATCAGGTTGCGGAGCGGCTGGGGCGGGATCTCGCCGACCGCGGCCTCACCATCGTCAGCGGCATGGCGCGCGGCGTGGATAGCTCGGCGCATCAAGGCGCATGCAAGGCCGTGCGCGGCGCCACCGTGGGCGTTCTCGGAACCGGCGTGGACGTGATCTATCCGAAGGAGAATAAGAAGCTATTCGCTGAAGTGGAAAAGCGCGGCGCGCTGATTAGCGAATTCCCTTTAGGATCGCACCCTGCACCCGAAAATTTCCCGGTGCGCAATCGCGTGGTCGCGGGAATGTCGCTGGGGGTGGTGGTGGTGCAGGGCGCGCAATACTCGGGGTCGCTGATCACAGCGCGGCTGGGTATGGAATTTGGCCGCGAAGTATACGGCGTGCCGGGAAACATCACGACCGACGTCAGCTTCGCCCCCAATCAATTAATCAAGCAGGGGGCAAAGCTGGTGACAACGTGGGAAGACGTGATCGAGGAACTGCCCACGGAAATCCGCGCTGAGTTGTTCCCCGTTGACGAAACGACCATCGAAGAGCGCACGAATTTATTTGTAAAAGCGCTATCTCCCGTGGAGAAAAAAGTCTTTGGCCTGTTGGGTGTGGACGAATCCATTCAAGTGGATGAGATCGTTGAGAAATCGGAATTGACGTCTTCCGAGGTCCTTGCGGCGCTGTGTGAAATGGAAATGAAGGGCATGGTCCGGCAGATGCCGGGCAAGCAATTCATCAAAGTTTTGCAGTAGCGCGCACCCGGGCGGGCTGGGATTTACCGCGTAAGTGATTGAAATTACTGCCTCCTACAACTGCCGACCCTGCGCCAAAGAATCGAACACGACACATCCCGCATCTATCTATCGTTGACAAACAGGGGAGCGTGGCCCCACGCTTTAGGAAACAGAAAGGAAACAGCGCTTCCCTCGGGAGGCGTTTCGGTCTACAAAAGTTCACATGGGAAGATCACTCGTCATCGTCGAATCGCCCGCCAAGGCCAAGACGATCAACAAATACCTGGGCCGCAACTATGTGGTCAAGGCCTCCTACGGGCACGTCATGGACCTGCCCAAGAAGGTTCTGGGCATTGATATCGCGCACGGGTTCGAGCCGACGTACGAAGTGAGCCCCAGCAAGACCGACGTGGTTCAAGCCCTGCAAAAAGCCGCCGCCACCGCCGACGCAGTCTATCTGGCAGGCGATCCGGACCGTGAAGGCGAGGCTATTTGCGCGCATTTGGCGGATGTGCTGAGCGGGCCAAAACTGGAATTTCTTACGGAAGAAGAAATCGAGAAAGAAAAGGAAAAAGCAGCCGCAATCGCAAAGGCCAATAAGGGTAAGAAGGGTAAAAAGAAAGCCAAGGTACCGATCAAAACGGTAATCGCGAGGGGCAAGCCCGTGATCGCGCGAAAAAATATCTTTCGCGTGATGTTCAATGAAATCACGCCAAAAGCGATCAAAGCCGCATTCGAGCATCCGGGCGAAATCAACGAAAATCTGGTGAACGCGCAGCAGGCGCGCCGCGTGCTGGACCGCCTGGTGGGCTATAAAATTTCGCCGCTGCTGTGGGACAAGGTCCGCCGGGGACTTTCCGCCGGACGCGTGCAGACGGTGGCCCTGCGCCTGATCGTGGACCGCGAAGCGGAAATTCGCGCCTTCAATCCGGTGGAATATTGGACGATTCATGCGCTGCTGGGCGCGGGCAATCCGCCGATCTTCGAGGCGAAGCTCACAAAATTCAAGGGCGAGGATGTGGAAGTCCACACGCAAGCGGAAGCGGATGCCATCGTTGCCGCTACCGGAAGCGGCCAGTGGAAAGTTTCCAGCGTCACGCAAAAAGAAAAACGCCGCAACCCGCCGCCCCCGTTCACTACGTCAAAGCTGCAGCAGGCTGCGTACAATCGCCTGCGCTACACGGCCAAACGCACAATGTCACTGGCGCAGCGGCTCTACGAAGGCGTCGAGATGGGCTCGGAAGGCTCGATGGCGCTGATCACCTATATGCGTACCGATTCGGTGCGCGTATCCAATGAGGCCCTCGATCAAGTTCGCGGAATGATCGGTACCAGCTTCGGACCAACCTATCTGCCGGAAAAACCAAACTTTTTCAAATCCAAGAAAGACGCGCAGGACGCCCACGAAGCGATTCGCCCGACCGACGCCGCGCTGACTCCCGCGGACGTAAAACAGTATTTGAGCGAAGACCTCTTCAAGCTGTATCAGCTTATCTGGCAGCGATTCGTGGCTTCGCAAATGGTTCCGGCGGTTTTCGATCAAACAGCGGTGGATATTTCAGCGGGCGATTACACGTTTCGCGCGTCAGGCTCAGTGCAAAAATTCGATGGCTATCTGGCCGTTTACCAGGTGGCCGCGGAAGACGACGAAGAGGCCGATGAAGCGAACAAGGCTCTTCTGCCGGCTGTCACCGAAGGCGAACTGCTGCGCCTGGAAAACGTTCGCCCCGAGCAGCATTTTACCGAGCCGCCGCCACGCTACAACGACGCGACGCTGGTGAAAGAGCTGGAAGAAAAAGGGATCGGGCGCCCGTCCACATACGCTTCGATTATTTCAACGATTGTGGATCGGGAATACGTCACCAAGGATCAGGGGCGATTTTCTCCGACCATGCTAGGGGAAAAAGTCAGCAACCTGCTGGTGAAGAGTTTCGAGGACATCTTCGACGTGGGTTTCACGGCGCGCATGGAAGAGGAACTCGACGAAATCGAGGAAGGCAAGCTGCCGTGGAAGAAATCGGTGAAGGAATTTTACGGGCGCTTCGCGCAGGACCTTGAACTGGCGAAGGACGAAATGGAATCCTACAAAGCGGGGATTCCCACGGGACAAAAGTGCGAGAAGTGCGAAGAAGGAAATCTACTGGAGCGCATCAGCCGCCACGGATTTTTCCTGGGCTGCTCGCGTTATCCGGATTGCGATTTCATTCGCGATATGGCTCCCGAGCTTCCCTCCGAGGGCGAAAACGGCGAAGTAAAAATCGAATCCTGCGACAATTGCGGGCGCGAAATGGTGATCAAGCGCGGCCGCTGGGGAGCTTTCCTGGCGTGCACGGGCTATCCCGACTGCAAAACGACGCGGCGGCTGAAGGCCGGAACGCGCAAAGCTCTGCAACCCGATGAATTGCTGGATGAAAAGTGTCCCGAGTGCGAGTCGCAACTGGTGAAGAAACACGGCCAGTATGGCGAATTCATCGGCTGCACAGCCTACCCCAAGTGCAAATTTATTCGTTCCAAGACGCTGGGCATCAAATGCCCGAAATGCGAAACCGGAGAATTGACCGAACGCGTGGCAAAAAAAGGCAAGCGGCGCGTGTTTTACGGCTGCAATAAATATCCCGATTGCGATTTCACCACGCCGCATTTGCCGATCGTCGAGCCGTGCCCGAAATGCGGGGCGCATTTCATCGTCGAAAAGCGCGGCAAATTCGGCGCCGTACGGACTTGCGTGAAAGAAGGCTGTGACTGGGAAAGCGCCGTCGTGGAAACATCCGCCGCGGCTACCCCTGAACCCGTGGGATCCGCCAAGTTATGACCTCAAGCTCGTTTATCGCTGCCGCTCCGCCCACTTCGGCGAATGTTTGGGAACCGGCCCCGAATGAGCCCGGCGCTCCGATAATGCCGCTGGCTCCGGGGATGCAAGGGTAATTTCAGGAAATTGGAATTTCGGCGGGGAAAATGAAATCCGCGGTAAATCAATTTTTGAAATATCTGCAGGCCGTGCGCAACTCTTCCCCGCATACGCTTCGCAGCTATGAATGCGACCTCAACCAGTTTCTGGAATTCCTTTCTCCGCCCGGCGTCGAGCCGCCCGCTTTGCAGAACATCACGCACCTGCTGATTCGCGAATTCATCGCGCATCTTCTCGATCAACGATTGGAAAAATCCTCGATTGCGCGCAAGCTGGCGGCGATCCGGTCATTCTTTAAGTTTGCCGTGCGCGAAGGGCTGGTGATACGAAACCCGGCGCGCATGGTGGCCACTCCCAAACTGCCAAAAAAAATTCCGTCGATTGTGAGCGCCGAAGATTTGAGCGCTTTCCTCGACGGCGTCGTGGCCGCTCCGGCCAAAACATCGGCCCGCCGCGGACAGCCGGACAATGGCGAACACAATCGCCTGCTGGTTAAGCGCGACCGCGCGATTCTGGAGATGCTGTATGCGGCTGGGCTGCGCGTCAGCGAATTGACCGGGCTGAACCTGGCCGATGTGGACCGGAAAGAATTAATGCTGCGCGTTCGCGGCAAGGGCAGCAAGGAACGCATTGTTCCCTACGGCGGCAAGGCCGAGCAGGCTCTGGAAGCCTATGATCCGGTACGGCAGAGCATCCTGCGCAAGGCAAAAAGCAGGGGCGACAATCAGGCCGTGTTTCTAAATCATTTTGGCACGCGCTTGACGCAACGGTCGGTGGGCCGGATATTGAAAAAATATGCGCGCTTGTTTGACGTCAATTGGGATCTGCATCCGCACTCGCTGCGCCACGCATTTGCCACGCACCTGCTGACCGACGGCGCTGATCTTCGCGCGATTCAGGAATTGCTGGGGCATTCATCGCTTTCCACCACGCAGCGCTACACCCACGCTTCGATCCGCCAGCTGATGGAGGTCTACGACAAGGCGCACCCCCGCGCATAACTCGGCGCCGGCCTGGTTGTCATTGTTTTGAAACTTGATTTAGTTTGCGGTGACGATTTCCGATTCCTTGACGCGGCGCGGGCGAAAGAAAAAACCCAGGTGCCGCGCGCTGCAAAGGCGGCAGCGAAACGGTCGCAAAAGCAACGGAAGCACGATGATGGACTCCAGCAAACCTTGCCGGTGAGAGCGCATTACGTCACTGCAACCACATAGCGGACATCGCCGCGCGCCGAACCAAAATGAAATCGCATTTGTCCTAGCCAAGAGTCCGAGTACTCCCCGCCGCAATCATACCGCGCTTTGGTTCTCCAGAAAAACTATGTTTACCCCAATCACGGCCTAAGCTATTCTGTTCAAACTTCATCCAAAAGGGTTTGCCATAGAGGTCTACATGAATTCTTGGGTAGCAGTAAGAATGTTTGGATTCGCCGGAAAATTTTTCCGCAGGTTGGATATGTGGGCATTCTTTGTGCTGGCCGTTCTGCTCGCGGGACCTGCCGCGGCCATGGCGCAGACCGACGAAATTCAGGTTTATGACGCGGCCATCGCCGACCAGGGCAAGTTCAACCTCATGATTCACAGCAATTTCACTCCGATCGGGCGGAAGACCGCGAACTTCCCCGGCGGAATTATTCCGAATCACTCGTTTAATGGCACGGCGGAATTCGCCTACGGCGTCAACAGCTGGTTTGAGCAGGGACTTTATCTTCCTGTGTACACCATCTACTCGAGCGGGCGCGGCGGAACGATCAACGGCTTCAAGATTCGCGAACTGTTCGTGCGGCCCCATGCCGACGATCACAAGTTCTTCTACGGCGCAAATTTCGAGTTCAGCGTCAATTACTCCTATTGGGAAACCCGGCATATTACATCCGAGGTTCGGACCATCGTCGGATTGCACTTGAAGCCGGTGGACCTGATCTTTAATCCGATTTGGGATACCGATTACCAGGGCGGCTTCGGAAATCTCGAATTCGTTCCCTCCACGCGAATCGCCTACAACTTCAATGAGAAATATGCCGGCGCGATCGAGGAGTATGCGGACTTGGGCCCAATGCGGAAATTTCTGCCGGGCAGTCAGCAATTTCACGAAGTCTGGGCAGTCATGGATCGCTCCAGCAAAGTATTAAGTCTCGAGGTCGGAGTGGGAGTCGGCGTGACACCCGGGGCCGACAAATTAACATTTAAGCTGATGCTGTCGCGCGACCTGAACTGAACGGTTTCCAAGCTTCACTACAGGCTGCCTCATAAATCGTTTGGTGACGGATTTTTTCGTTCCAAACTCGGCCCATGCACCGCACCAGGAGAAAAATATCATGGCCGTTCATCTGCCAATCGAATACGCCGACGCCAGCCCGGAAGTACGGGCCGTCTACGACGACATTCTGGCCACGCGAAAAACGGACTGGATCAATAATTTCTGGAAAGTTTTGGCCAACGACCCCGCCACGCTCAAGCGCACATGGGAATCGATCAAGCAGATCATGGCTCCCGGCGCGCTCGATGCGCTAACCAAGGAAATGCTTTACGTCGCCGTCAGCGTCACAAATCAATGCAACTACTGCATTGCTTCGCACTCGGCAGCGGCACGCAACAAAGGAATGACCGACGCCATGTTCCACGAGTTAATGGCCGTAGTCGGCTTGGCCAATGAAACCAATCGCCTGGTCTCAGGATATCAGGTGGAAATTGATGAGAGGTTTAAAAATCGATGATTGCGAAACCGCTCGCTCCCGCCTGATCGTTCCAATCGAATAACTGCCGCTACCGCCGCGAGTTGCCGCCCCTTCCTTCCGATGCTACGATAATTTTGCATGCCCCAGCCAATGCAAGCCCGCCCTCGTGTCGGTGTGCCGTGGCGCACCGCCGGCGAAGAAGCCACGAACCGCCGTGCAAAGATTGATAAATATCTGCGTGCCGTCGATGTAGCGGGCCGCCCGCCCGATGTTCGTCACGCGGTATGGCGCGTAGGGGAACGGCTGGGTGAAGGTGGAGATCACCTGGTGGGATAACCTCAATGGCGCGACTTCCGGCCGCAATGGGGCGATCGACAACCTGGCTTTCAACGATGTGCCGCCGGGGATCACGAGCGCCGCGGCCACGCCGGGGACGGTGACGGGGACGAGCACGGCGCTGGCGGTGACGGCCACGGACAACAATCCCGAGTCGAGTCTACTGTACAC
>Ga0209069_10001416_pt1 | contig 12145 bp, 12 predicted proteins | sample Str013_2_FD_187202 | JGI IMG/M metagenome (GOLD analysis project Ga0209069, IMG submission 187202) | Freshwater sediment microbial communities in response to fracking from Pennsylvania, USA - Straight Creek_MetaG_SC_2013 (SPAdes) (version 2) | ecosystem: Environmental > Aquatic > Freshwater >...
GTCGTGGACGACCCCGAGAAGGCGCGCCCGATCCTCGAACGCAAGGACTGAGTCGCGGGGTCCATCCCGCGAAACGTCGACATCCGCTATGCTCGGGGCCGTCGTGCTCGAAGGGCGCTCCGGTCAGCGCCCCGGCCACCAACCGTTTCGACCTCGATCCACCCCAAGCGCCCTGACCGGGCCCCGCACAGGCGGGAGGGCCTCGTCAGGAGCAATCTCTTCATGTCATTCGATCGTCTCGGGCTGTCGCCCGAGCTCCTCCGTGCCGTCACCCAGCAGGGCTACACGGAACCCACCCCCGTCCAGACCCAGGCGATCCCGCTCGTCCTCGCGGGTCGCGACGTCCTCGCCGGCGCTCAGACGGGGACCGGCAAGACGGCCGCATTCGTGCTGCCGATGCTCCAGCGCCTGCACGCCTCCCGGCCCGCCGGCGGTGGTCCGCGCGCGATCCGCGCGCTGATCCTCACTCCCACCCGCGAGCTCGCGCTCCAGGTCGAGGAGAGCGTCCGGACCTACGGTTCCCAGAACCCCATCCGCTCGACGACCATCTACGGCGGCGTTGGCTTCGATCCGCAGGTCCGAGCGCTGCGTGCCGGTCCCGAGATCGTCGTCGCAACGCCCGGTCGGCTGCTCGATCACCTCGGCCAGCGAACCATCGACCTTTCGCGGGTCGAGATCCTCGTCCTCGACGAGGCGGACCGGATGCTCGATATGGGCTTCATCCGCGACATCCGCAAGGTCCTGGCGGTCCTGCCGCCTCGTCGGCAGAATCTGCTCTTCTCGGCGACCTTCTCCGACGAGATCCGGCGGCTCGCCGACGGGCTGCTCACTGAACCGGCCTCGGTCCAGGTCACGCCTGGCAACGCGCCGACGGAGCTGGTGACCCAGGTGGTCCACATGGTCGACCGCGAGCGCAAGCGCGAACTCTTGAGCCACCTCATCACCACCGGCCGGATCGATCAGGCACTCGTCTTCACCCGCACGAAGCACGGCGCCAATCGGCTCGCGCTCCAGCTCGGCCACGACGGCATCCTGGCGACCGCGATCCACGGCAACAAGAGCCAGCCCCAGCGTGTTCGTGCCCTGGCCGACTTCAAGGCCGGCCGATTCACGGTCCTTGTCGCGACCGAGGTCGCGGCGCGCGGCCTCGACATCGAGGCGCTCCCGCATGTCGTGAACTTCGAGCTGCCGATGGTTCCCGAGGACTACGTCCACCGGATCGGCCGGACCGGGCGAGCGGGTGTCGACGGCGATGCAGTCTCGCTGGTCTGTGTCGACGAGCTCAAGCTCCTGAACGACATCGAGCGAGTTCTTGGGCGCGGCATCCCGCGCGAGACGATCCCGGGGTTCGAACCGGATCCGCGTATCCGCCCTGAGCCGATCCTGCGTGGTGGGCTCGGCGGCTCGCGACCGCCGTCGCGATCGATGAGCGGGATCGGCGCGCCGCGGCATGTCGGCGCACCTCGACCCAGTGGCCAGCCGCGACCGGCGGCCCAGCCGCGTCCGGCCGGTCATCCCCGACCCGTCGGCGCACCACGGACAGGTTCGCCGGTCCAGGCCGGGCCAGGTGCCGGTGCTCCTCGTCCCTCCGGCGGCGGCCCCCGCCCGGCCGGCGGCGCGCCTCGATCCGGCGGTTCACGCCCGGGCAATCGCGGCGCCGGTTTCGCCGGTCCGCGGCGACCCGGACAGGGGATCGGCAACGGCCAGGGTCCGCGACCGCAGAACCAGGGCGGGCATCCAGGTCCGCGACCCGCGCAGGGCCACCATCGCTCGTCCGGCCCCGGCGCGGTGATGCCCGGCGAGCGCCTCGCCCGTCAGGGTGGACGCCCGCAGCCTCGCCCCGGGGTCTGACGAACCCCATCTGAGCGTGGAAAGGCGCAACGATGGTGCCTGACGTGCGCCCGGGGACACATCGTGGTGCCCATGAGACCCCGAATGCGGTCTTGAGGCCGCATTGCCGCGGCTTCGAGCCGTGAGTGGGGTCCATCACTGCCCGGAGGACCTGCTGGCCCTCCGGTGACCGGCTCGTCGAAGAATTCGCGGAGGAACGACCCTCGCGAACCTTCCCGTTCATCCGGTAGACGGTGTACGGACGAGGGCCCTGGCGCACCCGGCGCGAGGACCCTCGTGCCGCGAAATGACTACTCCTCGGCGATGCCGAACGCCTTCTTGACCGAGTCCCGGTTCAGGTACCACAGCAGAAGGAACGGGAACGCGCTCGAGGCAAGGGCATAGCTCAGGTTGCCGGTCCCCAGCAAGGCGAAGATGGCCTCGATGATCCCGAGGATCGCCAGAAAATGTCCGAGCAACCAGCCCCACGGCTCGAGGCGCCAGGCTGCGAGTCCGCCAGCCCAGAACGCAAGGCCCGTGAGTACGACGAGCCAGCCCCAGATCCATGTGCCTTGTCCCGCCGGGAGCGGCCCGAAGGTGACGGCCGTCGTCATCTGGAAGCCGAGCATCATGTAGCTGATGCCTGCGGCGCCGAAGATGATCGCCAGGATGGTGATCCCCAATGGTCTCTTCACTACGTCCCTCTCCTCGAGCGCATCCTCGCCGGGCCCAAGTGGCGCGGCAATGAGGACGATCCTCCGGAGAGAGTAGACCCGTGGATGGACCTCGGGTGGTCTAGACGCGCTCGGTCGTGTTGCGCAGGAGGCCCAGAGGCCCACCGTCGATCTCGACGACATCGCCCGGCAGGAGGCTGAACGAGGCATCCGGGACGATCCCGGTCCCGGTCATCAGCAGCGCTCCGTCCGGGAAGTCCATCGCCCTGCCCAGGTAGGAGACCAACTCGTCGAGCGAGCGCCGCAGTTCGGCGGTCGATGTCGTCCCGTGGAAGACGTCGAGACCGCCGCGGCGAACTGTCATCGCGAGGACCAGCGGGAGATCGACGGCGTCAGCCGGTACGAGCGGAGGGCCGATCGCGCACGACCAGCGATAGACTTTCGCCTGCGGGAGGTAGAGCGGGTTGTGGCCTCGATGGAGCGGGACGACACGTCGTTGCCGAGGGTGTATCCCGCGATCTCGAGCGATGGGGTCACCACGAGCACCAGCTCGGGCTCCGGGACGTCCCAGTCCGAATCCGCCCTGACCCCGATCGGGTCGCCCACGCCCTGGACGCGGGACGCGATCGATTTGAAGAAGAGTTCCGGCCTGTCGGCGACGTGGACCCGGTCGTAGACGGACGGTTCGATCGCCTCCTCGACGCGGGCTTCGTGCGAGCGTCGGTAGGTCACGCCGGCCGCCCAGACCTCCTGCACGTCCAGCGGGGCGAGGACCCGAGAACCTTCGGGAACACGGCCGACGGTCGTGCCGTTCACGGCGTCCCGAAGCCCGACACGGCCGCCACGCAGCACGTCGACGATCGACGCTTGCGGATCCAGGAGCGACCTCGGACCCGTCCGTCCAGGCCCCACCGCCAGCCGGACCGATCCGTCCGAGAGCTGCAGGCGGAAGAGGCCGTCCGGGTCGTGACCGTCCGTCACGCGGTCGGGGTCGAGACTCGGCCACCTTCGATGGCGTCGAGATACGCCTTGTGATCTCGTTCGTTCACATCCGCGTAGGTCTCGGCGAAGTCGGCGACCGCCCCATCGAAGGTGTCGCTGGTGCCGAGGTAGGCGGCGATTGCGACCGCGTCGCCCGATCGGGCGTGGGCGCGGGCGAGTGCCCAGCCGCAGATCCCGGCGTAGAAGCCGAGCCCCGGCGGCTGGATCTTCGCGATGTCGACGGAGCCCTTCATGTCCCAGAGCTGGCGGATGTAGAAGTCCCGGCCGCCCGGACCGCGCGTCCAGCCGAGGAAGACATCGGAGGTGGCCTGCATGATCTGCTGGCCGACCACGACGCGCTGGCCCTGGTTCACGTGCGCGCTGGTCTCGAGGTATGGCTCCATGACCGACGCCGTCGCTTCCTTCGCCTGCAGGATGAGCGGGTCGTTCTCGTCTCGCCCCTCGAGCAAGAGGATGAAGCAGCGCGTCCCGACGCTGCCGACACCGACCACCTTCAGGGCGACGTCGACGAAGCGATAACGCTCGAGATAATCGCGCCGGTTCTCCGGCATCGACGCGCGATAGTCGGTGAAGACCTTCTCGAGGGCTGCCGTGCCACCGATCGGCGTCAGGTCCACATGGGTGACGACGGGTGGGTCGTCGAGCAGGACACGCCGGCCATCCACGACACCGGTCAGCGATTCGAATGCGCGCATACCGTCGCGCTGGCGGGCTTTGGAGAAGACCGCCTCGAGACGCTGGCGACGATCTGCCGCGGACCGACCCGAGAGCAGCCCGCTCGCTTCACCGGTCGCGCGTAGATCTGCTTCGGTGATCGATGCGTACAGGACGTCGATGAGGCGCATCCCCGCGTAGCGCGCCATCCACTGTCGGTAGCTCCGGACACCGGCGATCGTCGCATCGCGGACCAGCGAGGCGGCGAAGCCGTTGGCCCGCCCAGCGATCGTGACGCTCGTCGCCAGGCGCTTGACATCCCATTCCCACGGTCCCGGGAGTGTCTCGTCGAAGTCGTTGGAATCGAAGACGAGCATCCGCTCCGGAGAGGCGAACAGTCCGAAATTGCTGATGTGGGCATCGCCGCTCGCCTGGACCAGGATGTCGGAGCGGGGCGTGGACGACAGGTCGAAAGCCATGACCGCCGGCGTGCCACGGTAGTAGGCGAACGCCGACTCGGCCATCCGTTCGTGGCGGAGGGGGACCAGTTCGGGCACACGATCCGCTTCCTGGGCGGCCAGGATCGCGATGGGATCTCGGTCCGCCGCCGGCTCGAAGGTCGCGTGGCTCGTGCGGGGGATCCGCTTGCGCGCTGCCTTGCCGGCCTCGGCGCGCTCGGTCGGGTGGACCCATGGACGGGCCGTCCAGGCGTTGCCGGACGGAGCTTCCGGTCCCCACGCTTCGTCGTATGCGGCCGCGGCCGCCTCCTCGGGGATCACCCGACGTGGAGGTCTGGCCCTCTTCGTGGCGGATTCCATGGCTCATTCCTCCCGCCGCACATGCGGTGTACACATGCAATCCCGAATGGACATCGTACGTCCGCCGACGTCCGATGTCGTACCCACGGTTCCGCCCGTGCGGTGGTCGTGGTCCTGTACCTTTAGGGCTGTGACGTGAAGGCCGCGGCCTCGCCGAGCCGCAAGCCGCCTGACGCCTGGCGGCAGGCCCTCGAGAAGGAGGACATATGACTGACAGATCGCTCGACGAGCTCGGGCCCGTCGACTACGTGATCGTCGAATTCCCGGCGGGGCACCAGAACTTCACGGGTGAGGGCGCGGACGAGCTCCTGCGGCTCCACGACGCGGGGATCATCCGGATCATGGACATCCTCATCCTGTCCAAGAGCGAAGACGGTTCTGTCGACGCGATGGAGCTGTCAGATCTCCCAGAGCTCGGCGAGCTGGGCCAGCTTGAGACGGAGCTCGCCCAGACCCTGGCCGAAGAGGACGTCGAACACCTGGCTGCCGCGATGGACCCCGGCAGCGTCGCCGGCGTGCTCGTCTACGAGAACGTCTGGGCTGCTCCGTTCGCCTCGGCCATGCGCCGGGCCGGCGGTCAGCTCATCGCCAACGGTCGCATCCCCGTCCAGGCCCTCATCGCCGCGATCGAGGCCGACGAGGCTGAGTCTGCTCTCGAACAGGCAGGAGTCTGACATGCCGCTCGGACCAGGCCGGCGTGGAGTCGGCGTCATCGGCGCTCCCGTCGCCAAGGCCGCCGTCGTCACCGCGGCCGTCAAGCCCGGCCCGTCGCCGGTCGCCAAGGCAGCAGTCGTCGGTGCCGCCGTCTCACCAGGCCCTTCGCCGGTCGCCAAAGCCGCGGTCGTCGGCGCTGTCGTCACGCCCGGACGCCGCCGGTTCTAGTTGTCCTCGCCCGAGCGTCGGTGACAGACTGACGCGAACATCGTCCCCGGCCCGTTCGGGCCCGGGACCCGCCTGAGGGAGGTGAGTCTGATGATGGCGCTGTTTGGCGCGATCCTGCCGCGGTTCGCGCTTCTCGTCGGATGGTCGAACGACCAGTCCTACTGGGGCACGCTCTTCGGTTCCGGCGTCTGGACCCTGTTCGGGTTCCTATTCTTTCCCTGGACGACCCTGGTCTATGGGTTCGCCGCGGTGAACGGGCTCAGCCTCCTGAACTGGATCTTCCTCGGAGCGGCCTTCCTGATCGACCTCGGGACGTGGGGGATCGGGTTCTTCGCGAGCCGCCAGCAGGTCTCGAACTACCGCGGGATGTAGTTCGTCAGTCCAGTGGAACCGAGAGTGCCTGGCCTCCACGGCCAGGCACTTCCATGTTCCATCATCTTAGGTGAACAAAGTCGCGGCATCAGGGCCCCAATGCGTGGCCAGCACGTCTGCGGGAGCACGGCCTTTCGGTCGGCGGACTCAAGGCGTCAGATCGCGAGTCGCCAGCGTTGGCGTCGAGACGCTGGCGTCGTCCGTCGCCGAACGACTGATAGACTTTCGTCCGCGGCGCCGCGGGAGTAGCTCAGTTGGCAGAGCGGCAGCCTTCCAAGCTGCATGTCGCGAGTTCGAACCTCGTCTCCCGCTCCACTCTCTTCTCTGCGGCCGCTGCCCAGACAACGCGGAGCGCGTGCGCCAGATACCCGTGCTTCGGATCGGGGGCAGCGCCACTGTCACATCCGGCCGAGCAACTCCCCCTTCTTGGCTTCGTACTCTTCGGAGGTGATCGCACCGCGGTCGCGCAGGTCGGCGAGGCTGGCGATCGCGGCGGCGGCCTCGGTCGAGGTCATCGAGCGTACGGCCGGGGCGGCCACCGGAGCAACGGCCGGGGCCCCCGCCGGGGCAGCGGCCGAGGCTCCCGCCGCAGTGACGGCCGGTGCGGCGACCGCCGCCGCCGGTGCCGGAGCCATCCCTCCGTCGCGCCTGTCGGCGACCTTCTCGTTCATCACCGCGTTCCGGAAGTCCATCGGCGTGGTGATGCACAGGAACCGGTCCTCGCCGGCACTGCCCGACTGTGTCAACAGCATGAGATCGCCGTAGCCGAGCTTGTCGCCGAGGAACGAGACGTTCGACTTCACGTCGCTCAGCGATGACAGGAGCGTCGTCGAGCTGCGTTTGGACGCAAGCCCTTCCTCGCGCAGGACGCGCATGTTCGTGACTGCGAACTCCGCCGTCCGCCATTCGATTACGTTGTAGATGATCCAGCCAAGTCCACCGATGAACAAGGCGATGGCGAGAAGATCCAGGATGCTCCCGACGAACGAAAAGAACCCGTCCCAATTGGGCGAGACTCGGTAGAGGATCGCCCCACCGATGAACATGGCCGCTGCAACGAGCGACGCCCGGATCGGCGCCATCCAGTGCTTCTTCGATTCGAAGACGACCGTCTCGTCCGCGATGAGATTGTCCTTGACCGCCATGTGGGTACTCTCCTTCGACAGACGAGCATCGTACTCGCCGCTAGGCGTCGCTGGCGGTCGCCGGCCCGTTTCGGGAACCTCGGCTATCGTCGCGACGTGACCGAGCCGCATGATGCGCCGCCGCAGACCGTGGCCGCCGCCCCGCAGGCACCCGACGTCGACCGGGTCGTGGACGGCCGATACCGCCTCGCGGAAGTCATCGGGACCGGCGGCATGGCCACGGTCCACCGCGCGCTCGACACGAGGCTGGGTCGGACGGTTGCCGTCAAGTTGCTCCGCCGCGAGGTCATCGAGGATCCCGACATCGCGATGCGCTTCCGGCGCGAGGCGCTCGCGGCGACGGTGCTTCGCCACCCGAACATCGTGGCCTGCCTCGAGACGGGCACGGACCGCGGCCAGCCGTACCTCGTCATGGAGCTCATCGAGGGCGAAGACCTCGCAGCACGCCTCCGCCGCGTTGGCCGGCTCGCGTCGGCGGAGGCGGCACGGATCGGGCTCGATGTCGCGCGGGCGCTGAGCGTCGCCCACGTTCGCGGGATCGTCCACCGCGACGTCAAGCCGGGCAACATCCTGCTGGCCCGTGACGGTCGCGCGATGGTCACCGACTTCGGGATCGTCCGTCTCGCCGCCGATGCCGAGGGGGCCGTTCCGGGGACGACGCTCGGCTCCGTCCACTACTTCAGCCCGGAACAGGCGACGGGGGCGACGACGACGCCCGCCTCGGACGTCTACAGCCTGGGTCTGGTGCTGTACGAATCGCTGACCGGCAGGCGCGCGTGGAGCGGCGATTCCACGGCGTCGCTCGCGGCAGCACGGGTCGGCAGCGCGGCGCCGTCGCCACGTGACATTCGCTCGGACATCCCGGCCGCGCTCGACGCCGTCGTCCGGCGTGCGCTCGACCCGGATCCCGATCGTCGCTATGCGAACGGCAGCGCCATGGCCTCGGCGCTCGAATCGCTAGAGACGAGACCCGATCCGACGAGTTCCACCGCCTCATATGACCCTGCGAGTCCGGCGACCGCAGCCGGCGGGGCGATCGCCGCGGCCGCCGCCGGTCCCCCGATCGCGGCGATCGCGCCCCCGATCGCGCCGCCGCTCCGCTCGACCCCGTCGCGCCAGGGAACCGGCCGACCGATGCGCCGCCCCTCGCCGGCCATCGCCGGCCCATTGGCGGTGCTCCTCGTCGTGGCCGCGGTCGTCGCCGGGGGTCTGGTCATCGCGGCACTCCCCGGACGGAACGACCCGGGCAACATCGCGCTCGCGAGCCCCACGCCCCGCGCGACACCGAAACCGACAGCGCGCCCGACCGTCGCGCCGACACCGGCGCCGACACCCGTCCCAGCCAAGGCGACCCCGATTCCGAAACCGGCGGCCAGGCCCGGCGCCGCGGGAGCGAACCTGTGCGAGCCGTTCTTCGGCATCGCCTGCGGTCTCGACAAGGGCACCTACGCTCCGGCCGCCTTCGTTCCGGCGATCGCGTTCACCGTCGGGGACGGCTGGTCCGTCGCGACCGGGAACGCCCATCTGATCGATCTCGCGCGCGACACCGGGGTCCTCACCTTCGCCAGTGCGATCGACACCATCTACTTGAACGGCGGCCCAGGCGCCGCACCGTCGTCGGCGCGACTGCTCGCGGAGTCGTTCATCGAGACCAACGGCGTCGCCGCCGGCAAGCCCAAGAACCAGAAGGTCGCCAAACGGGTCGCGGTCGTCGTGGATCTCGCCCCGACCGGTCCTGGCCGCATCGCGCTGTTCGGCTCGGGCGACCAGACATTCTTCCTCGAGGCCGACGGCACGACCCGCGTCTACGTCATCGACAGTAGTGTCGGCCCGGTCGTCATCGCAATCGCACCCGCCGCCGATTCGACGATCGAATCGGTTCTGCCTGCCGCCAATGCCGTCGTCAAGAGCCTCCAGTTCCGGTGATCGGCCGTCGCAACCGGCCCATCGGCACCGACTGGTAACGCGGGTGCGGCGCGGGGTACTCTTCCCCGGGCATGCCCCTCATCGCCCTCCGTGACCTGACGAAGCACTACCCGCGGGGCGTGGTCGCCCTCGACGGCCTGACGCTGGACCTCGAGCCCGGGATCATCGGTCTCGTCGGGGCGAACGGTGCAGGCAAGAGCACGCTCATCAGGATCCTTCTGGGATTGCTCGAGCCGACCTCGGGCGAGGCGACGGTCATGGATCTCGACGTCCGGACCGACGGGACGACCATCCGCCAGTTCGTCGGCTACATGCCCGAGTACGACTGCCTCCCGCCCGACACGTCGGCGACCGATTTCGTGACCCACATGGCGCGGATGTCCGGCCTGCCGAGCACGGCCGCCCGTGAGCGGACGGCCGAGGTCCTTCGCCACGTCGGGCTGTACGAGGAGCGCTATCGTGCGATCGGCGGCTACTCGACCGGCATGAAGCAGCGGGTCAAACTGGCCCAGGCGCTCGTCCACGACCCGCGTCTGCTGCTGCTCGACGAGCCGACCAACGGGCTCGATCCTGCCGGTCGTGACGAGATGCTCGCGCTTGTCCGTCGGACCGGCACCGAATTCGGGATCGCGGTCGTCGTCGCCAGCCACCTTCTCGGCGAGATCGAGCGCGTGTGCGATTTCCTGGTCGCGATCGATGCCGGACGGCTCCTGCGCGCCGCACCGCTCGGCGCCTTCACTCAGCGGACCGGAGTCCTCGCGGTCGAGGTCGAGGAGGGTGAGGCGGCGCTGACCGCGACCCTCATCGCGCGCGGGCTGCACGCCGTGGCGGATGGCCGGACGGTCCTGCTCGAGGTCACCGAGGACCGCCAGTACGACCTGGTCCGCGACGCAGTCGCCGACCTCGGCCTGCCGCTCGTCCGCATGGAGCAGCGCCGGCAGAGTCTCGAGGATCTGTTCCGGGACGACGTCCCGCCGCCACCGTCACCACCGGTCACGCCGGTCGGTGAGGGAACGTCGGCATGACCGCGAGCGGACCCGGCGGCAACATCTACGATCTCGGCTACCAGCCGTACACGGGGCCGCGACTCGGCCGTCGCAGTGCAGTCCGCGCGCTGTTCAGCCAGTCGATCCGGGCGTGCTACGGGATCGGTCGCGGCGGCCGGGCCAAGATCGCCCCGTTCACCCTGGCCGCCATCGCGGTCCTGCCGGCCATCCTGGCCGTCGGGATCGCGGCGATCGCCGCGCGGGCGGGACCCGCCGCCGGCGCCATCGGGGACGCATCGCCGATCCGCTACGAGACGTACCACGGCCTTGTCGGGATCCTGATCATGCTGTTCTGTGCCGCTCAGGCGCCGGAGCTCTTCGGGCGCGATCAGCGCTACGGTGTGCTGCCCCTCTACTTTTCGCGCGTGCTGACGCGCCCGGACTACGCCCTGGCGAAGGTCCTCGGGCTGATGGTCTCGCTGTTCGCCGTGGCCGTCGCCCCGTATCTCATCCTGTTCATCGGTCGAGTCTTCGTGGCGCCGGACCCGGCGACCGGACTCGCCCACGAGATCGCTGTGGTCCCGAAGTTCGTGCTCCAGGCCGTCCTCGTCGCGGGCCTGCTCGGCGGCCTCGCCTCACTCATCGCCGCCTGGACGCCGCGTCGCGCGTACGCCACGGCGACGATCATCGCGGTCTTCATCATCCCGCCCATCATCATCGCGATCATCGCCGCACAGGCGAGCCAGGACCTCGCCCGGGCCATCGTCCTGTTCAGTCCCGGCGACGTCCTCGACGGGACGAATGCGGCGATCTTCGGGTCCGTCCCGGACAGCGTGGTGGTGGCCCAGGTTGCCCTCCCGGGCTGGGCGTATCTGGCCGCGGCCGGCGTCGGGATCGCCGGGTCGGTCGGGCTCACCGTCCGGCGCTACCTGCGGATCGCGACGTGACGACCGAGATGACCCAGCCTCCGTCGCCATCGGCGGCGCCCGCCGTGACAGCGGCGCCCAACGTGACCCCCGCCCTCGAGGTCGACCACGTCTCGCGCTGGTACGGCAACGTGGTCGCGGTCAACGACATCTCGTTCGGCCTGGGCGCTGGCGTCACCGGCCTGCTCGGTCCGAACGGCGCAGGCAAGTCCACGCTCCTCCACCTGATGGCCGGCCTGCTTGCGCCGTCGGCCGGGCGGGTCCTGGTCGAGGGCGCCGACGCCTGGCGCCGACCGGAGTTGTACCGCCACCTCGGGCTCGTCCCCGAACGGGAGTCGGTCCATTCCTTCCTCACCGGCCGCGAGTTCGCGCGCCTCAACGCACGGCTCCAGGGCGTGGCGGATCCGGACGGTGCCGCCGCGCGGGCGATCGCAACGGTGGACCTGATCGACGCCGCGGACCGGCCGATCGGCACGTACTCGAAGGGGATGCGCCAGCGCGCGAAGCTGGCCGGCGCGCTCGTCCACGAGCCGAGGGTCCTGCTGCTCGACGAGCCGTTCAACGGCATGGACCCACGCCAGCGGCTGCACATGATGACCCTCCTCCGCTCGATGGCGGCCGAAGGCCGGACGATCCTGTTCTCGTCGCACATCCTCGAGGAGGTCGAGCGGCTCGCCGATTCGGTCCTCGTCGTCTACGCCGGGCGGTTGGCCGCGGCCGGCGACTTCCGATCGATCCGCCGGCTCATGACGGACCGACCGCACACGTTCACGGTCCGCTCCTCGGACGACCGGCGACTCGCCGCGACACTCATGGCCGATGCCTCCGTCTTCGGGACGGAACTCGTGACCGGCCACGTCGCGATCCGGACGGCCGACTACGACGCCTTCACCCGGGCCCTGCCGACGGTCGCGCGGGACGCCGCGGTGA
>Ga0209069_10001417_pt1 | contig 12138 bp, 12 predicted proteins | sample Str013_2_FD_187202 | JGI IMG/M metagenome (GOLD analysis project Ga0209069, IMG submission 187202) | Freshwater sediment microbial communities in response to fracking from Pennsylvania, USA - Straight Creek_MetaG_SC_2013 (SPAdes) (version 2) | ecosystem: Environmental > Aquatic > Freshwater >...
CCAGCCCCAGGCAATGCCGATACGGCCAGCCGTGTAGTTACCGGCCGACATCGCACTGACGGTGCTCAAGATCGTGCTGGTGCTGGTGCTCAATGGCAACATCGGGGTGGTGGCGGTGTTTGTGCACGGGTTGATATTGGCGCCATATTGACGCCCCACTGGATAAACCAATGCTGAAGCATCCGTATAGGCCTGTGCCCCTGTCCGTTCGGTCACGCAAGTCGTAATGGCCCGCGAAACTTTGCCGTTGGTGCCGCCGGTGCAACCTGTATTGTTGCCACTGCTGCCGCCACCGGCTGGCGCATAGATCAGGCATTGAGAACCCGGCGACGTGCTTGAACCTGCGACCACACCACCGCGCACGGTTGTGGCCAACGCTGAAGTTCCCATATTGACACTGTTGTTATAGGGAACCACTGCGATCTTGGTGAAATAAGGCGTCTGGGGCGCAGCCATCAGCGTGTTCACAAAATTCGTGGCCGCCACCTTGAGATCATCAATTGGCTTTGTGCTAAAGCCTGTGCCCGGAGTGTTCATCGAACCCGTATTGTCCAGCACCAGGGAAATTTCCAGATTGACGTTTCGGCCCGTGCCGACATGCAGCGCCTCAGAACTGGTCGTCACATTCATCGAGTTGATGCCGATGGTTGACATGAACCAGGTGTTAAGAGAAATCGTGGCCGTCGCCTTGACGGAATTCGCCACGGTCCCTGCTGAAACGGCGAAAGACGTCACCGTGGCATCAGTGCCCTTGTAGTTCACATTGAGAAAAGGCTGCGCCGCAGCTGTCAGCACACTCATGTCGCTAGAATTGTTCTTTGCGGCGAAGAGGATCGCTGTATCGAGCGAGGCTTGCAACGCCGTCTTGGCGTTGATGGCGCGGTCATAGTCAATGGCGGCACCGCCAGCAACAATGATGGGGACGGCCGAAAGACCGAACATCATGGCCACGTTGCCGCGCTGATCCTTGATCAACCGCTTTGCACTCTTGACCAAATTCGCAAGTTTGAGCTTCTTTGCCATATCCCGAACCTTTTTCTAACCGAGTCTATAGGCCCGAGGATTACGGCAAAGGTTTCAACATCACCTTTCACGACTGGGTTGCATTTTAGTAAAAACGCTCGGAGGCACGGAAATGGCTGGCGTGGTTAATACTCAGTTAATTTACATATTGGGGTAGTTCGGCCCCTCACCACCTTGCGGCACCGTCCAATTGATGTTTTGCGATGGGTCTTTGATGTCGCAGGTTTTGCAGTGAACACAGTTCTGGTGATTGATCTGGAAACGTGGGCTTTTGCCATCTTCCTTCACCACCTCATAGACGCCTGCCGGGCAATAGCGTTGCGCTGGTTCATCCCACATCGGCAGGTTCACAGAGATCGGAATGCTCGCATCCTTGAGTTTGAGATGCGCAGGCTCATCTTCTTCATGGCTCGTTGCCGAAAAAGCCACATTGGTTAGGCGATCAAAGGATAGCACGCCATCAGGCTTGGGATAATCAATCGGCTTGCATTCTGCGGCTGGCTTCAGCGTGGCATGATCCGGCTTGCCGTGCTTCCAAGTGCCAAGGCCAAAGCCGAACAGCGTGTTCAGCCACATGTCGAGCCCACCCAGGCTCATGCCGAAGAGCAGCCCGAGTTTTGACCACATGGGCTTGACGTTCTTGACCTTGCTCAGGTCTTCATAAACCCATGAAGATTCATAAGCATCTTGATAGCTGTCCAAAGTGTCGCCCGCGCGGCCCGCTTGCAAGGCGGCAACCGCCTGCTCCGCCGCCAGCATGCCCGTCTTCATCGCATTGTGGCTGCCCTTGATGCGCGGCACATTCACAAAACCCGCCGAGCAACCGATGAGCGCCCCGCCGGGGAAAGCCAGCTTCGGCACGGATTGCAGACCACCTTCAGTAATCGCCCGCGCCCCATAAGCCACGCGCCGCCCGCCTTCGAGCACCTGCGCAATCAGGGGATGATGCTTGAAGCGCTGGAATTCCATGTAAGGATAAAGATGCGGGTTCTGATAATTGAGATGCACCACAAAGCCGATGGAAACCAGATTGTCCTCGAGGTGATACATGAATGAGCCGCCGCCCGTCTTCATACCCAGAGGCCAGCCCATGGTGTGCGTCACTTGGCCCTGCTTGTGGTTCTCCGGTTTCACTTCCCACAGTTCTTTCATGCCAAGGCCAAACTTCTGCGGCTCACGGCCTTCGGAAAGATTGAACCTGGCGATGATTTCTTTGGCCAGTGAACCCCGCACACCTTCGGCGATGAACACATATTTGCCACGCAGTTCCATGCCCGGCTGATAATCGGGTTTATGCGTACCGTCTTTCGCGATACCCATCACACCAGCCACCACGCCCGCGACTGAACCATCTTCACGGAACAGAACTTCTGAGGCCGCAAAGCCTGGATAGATTTCAACGCCCAGCGCTTCGGCCTGTGTCGCCAACCAGCGACAGACATTACCGAGGGACACAGCATAATTGCCGTGGTTGTTCATCAGTGGTGGCATGAGGAAATTGGGAAGACGCAACGCCCCCGCCTTGCCCAACACATAGAAGCGATCATCCTTCACTTCGGTCTTGAGCGGTGCGCCCTTTTCTTTCCAATCGGGAATCAGCTCATTCAAGGCAATCGGATCAACCACCGCGCCTGATAAGATGTGTGCGCCCACTTCTGAACCCTTTTCCAAAACGCAAACCGTGGTTTCTGGTGAAAGCTGCTTCACGCGGATGGCGGCGGCCAAGCCAGCCGGGCCAGCGCCCACAATCACCACATCATAATCCATCGCTTCGCGCTGCATGTCAGGAATCCTCGTTTGCAAGAGTTATAGACTTTGCCACACAGGGCTAGCTACAGTTTTCGACACTTTCCACTTTTGCACCGTCACGCAACCCCAAGCAGGGATGGCGATTGAACAGGGCTTAGCCAGCGACTAAGCTCTGCCCATGTCGAGCCTTTCGCAAATGGGATTCACTTCGCCTGCTGAAGCACTCGCTTGGCTCGTGCAAATGGGTGCCGATGAGATCGTGCTGGAACAGCCCATCGACCGGTTTGCGGACAGCGCCAAAGTGGTGGCCCCCAAACCAGCCCCTAGGCTGGAAATCAAAAACGCTCCTGCGCCGAGCCAACCCGTCATGGCCGCAGCCACCACCGATGCCTCCGGCCTTCATTCCATCGCCGACATTGCCCAAGCCTTGAATTTTATGGACACCCATCCCTTGCGCAAGAACGCCAGCAAGCTCGCCTTCTTCGAAGGGCCGGAGCGGGCCGAGGTCTTGATCCTCGCTGATCGCCCGCGCAACGAGGAAGACAAGGCCGGCCTGGTCTTTGCAGGCAAAGCGCGGCTGTTGCTCACCAACATGCTGGCCGCCATCAATCTCCGGCTTGAAGACGTGGCCCTGATGAACCTGATCCCTTGGCGTCCGCCCGGCAACCGCGCCCCAACCGAAGCAGAAATCAGCGCCGTTCTTCCCTTCGCGCGGCGCGCGTTGGAGCTGGCACGGCCACGTTTGATCCTCGCTTTCTCGGCGCTCCCTGCCCAACATTTGGCGGGCGCTGATCCTTCCATCCTGCGCCAGCGCGGCAAATGGCAAGTGCTGGGCGAGGCCGCCTTACTTTCCACCTTGCACCCCGACGAATTGTTGAAATTCCCGCTACAGAAAAGACTCGCCTGGCGCGATTTGCTGGCCTTCAAGGAAAAGCTGTGATGGCCGAGCGTGAGTTCTTGGCCGTAGGCATTGCGGTGATGACGGTATCTGACACGCGCACAGCAGCCGAAGACAAATCCGGCGACACTTTGGCTGAACGCATCCTAGCAGCGGGCCACCGCCTTGCAGGCCGCGTGATTGTGAAAGACGATGTCCGCCAAATTCGCGCCGCTGCACGGAAGTTCATCGCCGACAGGAATGTCGATGTGGTGATCTCCACCGGCGGCACCGGCCTCACGGGCCGCGATGTGACGATCGAAGCCATGCGCGCACTTTTCGAAAAAGAAATTGAAGGCTTCGGCACGGTGTTTCACATGATCTCATTCCAGAAGATCAAAACCAGCACCATGCAAAGCCGCGCCACAGGCGGCGTGGTGAAAGGTAAATACATCTTCTGTTTACCCGGAAGCCCCGGCGCCTGCCGCGATGGCTGGGACGAGATTTTGCTGTACCAACTGGATTACCGCAACAAGCCCTGCAACTTCGTCGAGATCATGCCGAGGTTGGGGGAAGGGTTGAGAAGGAAGTAAGTTTAAGCACTCTTGATGCTGGCCAGGAAAAGAAACTTGCCCATCCCGTTTACAACTGCCAGCCCCAGCATCAGCACCGCGCCACCGATGAATTGCACCAGCGTGATGCTCTCACCCAGAAACACAACAGCGGCAATCAGGCCAATCGGCGTCATCAGCAAGATGAAGGGCACGGCTTGATCAACGGTGACACTTTTCAGCAGCGTGAACCACGTCATATAGGCCACATAGAATCCGAAGATGCCGACAAAGGCAAAGAGCAGCCATTGCACCGGCGTGGCTGTGACCAGCGCATTCCACTGTCCCTGTTCCAGAAAGTAGCTCGCCAGCGCCAGCTGTGGCGTAGCAAACCAGGCGTTGGCCTTGAGTGTCATCGCGCCGGAATCTTTTGAAAACACGCGCGCACAAACCTGACCCCCAGCCCAGACAAAACCGCTGACCACAATCATCAACACAGGGATCAGTGGTTGCCTGTGCTCCGGCAGGCCAATCACAATGACAACACCCAAAACAGCAATCAGCGTGCCGATGATACGCGCGGGATTGAGCGGTTCACCTGCAATCAGCCAACCCATGATGACACCGGCGGGAACCTGCGCTTGCAGCACGAGATTGGAGGTGGTCGCATCCACTTCCTTTATGGCGTAGAACAATAGCGCGCCTTGGATGGTGACGGCGAGCGCCGAGATCAGCAGCAGCTTCGGCCATGGGGTTTTGAACGGCTCTCGGTGCGTCACCGCCATCAGCACACCAATGCCCGCATAGACCAGAAACATCATGAACAGCGGCGGAAAATGCTGCACGACCGGTTTGGCCAGTGTGAAGGTAACGCCCCAACACAAAGGGGCAAGAACAGCGAGGCCAAGGTTGCGGGGGCTCATGCCCCGCCTTGGCCTGATTTGCGACCAATCTGCAAGGGCCTTCAAAAAGTTCTTGCCATGTTCCATAGTTCTGTTCTATGTTTGTTCTATGGCGATTCTTATGGACATGCGCCCTTCACCGGGCCTCGATATGGCTGCTTTGGGCACGGGCAAACTCACGTCGCTGCCGCAGATGGAGCGCGGGCGTGGTGCGAGGGTGAACCCCGCAGCGCGCTTTGATCAACACACTACAGGCTTTGTCGATGACGGCTGGGAAAGCCTGAGTGAGCAGCCCCGGCGGAAGACGGAAGTCTTCACCGAAACGCCCAAGACCATCATCACCCGCAATGACTCACCCGATATTTCTTTCGACCGTTCGATCAATCCTTACCGGGGCTGTGAACACGGCTGCGTTTATTGTTATGCGCGGCCCACCCACGCTTACATGGGCCTTTCGCCGGGACTGGATTTTGAATCGAAGCTCTTCGCCAAGCCGAACGCGGCGGCTCTTCTCCGGGAGGAATTCACCGCGACCAAATATGCCCCCGCCACCATTGCGCTGGGCGCCAATACCGACCCTTACCAACCCATCGAGCGCGACTACCGCATCACCAGACAGGTGATCGAGGTGATGCAGGAGTACAACCACCCCTTCGGCATTGTCACCAAGTCTGCGAGCGTTTTGCGTGATCTAGATATCTTGCAGCCCATGGCCGCCAAAGGTCTGGTGAAAGTGGCGATCTCTGTGACGACACTCGATGCCAATCTGGCGCGGCGCATGGAGCCGCGCGCCTCAACCCCGATGAAGCGGCTGGCCGCGCTGGAAATTCTCTCCAAGGCGGGCATTCCCACTGTCGTGATGATGGGGCCAATCATTCCGGGCCTCAATGACAGTGAGATTGAAAACATTCTCAAGGCCGCCCGCAATGCCGGTGTGCGTGAGGCGGGCTATACGATGCTGCGCCTGCCGCTCGAAGTGAAAGACATTTTCAAGGACTGGCTGGAGAAGGAATATCCCGACCGCGCCGCCAAGGTGATGTCACTGATCAAGTCCGTGCGCGGCGGCAAGGAGAACGATCCGAACTTTGGCACCCGCATGGCAGGCCAAGGGCCTTATGCCTGGACCATCGGCCGGCGCTTCCAACTCGCCGCCCAGCGCCTGGGGCTGAACACCGCCCGCACCAAACTGCGCACCGACCTGTTCGAAAGGCCGGTGCAAAAAGGCCAGCAGATGTGTTTGATTTGAAGAGTGCTCATCCTTTTGCGCGAAGCGGGAAGGATGATGTCGTTCCTCACCAGCAGCGGATAACCTGTCCCGTCACCGCGCCCTCAATACTCTTGGCATAGGCCAGCCCGACCTCAGCGTTCGAAACGGGCCGATGCCCCGGGAAATAGCCGTCATATTTTGCCGCCGCCTCGGCCAGCAATCCCGGGCTCACCGCATTGATCCTGATGGCGCGTGGCATTTCAATGGCCGCACCGATCACGAAGGAATCAAGCGCCCCATCGCACGCCGCTGCATTGGCGCCCTGACGAATGGGCTCGTCAGAAAGAATGCCGCTGGTCAAAGTAAATGAGCCGCCGTCATTGACATGCGCCATCCCGAGCAGAACCAGATTGACCTGCCCCATCACCTTGTCCTTGAGGCCATCGAGAAACTGCTGCGGTCTTGTGGTAGCAACCGGGCCGAAATGCGAATGGCCCGTGCAAGCCACAACCGCATCAACCTTGCCCAGCTTCTGATACATGGCGAGAACCGAGGCCTCGTCACTCAGATCAACCAGAACATCGCCCGTCTTGCGCCCGGCAATCACAATATCATGGCCCTTGGACAGGCCCGAAATCGCGGCCTTGCCCACCGTGCCGGCACCGCCCACCACAAGAATGCGCATTATTCAGCGCCTTCCGGCTTCAGGCCCTTCAACTTGGCAAACACCGAGTCTGCGTCATAGGTCTTGTTGTCATCGCGCACACTCGAAGCCGGTGTCGCCGCCTCTGCCGCCTTCTGCTTTTCAGCTTCTGCCGCAGCATGGGCCGCCGTGCCTGAAATTTCATGGGCTGGAATCAAGGTACGCGGTGCCACAGCATCGCCAACCACTTTCTTGGCACCCTTGGAAGCCGCCTTCTGCACCGCAAGGTCCAGCTCCAGCTGCGAACACAGGCCCAGCGTCACCGGATCAACCGGCTTGATGTTCTGCGCATTCCAATGGTCACGGTCGCGCACCGAAGCAATCGTGTGCTTGGTGGTGCCCACCAGCTTCATAATGGCGGATTCAGGCAACTCAGGATGATTGCGCAACAGCCACATGATAGCATCGGGCCTGTCACCCCGGCGCGACACAGGCGTGTAACGTGGGCCGGCGGTGGAGCGTTTCACCGCCACATTCACTTTCGAAACCACCATCGCAAGCTTGTAATTCGAATCGGCCTCGCCCTTCTGGATTTCTTCGCGCGTCAGCTGCCCGGCGGTGACAGGGTCCATGCCCTTGATGCCGGCAGCCACATCGCCATCGGCAATGCCTTTGACTTCAAGCTCATGCAACACGCAAAGATCAGCGATCTGCCGGAACGTAAGTGCGGTGTTTTCAACCAGCCAAACGGCAGTGGCCTTGGGCATCAGGGGTGCGGACATGACTTCTCTCCTTTTCGGAGCCGACCTGCGGGCCCCGAGGCGCGATTTGACATAACAGTGTCTGGAATGGGGCCTATATAGGCGTGAGCGTTAGGCTTGGCAATGGCTGGGTTATTCAGCCAAGAATTTCCACATTTTTCTGCGCAATCGCTTTCACTTTCTGCGCATCAATGGCCATCGCGCGCCCCGCGCTGTCAAAGGATTGCTTGAACGTGAAGGCCTCTGACGTTGGGCCATGATCATGCAGATGTTGATGCCGCCACACGGCCTCAGCCCACTCAGGCACGTGACCGGATGCAACCCACCAGACGGCATAGGGCGGCCATTGCGGCTTAACAAACCATTCGCGCCCACGTTTCAGCGCTTGCGCATGAAGGCCAGAATAGGAAAACGCCATGGCAGATTCTGCATCCACCCACAGCGACAGCGTGGAGGGTGAATAGCCATCGCCACGCTCCTCATAGAATTTCGGAAACACTTGTGTGCCCCAGGACGCAGGCCCCGCCTCGCCATCATAGCCCGAGCGCGCAATCAATCCGGCAGCCCTGTCCACCTGCGGCAAGACCAGATCATTCATAAAATGAAAATCATCATTTTCGGGCCGCGTCGAAGGCTTGGCGAAAACGCCAAATGTATAGAGCGCAAGTTTCATCTGGAATGACATTGGGAGGTCACTGTTGTCTGATGCCGACGACTCAGCATGTCGACCAAGCCCACACCCATTCCGTCATCCCGGCGCAGGCCGGGATTGGGCTTCCTTCATTGCAACAAACGAAAGCCCGGCCCCGGCCTGCGCCGGGGTGACGGAAGTTTTGGGTATTTGTTGAACCAATCATTCTCCCCTTCACCCCACCACCAAAACAATCTTCCCCATATGGGCATTGCTTTCCATCAGGCGGTGCGCGGCGGCGGCTTCGGCCAGCGGGAAAGTTTTGAAAATCTGCGGCTTGCATTTTCCTTGCGCCAGCAGCGGCCAGACCTTGGCCTCCAAGGCGCGGGCGATTTCTGCTTTCTCGGCAACCGTGCGCGGGCGAAGTGTTGAACCGGTATAGGTCAGGCGCTTCACCATGATCGGCAGAAAATCCGCCGTGATCGTCGAACTCTGTTGGAACGCAATCTGCACAATGCGCCCATTGGGGGCAGCCACCGCCAAATTCCGCGCCACATAATCGCCGCCCACCATGTCGAGGATTACATCAGCGCGCAAATCCTTGGCCCGCATCACTTCGACAAAATCTGTCTCCCGGTAGTTGATCGCGAGATCAGCGCCCAGCCCTTCAACGTAACGGCATTTCTCGGCCGAACCCACTGTGGTGATCACCTTGGCACCAAAGGCCTTGGCCAGCTGAATGGCTGTCGTGCCGATGCCGGAGGAGCCGCCATGGACCAGCAGCGTTTCGCCAGCAGCCAAGCGCCCACGTTCAAACACATTGGTCCACACCGTGAAATTGGTTTCGGGCAGTGCTGCAGCCTCGATCAAGCTCAAGCCCTCGGGCACCGGTAACGCATTGGCCTCCGCCACCACAGCATATTCGGCATAGCCGCCGCCCGGCACCAGGGCGCAAACCTTGTCGCCAAGGTTGAAGCGCTCACAGCCGGCCCCCCGTTCCACAACCTCGCCCGCAATTTCCAGGCCCGGTGTTGCGGGCGCGCCCGGCGGCGGCGGATAGCCACCCCGGCGCTGCAACACATCCGGGCGGTTAACGCCGGCAGCGGCCACCTTGACCAAAACCTGCCCTTCGTTGGGGCTGGGGCGGGGCAATGCTCCCAAGACCAATACCTCCGGCCCCCCAAAGCCCCTCATCTCAATTATACGCATCTGGTTCATTTCCGGATTCTCTTGAGGCTGTTATCAAGCTGTTGCATCATCTTAACACACCGCATGAGGCCAGACATGGACATTGAAGACCGCCCCGCCCCCAAGCCCAACATGGTTATCGGCGAAAACCTCGATGCCATCTCAGTGGCCGAATTGGAACAGCGCATTGTGACTCTGGACTCCGAGATTGCTCGCATTCGCGCAGAGATTGTCAAGAAACAGGCTTCCAAAGCCGCTGCCGCCGGGTTTTTCCGGAATTAATTGAGTATTGCGCCTCCACAATTAACGATTGAGTAATAATTAATGTTTACAGTGAACGCCAACCCAGAGCTTCTGGGTTTCTCCGAGTGGTTCGTCCACTCTGTTTGACGCCTCCCTGTTAAAAACTCAAAGCCGCGATTTTACGCGGCTTTTTTTTGGCCCGGAACTTGCTCACCTGTTTTGCTACGGCAGGCTATTGACGATGTGAGGCAAGGTCGACATGATTAAAAATGGGTTGATGGGTTTGTTGGGTGAAGGGTCCAGGGGAATGCGCAACGCAACGCTGAATTCGGGTGCGATTGACTTTTTGGTCAAGTTCACCGGTTCTGAAAATTTTGAAAAGACTTTTAAGGAAGGCATGGGGCTGGTCGAAGAGACCGCCAATTACCTTGACGGCGAAGGCCGGGTTGATGCCCGCGCCCTCGACCGGACGGGCGCCATCGCCTATGCCACCGAAAGCATGCGCCTGACAACGCGCCTGATGCAGATGGCGTCTTGGCTGCTGCTGCAGCGTGCCATTGCCTCGGGTGAACTGACCAACAACGACGTGCAGCGCGAGAAGCACCGCATCAACTTGGGCGAGATCGGCCGTGGCCATAATCTCAAAGGGTCCGAAAACCTGCCCGACGGGTTGTTGGCATTGGTGGAAAGATCACTGCGCCTGCTCGAGCGCATCAAGACATTGGATTCAATGATCAGCGCCACCAAGGCCGAACCAATGGAAGTGGTCGCCAGCCCGATCAGCCAGCAGATGAACATGCTGGAACGCGCGTTTAAGGTGGGATGAGGAAACAAAGAGAATTCCAGCCAGCCAATTTGCCTATCCCCAAACAAAAACCCGGCCTCATCAGCCGGGTTTTTCAATTCAGCTTTGCGCCAAACTTATTTCTTGTTGAGAAAGCCATACTTGTCGTTGAAGCGCGACACGCGGCCGCCGCGGTCAAGGATCGTCGTCTGACCACCTGTCCAAGCCGGATGCGACCTTGGATCAATGTCGAGGCTCAACGTATCGCCAGCCTTGCCATAGGTCGAACGGGTGACGAACTTCGTGCCATCGGTCATGACAACGGTGATCGGGTGATAGTCGGGGTGCACATCGGCTTTCATCGGGCAAACTCTGCTTTTCACTAAAATGTTCAAAGCCGAAAGCTGAAGCTTCCGGCCAATTCGGTTGTGCCCTATAGGGGAAAATATCGCAGGGCACAAGGCCCGCTGGAAAGTGCCCGAATGTCCCAAGAAATCCCGCCGCAAAAGCCTGCCAAACGCCCCGGCCTAAGGCCGCTGGCGCGGCTTATGCCCTTTCTTGCCCACTATCGCGGGCGCGTGGTCATGGCACTTCTGGCGCTTCTGGTGGCCTCGATCGCCACTTTGGTCATTCCCATCGCCGCCAGGCGCGTGGTGGACCATGGCTTCACCGACCAGAACGCCAATGTTGTGAACCAATATTTCGGCGTGATGTTTCTGGTCGTGGCGTTGTTGGCCCTGGGCTCATCGGTTAGGTTTTATTATGTGATGTGGCTGGGTGAACGTGTGGTAGCCGATGTGCGCGACGCACTGTTCAAGCATCTGATGGAACTCACGCCATCGTTCTACGAAACGCAAAAGACAGGCGATGTCGTCTCGCGCCTCACGGCGGATACCACGCTGATAAAATCCGCCTTTTCATCGACCGCCTCGGTGGCCTTGCGCAATGCCGTTATGTTGATCGGTGCTTTGGCCTTGATGATCTACACCAGCCCGCGCATGACGGGCTTGGCTGCGCTCGCCATTCCTGCCGTGGTTTTGCCGTTGGTCACCTATGGCCGCCGTGTGCGCGTCCTTTCCAGGCAGGCGCAGGACACGCTGGCCGCGTCTGCCGCCTACGCACAAGAACGCCTCTCCGGCATCACCGCCATTCAGGCCAATACGCAGGAACCAAACACAGTCAAAGCCTTTGCTGCCTCAACGCTGGAGGCCTTCACCGCCGCGCAATCACGCACCTTCGCCCGCGCGGTCTTGACCTTTGGCATCATCGCCATCGCCTTTGGCGCGATCGTCGGCCTCCTCTGGTTTGGAGCGCATCAGGTCTTGGCGGGCGAAATGAGCGGCGGTACGTTGGTGCAATTCCTGATCTATGCCATTCTCGCCGCAAGCTCTCTGGGCCAGCTCTCCGAGGTCTGGGGCGAGTTGCAGCAGGCCGCCGGTGCAGCTGAACGTATTTCCGAATTGCTCGATGAATCGCCGCGCATCACGTCACCTGCCTATCCACAAGTCCTGCCCAGCCCGCTGCGTGGCGAAGTGGCTTTTGGTCATGTCGATTTCACCTATGCTGGCAACCCCAAGGC
>Ga0209069_10001418_pt1 | contig 12135 bp, 11 predicted proteins | sample Str013_2_FD_187202 | JGI IMG/M metagenome (GOLD analysis project Ga0209069, IMG submission 187202) | Freshwater sediment microbial communities in response to fracking from Pennsylvania, USA - Straight Creek_MetaG_SC_2013 (SPAdes) (version 2) | ecosystem: Environmental > Aquatic > Freshwater >...
ATCCTGAAGCTGCGCGATAAGCTGAAGATCAGCTCGGAAACCATGCGCGCCAACCACACCAACCTGGAATAGGCGCTGCAAGGCATGGCCGCCAACGTGCAGACAGCGAAAATTGCGGGCGGCGGCGAAGCGGTCGCCCCCGCCCTCCATTTCGAGCGCGTTTCCGTCCGCTTTGGCGGCGTGCGCGCGCTTCAGGACGTGTCGTTCGAAGTCGGGCGCGGCGAGGTGCATTGCCTCGCGGGCGAGAACGGCAGCGGCAAAAGCACGCTCATAAAAGTCATCACCGGCGTCTACCAGCCCGAGCCCGGCGCGCGGATGGACTACTTCGGCAAGACCGAAGCCGCCGTCTCGCCCAACCTGGCGCGCGGCCACGGCATCGCCGTCATCTGGCAGGACCTGGCGCTGTTCCCGGAAATGACGGTGGCCGAGAACATCGCCTTCGATACGCTGCTTGGCGGGCGGCCCCGGCTGGTCAGCTATTCGGCCATGCGCAAAGCCGCCGAGGGCGCGCTTGCCAAGCTCGGCGTCACGCTCGATCTTGAGGCGCGGCTCAATACGCTACCCATCGCCCAGCGGCAAGTCGCCGCCATCGCCCGCGCGCTGGTGGGCGATGCCCGCCTCATCTTCATGGACGAGCCGACCGCATCGCTCACCCAGGCCGAGACCGATCACCTGCTCGCCGTGGTCCGGACGTTATCGGCGCGCGGCGTCGCCGTGGTGTTCGTCAGTCATCGGCTCGCCGAGGTGCTGGATATTGCTTCGCGCGTCACCGTGCTGCGCGATGGCAGGCTGGTGGGGGTGTTCCCCACCAAGGGCATGAGCCAATCGCGGCTGACCGAACTGATGACCGGCAAGACTTTCGACAAGGTTGTCGGCGCGTGCGACCTCAAGGGCAAACGGCCGGTGCTGGAGATCGCCGGGCTGACCCGGCAAGGCGAGTATGCCGATGTCAGCCTGACGATCCGCGAAGGCGAAATTCTTGGGCTGACCGGGTTGATCGGCGCGGGCAGGACGGAACTGGCGCATACGCTGTTTGGCATGACGTGCGCCGATGGCGGGACGGTCAAACTCAATGGCAGCCCGGTCGCGCTGGCCTCAAACCGCGAGGCCGTGGCCGCCGGTATCGCCTACGTGTCGGAAGACCGGCTGGCGCTTGGCCTGGTGCAGCCGCAGTCCATCGCCGACAATCTGGTGCTGCCGGTTCTGAAACGGATTTCCGGCGCGGATGGCTTGATTTCGAGTCAGCGCAAGGCTGGGCTGGTCGAACACTGGATCAAGGAACTTGCCGTCAAGATCGGCCAGCCCGAGGACGCGATCTCCACCCTTTCCGGCGGCAACCAGCAGCGCGTGGTGCTGGCCAAGTGGCTCGCCACCGAGCCCAAGGTGCTGATCCTCGACTGCCCAACCGTCGGCGTCGATGTCGGCGCGCGCGAGGGCATCTACAAGATCGTGCGCGACCTGGCGGCCAAGGGCCTCGCCATCCTGTTCATCTCTGACGAGGTGCCGGAAGTCTACTTCAACGCCGACCGCGTCCTGCATATGGCGGGTGGGCGGATCATCGGCGAGTACGATCCGCGCGAGGTGACACTTCAGGCGCTGGAGGAGGCGGTGTATGCCTAGCCAAATCGCCTCTGGCTCCCGCGCCTTCACAGCCACTCCAACGCATTCCGCTGCGATAGCCGGTCTATCGGGTGTGAAAGAAATCCCCATCTCCCCATGGCGTTCTTCGCGCCAGGGGGAGAGGGTTGGGGTGAGGGGCAGCGCGGAAAATGCCGCCAGCCACGCCGAGGCAACGGCAGAACTTGCTGCCTCCCCTCACCCTGACCCTCTCCCCCTGAAGGAGGGGGAGAGGGGACAGAAAGTATCATTTGCGGTTGTAGAGAGTGTACTGAGGACTTTGCCTCCGGCTCGGTGGGACCGGCCATGATCCGCGCCTATCCAACCGAGACCCGGCTGTTCGTGGTGCTGGCGCTGATCTGCGCCTATCTGGCCTATGCCTCGCCCAGCTTTGGCACCCTCGACAATGTTGCCTCGCTGCTCAACAACAACTCCGTCAACGTCATCTGGGCCGTCGGCCTCTTGGTGGTGCTGATTTCCGGCGGCATCGACATTTCCTTCGCCGTCGCCGCGTCGGTGGTGCAATATCTGTGCGTCTACGCTTTCAACGCCGTGGGCGGCGGTAACTGGATTACCGGCTTCGTGTTCGCCGCCGCATTTGGCGCGGCCATCGGCTTCATCAATGCCGGCCTCATCCACTATTTCCGCATCATCTCCATCGTCGTCACCATCGCCACCTTCAACGCGCTGTTCGGTCTGTTGATGTTCATCACCTCGGGGCGGTTCCTGTACGACCTGCCGGAATGGTGGACCACCCGCATCACCGTGCTGCCGCTGGGCGGCGCCGACCTGATCCTGCCTGTCGGCGTCATGGTCTGCGCCATGGCCGCGACCTGGTTCCTGATCGGCTTCACCACCACCGGCCGCCAGCTTTTTGCCTTCGGCGACAATGCCGAGGGCGCGCGCCGGGCCGGCATCAGCCCCGGGCGGATGCGCTTCATCGCCTTCGGCTGGATGGGCATGATGGCGGGGATCGGCGGCCTGATGCAGGCCAACATTGTGCAGGAGGTGGTGCCGAACGCCCTCATCGGCCGCGAACTCGATGTGCTGGCCGCTGTCGTGCTCGGCGGCGCGCGGCTCGGCGGCGGGCGCGGCTCGGTGCTGGGATGCTTCCTCGGTGTCGCGCTGGTCGCCATCGTGCAGAACGGCCTCAACCTGCTCGGCGTCTCGCCCTTTGCCTTCAAGATGGTGATCGGCATCACCATCCTGTTCGCGATCTCGATGTCGAACATCGACTTCGGCAAGCTCACCCAGTCCGTTGCGGGGAGCCGCTGACATGGCGAATGTGGCGCACCATCCGCCATTCTCGAACAGCGACGGCATCTTCAGCCGGAGCTGCATCGGGAATCCAGCGCAAGAAGCGCCGAAGGCACAGAATTCTTGTGTCCTGCGGACGCTTTTGGCGCTGGATCCCCGCGCATCGACGCGCCATAAGGCGCGCTCGCGCGAGGATGACGGTTCCGGACTGAGGGGAGTCAGCTGACATGGCAACCCTCTATGCCCGGCTGGACAAGGCGCTTGGAACCGGCGTGCTCGGCCTCATCGGCTTCCTCGCGCTGGTGCTTATTGCCTTCAGCCTCGCCGCGCCCAACTTCCTCACCGCCGCCAACTTCGACTCCATGGCCTTCCAACTGCCTGAGCTCGGCCTGTTGACGCTGGCCATGCTGATGCCGGTCATTTCCGGCGGCTTCAACCTCGCCATCATCTACACCGCCAACATCAGTGGGCTGACGCTGGCCTGGATTCTCAACCAGAACGGCGGCGTCAATGCGAGTGTGCCGGTGTTCATCGCCGGGTCGGCGGCGGCGCTGGCGGTCGGCTCGCTCTCCGGCGCGATCATGGGCTGTGTCATCGCCTATATCGGCGCGCACCCGATCCTGGTGTCGCTGGCGATGATGATCTTCCTGCGCGGGCTGGGCGAATTCCTCACCAAGGGCGGCGACATTTCCGGCTTCCCGGACTTCCTGCACGGTATCGGCCACGGCTTCGTCCTGGGCATCCCGGCGCCGCTGCTGATCTTCCTTGCCGCCGCCGCCGTCTGGCACATCCTGCTCACCCGCTCGCGGCACGGGTTTTCGGTGGCCATGATCGGCTCCAACATCAAGGCCACGGCCTATTCCGGCGTGCACACCAAGCGCACGCTGACGCTGATCTATACGCTGTCCGGGTTCATGTGCGCGCTGGCTGGCATATTGATGCTGACGCGCTTCAACTCCGTGCGCGTCGGCCATGGCGAGGCGCTGTTGCTGGTGACGGTGCTCGCCTGCTTCCTCGGCGGTGTCGATCCGTTCGGCGGCTTCGGCCGCGTGGTGCCGGTGGTGATCGCGCTCGTCATCCTGCAAGTGCTCTCCTCCGGGCTCAACCTGCTCGGCGCCAACCAGCACCTGTCAACCGCGGTTTGGGGGCTGTTCCTCATTGCCGTGATGATCATCCGGTGGCTCGCAGCCACCTACCGAACCTCCAACCGGAAGAAGGAATGAGGCCATGCAAGGCTTTGGCGTGCATACCAGCATGTGGACAATGACGTGGGACCGCGCGGGCGCCGAGAAGGCCATCGCGGCGGCGGTCAAATACAAGATGGATTTCATCGAGATCGCGCTGCTCAATGCGCCCGCCGTGGACGCGGCGCATTCGCGCGCGCTGCTTGAAAAGAACAACCTCAAGGCCGTCTGCTCGCTGGGCCTGCCCGAGCACGCCTGGGCTTCACGCCATCCCGAAAAGGCCGTCGAACACCTGAAAGTCGCCATCGACAAGGCGGCGGAGATGGGGTGTCTCGCGCTCTCAGGCGTCACCTATGGCGGCATCGGCGAGCGGACCGGCGTGCCGCCCACACAGAAGGAATACGACAACATTGCCGTGGCGCTGACGGCCGCCGCCAAGCATGCCAAGGCGCGCGGGATCCTGTTCGGCATCGAGCCCGTTAACCGCTACGAGAACCACCTCATCAACACCGGCTGGCAAGCCGTCGAGATGATCGAGAAGGTGGGCGCCGAAAACATGTTCATCCATCTGGACACCTACCACATGAACATCGAGGAGAAAGGCGCAGGCAACGGCATTCTCGATGCGCGCAAGTACATCAAATACATCCATCTGTCGGAGAGCGACCGCGGCACGCCCGGCTGCGGCACCTGCGATTGGGACGAGGTCTACGCCACGCTAGCCGCCATCGGCTTCAAGGGCGGCCTCGCCATGGAGAGCTTCATCAACATGCCGCCCGAAGTCGCCTACGGCCTTGCCGTCTGGCGCCCCGTCGCCAAGGACGAAGCCGAGGTGATGGGCAACGGCCTGCCGTTCCTGCGCAACAAGGCGCGGCAGTACAAGCTGATCTGACTTTGCCGCTCCTCCCGCCCGCTGATGCTTGCCAGCGGGCAGGCAGGCCCACATAGTGGCCGCCTCGGCAATTAGGGCCTGCGCGGCGCGCGGTGATGGACAGTCAATATTTCACGCCTCAATCGGTGGCGGATGCGGTCAAGCTGGCATCCGGCGGCGGCGCGCGGCTGCTGGCGGGCGGCACCGATGTCTATCCGATGCTCGGCGGCGCGCCGATGCGTGGGCGGACGATTGACCTGACCCGCATACCGGCGCTTGACGGCATCGAACTGCGCGCTAACGCCGTGCATATCGGCGCGCGAACCACCTGGACCAGCCTGATCAAGGCTGACCTTCCGCCCTGTTTCGACGGACTGAAGGCGGCAGCTCGCGAAGTCGGCTCGCGGCAGATCCAGAACCGGGCGAGTATCGGCGGCAATCTGTGCAACGCCTCGCCCGCCGCCGATGGCGTGCCGCCGCTGCTGGCGCTCGACGCCGTGGTGGAACTGGCTTCCCTGGAGGGCACGCGGCGGCTGCCGTTGGCCGATTTCATCCTCGGCAACCGCCGCTCGGCGCTGAGGGCCGGCGAGATCATGACGGCGATCACTGTGCCGCTGCCGGGGCCGCGCGCCGCCTCGGTGTTCCGCAAGCTCGGCAGCCGCAGCTATCTGGTGATCTCCATCGCCATGGTGGCGGTGACGCTGGTTGCCGATGATGGTGGACGCATCGCGCAGGCGCGGGTCGCCATCGGCGCGTGCTCGCCTGTTGCCAAGCGGCTCCCGGCACTCGAAGCCGCGTTGAAGGGAGCGCGGATCGGGCCGGGCCTTGGAAAAATCGCACAGCCCGGCCATCTCGCGCCGCTGTCCCCCATTGATGACGTCCGCGCCACCGCCGCCTACCGCATGGGAGCGGCGCGCCATCTTATTGTCCGCGCCCTGGACGATTGCGCCGCGAGGCTCTTTGCATGAGCGGCGGACTGGAAATGACCGTGAACGGCAAATCCGTTCAGGTCGCGGCGCGGCCCGGCGACCGGCTGAGCCATGTGCTGCGCGAGACGCTGAAGCTGGAGGGCACAAAGATCGGCTGCGATGCCGGCGATTGCGGCGCCTGTACCGTGTTGCTCGATGGCGCGCCAGTTTGCGCCTGCCTCGTCAGCGCCGCCCAGGCCGAGGGCCGGACGATCACCACCATCGAGGGATTGGACGCGCACAGCCCAAAATCGGCGCGCCTCAAGCGCAGCTTTGCCGCCCATGGCGCGGCCCAGTGCGGCATCTGCACGCCCGGAATGCTGGTATCCGCCATCGCGCTGCTGGATGGGAGTGGTGAACCATCCGAACAGGACGTGAAGGATGCGCTCGGCGGTGTGCTCTGCCGCTGCACCGGCTACCGCAAAATCATCGCGGCGGTTCTCGATGCCGCCCGTGGCGGCGAACTTGTGGATATTGCCCCGCTCGCGGGCAAAGCCGTCGGCGCGCGCATCGCCCGGCTTGATGGCAGGCAAAGCTCGACGGCAGCGAGAAATTCGGGGCCGATGGCCACCCCGCCGGTGCGCTGGTGGCCCGCGCCATCCGCTCAGCCCATCACCGGGCGCGTTTCGCTTTCGGCGACGTCGCGGCCTGGGTGGCGGCGGATCCGGGCATTTTGCGCGTGTTCACCGCCGCCGATGTGCCAGGGCGCAATTGTTATGGCGTCATCGGCCCATTCGCCGACCAGCCGGTGTTCGCCGAGACGGAAGTCCGGCATCGCGGCGAGGCTGTCGCGCTCATCGTCGGCGAGCCGGATGCGGTCGCCGGCATCGACGAAGCAACCTTTCCGGTGAACTGGGAGAAACACGACGCTCACACCACAATAAGCGGCGCGCTGGCCGGCGGTGGGCATCTGCTGCACGCCTCGCGGCCAGGCAACATCCTCACCGGCGGACGGGTGGTGCGTGGTGATGTGGCGGTGGCGCTCGCAGCGGCTCCGGTTGTCGCGGAAGGTACATTCGATACCAGCTTTGTCGAGCACGCCTATATCGAGCCCGAAGCTGGCTTTGCGGTCCGCGTCGGCGACGCCATTGAAATCTCCGCCTGCACACAGTCGCCCTACATGGACCGCGACGACATCGCCAGAATCCTGGCGCTTCCGCCTGAGGCCGTGCGGATCATCCCGACAGCAGTTGGCGGCGGCTTCGGCTCAAAACTCGATCTGTCCGTGCAACCCTTCATCGCGCTCGCAGCTTGGCATCTGAAACGGCCTGTGCGGATGGTCTACAGCCGCAGCGAATCCATGATGACCACGACAAAGCGGCATCCGTCGCACATCCATATGCGAGCAGCGGCGGGGCGCGACGGCAAGCTGCTGGCATTGGACTTTGAGGGCGATTTCAACACCGGCGCCTATGCGTCCTGGGGGCCGACCGTGGCCAACCGCGTGCCGGTCCACGCCTCCGGCCCCTACTTCGTGCCCAACTACCGGGCGGTCACGCGCGCCATTCACACCCATCTTGTGCCGGCGGGCGCGTTTCGCGGCTTCGGCGTGCCGCAGGCGGCCATCGCGCAGGAGCAGGTGTTTGACGAGCTTGCCATCAAGCTGCGCATGGACCCGCTTGAGTTCCGCATACTCAATGCGCTCGACGGCGCGACGCCCACGGTCACCGGGCAGGTGCTGGGCGATGGCGTCGGTATCCGTGCCTGTTTGGAGGCGCTGCGTGAGCCATGGCGGCGCGCGCTCGCCGAATGCGCAACGTACAATGACAAAGCCACAGATCCTTTGCGGCGCGGCGTTGGCGTCGCCGGCATGTGGTACGGCTGCGGCAACACCTCGCTGCCCAATCCGTCCACCGTCCTCGCGGGCCTCAAACCCGATGGGCGCCTGTCGCTGCACCAGGGTGCGGTGGACATCGGGCAAGGCTCCAACACCGTCGTCCCACAGATTTTCGCCGATTCCATTGGCGTTGCGCTGTCCTGCATCGACCTCGTCTCCGCCGACACGGCGCTTACGCCTGATTGCGGCAAGAGCTCGGCCTCGCGGCAAACCTTTGTCACCGGCAAGGCGGCGGAACTGAGCGGACGGCAGTTGCGCGCGCAAATCCTGCGCGCCGCCAACGCCGGGGACGCTGCGCGGATCGAGCTGGGCAACGGCAGCGTCACGGTTATCGACGGTGAGCGGCGAGGCGTGCTCGACTTAGTGGGAATGGCCCCCGACGCGCGCGGCTACGTCTTTGCCGGCGAAGCCACCTTCGATCCGCAGACCACTCCGCTCGATGCCAACGGCCAGGGCAACCCCTACGCAGTCTACGGTTTTGGCGCGCAGATGGCCGAGGTCGAGGTGGACATTGAGCTGGGCACGGTAAAAGTGCTCCGCATCACCGCCGCCCATGATGTGGGCCGAGCCGTCAACCCCATGCTGGTGGAAGGCCAGATCGAGGGCGGTGTGGCGCAAGGGCTCGGCATGGCGCTGATGGAGGAGTTCCATCCCGGCAAGGGCGAGAACCTGCACGACTATCTCATCCCCACCATCGGCGACATGCCCGAGGTCGTTTCCATCCTGGTCGAGGAACCATCGTCCGTGGGTCCGTTCGGAGCGAAAGGCATAGGTGAGCAGGCGTTGATCCCAACCGCGCCGGCCATTCTCAACGCCATCCACGCGGCAACTGGCGTTCGCATGCGCAGCGTGCCAGCAACGCCGGATCGCATTCGCGCTGCGCTGGCAGCGGAGGGAAAATGACGGCGACAGATCAACCTGCTACGGACAAAATCCGTTGCGACGCCTGCCCGGTGCTTTGCTACATCCGAGACGGCCAGACCGGCGCCTGCGACCGCTACGCCAATCGCGGCGGCGCGCTGGTGCGGACCGACCCACATGTGCTGCTGGAGCGCACGATCCAGGGTGGCCGCGAGATCGTCAGCTTCCATGACCGCGGCAAGGACTGGGACGGCCGTGTCGTCGCTGGAACCGATACTTTCGTCACCGCCATCGGTGCGGGCACCACCTATCCCGACTACAAGCCCGCGCCGTTCATCGTCTCCAGCGAGGTCGATGGCGTGGACATGGTCACGGTCGTCACCGAAGGAATCTTCAGCTATTGCGGCGTCAAGGTGAAGATCGACACGGACCGCCATCTCGGCCCCGAATGCGCGGCAGTGCGGGCGGGCGGCGAGCAGGTCGGGCATGTGACGACCGCGGAATACGGCTCGCAGATGCTGTCTTTGGGCGGCGTGCGGCATCTGACCGGCGGCTCCAAGAAGGAGGGCCGCGTCACTTGCGAGACGCTGTTGGCGCTGTGCAACGGCCAGCCCGCCGAACTGACGGTGGATGACGGCGTGGCGATGACCATTGCGGCTGGCCGGGCACCCATCATCAACGGCGCGGCGGAGGAGCGGATGCGCGTCGGTTGCGGCTCGGCCACCATCGGCATGTTCGCCAAGCAGTGGATCGCGCATGTTGACGAGGTGGTGGTGGTCGACGACCACATCACCGGCGTGCTGTCCGAGCATCAAGCGGGAAAATTCCTCGGTGTGCGCGATACTGGCATCAAGATGAAAGGCCACCGCTCGACGCCCGGCCGCTATTTCAAGGTGGCGCAGCCGGGCGCGGGCTGGGGCGGCACCGACCTGACCGAACCGCTCGCCATCCTCAAGCCGTTCGACGCGAAGGAAGCGTGGCCTGGCCTGCGTATGCTGATGGTGTCCACGACGGGCGAGCACCACGCCTATTTCGAGCTGGATGAGCGGCTGTTGCCCGTCGAGAAACAACTGCCGCCCGCGCTGGCGCAGTCGGTCGAGCGGATCAAGGAGAACTGCGAGCCGGCGCTGACGACGGTGCTGTTCATAGGCGGCGCGGGCGGGTCTTTGCGCGCGGGCGTTACGGAGAATCCGGTGCTGCTGACCAAATCCGTCAAGCAGGCTTTGACGCGCGTGACGGCAGGCGGCGCGCCGGTCTATGTCTGGCCGGGCGGCGGCATCACCTTCATGGTGGATGTGACGAGGCTGCCCGCCAACGCCTTCGGCTACGTGCCGACGCCCGCGCTGGTCGCGCCCATCGAGTTCACGCTGTCCACGGCGGACTATGCGGCGCTTGGCGGGCATTTGGGGCAGATCAAGTCAGTTGCCGAGGTGATAGGAAGTGGCGGCGCGCGGCGCGAGGCGCAGCTGAGAGATAATCCGTGGCCGCTGGAACGCGGCAAGGCGGGGCGGTCATGACAGCGCGGATGCAAGCGGTCCTGCTGCCCGGCGGGCGGCTGCATCTGAATGATGGGCCGATTGACCTGATCATCGCGGCGGATGGCGAGGCGGGTGAGGATGCCCGCGCCTTTACGGCGGCGCGCGAGCGGTTCTCCAGCATACTGAATGAGTTGTGCGCGGAATTGACTCTGCTTCGTGACGCCGTTGGCGAGCGGCCCAATGGCATCGTCGCACAGCGGATGTGGGCCGCGACGCTGCCGCACGCGGCGCGCGGCTTCATCACGCCGATGGCGGCGGTGGCGGGCGCGGTGGCCGAGGAGGTGTTGGCGGCGATGACCGGCGCGGCGGAGCTGAATCGGGCGGCGGTGAACAATGGCGGCGACATCGCGTTGCATCTTGCGCCGGGAGCGTCCTATCGTATCGGCCTCATTGACCGGCCCGACAAACCTTCGCTGCTTGGGGAGGCCGTTATCGGATCAACCAGCACAGCGCGGGGCATCGCCACCAGCGGTTGGCGCGGGCGCAGCTTCTCGCTCGGCATCGCCGATGCGGTGACAGTGCTCGCCCGCACCGCCAGCGGGGCCGACGCGGCGGCGACGGTGATCGCCAACGCCGTCGATCTGCCGGGCCATCCCGCAATCACCCGCGTCCGCGCCGACAGGCTCCAGCCCGACAACGATCTGCGCCACCGGCTGGTCACGCGCGCTGTGGGCCCGCTCACGCCCCGTGAAATTGCCAAAGCGCTTGCGGCTGGCTTTGTGGTCGCGCAGGATTTGCGCCGGGCCGGATTGATCATCGACTGCGCGTTGCATCTTGCTGGCGAGACGCGCGTGCTGGCGCAGACGGAATTGTTGGAGGCGGCAGCATGATGCAAGCGCAAGTCCGTAAGCGGCTCATTTCCGTCGAAGAGATTTTCCACGAGGGCGGGCCAACTGCCGCCATCCCCTACCGGCGCGGCTCGGCGCTCGCCGTTATCGCCAATCCCTATGCCGGGCGCTACCACGCGGACATCCAGCCCTTCATGGAGGAGCTGAAGCCGGTGGGCCTCGATCTCGCCCGCCGGCTTATCGAAGCGCTCGGCGGCGACCCGCGCGCCATCGAGGGCTACGGCAAGGGCGCGATCGTCGGCGCGGCGGGCGAGGTCGAACATGGCGCACTCTGGCACGCGCCCGGCGGCTATGCGATGCGCGAACTGCTGGGCGACGCCAAGGCCATCGTCGCCTCCGCCAAGAAGGTTGGCGGCCCCGGCACGCGGCTCGACGTGCCTGTCACCCATATCAACGCCAGCTACGTGCGCAGCCACTTCGACGCCATCGAGGTGGGCGCGCCAGATGCGCCGGGAGCGGACGAAATCGTGCTGGCGCTGGTCATGACCACGGGCCCCCGCGTCCACAACCGCGCGGGCGGGCTGGCGGCGGTCGACATCATTGGAAAGGACGGCCTCAGATGAGCGCGAAAATCCGCAAGATCGTCACCTTTGTCGATGAGACGCTGACGGAGCAGGGCCGCCCGGTCGATCCGCCGATCCGCCGCGCCGCCGCCGTGGCGGTGATCGAGAACCCGTTTGCGGGCCGCTTTGTCGAGGATTTGTCGGAGCTTATCGACATCGGCGAGGAACTTGGCGCGCTGCTTGTTGCCCGGGCGGTGGCGGCGCTCGGCATCCCCGGCACGGCAGTGGAGAGCTACGGCAAGGCGGTGGCCGTCGGCGAGAACGGCGAGCTGGAGCACGCCGCCGCCATCATCCACCCAAAATTCGGCGCGCCGGTGCGCAAGGCGCTCGGCAAGGGCGCGGCGCTGATCCCCTCGTCCAAGAAGCGCGGCGGCCTTGGCGTGGTGCTCGACGTGCCGCTGGGCCACAAGGACGCCGCCTTCGTGCGCAGCCACTTCGACGGCATGGAGGTGCGCATCAACGACGCGCCGCGTGCCAACGAGATCATGGTGGCGTTGGCGGTGACTGGCGGCGGCCGGCCGCTGCCGAGGGTGGGCGGGCTGAAGGCGGGCGAGGCGAAGGGCGAGGATGGGTTGAGGTAGGGGGTAGACG
>Ga0209069_10001419_pt1 | contig 12135 bp, 9 predicted proteins | sample Str013_2_FD_187202 | JGI IMG/M metagenome (GOLD analysis project Ga0209069, IMG submission 187202) | Freshwater sediment microbial communities in response to fracking from Pennsylvania, USA - Straight Creek_MetaG_SC_2013 (SPAdes) (version 2) | ecosystem: Environmental > Aquatic > Freshwater >...
GTTCTTGGAGGCGCTGAACGGCCTGCGCGAGGGCGCGCCGGGCGTTAATCACATGGAGCTGCTGAACGGGCGGGTAAAGCGCTTCCACGACCTGCCGAACAAGGAAGCCTACGTCATTCTTACGCCCACCAACCAGGTGGCGAACGAGATCAACCAGTCGTTCCTGGCCAAGCTGCCGGGCAAGGAATGGATCAACGAGGCAACCATCACTGGCACTTATGCCGATGGCGCGCATCCGACGGATCAGGCGCTGCTGCTGAAGGAAGGCGCCAAGGTCATCCTGATCCGCAACGATCCCGACAAGCGCTGGGTGAACGGCACGCTGGCGCGCGTGACGCGCCTGGACGGCCACCGCGTCTTTATCGAAATCGAGGACGAAGAGCACGAGGTCGAGCCCGTCACCTGGGAGGCGATCCGCTACGAATTCGACGCCAAGCAGGACAAGATCGTCGAACAGGTGGCCGGCACTTTCAAGCAGCTGCCGCTGCGGCTGGCCTGGGCGCTCACCATTCACAAGGCGCAGGGTCTGACGCTGGACCATGTGTATATTGACATGGGCCGTGGGGCGTTCGCGCACGGCCAGGCCTATGTGGCGCTCTCGCGCTGTCGCACGCTGGAAGGGCTGGCGATGGCCCGTCCACTGGCCCAGCGCGATGTGATTTTCGATCGGGCTGCTACCGGCTATCGGAACGTGTTTCGAACCGCGTAGGGCGTGGTGGGCGCTAAAGATGGCCGCTGGCCCTGAGCAGCCGGCGCCGCCATGGCGAAGCGCACCGATCAGTCTCATTCCGGCGCGATCAGACCCGAGATCAGACCGTGGATCGTTGCAACGACACTGGCGGCAGAAGGCCATACGGTCATCGCCGTGGCCCGTTCGCAGACTGAAGATCTGGCAGAGCTGATGGCCAGGCAGGATCGACCGGGCGCCGGACCGGTCCGGTTCGAACTGTTCGATCTGGCGCAAACCAGCTGGATCGCAGGCTTCGTGCGCGCCCTGCGCAAGACCTACGGCTCGTTCCACGGCCTGGTCAACAACGCCGGCGTCGGCACCGAGGGCTTGCTGGCCACCATGTCCGAGGCCGAGATCGAACGCCTGATCGCGCTCAACACGCTGTCGCCGATCCTGCTCACCAAGCATGTGCTGCGCACCATGATGGCCGATGGCGGCGGACCCATCGTGAATATCTCCTCGATCGTGGCCACCTCCGGCTACAAGGCGTTATCCGTGTACAGCGCCACCAAGGCCTCGCTGAACGGCTTTACGCGCTCGCTGGCGCGCGAGGTGGGGCCGCTCGGCATCACCGTGAACGCGGTTGCGCCGGGATTCATCGAGACCGACCTGACCAAGCGCCTGGGCGCCAAGGAAGCTGATCAGATCCGCAAGCGCAGCGCGCTGCGCCGCATGGCGCGGCCTGAGGACGGGGCGCACGCGGTGAGCTATCTGCTCAGCGACAAGGCGGTGAATGTCACGGGTACGGTCATGACCGTGGATGCCGTCGGGACGGCTGAAAGACGCACCCGCCCGTCGGCGAACGGTGCCGCATCGACGATCTGTTGACCGTCAAGCTTGCCGAAGCCGCCGCCCGGCTGCGCCAATGGCCGGTGAAGCCGCTGTTCCAGGCCGAGCGCTGCGCCGCCGCGCTTGCCAGCTTCGATTTCGCCGCGCCACGTCCCTTGGACGACTGTATCGACTTCGCCATTGCCGAGCTGGAAGGCGGCATCGTCCACAAGACGCATCCGCGCTACTTCGGGCTGTTCAATCCCGCCCCGACCTTCCCGTCCGAATGCGCTGACCGCATCGTGGGCGCGTTCAATCCGCAGCCGGCCTCCGCCACCACCTCGCCGGCCGCTGGCGGCTGGCAGGGCTATGGCGAACATATCGACCGCGCGACCGACCACGCCCAAATGCTGCGTGAAGAGATGATCAGCCGCGGCTGGAGCATCGTCTACGCGTCGCGGCTGGCCGTGGTGTGCCTGGAGCCACCTGCAGGTTCGGCGGCGGTCGCGACCATCGCGGAGCGCGTTGTCCGCTCGGGCTGCGCCTGGGTCTCGTGCGCCCGCTTCGAGGGCCGCAGCGTGTTGCGTGCCTGCATAACGCACGGCGAAACCTCCAGCAATGATGTCGCTGCCCTGGCCTCGGTGCTCCACGAGCATCGGCTGCCGCTGGCCTGAGTCTCAATTGCGGTTTTTCGGACCGGTCGCCTGAGCGAGGTCCGAACCGTCAGACCACCCGCGCAAGCCGCCCCAATGTCAATCTATCCAGCTCAATATTTCCATATAATGTATATAGTTTGGGTGATTACCCTATCGTTATACACAGCAATCGACATCAATTATATTGGCAATAAGCTTCCTCATCTTTCGCACCCTGAAAGGAAGCGTCCCCCATGTTAGACCAGCCAATTGCGCCAAGAGAGTCTCTCGCCCCCACCGATCCGGCGTTCCTCAATGAGCGCGTCGAATGCTACTACCGCGACCGGTTGGGTACCTATTGGGGTGGCCGGCATCCCTTGAAAGGCATGACGCCCGGTGCCGATGCCATCAAACTACGCAGCAATGATTACCTCTGTCTGGCTGGCGACCCGCGCGTCATAACAGCCGAAATGAGCGCATTGATGGCGGCCGGCCACGGCGACTCCGTTTCGCGCAGTTTTCTGCATCATGAGCAGGATGTGCTGAATTCCTTTGAGCAGCGCGTCGCCGCCCTGATGGGGGCGGAAGGTGCGGTGCTGGCAAACTCCGGCTACTGTGCGAATGTCGGATTGATCCAGGCCATTTGCCGTCCCGACACTCCGATCTATCTGGACATGAAGGCGCATCTATCACTTTGGGAAGGCGTCAAGAGCGCCGGCGCCGAGGCGACCCCGTTCCGCCACAACGATCCGGACCATCTTCGGCGCAAGATCCTTGAGGGGGGGCCTGGCGTGGTGGTGGTCGATGCCGTCTACAGCATTGACGGCGATATTGCGCCGTTGGCCGATCTTGTGGACGTGGCCGAGCGGAGCGGTTGCGTCCTGGTGGTCGATGAGACGCATTCGTTCGGTGCGCACGGACTGAATGGCGCCGGCCTGGTCTCAGCTCTTGGCCTGTCAGATCGTGTTCATTTCCGGACCGTGGGTCTGTCCAAGGCGGTATCGAGCCGTGGTGGCATCGTCGTCTGTTCCGCCCGCAATGCCGAATTCCTGCGTTACGAATCGCTGCCGATGATCTTCAGCACACAGGTGCTGTCGCATGAAATCGCCGGTTACAGCGCCGCGCTCGACATCTTCGCCAGCGATCCCTGGCGGCAGGCGCGGCTGCACCAGAACCATCGCTATCTGGTCGATGGCCTGGATCACCTTGGCTACAATGTTTCGGCGTCCAAGTCACAGATCATCGCGCTGGAGGCAGGCGAGATCGGCCGGACCATCGACCTGCGCAATGCGCTGGAGCGGCGTGGTGTGTTCGGCGCCATTTTCCTGCCGCCCGCGACCCCGGAAAAGCGTTGTCTGATGCGCTTTACTGTCAACTGTAACCTGTCGCGCCACCAGCTCGATCAGGTGCTCGCAGTTTGCTCGGAGATCCGCAACGAGGTCGGATTGGCAGGCTGGGCTTCAACGCGACGCAAGAACCCGAGCCTAGTCCAGCATCAGGATCTTGCGGCCTGACCGCCGCCGAGCCATCGGTCACACAGGCCCGGGCGTATGGTCCGGGCCCGAAGGTTTAAGCTGTGGAAATTGGATCGTGAAGCGGGTGAAGGCATCCACTTTGGACGAACAGCTTATTGTTCCGCCGAACCCTTCGACAACGCCCCGACAGAAGAACAGGCCGACCCCGGTGCCATTCATATCCTGGTTCCCGGTCACGAATGGAATGAAGATGAACGGGCGCACCAAGGGATCGATGCCGCGCCCGGTATCGGTCACAGTGATCCTGTTGCCGTTCTTATCGGCGTCAGCTTCGATGGTGATCCGGCCGTCGCTTCTGCCAGCGATGGCGCGCAGCCCATTCTTGAGCAGATTGTAGAGGACGTGAACCATCAGGACCTGCACGCCTTGGTATTGGAAATCCGATTTGATACGGACCGTCACCAGCTCGCGCTCGCCGGATCGGAAAGGGTAGTTGAGCATCGCATGGTTGATCGCATCCGCGATCCGGCAGGCTTGCAGGCTTTCGCCCCGATAGCCGTTCTGACGCAGATTGAGCAGCAGCGTATCGATGACGAGGTTGGCCGCATTGACCTGATCGCGAATGCGGCCGACGGCCAGGCCTGCTGCCGCCTTGGCCTTGCGGTCGGCCTCGAGTTCATCGGCTGCATCGTCCGGATCGGCTGCCGCCGGCCGGTCAGTGGCGGTCATGCGCTTCAGCGACGCTTCCAGGATTTCGGCGTCAAAGCGGATCCCCAACAGCGGCGTGCGCATTTCATGGGCGACGCTGCCGGCAAAGGCGCGGGCCGCCAGCAGACGGTCTTGCGAAATCAAGCTCTGGCTGTGCGACAGGAATGCCACCGCCGACAGGATGAAGGCAAACACTGGCAGCACGAGCAGAAAATGCGTCAGCGACGTGCTGTCGCCGCCCTGTAGCCAGTAGGCGATGCAGGCCAACGTCGAGCCAGTGGCCGTAACGACAATCGCATTGGCGAGGTCATAGAGCAGCATGGTGAACAGAAGGATTGCCGTCGTCGACATCAGCCAGACGGAATTCACATTGTTCTGCAGCAACATGAAGGTGAAGAACGCCTGTCCAACCAACATTATAGACACATAGCAATACAGCAGGTAGTGGCGCAACAGTCGGCTTGGCCAATATGCACGAAGCCCAATCGGGAGGCACAAAGCGGCTGCGAACAACCGCAAGCGGAGATTTTCGTAGGGTTGCGGAACTATCGTCGACCAGACAAAATAGTAGAAAGGATGTGCAACAGCGCCAATGAACCCAACCACCGGCAACTTGGACGGCGCCGGTCCGTGAAATTCGATATAGGATTTTTGCAGGCGGCGTATCAGCCGGCGCGGGCTGAACCTGATGACCTCGGTCTTCACCTGTGTCAGGAACGACATTGTTTCAACTTTCCAACTGAGCCAATCTGCCGGCTTGCCCTGTTGTGTTGACGTCCGCTACAGAACAGACGCGTGCCGTCGTTGCGGGTTCTTTGTCCGGCGGCAGGAGGCAACAGTCCAGCTCATTTTACCAAGAGGCATCAGCCATGCCATCCCTGCTTCCTTATACCCATCCCACGACATGCCTGGTGGTCGATGACGACACCATGTTCCTGGACAGCTTTGCCCATCGCTATGGCGACACCATGCTGTGCCTGACCGAAGCCAATCCACAGCATGCCATCGACCGGCTGAAGGCGCTGGCCGCGTCCCTGGCCGCATCGGATTCATCTGTATACAATCAAATATCCGCTGTTCCCGATGGCATCGCCGAGGACGGCGAGACGCTGTTCCGCGTCGAGACCTCCTCGATCGTGCAGATCGCGCGCAGCCTGGAGCGCTTCGCGCAGATCAGTATCGTCATCGTCGACTACTCGATGCCGGCCATGACCGGTCTGGAATTCTGCCGCAGCATCAAGGGCCTGCCGATCAAGAAGATCCTGCTAACCGGCAAGGCGGACGACTCGACGGCGGTGGCGGCCTTCAATGAGGGGCTGATCGATCTCTTCATGGTCAAGCAGGATGCCCGGTTGTCGGAAAAGCTTCCGGTCGAGGTGGCGCGGCTGCAGCAGGAGTATTTCATCAAACGCACCGCCGGCATCAGCCCCTTGTTGCAAACCGACGAAGCCGCCTTTCTGCGCGACCCCGAGATCGTTGCCTGGCTCGAGGGGCTTGCCAGCACCGTCGGCGCCGTCGAGCACTACCTGCTGACGACCACCCCCGGCGTCATGCTGGCCGACCCAAACGGCAAGACCACCATGGCCTACGTCTACAGCGCCGACCGGATGCGGGCGCAGTTGGAGATTGCCACACATGCCGGCGCGCCGGCAGCGCTGATCGAGCGCCTGACCGCCGGCCGGAGCTTGCTGGTCTGTCCATCCAAGACCGGATTCTACGAGCCGAGATTTGCCGCCAATTGGTCCCGGTTTGTGTTCGATACGGTACCCGTCGCCAATTCCGCCGCTTGGCAAGTGGCTGTGAACACAGCATCTGCGGTCGATCTCAGATCGGTCTCGCTGCGTCAGTTCCGGCGCGTCCGCAGCAAGACCTAGCCGCAGCTCGGCACACTAATATATCCACTTGTTGCGCAGGGCTGTGACAATCACTTGCACCCTGGTTTTCACATTCAACTCGCGCTTCAGGCCTTCGATGCGATGATTGATGGTCTTGGGACTGAGATCCAGTTTATGGCCGATCTCAATATCCGTCAGGCCATCCGCCACAAAATACAGTATCTCCCGATCACGGTCACTGAGAAACACGCTGATTGGACTGAACATCATGGCGAGGTCTATTGCCAAGCGACCTGGGCAGATTACAGGCCGTGCACACGCTGCGTGGCCGGCGCCTAACCCGCCTCTACCTGGGGGTGCATTCCCCGGACGCTACTCGCCCCCCCTTGCGCTGTCGAGCGGGCAATGGCAAACGGTCGCTTGGGACGATACCTAGGGGACGCGCGGCCGGAAGGGCGCTAACGGTCGCCCTGCGGAGGTGCTTGCGCCGCCGGGCGGGCGCCAATGGCCCGAACCATCCGCTGTCGCCTCGCGCTGATTTTGATTGGCGCGCGAGAGCCGCTATGATGGCGCAAACCTGCTTACCGGAGCCCATGATGAACGCCCGATTTGACCTGACCATGGACAAGCCCACGTTCTTGCGCTGGGTGCAGGAGCAGGATCGCCGCTACGACTGGGTCAAGGGGAGGGCGATCATGCAGCAAATGACAACGCGGGATCACGGCAGGCTTGCTGCCCGCTTTATCCACCTGTTCATTATGGGACTCGACGCCGGGAATTGGAACGTCATGGGCGCCGACCTTGCCGTCGACCTTGGCGATCAGATCCGTTACCCTGATGTTCTGGTTGAGCGCGTGGGAGGTGTCGGCAAAGCTCACGAAACCAATCGGCCGGTGGTCCTGGTGGAAGTCCTCTCGCCATCGTCTGTGGCAACCGATTTCAAAATCAAGCCGCCGCACTACATGGCTCTGCCGAGCCTCGAAGCCTACATTGTCGCAAGTCAGGACGAGCCGCAGTGCTGGGTCTGGCAACGCCAAAACGGGACAGCTGAGCGCCCGTTCGCCACCGACCCCGCGCTCATCCTTGGCCGCGATGCCAGGATCGACCTTGCTGCAATTGGCATTTCGATCCCGCTCGCCGACATCTACCATGGCATGTTCGAGGCCTGAAGCGCTTGGCTTGCGCCGTTCCCTTGCCACGACCGCTTATCCTTTGCCAGCCCCATGCCCCATGCTAGAGCAGCGCCAGACCCTCACCGCATCTGCCCCGGAGCCATGTCCATGCCCTCTTTGTCCGCCCTGCTCGCCGAAAAAGGCATCCTGCTGGCCGATGGCGCGACGGGCACAAACTACTTCCAGATGGGCCTGACCGCCGGCGATCCGCCTGAAATGTGGAACGTCGACCATAAGGATCGCGTCGCCTTGCTGCATCAGCAGTTTGTCGACGCGGGCGCCGACATCATCCTGACCAACACGTTTGGCTGCAACAAGCATCGCCTGAAGCTGCACAACTTCCAGGCCCGAACCCACGAACTCAACAAGGCCGCAGCCGAAATCGCGCGCGGCGTCGCCGACGCCTCTGGCCGAACCGTCATTGTCGCTGGCTCCGTCGGTCCGACTGGCGAGCTGTTCGAGCCGCTTGGCAAGCTCACCTACGAGGACGCCGTCGCCTGCTTCAAGGAGCAGATCGAGGGTCTGAAAGCCGGCGGGGCGGATGTCGCCTGGATCGAAACCATGTCCGCACCGGACGAAATGCGCGCCGCCATGCAGGGCGCCATCGAGGCCGACCTGCCCTACACCTTCACGGGCAGCTTCGATACCGCCGGCCGCACCATGATGGGCTTGACGCCGGAAGCGCTCGGTACGGTCGCCGAAGGCATGGTTCCGCCGCCGCTGGCCCATGGCTCGAATTGCGGCGTCGGGGCCTCCGACCTGCTGCTGTCGGTGCTGTCCATGACGGAGGCCAACCCCGACGCCGTGGTGATCGCCAAGGGCAATTGCGGCATCCCGCAGTTGAAGGGCGCCGAGGTGGTGTATTCCGGCAGCCCCGAGCTGATGGCCAACTATGTGCGGCTCGCGGTGGACGCCGGCGCGCGCATCATCGGCGGCTGCTGCGGCACCTCACCGGATCATCTGGCTGCCATGCGCAAGGCGCTCGATGCGCATACCAAGGGTCCGCGGCCTGACCGCGCCAAGATCGAGGCCGAGATCGGCCCCATGGTCGCTCCCCCGGTGGATGCGGCCACGCGCGCCAGTCGCACGCGCAAGTCGTCGCGGGCCTAACGGCATCGACACCACGGCGTCAGCACGCATGGGGGAGCGTCAGGGTGTTTGTCGTCCGTTGGCTGATATCTCTGCTTCTTGCGCTCTGGGTCGCACCGGCGATTGCAGCTGACACCGCATCACTGTCCATCGCTGTCATGCTCAGCTCGGACAAGAACCACTGCTACGACCCCGGCGTGGTGAAGGCCATGCGCGGGCTCACCGCGCGTGAGGTCGAGCGTATCAACAGCGCCGGCGGGCTGGCCGGCCGCCACGTCGCGCTGCAATTTTATGATGATTACGAAGTCGGCGAGGCGACCACCGCAAACTTGAAAGCGGCCTTGGCCGATCCCCAACTTGTCGCGCTGGTTGGCCTGTCCAGTTCATCGCGCGCACGCACCGCGCTTGGCAATCTCGGCGCGCAATTGCGCGACGCCAAGGTGCCCATGCTGTCGGAAATCTCGCTGAACACGTTGTTTGCCGATCTGCCGAACGTCTATTCGATGGCGTCAACGGTCGATACCGAGCTGCAAGTGATCAAGCGCTTTGCGCGCGACCGCGGGATCGGCAAGGCGGCGTTCATCGGCTTGCAGGGCGATGACTACTCGATGGCGCTCGGTGATGGACTGGCACACGCGCCCGACGCCGTGACGATGGCGGCCGATCATCGCATCGCGCAGCAGGGCGCGCTGTTGGACGACAAGGCGCTGGCCGCCGCCGTGACCGATATTGCGCAGACGGCGCCCGACATGCTGTTCCTGGCGGTACAGAGCGGACCGGGCGCGCAAGTCATGAAGGCCCTGAAGGCCGCGAACATCGATGTCCCAGTGTTCGTGCTGTACGGCCGGGCGCGGCGCATCCTCGATCTGATCGCGCCGCTCGATCCGGCTAAAGACGTTTTTGAGTTCGGCCGCGACGGCGTTCCGGACGTCTACAACGAGCGGCTGCGGCAGCAGATCTGGCGCAGCCACAGCGCGGGCTGGCTGTTCGAGGATACGCCCAATACCGCGACCAAGGGCTGGGCCGATGGCTCCTGCACGCTCGCCAAGACATCCGGGCCGCCGCAGATCCTCGATGACCGCAATCGGCGGGCGATCGCGCGCGGGGCGCAATATGCCGACATGATCGCACTGATCGGCGATGCGCTCGCGACCGCTCCGCCCGAAAGCGATGTCGCGGCGCTGCGCGCCAAGGTTTCGGAGCGGCTGGCCGATCTCTCGACCGGTCGCTCGACCCTGCAAGGCCTGTGGCAGAACTGGTGGTTCACGAAAAACCGCGCCAGTGGCGACGATGCGCTGATCGTCAGTCGGTCGCATGGGCAGGCCTCGCTGGCGCTGGCGCCGGTCCAGTACCACCGGCTTGGCGATCTCCTGCAGCCAACGCCAGTGGTGTATCTGTCGCTCGATCCGATCAGCATCGCCCGCGTCGACGCCAACGACGGCAGCTTCCAATCCGAGTTCTACCTCTCGCTGCGCAGTACCAATGCCGCCATCGGCATTGACGCTATGGAATTCACCAATGCCGCGCGTTCGCCCGCCAGCGCCGAGCGTCTGGTGAAATGGCATGAGATCCATGACGGCGGCACGGGATCGAGTTTCCCGGCCGGCGTGCGCGTCTACAAAGTATCGGGAAAATTTCTCTTCACGCCGGAGCTGGGTGCCTATCCGTTCGACAGTCAGCGCCTGTCGGTATCGTTCCAACCGGTATCGACCGCCCGCCCGTTCCTGATCCAGCCGAGCCCGAAGACCAAGCCGGCGGCCGATCCCAGCATTGACGGCTTCGGACTCGAGCAAGGCTATGTCGGCTCGGACCAGGATTTCATCCCGACCATCGATCCGACAAGCGGTGGCCAGCAGGTGGTGAATTTCTATAAGTTCAACCAGACCTGGGTGGTGAAGCGCCAGGCGATCGACTTCTACCTGCGCGTGCTGGCGCCCTTGGGCTTCATCCTGCTGGTGACCTGGTTCTCGGTGTTCCTGAGTTCCGAGCGCTTCGAATCCATGATGGGCATCCAGGTGACGGCGCTGCTCTCTGCGATCGCGCTCTATCTGGCGCTGCCAAGCATCGCCAGCGACGTGCCGACGCTCTACGATAAGGTGTTTCTGCTGACCTATGCTGCGGTGAGCGCAATGATCGGTTCGACGGTGCTGAAGGACGGCTTCCTGGGGCCAGGGCATAGGGTGCTGAGGCGCGGGTTGACCGGGTTGCAGACCCTGGTGTTCCCGCTGGCGGTGGCTTGCGCCGCGGCAGCGATGCTGGGGGTATTTAAGGTTCCGTAGCGGTGTTCCCCGATCCGCCCAGAACACCCCACCCTAGCCATCCCCCTTGAGGGCTACCGCATTCACACATCTGCGTCGCAATAGAATTTGCCATGGTGACCTGTGGCGCCGTGATTCGGGGAGGTGGGATTGTGCCGGAGTCTGTGATTCACAGGGTGGAATCGGATTCGGAGGGCCACCGGGGTGAGCGACATTCGTCGGGAACGGCGGGCTGCGAAAGTCCTCGAGGCCATCACGACCAAGAGCAGCCTGGTGCTGCGCAGGATCGGCGGCGGGCGCGACGTTTGCGCTCACCGCCGTGGTCGAGATCCACGTGCCGCCGCGTGGTCCCGGCGACACAGGCCGGATGGCATTCGCGTCGGTCAAGGCGCGGCCGGCTATTGCGGCCTGCCTGGCCCCAAAACCATGGCCGCAGGCCTGCGCCGCCTCACGCAACAGCTCGCCGGCTTCCATTTGGCTCAGACGAGGCATCGATCTGTATCAGGATGAGATGTGTAAACCCTCTAGCCACAAGGGGGCGGGGACTCCGTCTGCCCACGTATTGCCTACTCGATCACAATCCGCGGCGCGGCCTTGGCCCCCGCCCCGCCTTCTAGCGAAGTCCAGCAGCGCTCGGCGATGGTCCGGTAGATCGCCGCGTGCGGTGAATCCGGCGCCGTCGCGACGATCGGCGTGCCGAGATCAGAGTTGGCGCGGATTTCCATGTGCAGCGGGATCTCGCCCAGGAACGGCACGCCCAGCCGGTCGGCTTCGGCATGCGCGCCGCCGTGGTCGAAGATGTCTGAACGCGCGCCGCAGGCCGGGCAGAGGAAATAGCTCATGTTTTCGACGAAGCCGAGCACTGGCACGCTCACCTGCTGGAACATGGCCAAGCCCTTGCGCGCGTCAATCAGCGCCAGATCCTGCGGCGTACTGACAATCACCGCGCCGGCCAGCGGCACCTGCTGCGCCATGGTGATCTGCACATCGCCGGTGCCGGGCGGCATATCCACCACCAGCACATCGAGCCCGCCCCAGGCGACCTCGCGCAGCATCTGCGTCAGGGCGGAAATCACCATCGGCCCGCGCCAGATGACGGGCGTGCCTTCGTCGACCAGGAAGCCCATCGACATGACGGCGAGGCCGTAGCCCTGCATCGGCTTGATCTGCTTTTGCTCGTTCAGCTGCGGTTTGCCCGAGAGCCCGAGCAGGCGCGGCACGGACGGGCCGTAGATATCGGCATCGAGGATACCGACGCGCCGGCCCAGCGCCTGGAAGCCCAGCGCGAGGTTGACGGCCGTGGTGGATTTGCCGACGCCGCCCTTTCCGGACGCGACGGCGACGATGTATTTGACGCCGGGCACCACGATGGGCGTGCCGCGCGCGCCCGGACGGGGGGCGGGGGCACTGCCGGCCTGGATCGGGCGCTGGTGCGGCGCAGCGGAGGCGGTGGGGCGAGTGGAAG
>Ga0209069_10001420_pt1 | contig 12128 bp, 8 predicted proteins | sample Str013_2_FD_187202 | JGI IMG/M metagenome (GOLD analysis project Ga0209069, IMG submission 187202) | Freshwater sediment microbial communities in response to fracking from Pennsylvania, USA - Straight Creek_MetaG_SC_2013 (SPAdes) (version 2) | ecosystem: Environmental > Aquatic > Freshwater >...
ATCCAAACCCGCTTGCGTAAGAACGCGATGGATGGCGGCGCCACGCTCGTTGCGCCCGGCACGGTCACACTGTGCCACGATACCGTCATAGGCCAAGACGTGCTCATTGAGCCGAACGTCTTCTTCGGACCCGGCGTGACCATCGAAAATGGCGTTACGATCAAAGGTTTTTGTCACATCGAGGGCGCGCATATCGAGGAAGGCGCGGTCGTCGGTCCTTTTGCCCGCTTACGGCCGAACACGCGGATTGGAGCTGGCGCGCGCGTGGGAAATTTCGTCGAAATCAAAGAGGCGACGCTCGGCGCGGAAGTGAAGGTCAATCACCTCACATATATCGGCGATGCCGAAGTCGGTGTGAATGCGAATATCGGCGCAGGCACGATCACCTGCAATTACGATGGGTTCCGGAAGCATAGAATCGAGATCGGCGCCGATGCTTTTGTCGGCTCCAACAGTTCCCTGGTGGCTCCTGTCCGCGTCGGAGAGGGAGCCTATATCGGCTCGGGCAGCGTGATAACGAAAGATGTTCCCCCCGGAGCGCTGGCCGTCTCGCGCAGCCCTCAGACGAATCACGACCAATGGGCGGCGCGTCAGAAAGCGCGGATGAGCGGAGCGCGAAGCACCGCGAAACCGGCCGAAAGCGCCGCAAAACCGGGAAAAGACGATCCCTCCTGAGACAATCGCTCCCGCAATGCGCGCGCGGTGCGGCTTTCACCTGAAACAGTTTGTAATGCTGTTTGAGTTGGTGACTTGCATCGGATCGGGTTATGTCATCGTTCAGGATATTCGCAGATAGAAGCGCGGCCGCCCGGCGGCGGCGAGCAAGAAGGCAAGCTATATGTGCGGCATAATCGCGATTCTCGGGAAAGATCAGGCTGCGGCGCCACGGCTCGTGGATGCGTTGCGAAGGCTTGAATATCGCGGCTACGACTCCGCCGGAATCGCCACGTTGGAAGGCGGCTCGCTCGTCCGCCGCCGTGCCGAAGGCAAGCTGGCCGCACTCGAGAGAAAGCTCGCGGAAGAGCCATTGGCAGGCAATAGCGGCGTCGGCCATACGCGCTGGGCGACGCATGGAGCCGCGGTCGAGCGCAACGCGCACCCGCATATGACGAACCGCGTCGCGCTGGTCCATAACGGCATCATTGAAAACTTTCGCGACCTTAGAGAGGAGCTCGAAGGTGAAGGCGTGATCTTCGAGTCGGAAACCGACACGGAAGTCGTCGTCCATCTTATCGACCGGGAACTGAAGTCGGGAGCGGCGCCAACTCAAGCGGTGTCGAATGTGCTGTCCAAGCTCCGGGGCGCCTTCGCGCTTGCCGTTATTTTCAGGGACTACGACAGCCTCTTGATCGGAGCGCGGCGGGGCAGCCCGCTCGCGGTCGGGTATGGCCGGGGCGAGATGTATCTTGGCTCCGACGCTATGGCGCTCGCTTCCCTAACAAATCGCGTCGCATTTCTCGAAGAAGGCGATTGGGCCGTTTTGAAGCCGGACGGCGCGGCCATCTATGACGAAAGCGGCGTCGAGATCAGCCGGCCTATCACGCGGACTTCTGCTTCCGCGCTCCTTATCGACAAGGGCAATCACCGCCATTTCATGGCGAAGGAAATTCATGAGCAGCCCGAAGTCATAAGCCGGACGCTCGCTCATTACGTCCGCTTTGCGAAACAGGAGATCGAACTCCCTGCCGCCGATTTGCGGTTCGATGGCTTGTCCAAACTGACGATCACGGCTTGCGGGACCGCGTTTTACGCAGCGCTCACCGCCAAATATTGGTTCGAGCGGATTGCGAAATTGCCGGTCGATGTGGATATCGCGTCCGAATTCCGGTACCGCGAAACGCCCTTGCCGAAAGACGGCTTGGCGCTTTTCGTTTCTCAGTCTGGAGAGACGGCCGACACGCTTGCGAGTCTACGATATTGCAAGGAAAACGGACAGAAGATCGCGTCGATCGTTAATGTGCGGGAATCGAGCATCGCGCGCGAATCGCACGCCGTCCTGCCGACGCTCGCAGGTCCGGAAATCGGCGTTGCCTCGACAAAGGCCTTTACCTGCCAGCTTGCGGTCTTGGCCTGCACTGCAATCGCAGCGGGCCGGCAAAGAGGGACTTTATCGGCGGCGGAGGAAGTCGAGTTGGTCCGCGCCCTCGTGGAAACGCCCCGGCTCATCACCGACGTTCTGCGCGAGGAAGAAAGCTTCGACGCGCTGGCGCACACACTTTCGAGGGCGCCGCTCGTGCTCTATCTCGGGCGCGGCTCGACTTACCCGCTCGCCTTGGAGGGCGCGTTGAAGCTCAAGGAGATCTCGTACCTCCACGCGGAAGGCTTTGCGGCGGGTGAGTTGAAGCACGGCCCAATCGCTCTCATCGACGAAACTGTGCCGGTCATCGCCATGGCGCCGCGTGACGCGCTTTACGAGAAAATGATGTCCAATATGCAGGAGGTTTCAGCTCGCGGCGGGCAGCTTATCGTGTTCAGCGATAGCGCGGAAGCGGCCGACAGCGTCAAGGCCCCAGCACGGTTCATACTCCCGAAGGCTCATCCTTTCGTAGCGCCAATTCTCTACGCGATACCCATCCAATTGCTCGCCTATCATACCGCTGTAGCGATGGGCACCGATGTCGATCAGCCTAGAAATCTAGCAAAATCAGTCACGGTTGAATAATCGCCACGCGCGATTGTATGCAATTAGTTCCCGCGAAGGCGCTTGCGGACACGGGTCCGCCTAAATCTTGTGCTCAAAATTTTATTGCTCGGATGTGGCGGTCATGTCATCCGAGTACAGAAAACCATGGGCATTAGAGTTTGCATGCGGCGTATTCGCATCATCATAGGCATTTTCCTTATCGCCGCGGTTAGCACCGGAGTGGCGTGCTCTTTCGCGTCGCGCGCTTCGGCACAGGCGAGCGACAATAAAGCTGTGGAGTTGCTGGCCCGCGCGGCGAAATCCTACGATGCGGGGGCGTATACGGACGCCACGATCGCCGTAGAAGAAGCGTTCAAGGGCAGTCTCGACAGTTCCCTTGCCGCGCGAGCGTTTCTCCTTCGCGCCCAAATCAATGAAAAAAGTGGAAAACTTTCGCGGGCCTTGTCGGACTATTCAAGTGCGATATGGACCGAGAAGCTCCCCGTCCCCGAGCAGAGAAAAGCCAACGAGGGCAAACAGCGCGTAATGGGAGCGATGGGGCTTTCGGGGGCCGCGCCGGCGCAAAGCGCGAGTTCTTCCGGCGCGCCACGTCCTGCCGCTCCAGTAGTACGGTCCGCACAGGCAGAGTCTTCGTCTGGAGGCGGAACTTTCGGTTTCGTGTCCAACCTTTTCGGCGGAGGCAGTTCGTCCTCGCCTCCTCCTGCTCCACCCATTGTAGAACCGCGCCCGTCACCTGCGGTTTCGCCTCAAGCAAGCCCAGCCGCGCAGCAGGCGCCTGCGCAAGAGCAATCATCATCTGGAGGCGGCGTATTTGGCTTTCTAAACGGAATATTCGATAGCAAACCGGCCCCAGCGCCTGCTCCTCCGCTGCCGGTGCAAACCGCCGCCGTGGAACCTGCCGCGGCAAAACCTGCGGTTGCAGCCGCCAGACAGGCCCCGCCAAAGTTAGCTGCAAAAAAGATCCCGTCTCCGAAACCTTCATCAGGACCGATCCGCCAGGCGGCCGCCCATCCAGTCGCGCAGCCTGCGTCTTTCGCCGCTGCTACGCCACGGCCCGCCGCTTTGGCCGCGCAAACTTCGCCAGGCACATTTCATATCGATTTCGGCGGCATGAACACGGAAGCCAGCGCACAATGGCAGGCGCAGCAGATCAAGGCCCGGCTGTCTGACATTCTCGTCAACCGCGAGCTTCTTGTGCAGCAGGGCGGCAGCGCGTTTCACGTCATGGCTGGCCCATATAAAACCAAGGGCGCGGCGGCGGCCTTGTGCAAGTCGATGCTGCAGCGCGGCGTGACCTGTCAGGTTGTGCAGTAACGAGACGGCGCCGAAAGCCGCTTCTCGGGCGTCTTGTCCATCGGCCTCAGCATGGGTTTCAACAGCCGCTTTCCGCACCGCGACAAGGCTCAAATACAGCGATGTGCCGCTAACGCTCCTGGCGGTTGCTTCGCATTCGAATGGCGAATATCGAGTAAGTGGACATTATCACAAAGCGCGGCTATTTTCGAAAGAACTGCAACTGGGTTTATGACCGTGCGAAGCGCAAACGCGCTCGCTACGATATCGCCGCTTGAATTTCAGAATTCGCCCGCTCCATGCCGAGGATAGCCGTTGCGCTTCCTCAAAAGCAAAGGGCGATAAAACTAATCATCCGCGCGCCGGCCGATTTGGGACCGCCGCGCCTATTTGTACGCATTTAGCCCGAAAGGACGTTAATGGCCGATACGCTTGACCCGCAAACCGCGCGCGAAACGATGCGAGCGGAACTCCGGACGCTGCTTGCCGCGCTATCGCATTTTCAGCAGCCGTCGGTATCGCGGAGCATCCTCCAATTCGCGCTGACGGCTTGCGCTTATGCGGCGACCGTCGCCTTCATGTATGCCGCCATGAGCTATTCGGCCGCGCTGACCCTGGCGATGTCTCCCATTGCCGCCGGTCTCGTCGTCAGGCTTTTCATCATTCAGCACGATTGCGGACACGGTTCTTATTTCCGGTCCACGAATGCAAATGTGGTCCTGGGCTGGTTCTGCAGCGTCGTAACATTCACACCCTACGAAAATTGGCGCAGGCAACATGCCGGACATCACGCCGTTTGGAACAATCTGGACGAGCGCCATGGAGGGTCCGACATCTACTCGACCTGTCTTACGTTGCAGGAATATTTGGACCTGTCTCCGCTCAGGCGGTGGTTCTACCGTGTTTCAAGGCATCCATTGCTTGCTCAGCTTATTCTGCCGCCGCTGGTCTTCCTCTTTCTGTTCCGTATTCCCCTGGACGCGCCGCGATCCTGGCATAAGGAGCGCCGCGGGGTATATTTGACCAACCTTGCGCTTGCGGCTCTTCTGGGTGGCCTCACAGCGCTTTTCGGCTGGAAGCAAGTGCTGTTTGTTCAGCTACCGATCATGGCCCTCGCCTCGATTACCGGCGTATGGCTCTTTTCCGTGCAGCACCGCTTCGAGGACACCGAATGGATGCGGGCAGCGCACTGGACGCGCTTGCGGGCGTCTCTGCATGGCAGCTCCTATCTAAAGCTTCCGAAGATTTTGCAGTGGTTTACCGGCAATATCGGCTTCCACCACGTCCATCACCTCCTGCCGCGGGTGCCCAATTATCGCCTTCAGGCATGCCACGAAGCCTTGCTCGCGCGCGATGTCGTCGTTCGGACCCTCTCGCTTGTAGAAGGGCTGCGAGCGCCGAGCCTTGCGCTTTGGGATGAGGCGCATGGACGGATGATACCGTTTCCTGCCTAAGCAAAAAGCCGCGCCGGGGCGCACAATTGGCTGACCATGTCTTTCTCTTGAGTAATTAAGCGTTTAACCTAATCGCAGCGAGGGATGGTTTAAGCTGCGCAGCGCGGTCGTTGCCGCTCGCGCTACGCTGCGAATAGTCAAGCGCTTGGACAATTCCATGATCGATATCCCAGCCTCTTTGCCAAACGCAGCGCCTGCGCCTATCGGGCCGCCGTTGAAACGGGCGAGCGTGCTGAAAAGTCTTGGTCCGGGGCTAGTGACCGGCGCCGCGGACGACGACCCGAGCGGCATCGCTACATATAGCCAAATCGGCGCGCAGTTCGGCTACGGTTTGGCCTGGACCATGCTGTTCAGCTTTCCGCTGATGTCGGTCATCCAGGAAATTAGCGCCCGTATCGGCTGCGTGACGGGCTTCGGGATCGCGCAGAACCTTCGCCGCCACTACTCGCCTTGGCTGTTGCGCGCGGTCGTCCTTCTGCTTTTGGTTGCCAACGTCATCAATCTCGGCGCGGATCTTGGAGCGATGGGCGCAGCGCTTGGCCTGCTGATCGGCGGCCCGACGCTGCTTTACGCGGTGCTCTTTGGCGTCGTCTGCATCCTGCTCGAAACCATGATGAGCTATGCGCGCTATGCGGCGATACTCAAATGGACGACGCTTTCACTCTTTGCCTATGTTGCTGTCGTCTTCGCATCCCATGTTCCGTGGGGACAAGCGCTTGCCAGCACGTTCATTCCGACGTTCACATTCGACAAGAGCCACGCCATGGCCATGGTCGCGGTGCTCGGCACGACGATCAGTCCCTATCTGTTTTTTTGGCAATCCGCGCAGGAAGTGGAAGAACAGCGCCGCAGACATGCAAAGGCGCTTTGCATTACGCCGCGCGACGCCGGGCCGGAACTCGTGCGTATCCGCATCGACACCATCATCGGCATGGGGTTTTCGAACCTCATCGCGATATTCATTATCTTCGCGACGGCGGCGACCCTGAACGCGAGCGGCGTGACCGATATCCAGACATCCTCGCAGGCGGCGGAAGCGCTTCGCCCGGTCGCAGGCGAATTTGCGTTCGCCCTCTTTGCAGCGGGGATTATCGGCACGGGAATGCTCGCGGTGCCGGTGCTCGCGGGTTCGGCCGCTTACGCCGTCGCGGAAGTCTTTCGCTGGCCGGAGGGGCTGGATCGCCGTCCCAAGGAAGCCAAGGCGTTTTACGGCACGATCGCCGCCGCAACCATGTTGGGAGCGGCCCTGAATTTCACTTCGCTCGACCCGATCAAGGCGCTTTATTGGAGCGCGGTCGTGAATGGGGTGCTTGCGGCCCCGTTGATGGCGGTTATGATGGTGATCGCCGTGAACCCGCGCATTATGGGCCGGCTGACCTTACCGCGCTCGATGATCGTGGCAGGCTGGCTTGCGACGGCCGTGATGGCGCTTGTAACGATAGCGTTTTTCACGATTTGAAAGCTGGTTTCCCGTTCAGGCAAACCGGCTCGGCGGCGGGAATTCTATTTCGGAGCGTCTTCAGCGGATTGCGCGGAAAGGCCCATGTCGGCGCTGAGCTTCGTTATCTGTTCTTGAAGCGCCTTCTTTTGCTGGCCGCTCCGCACCATGCTGAGCTGAATCTTGCCGATTTCCATGTTGAGCGCGTTTCTGGCATCCGGCGCCGTCGACCCTCTGTGCTTGTCGTAAGTGTCGAAGATGCGTTGCTGATCCTCCCGCATCGCCTCGTCGAGCTGACGCACGCGCTCCTTAAGCTGCTCGAGCTTAATCAAATTGGCGGTCTGCCGCGGATCGGATTTTTTTCTCAACTCCTCCTCGACGGAACGAAGCCGCGCCTGCAGCGCTTCGCGCTCACCGTCTGACAGAGCCGCTTCCTTGCCAGATGCGCCGGACGGGGGCTGGAAGTAAAAATCGCTCGTCAAGGCCGAATGATCCCAGGGCACCTGCCGTCCGCTTGTCGATGCCAGCACATCCTTGCGGACATCGATCATAATCGCCGTCAGATTTCGGCCCGGCGCCTGCACGCGCTCCGCCAATGCGGCGGTGAAGGGCGAATTCCGGCCGTTGCCGTCGAGCGCTACATTTCCGGGCTGGGTCGAAAAGGAAATGAACGTTCCGACGCCCGTCTGCACTTCCGCAAGTCCTTTGCCGACATTGCCAGATCTTGTCCCCATGGACCGGGCGAGGTTACGCGCCAGCGGATTATCACGGCATGCATCCAGGAAAACGACATTAGTTTTCCCCTCGCGGTCCACCTCCATTTGCTTCAGCACGAAGTCGAGCGGGATGGCCTCGAAATCGAGATCGCGCTCGCTGCTAAGCGTGGCGTCCACGGGAATGAGATAGTTGCGCCCGGCGACCTGCAACCCGTGTCCGGCATAGAAAAGCACCGCCGTATCGGCATCCGCGAGCGCCCGCGAGAAGATCCTGACTTTTTCTTCGAAAGCGCGCTTGTCGAGGTCGAGACCGAGGGTGACGTCGAAGCCGAACTTCGCCAGCGATTTCGCTACATCCGCGGCGTCGTTGACTGGATTCGCCAGCGCCCCGGCCTGCGCATAGGCCGCATTACCGATGACAAGAGCGACGCGCTTCTCCGCCGCGGCAGGTAAAACCACGAGCGCTTGTATAAATAGCACTGCGGCCAGACATGAATACCGGAACATTAGCCATCCCTCGATAAAGCCCGCTTCGCTCTAATCAGAGGATTTAGACCGTTCCATGATTGTCAGGGGTGCGCGAGATGCGCAATTGCGGTTTCGGATTGAAATTTAGCGAAGCGGCCACTTAAGCCATGACAAAGGCGGCAAGCGGAATTGGGAGGTGACTCCACTCGTTCGGACAGATTTTCCGCTTCGACAAGTGGAACGTCTGCCGGGTTTAGGCCGCCAAGCTGTGTGCTCCATAGCAGGCTCGATCGGGCGTCATGCCGTCAAGCGCCAAATGAAACAGTGCCAAATGAAACAGCTCGTATAGGGCTGACAATGAGATAGCCAGTTGGCGAAAAGAGGGGGAGATACTCTCTCGCCGTTCCTAAACTTCGACAAATTAGAGAAAAATTTCATGAAAGGAAAAGAGCGCTCAATCCATACGATGTCATTAGTGCAAAAGATCAACCCTCATTTCCTGGCTTTTCATAGAATTGCATAAGCTGGGTCTGATTTTATTTAGAATTATATCTCCGGAAAAGGGCCGGCGCCGCAAATGGTGGCAAGCGCAAAAATGTCCGCGCTCAAAGTCGCTGTTGAGGCGCTTATTCGTGGCCGCCTATATTCCGCAAGCTTAGACCTAAGAATAGGCTGCCCGATCCCGGTTGCCGCTTGAGTGAAAGTGAAAAAGCGTTGACGCTTTAGAAAACGACAGGGGGTTAAATGAAACGCCTGATTGCAGTCCTGTGGTGTATTTCTTTTTCCTTTTCCGCCTACGCGCACGGCCCGAACGACCCGCCACACCAAAGCTTTCCGCTCGGCGATTTCGCGCTCGAAAGCGGTGAGACGATCAAAGACTTCAGCATTTCATACGTCACTCATGGCGCTCTCAACGCCAACAAATCCAATGCAATCCTTATGGTGACGGCGATCGGCGGAAATCATCACCGGCTCGATTTTCTCATCGGAGCTGGGAAGGCTTTGGACCCGCAGAAATATTTTATCGTCTGCACCGACGCCATCGGAAATGGCCTCACGACCTCGCCGTCGAACAGTAAAGCGCAGCCGCGCATGCAGTTTCCGAAATTCAATATCCGCGACATGGTGAACTCGCAAAAGCGCCTTTTGACCGAGAAATTCGGCGTGAGCAAAGCCGTTACCGTGATTGGCGCTTCGATGGGCGGCATGCAGGCGCTGCAATGGGCGGTAAGCTATCCGGATATGATGTCGTCCATCGTGCCGATCATTCCGCTCGGCCGGACGCCTGCTTGGACGACAGGCGTGTTGGAGATGCTGCGCCGGAGCATCATGGCCGACCCGAAATACATGGGCGGAAACTATCCCGCGAGCGATCCGCCGGAGCAGGGAATGCGGCTATGGGCGGGCTGGCTTACCGGCGTCATCGTTCGCACACCGCGCCATCAAGAGGCGGCTTTTCCGAACAACATGGATGTGATTGGGCTGCTGCAAACCCAGCAGGATGCCGGATGGAAGCGCATGGACGCGGTGGACTGGATTTATCAAAGTTGGGCCTACGATCAGCACAATGTCGGCGCCACTCCCGGTATGAGCGGCGATTATCGCAAGGCGCTGAAGTCGATTAAGGCGAAAACCTTAATTCTGGCCGGAACCGGCGATTTGCTGAACCCGGAATATGAAGCGAAGGAAGCAGCGCAATATATTCCTGACGTCCGCTACATCCCGATCAACGAAAGCCGTCCGCTCGGTCATCTTTCCGGCGCGGGCGCCACCGCACCCGAAAACGAGTTGCAGAACCGTGAGATCGGTGAGTTTCTCGATCTCGTGACGGATCACGGAAAGAAGCTGCAATAACATCGAATAAGGGACCGGCCGCGGTCATTTCATCGCCGCCGGTCTCTCAAACATATCGGCGTGCGATTGGCGATGAGAATGCGCCGGCCTTCTCCTCGAAATAGCGCCATAATTTACTTGCGACTGGGCCGCGTGGGGCGTTCCGAAGCCGCGCCGCGACAAGATCGCCTTTAACTCCTGGAAAATGCCGCCCCGTAATCGGGATTAAACTTCCATCCCGCAATTCCTGCTCGATGAGGAAGGTGGGCATGTGCCCCCATCCCATTCTCTGGAGAATGATCTCTTTTTTCATCGATTGATCGCTAACTGTCAGACTTCGCGCTCCTTCAACAAGAAAGTAATTCTTGCCGGAAGTTCGCCGCGCCGTATCGCGGATGATACACTGAATGTAGTCGCGCATCTGTTCTGGGGCGATCGCATCCGAGATTGGAAACCGGAGAAAGTGCGGCGCGACGACCGGAATCACCGACACCCCGCCAAGGCCGATGAATTCGAGGCGAGGATCGCTTTTGTCGATGTGATGGATGATGAGATCGGCTTCTCCGTCAAACAGACGCTCCCAGGGGCCGGAGATGGCTTCGAAATGAAGATGGAGGCGTGTGGCCGGGCACTCGTCGAAAAAGTGGCGGAGAGTCGCGAGTGTTTCGGCGACGGGGCAAAGATCGCCGATGACGACATGCAAATCGGTCTCCTCGCCTGCGGCGAGTTGCGCAGCGTGAATCTTCAGAAGCTTAAACTCTGAAAGCAGCACTCGCGTCCGCCGATGAAAAGACAGGCCCGCTTCCGTCAGGCTCACGCGATAGCTTTCGCGGTCGAAAAGCAAAAGCCCTAACTGACGCTCCAAATTTTTGACCGCCGCGAACACGGTCGGGTGCGTGCGGCCAAGCTTATCCGCCGCCGCTTGGAAACTGCCCTCCGAAACCACGGCGTCGAAGCAAAGCAGCTGCTGGATCGTTACCCCATCCATTGTCGTGTTCTTCTACAATCTTCGTCAGTATTTTGTTCTTTTTATCATATCGTGGGTCTGCGCAAAATCCTCTGGCTTGGCGCTGCGAGGCGCCAGATGGCCACTTTCATCCTTCAACCTGGAGGCAGAAATCATAAAGCTCTACGGATTTGGGCCGTTTCTCGGGACGCCCGATGCAAGCCCCTTCGTCATAAAGACGATGCTGCTTTTGAAGTTTGCGGGGCTCCCTTTTCAGGGAATCGAAGGAAACCCGTTCAACGGCCCGCATCGCTTTCTGCCTTACATCGACGATGAGGGTGAAAAGGTACCGGATTCTAGCTTGATCCGCTTACACCTCGAACGGAAGTACCGGCACGATTTCGACGCCGGCTTGAACGCTTGGGAAAAGGCCGTCACATGGTCCGTGGAAAGGATGTGCGAAGATCATCTCTACTTCGCCATGCTCGCCGAACGCTGGCTGGATAGCGCCAATTTCAGGCAGGGTCTCGGACGGCATATGTTCGGCGGCCTGCCGCTGGCGCTTCGGCCCCTCGCGAAGATTTATCTTAAGCGGATGAATGCGAAACGGCTGATGGGTCAAGGTCTCGGGCGCCACCTTCGATCGGACATTATCGCGCTTGCCGCTCGCGACATCGAGGCGCTGGCGGCCTTGATTGGCGGCAAGCCCTATCTCATGGGGGATAGGCCATGCGGCGCGGATGCCTTCGTCTTCGCCATTATCACATCTATCGCAACGCCGCCGCTTAACACGCCGCTTCGCGATGCGATGACAAGGCATGAAAATCTCATCGCTTATCGGGACAGAATAACCGCTCAATATTTCTCCTGAATAAGGAAAGCATGGCCATTAGCGATGAACTCGTAGAGATCGACTCAACCTTCCGCACAAGCTGATAATGCAGCCAAGCCGCCCTTGTAGAAACGGCCAGTGTTTGGGCCAGTTCGCGGCTCGAAGCCGCTATTGAGGCAACGACACCACGCTCAAGCGGGTGACATCCTCACCCCTGCACCCCGTATTCGGGCAGACATGAACGCGATTGCAGTTCTTGCCTTCGTCTTGCACGAAATCGGCGTCGCCCCGGACGAGAACTCCAACCAGGCGTTTCGTCTGTTGATCGAATACGCCCGAACCGGAATTGCCGCCAAATGAATCGAGATTCGCAACAAAATAGCCGGGGCTGGCGATATCGCGGACCTCGGCGCCGGGCGCATATTTGAGAGGTATGCCGCTCGGATAGCCGATCACAAATACCTTCTGACCCTTCGAAACGGAACCCGTGTCCCAATCCGTGAC
>Ga0209069_10001422_pt1 | contig 12118 bp, 13 predicted proteins | sample Str013_2_FD_187202 | JGI IMG/M metagenome (GOLD analysis project Ga0209069, IMG submission 187202) | Freshwater sediment microbial communities in response to fracking from Pennsylvania, USA - Straight Creek_MetaG_SC_2013 (SPAdes) (version 2) | ecosystem: Environmental > Aquatic > Freshwater >...
GCCTCAGGCGGCGAGGTTGCCGTGCTTGATCAGGTTCGCCTTCTGCGCCTCGTTGCGCGGCTTGAGCTTGAACAGGCGTGCGGCGGTGCCGCCGAGAATGTTGTGCTTGGCCTTGTCGGACAGGAACGGCAGGTCGTAGATCGTGGCCGGCAGGTCGAAGTCCCAATGCGGATAGTCCGACGAATAGAGCAGCTGGGTTTCCGCGTTGATCATGCGGAACGTGCATTCGAGCGCGTCGCGGTCCTGGATCTCCATGGGCTGCGACGAATAGTACATGTCGCGCATGTACTCGCTCGGCTTCTTCTTGAGCACCGGCGCTTCCGAAGGGCGCATCATGTATTCGTGGTCGAGCCGCTGCATCAGGAACGGCACCCAAGCGAGGCCCGATTCGATCCAGATGACCGGCAGCTTCGGGAAGCGCTCGCACATCCCGTTGATGACCCAGTTGGTGCAATGCAGGATGTTGTAGAAGGCGAAGCCGAGCGCGTGCACCGAGAGGAAGCGGTTGCAGGCCTTGAACACCGGCTCGCCCCAGTTCGGGCCGGAATGGAAGGAGAGCACGAGACCGCGCTCCTCGATGGCGCGGTAGGCCCTCATATAGGCGTTGTCGTTGACCTGCAGGTTGCGCACGGTCGTCACCATGAAGCCTCCCACGCCCGGGCGGTCCCCGAAGGTCTCGACATGGCGCAAGGTCGCATCCGGGTCCGAGAACGGCAGGCACAGCATCGAGTAGAAGCGGCCCTTGGATTCCGGCAGGACTTTCTCGGTGAGCCAGCGATTGTAGGCCCAGCACAGATCGACCTCCATTTCCTTCTGCGGATGCAGGCCGATATTGAGCATGCCGGTCGGGAACAGACAGGAATAGTCGACGCTCATGGCGTCCATCCAGCGTTCGCCCAGCTGCACGTCGCGCAGCTTGCCGGGCTCGGTCTTTTCCGAACCGCGCAGCGGATAGCGGGTGACGCGGCCGCCCATGTCCTGGGTGAAGCCCGCATGGCTCGGCACGATGGTTCCGCGCGACGTGCGGGCGCGGCCTCCCATGGTGACCTGGCGCAGGACATCGTTCTCCATGTAGGGGAGGATTTCCGGGAAGTTCTCGTTCTCGTAGTGATGCGCGTCCACGTCGACGATCATGATGTCGTCGAGGTTGCGTTGCACCGCCTGCTTGCGGGCGTGTGCCAGCAGCCTGGTGGTGTTGAGCTCGTCGACCGTTACGCGTCGGCCGCGTTCAGCGAGCAGGTCCATGGGTCGTCTCCTATCAAATTTTCTATGCGGGCGTGCCCGCGTTTAGCGGCCGGTCCAGCTCTGCCACATGCCGAGCTCGAACACGGCCAGATTGGCGGCGCGCAGCAAGCCGCTTGCCGTGACCATGACTTCCGTCGGGGTGACGGTCGTTCGCGGCGCCAGCGCCGCCATCGGATTGCCGGCCTCGATCTGCGCCGCATAGGCCTTGCAGGCGGCCGCCATCAGGGCCTGCAGCGCCTGCGGGGTCAGCATGTCGATGCGACCGTCCGCGAGGCCGTGCTCGATATCGGCGGCAAGCCGCGTGGCCTCGGTCGAGGCGGCGGCGTTCGCCGCGGTCTTGGCGGCGGATTTTGCCGCCGGTTTCACGGTTGGGCGCGCCGTTGGCTTGGCACGTGACGCCGTCTTGTGTGCAGTTTTTTGCGCGGTCTTGTTCGGTGTCTTGTTTGGTGTTTTGGCGGCCGCGGCCCTAGGCGACGACATAAACTCCGTCCTCCTTCTCGACCACTTTGTACTTCCGCAGCTTGAGCTTGCGGTCGGACACGCACTCGCCGGTCTTCATGTCGTATTCGTAGCCGTGCCAGGGACAGACGAAATGCATCTCGGTCTCCGAGAAGTAGAGCCCGCGCGAGGTCTTGTCCGGCATGATCCGCTCTTCGACCTTGGCGATGGTCAGGCCCTCGCAGGCCGGTCCGCCCTGATGCAGGCAAAAATTGCTGTAGGCGAAGAATTGTCCCTCGTGCCGGAACACGCCGATCTCGTTGTCGCCGACAAAAACAATGCGGCGGTCGCCGTCCTGGAACTCCGAAATCTTACCGACGAACTGCTCGGCCATACTTGGAAAACCTCCCTGCTGGGACCCGGCGGCCCGGCATCGTTCGACCGTGCGGGGCGGAAACCGGCTCGGCCGCAATATGCTCCCTCCGCCGCGCCAGCGCAATCAGCGCCCGGCGGGGCAGGATGCCGTGGTGCCGTAGCCCGCATAAGGGCGTTTACGCCCGTCTTCGCCGGGCTATGGAGCGCTTGCGCAATGCGGGAACGGCGGTCCCGGATTTCGCAAGCGCTCCATCCGGGCTACGAAACTAGGCCATCTTGCTGCTCAGGCTCCCGATCCGCTCGATCCAGATTTTCACCACGTCGCCGGCTTTGAGGAATTCACCCCGCCCGGCGCCGACGCCGGCCGGGGTGCCGGTCAGGATCAAGTCGCCCGGATGGAGGGTGAGCCGCGACGACAGATGGGCAATCTGCTCGGCCAGGTTGAAGATCATCTGGCCCGTATTGGAATCCTGCTTGAGGACGTCGTTGACCCAGAGCTTGAGGCCGAGATTCTGCGGGTCCGGGATGTCGCTCGCCGGTACGATCCAGGGCCCGAGCGGGCAGGAGCCGTCGAAGCTCTTGTGCGCCACCCAGTCGGCCTTGAACGGAGAGGTGTCGGGCACGTGAGGGCGGCGGCCGCGATCCCGCGCCGAGAGATCGTTGGCGGCCGTGTAGCCGGCCACGTAGGAGAGCGCCTTTTGTTGCGACACGTTCTTGGCCTTGCGTCCGATGACGGCGGCCAATTCGACCTCCCAGTCCATCATCTTCGAATAGTCCGAGATCTTGACGGTCGCGCCCGGATGGGAGAGCGAGCGGGAGGCCTTGATGAAATGCCAGGACTGCAATCCCAGCGTATGCGGGTCGGGCTCGGGCGGCCGCCCGTGGGATTTGTTCATCTCCGCCACGTGATCCGCGTAGTTGGCGCCCGCGCAGAAGATGGTCGAGGGCCAAAGCACCGGGGCGAGCAGCTTGGTGCCTTTGAGAGGACGGCTCTGGGTCCGGCTCTTGATCCGGCTCTTGGCCGCCTTCGCGGCCGCGGTTCTCAACACGCCCTCGGCGGTTTTCCAATCGTCCAGGATGCCGATCACGCTGGCATAGGCCGCCTTGCCGGTCAGCTTGGCGGCATCGAACACCTTGTCGTCCACCACCAGACCGGCCCGCGGCCCGTCGGCGGACTGATAGGTCGCCAGCTTGTAGCCCGCCGATTTGATGCCCATGATTGCTCCTTGTGCGCCTGGAACCTCGCCCTGTAGCCCTGCATAAGGGCGTTCACGCCCGTCTTCAACAGGCTATGGAGCGTAAGCGCAATGCGGGGGCGACGTCCCGGATTACGCTTGCGCTCCATCCGGGCTACGAAATGCTCCTCCAAGATGATAGGAAGGCCTCCATGATCAGACCCAGACGCATCGGACACGCGACCTTCGAGACGCCGGACCTCGAGAAGGCCATCGCGTATTACACGGAGACGATGGGCCTCGTGCTGGCGGCGCGCGAAAAAGACCGGGCGTTCCTCGCCAGCAAGATCGGCCTCCTGACCATCGTGCTCCAGCAAGCCAGCGCCGAGCGTTGCTGCAAGCTGTCGTTCGAGGTCGCGCCTAATTCGGATTTCGGCGCGCTCGGCCGGGAGCTCGCGGGCGACGGGATCAAAAGCGAGCTGCGCAACGATTCAATTCCAGGCATCGGCCAGGTGCTGTCATTTGCGGATTGCAAAGGCACCACCATCGAGCTGTTCAAGGATTGGAGCCACCTGTGCAAGCACGAGCAGGTGTCCGGCATCGGGCCGCTCAAGCTCGGCCATGTCGCCTTCGTGGTGCAGGACGTGAACGCCACCGTCGAATTCTACGAGCGGGTGCTCGGCTTCCGGGTGTCCGATTGGATCGGGGATTTCTTCGTCTTCATGCGCTGCAACCCCGATCACCACTCGGTGAATTTCATCAAGGGCCAGAACATAAAGCTCCATCACATGGCGTTCGAGCTCAAGGATTTCATCCACATCCAGAATTCCTGCGACCTGTTCGGTCAGAAAAATGTTCCGCTCATCTGGGGGCCGCTGCGCCAGGGTCCCGGCCACAACATCGCCACCTATCACCGCAATCACGACGATCAGGTGATCGAGCTCTACATCGAGCTCGATCAGATGAAGGACGAGGAGCTCGGATATTTCGATCCGCGACCCTGGCACCGCGACCAGCCGCAGCGCCCGAAGGTCTGGGAGCCCGGCAAGACCAACACCTGGGGCACGCCCCCGACGCCGGATTTTCACCGCGATCGGTTGTGATCAGGGGCTCACCTCGGACACATCGGCCGTTCTCAAACGGCGCGTCTGCGCTTCCACTATGGCCGCACCGCCGGCGCCTCCATCTTGAGCCCGCGCGCGCGCCACATCAGGTAGAGCTCGAGATCGACGTTCTCGATCGCCCCATACGCGTAGGGCTCGGCCCGCATCCCGGACATGCAGTTGCGCAGCCGTCGCTGCAATGAGCCCAGGCTCTGCCATTCCAGCCGGTAGACCGGATAGCCGTTCGGGTGGCCCTGCGGCACCGGGGCGCCGGCGAGCTTTTGGCCCCAATTGTCGTCGTGGCATTGGGCGCAGGACATGTTGATCTGGCCTTGGCGGCGGTTGAAGATTTCGCGGCCGGCCGCGATGAAGGGCTGCGTGCGCGCGTCAGCCGCGACATCGATCGGCATGCCGCGCGATTGCAAGGCGAGGTAGGCGGTGAGGCCCAAGAGCTCCTTGCTCTCGAATTTCATGGGCGTCGCCTTCTGCTCGTCGGTGCGACATTGATTGATGCGTGCTTCGAGATCGATCGGTCGGCCCTGCGCCGGGCTGTAGGCCGGGTAGCGGGCCGCCACGCCCTTCATGCTGCTGCGCGCGTCGTTGTGGCAATCGGCGCAGGACTTGCCGGCGGCGCCGTCGCGGCGGTTCCACAGCGCTTCGCCGTCGAGCACCCCCAGCATGCCCGGATTGGCGCTGTCGTCGTCCTGCATGGCGCGGGTTTGCGCGCCCATGAATTCGTAATCGGAGCGGCGGTCGGCGAGCGGGATTTCCGTGGCGAAGACCGGAAGCGTCGCCGCAAGCATGGCGATCGCGAAAATCGCATTGCCTCGCCACGAGGTAAAGAACAGCGTGCGCAGCACGGTGGTCACTCGACCGTGATCGGGGCGGACTCGGCTGCCGAAAAGCCGTCGTCGCCCTCCCATTGGAACGCGATGGTTCCGGTCGCGGTCGCCACCGTGAAGAACGTCAAGAACGGATTGGCCGCGATCGCCGGGGAGAACTCGGCGCGGAAGATTTCTTCGCCGTTGTAGGTGCAGCGGAACGTCGTGATGATGTCGCGCGGAATGAGCGCGCCGTTGAGGCCGACCCGAAAGCCGGTCTCCATCGGATGGGCGATTAGCGTCTTGATCTCGATGATCTCGCCGCGCCTCGCCTTGGCCGGCACGTTGATGAGGGCGCGCGCCGTCATTGCAGGTCCTCCACGCAGGCCGCGATGGTGACGATGACGTCGGCTTCGTCGGACCAGAACGAGCCGTCGCTGAGCTGCGCCACCGCGATGATCTTCTGGGAATCGGCGAGCTTGATGCGGGTCGAGAACGCGGCCTTGCCGGCACGCGGCCCGAAATGAACCCCGATGACGTTGGGCTGCGGATTTTTCTCGTTGAAGACGTGAATGGCCTTGACGTGATTGGCCGCCGTCATCGGGCTGTCGACCGAGACCGTGAGCGGGACCGTATTGCCGTTCTCGACCAGCGGCGGCACGTCGATCGCAACCTTGCCTTTGCGCAACGGCGCCTCGCCGACCACCTTCTTGATCGCGGCCGCCATGGTGGCCGGGGTGGCGCGGCTCGTTTGGGTAGCCACCACCGAAGCAAGCGCGATCCCGCCGGCCAGCCGGGCCGTGTTCGCCAGAAAGTCGCGCCGTGTCGCCCTATCTTTCGCCCTGTCGTCGGTCATTGCATTCGCTTCTATTCCCGCAGCGTCATCAGATAGGCTACCACATCCTCGATCTGCTCGGCAGTGAGGATGGGCTTGCCCTGGAACGCAGGCGCCACCCGTTCGAGTCCGTCAACCCGATAATAGGGCGGCATGATGGTATCGGGCTTGAGCCTGCTCGCATCGACGATTCGCAACCGCAACTGGTCTTCCGTCGAGCGCAAGCCGGCGCCTTTGAGGTCGGGCGCCAAAGTGCCCTGGAACCTCTCATCAGGAAAAGGCCCGGTATGGCACAGCAAGCAAAGTCCGACCTGCCGGTTGATGACAATCGCCCGACCGCGCTCCGGGTTCCCGCTCACGCCCGTCAGCGAGACCGAAATCGCGTCGCCGACGATCATATAGGGTCGCAAGGGCTCTTCCGCACGGGCACCAAGTCGAGTTGCGCCGGCCAGCGCCGTCAGCGCCGCCAGCACCACCGGGCCCACGCGGGCGCTCCGGCCGCGACGTTCAGCCGAACATCTCTCCGGTGATGGTATGGAACCAGCCATCCGCGAATTTCGCTTCTTCCTCCCGCGTCGATTTCGGGGCTTCCACTGGACTGACTCCGCCGGCGCCCTGAACCTCGACCAATTGTCCGTTCACCGGTCGGTACACGGCCGCGACCGTGATTCCGTATTCCGGCGCCACGATGGTGTAGCAGGTGTTGATCAACTTCGGTTCGTCGGGTTTCTGGCCGGCCATGAGGCGCGTGAGCGCCGCGGCGCAGACCTTGGCCTGGGCATTGGCCGCGAAGCCCGCCTTCGGCATCGCGCCCGCGATGCAGGCGTCGCCGATGACGTGGATGTTGGGCTGCAGCGTCGATTCGAAGCTTATCGGATTGACCGGGCACCAACCGGTGCGATCCGCGACCCCGGCCGCCTCGGCGATGCGCCCGGCCTTCTGCGGCGGAACGATGTTGGCCACCGCGGGCTGATGTTTCGCGAAATCGGTCTCGACCGTCATCGTGGCGGGATCGACCTTCGTAACCTTGCCGCCGTTGGAGAGCGATACCCATTCGATGATGCCTGGATAAAGCTCCTTCCAGGCGTCTTGGAACAGCCGCTGCTTGGAGAACGCATCCTTGGCATCGAGAATGATGAGCTTCGACTTCGGCTTCTTGGTCTTGATGTAATAGGCGATCAGGCTCGCCCGCTCGTATGGCCCGGGCGGGCAGCGGTAGGGGTTGGGCGGCGCCGCGATGATTACGAGGCCGCCATCCGGCATGGCTTCGAGCTGGCGGCGCAGCAAAAGCGTCTGCTCTCCCGCCTTCCAGGCATGCGGCATGCGCCCGGGAGCTGCCTCGGTGTAGCCGGGAAGCGCGTCCCAGCGGATATCGATGCCGGGTGCCAGCACCAGGCGGTCGTACGGCAGCCGCCCGCCGCCTGCGAGCGTCAGCACGCGGGCCTGCGCGTCGACTTCGGTGGCCGTATCAAACGCCGCGACGACTCCCTCGGCCACGATCTTCTGGTAACCGAATTCCTGCGCCTTGATGTCGCGCAGCCCCGCAATGACCTCGTTGCTGAACGGACAGGCGGTGAAAGTCTGGCTGGTCTCAACCAGCGTTACGGCAGTGCGCGGATCGAGCCGCTTGACCGTTCGCGCGCAGGTCGCGCCTGCAAAGCCGCCGCCGACCACGACGACGCGGCCGGGCGACGCTTGTGAGAGCGCCGGCATCGGCAGCGTCGCAGCGCCCGCCGTTGCCGCCGCCGCAGCGGCGGTCTTGAGGACATGACGGCGGCTGTGAGTCCCGCTCATGGTTGCTCCTCTAATCCTTTTGCGCGCCGTACCAATCCGCGATGGCCTTGATCTCGTCGTCGGTGAAGCCCTTGGCGATACGATCCATGATGGTCGCGGGCTTTTCGCCCGACCGGAAGGCCGCTACGGCGGCCACGATATCCTCAGGCTTGCGGCCGACCAGCCGCTTGACCGGAGTGTCGACGGACTGAGATGTCGGATGACAGCCCGAGCAGGACGAAGCGCCAGGCGGCGCCGAAGCGCCAGGCGGCGCATCGGCCGCCATTGCGCCGCCAAATGGAAGCCACAGCAGCAGGACGAGCCGAACAGCGGTGCGCTTTGATTTCATGCCGGCGCCTCGCGAAAAGTTGGAACCGAAAGGGCTTGGAACCGGAAAGGAGCGGCGGTCGCCCGCCGCTCCGGTTGATTGATCGGCTCGATCAGGCCGACCGCAGATTGGTGTTCTTCAACGGCACCGAGCGGATGCGCTTGCCGGTCGCCGCCGCGATCGCGTTGAGGACGGCGGGGGCGGCCACCGCGATGGTGGGCTCGCCGACGCCGCCCCAGACCGGGCCGCCCGACGGCATCACGATCGCCTCGACCTGCGGCATCTCGGCGATGCGCATCACATTGTAGGTGTCGAAGTTCTTCTGCTCGACGACGCCGTCCTTGACGGTGATCTCGCCGTAGAGCATCGCGGACAGGCCATACACGAAGGAGCCCGCGACCTGCCGCTCGATCTGCGCCGGATTGACCGCATAGCCCGAATCGGTCGCCGCCACGATCCGGTGGATCTTCACGCGGCCCTGATCGTTGACGGACACCTCCGCGATGGCAGCCACATAGCTGGCAAAGGCGTGGTTTTGCGCCATGCCGCGGAAGACGCCTTGCGGAGCCGGCTTGTCATAGCCGATCTTCTCGGCGCAAGCATTGAGCACCGCCAAGTTCTTGGGCTTGAGCAGCTTGCGGCGGAACTCCAACGGGTCCTGGCCGATCGATTTGGCCAGCTCGTCGATGAAGCATTCGACATAGATGGTGTTGTGGTTGACGTTCACGCCACGCCAGAAGCCCGCCGTCAGGTGGGTGTTGCGCATGGCATGATCGATCAGCACGTTCGGGATGTTGTAGCCGAACTGGCCCTCCGGACCGCCCGGATTGAGCCCCTGGAACACGACCGGGTCCATGCCGTTCTGCAGATTCTGCGGTGCGAGCGAAGCCGAGATCGACTGGCCGGCAATGCGCATATGCAGCCCGACCAGATTGTTGTTGGCATCGAAGGCGCCGGTCATCTTGCATTGCGTGACCGGATGGAAGCTGCAATGCGTCATGTCCTCTTCGCGCGTCCAGATCAGCTTGACGGGAACGCCCGGCATCTCCTTGGCGACCAGCACCGCTTGCTTCACATAGTCGGAGCGACCGCGCCGGCCGAAACCGCCGCCGAGGATGACCTTGTAGAAGTCGCACTTCTCGGCCGGCAGGCCGGAGGCTTCGATAATCGTGGCCAGTGCCGCCTCGCCGTTCTGGCTCGGACCCCAGACCTCGCAACGGTCGGCGGTGTAGCGCGCCGTTGCGTTCATCGGCTCCATCGTGGCGTGGTTCTGGAACGGATAGTTGTAGATCGCCTCGACCTTCTTGGCAGCGCCCGCGATGGCGGCAGGCGCGTCGCCGGTCTTGTTGCCGACATAGGCCTGGTCGGCGTCGAGACCGGTCTTGACGAATTCCGCGATGGTGGCGCTCGAGGCTTTGGCGTTCTCGCCCGGATCCCAGACGATCGGCAAGGCGTCGAGGGCGGTCTTCGCATGCCAGAAGGTGTCGGCGATGACGACGACGCCGCTGTCGCCGATCTGCGCCACCTTCTTCACCCCGGTCATACCGGTCACCTTGGCGGCGTCGAAACTCTTGATCTTGCCGCCGTTGACCGGGGAATCCTTGATGCTGGCGATAAGCATGCCGGGCATCTTGATGTCGATGCCGTAGACCAGCTTGCCGGTGAGCTTGTCGAGCGTATCGAGGCGCTTGACGCCCTTGCCGGCGATCTTCCAGTTCTTGGGGTCCTTGAGCTTGATGTCCTTGGGAGCTTCAAGCTTGGCGGCGGCTTCCGCCACCTTGCCGAAGGTGGTGGTGCGTCCCGACGCCTTGTGGGTGATCACGCTGTTGGCGGCGCTGCATTCCGTTGCCGGAACTTTCCATTCATTGGCGGCGGCCTGGATCAGCATTTCCCGCGCGGCGGCGCCGCCTTGGCGGACATATTCGTGCGATGTGCGGATGCCACGGCTGCCGCCGGTCGAGAAGTCGCCCCAGACGCGCTTGCGGGCGAGGTTCTGTCCGGGGGTGGGAAATTCGGTGGTGACCTTCGACCAGTCGCATTCGAGCTCCTCGGCGACCAGTTGGGCGAGGCCGGTGAGCGAGCCTTGCCCCATCTCGGAGCGTGCCACCCGGATGACGACCGTGTCATCAGGCTTGATCACCACCCAGGCATTGACCTCGGGCGAGCCGTCCGCGGCGCGCACGACCTGCGGTCCGTCAGGGAGCGCAAAACCGAGCGCGAGCCCGCCACCGGCAGCGGCGGCGCCGACCACAAAGGAACGACGATTGATTTGCGGCATGTAAGTCATTGCGGCCTCCCGGTTCAAGCGTTGGCGGCGGCGTGAATCGCCGCACGGATTTGCTGATAGGTGCCGCAGCGACAGATATTGGTGATGGCTGCGTCGATGTCGGAATCGGTGGGCTTGGGCTTCTGCTTGAGCAGCGCCGTCACCGCCATGATCATTCCGCTCTGGCAGTAGCCGCATTGCGGCACGTCATGATCGAGCCAGGCCTGCTGCACGGCGGTGAGCTTGCCGCCCGGCGCGAGGCCCTCGATGGTGGTGATCTGCTTGCCGGCGACTGCGCTCACCGGTATCGAGCAGGAGCGCATCGCGACCCCGTCGATATGGACCGTGCAGGCGCCGCATTGCGCGATGCCGCAACCGTATTTGGTGCCCGTCATGCCGATGGTGTCGCGCAACACCCACAAGAGGGGCGTCGAGTCTTCCACATCGGCATTGTGGGATTGGCCATTGATGGATAGCGAGATCATTTCTCATCCTCCCATTCGGTCGTGATCGACGAGGCGAAAAAATATCGGGCGCGGGCGGGGCAGGGGCTCTGCCAGGGGATATGAAGCCGCGCGGCCGGCACCATAGCGTGACTCATTCCCGAATGGGAAATCGCAAGTGCGCGACCGCGGCGATCCAGGCCGGGCCGCCAGGAATTAGCGTGTTGGTTCAGTATTTTAGCCCCTACTACCGCCGCCGGCGGGCGGATTGCCGGGGCGAGCGCATTGGCGGTTCGGGCGGAGAAATCGGCGACAATGGGGCGCCGCCGCCTTGCGCGAGACGCGCAGTGGCGTGCCGCAGCGGCATGCTAATGTGGAACGCAGGGGCGGCCGCCGCCCCGGCATGAAAGCAGCTTCGAAAAGCTGCTGCCACAAGAGTTGGGAAACCTCATGGGAGGCCGTCTCTGGTGCATCGTGATCGCGGCCCTGCTCGGTTGCGGTCCGGGCTGTGTCAATTCCGCCTATGCGATCGACGCTGCCGTCATCGATGCCGCCAAGCGGGAAGGCGAGGTGGTCTGGTACTCGACCCAGATCATCAATCAGCTGGTGCGTCCGATCGCGGCTGCCTTCGAGAAGAAATATCCGGGCATCAAGGTGCGCTACACGCGTGCAAATGCCAACGAGGTCGCGGTCAAGATCCTCAACGAAAGCCGGGCGGGCCGGCCGCAATCGGACGTGTTCGACGGAACCTCGAGCGTGGTGCCGTTGAAGCAGGAAGGCTATGTGCTGCAGTGGCAGCCCGATGCCGCGAAGGCCTATCCGGATATCTACAAGGACCCCGACGGCTATTGGATCGCCAGCAACCTGTACATCAATACGCCGGGCTACAACACCGCGCTCATCCCGAAGGGAACGCAGCCGCAAACCTACCAGGATCTGCTCGACCCCAAATGGAGCGGCAAGATGGCCTGGAACGCCTTGCCGTCGGCGTCGGGTGGGGTGGGGTTCGTCGGCACGGTGCTGGCCGAGATGGGTGAGCCCAAGGGCATGGCCTACCTGCACGCCTTCGCCAAGCAGAAGGTCGCCAATGTGCCGGCCGCGGCGCGCCAGGTGCTCGACCAGGTCATCGCCGGCGAATACGCAATCGCATTGCAGATTTTCAATCATCACGCCGTGATCAGCGCCAAGAAGGGCGCGCCGGTCGATTGGATCAAGATGGAGCCTGCCACCGGCACCCTGTCGGTGATCTCCATCCACAAGAATGCGCCGCACCCCAATGCCGCCAAGCTGCTGGTCGATTTCATCATCTCGAAGGA
>Ga0209069_10001424_pt1 | contig 12116 bp, 15 predicted proteins | sample Str013_2_FD_187202 | JGI IMG/M metagenome (GOLD analysis project Ga0209069, IMG submission 187202) | Freshwater sediment microbial communities in response to fracking from Pennsylvania, USA - Straight Creek_MetaG_SC_2013 (SPAdes) (version 2) | ecosystem: Environmental > Aquatic > Freshwater >...
TTCTTCTTCCCGGACATGACCGCGGCGACGTCGCGACTGTGGCGTCTCGTCGCCCCCGACGGGCAGCTGGCAGTGACCACGTGGGGACCGCGGTTGTTCGAACCGGCCAACAGCGTGTTCTGGGACGAGGTCAGCCGGTTGCGACCGGAGTTGAACCGGAGTTACCAGCCGTGGGAGTCGCTGAACGACCCGGACGCCCTCACGGCCTTGCTGCACGGCGCCGGCGTTGAGGACGCGCTGATCGTCGCGGTCGACGACACGTTCCCGTTGGCATCGGCGGAGGACTTCTGGTCGATCGTGTTGGGCAGCGGCTTCCGGGCGACCCATGACGCGCTCACCGGTGACGAGCAAACCGTGGTCCATGACCGGGTGGTGGCCAGGCTCACATCGGCCGGTGTGACTGCGATCGAAACGAACGTCATCTACGCCACCGCCACCAAGGACATGTGAGTGCTCCTTGACTCAACTACACGACACAAGCTTTCGCGAACTGCTCGTCGAATCCCGTGCGCCGAGCTTGCCGGTGTTCGGCGGCGCCATTGTGGATGACTGCCTTGTGGCACATGGCGCGTCGCGCGGCGGATCGGCCGAGTCGTCGCTCCGTCAGATGACGGTCCGAGCTGCTACGTGCTACGGCCCGTCGACGACCGCGACAGCGTCAACCTCGATCAGGCGACCGGGATGGGCGAGCGTCGCTACGCCGACGAACGTGTCCGCCGGCTTGTGATCCCCGAACAGCGTTACCCGACCCTGTTCGATCGCGCCCAGATGTTGATCGAGGTAGTTGACGACGAAGATCGTGAGCTTGGCGACGTGTTCAGGTCGGGCGCCGCCAGCAGCGAGTACACGCCCGACGTTGGCGAAGGCCTCGCGTGCCTGCACCGCCCGGACACCGGGACCGACGAGGTTGCCTTCGTGATCTTCGGCGACCTGGCCAGCGACAAAGACCAGCTTGGTTCCTGTCGCTACGACAACATGGGTGTAGGTCTCGACACACGAGGACGATCACTGGGATTGATAGCTTCGATTGTCACCGATCCGGTGGTCTCGTCTGCCTGACGCCGGCTCGTAGGCCAACGCTGTTGCGGCGAGCCTCGGCTGGTTTGGTGGCGGCCCGCATGGCGGGCCCTCGATCACGTTCGATCCAACAAGGTCCCGACAGTGTGCGCACGCACATCACCCGACCGCGGCACCTGATCGCGGCCGAGCGCCATCGGTCGTCGCGTCACGTCTGCCGAAGTCGCGCGACGTCAGCACGCACCGCGCCGGTCATTGCGTCGCTCGGATCATCGAGGCGGCGAACGAACCGGTGCACCCGAGCGAGGGCTATCAGAGGTCCTGTCGCATGACCGGGCGGCTCGGGTAGGTGCGGCCGATCTCGCGGAAGCCGGCGGCGATAAACGTTCGCATCGTTCCAGTGAACAACGCTGAGCCGCTCACGTGCTCGGCCTGCAGTGCGTCGATGTCGACTGGATGACCTTCGATCGCGCTCGCGCCGTACTGGCGGGCGTGAGCGACGGCCGCGTTCAGCAGCTCGGTGGCGACACCGATCGAACGGTATCGGCGATCAACGGCGAAACAGGTGACCCACCACGCAGCGGGATCGTCGGCAAGGATCCGGCGCAAGGCACGGTTACGAACGACACCGGGCACCGCGCTGCGCGGCACGACACGAGTCCATCCCACCGCGGTCCCCTCGACGTAGGCCAAGATCCCGGGCGGCACCGATGCCGACGCGACTTCGTGGCGTAAGGCGGCCCGATTGTCCGTTGGTGTGGCGTCATCGGGCGGTAGTTCGAGGAGTCGTTGGCACCAGCACCAGCCGGGATCGTCGCCACGGCGACCGAAGGCGGCGACAACGTCGTCCCAACGCTCGGGCGTCGCCGGTCGCGTCACGATGGTCACCAGTCGGGTGCATACGATCTGGGTACAACAACCCGATACGACCGATGCCAGCCAGAGCCCCGACCGGCACGCCACCTACATCATCGCTGCGTCCGTCGCCGGCGCCTCGCGCTCACCGTGACAACATCAGGCGGCCGGGTGGGCCTGGTGCTTCGGGCCGGGTTGTCGACATCTGGCCCACGGGCAAGGCACGGTCCGTGGGCTCAGCGGTTGCTCAGGTCGGTTTGCGGCCCCAGACGAGGAACAGGTGCCCTGAGATGACGACCGTGTTGGGGTCGTCGAGGTGGGCGCGGGCGGCGGTGTCGAGCTCATCGAGCTCCGCGTCGCTGGCCAAGCCCATCTCCACCACCTGCGAGCGCATGCTGGCCAGCGTGTCGAGCCGGACGGTTCGGCGCGTGTGGCCGTCGGGATACATCTGTGCCCTGACCTCCAACCCGACATCGTCCAGTCCCGCCTGTCGGAACAGCTCGGGTACCCGCCGGCCGATCATCGAGTCGGCACCGTTTCGGCCGAAGACCACCGCGAAGAGCTCGCAGCTCCGCTCGAACGAGCGATGAGGCGGATAGCACAGCACGTACTCGAGATCGGGCTCCATGGCCGCCACCCACCCGCCCGGCTTGGCCAGCCGCACCATCTCGGCCACCACCTCCGCAGGCTGGGGGACGTTGACGAGCAACGCACGGGCATGCACCAGGTCGAACGAGCATGACGGCAGCCCGCAATGGCGAGCATCCGCGACCATGATCTCCACACCGCCCAGCTTTCGCTCGGCGGCGAACTCGGACGCCAGCGCGGCGTGCGCCGGGTCGGCGTCAACGCCGACCACCCGACCCCCCGGTGACACCCGCTCCACCAGCAGGTCCACAATCCCTCGCGGGCCGCAACCAAGATCGATCGCGCTGTCCCCAGGCCGCAACCCGAAACGCTCCACGAGCACGGCGCTGTAGACCGCCAGCTCGTCAGCCTGACGCCGCAATCGATCGGTCTCGTCCACGCTGCGCCCAAGCGCATACACCGCAGCGGCATCGTCGCTCACTTCGCCACCCGCCCCCGGCCCGACGGCCTAGGCCATCTCCACCACCTACCCGGCAACCTCGGCGGTCTCGTGCACACCTGCAACGATCCGATCATCAACGTCACCGTAGGCCACAAGATGGCCACCACCCGAGCGAGATCATCGACCCCAGACCAGACAGATGACGCGAACACGCGACGCACTAGTGGCGCACTGCGCGGTCACCATCACCGGCGCCGCTGCGGTGCAGGTCCCCCCGAGGTCCGGCCCCGCCGCGCTCAAACGACGTGTGGCCGACATTCAGAACCGCCTCGGCCGCTAGCGGTGACGCTATTGGTTTGCCGAGCGTGCGCGATCTTCATCGACCACGAGCACACACCGCCCGGGATCATGCGGCGCTCCGCGTTCACATCACGTCGATACCGGGCCACCCGAAGGGCGGCGTCGATTCCCCTTCAAGGCCCTCACCGGCTGGATGACAATCTGACCAATCGCGTTCAGCACGATGCCGGAGGCGACAAGGCCAACGAGCGCCCAACCGAGGCTGCCAGTGACGATGTAGACGATGGCCCCCGTGGCTAAGCCGCCGCCGCTCATCCACACGGTCCACATGACCTTGAATCTCGTGCTCCGTTTCATATGTGCTCCCTCCGAGGGCCCCGTCGCGACGTCTTCCAGTGTCCGGCTCCAGGACGAACTCGCCCAGAGGCGAAGGGCCCGCCGCGCGTCATTGACGTTGAGCATGCGCCACCCACGACATCACCCGATCACTCGATCAACGCGACAGCGACCTCTCACGCTCGAGCAACGACAACGGCGCACCTGGCATCCTGGCCTCTCCAACGGTCTGGTGGTAGACAACAGCACCGGTCATCATGACCAGGACTGTGCAGCTAACGGTCCCCTACGAAGAGATCGCTCGCCGCCTGGCCACCGATCCGACCGACGGCCGGCGCGACGACCTCGCCCGTACTGCCGAGTGGATGACTGGATCGGTCGGTGCCGGGCTGGCCGAACGCACCGTCGCCAACGATCGCCCGGTCCGAGACGTGTCCCTCGAGATCATCCGATGGCTCGACTGGCCACAACCTTGAGTGACGGGCGTTGTCTGCGTCGTTCCCCTGCGCCAAGCCTGCGAATGATCGCCGCCGCGAAGTGTGCGACGAAGTCGGGCGACCTTCGTGCGCGCTACGCCGGTTAACGGGCGCTGATCGGCTACTCGCCGCTGAACGAAGTGTTCGGGTCGCGTCGCGTGCGTGCGACGTCTGTGCCGGTGGCGGGTGGTGCCGCGCTTCACGACCAGCGTGGGCCACCATGTGGCGATGCCAGAGCAGGAACCGCGGGTAAGGCACGCGCCGATACCCGACGATGCAGTGCTCGTCATTCGCGGCGATGATCTCGGGCCGGGCACCGCGCGCGCTCAGGCCGTGGCGTTCCGGAAACGGTTCCCCGGGTGGGATCGCTGGGGACTGTCCGCCTAGTACGCCCGTTCCGAAGCCGAGATCGACGACCTTGCCGCTGACCAGCTCGAACGCTTCCCCGAGCTCGTGGTGCTACCGATCAACGTCCTCGGGCAGGCTGGCTTTGAGATCGTGCCGACGTTTCGCACTCCGCACGTGACCATCGCGTTCGGCGGTGACCTCGGTGGTCGCCTCACCGACCTGGAGCGTCTGGGGACAGACCGGCGAGCGAACCCGTATCATGATCCCGAACCGGCAGGTTGATGGAGGTGACAATGCGCGAGCCGTACCCGATCGATGTGATCGTCGATCTCAACACGATGGATGAGACTGGGCTGCCGTGGGCGTTCCTCGATCAGGCCCCACACCCTGACCGAGTCGTGCCCGGCGCGTACGTCGTTGCTGGCTCGGGTCGCGCCAGAGCTGTTGCGCTCGTCGTCGACATCACCGACGGCATCGTGCATGTGCAACCGCTGCGCGGCTCGGTCGCCAGCCACGCCGAGCTGCTCGCTCATCACCCGCTCGCGTCGTAGTACGACCGCAGCAACGAGCCCCACCAACACGATCCCTGCGATCTGACCGCTCTCGCTGCGCGCGATTCGATCGCCGTTCTGTGCGAGAACCCAGCGCGCGATCGCCGGTTCTTGGACGTTCGGGAACAGGTGAGGGCTGAGCAGAGTCGGGTAGGCACGCGCGACGTTCTCAGGCCGCGATCGGTTCGTGCACCGGCTTCGTCGTCATCGGATGCTGATCGCCGTCACATCGGGCGGGCGAGACGCATCTGGGTTCGCGTGGCGCCGTTCTCCTCGAACACGGCGTCGGGCGCGAAGCCCAGCCGGTCGAGCAAGCGAAGTGACCGCGCGTTCAAGATCGCGTCACCGCGATGATCGACCCGATATCAAGCGATGCCCACACCAGTGCCAGGAGCCTTACACGCCTCGAACGCTAGGCCCCGCCCCAGAACTTGGGCAGCAGCCGGGAGAACTCCTACGTTCATCGGTTGGTGGTACCCCAGCGGATGGCATTGTGCACGAGCCGGTGGAATGGTGCGGTCTCCCACATGCCTCGGAACGTGGCCGGTGTGGCGCCGTCGGCAGTGACGGTGCGGTCGACGAACGGTTGGGTGTTCGTGCTCGGCGAGTGGCAGTGCCCGAGCGCGAGGTAGGCGACGGCGCCGTCACCGACTTGATGGACGAACCCGAGGGCGCGGGTGCCGCGCTCGTCGAGCGCGGAGGTGTCGTTGTCGTAGACGAAACCGAAGCCGGGTGGTGACGGGTCGGTGGCGATCTCGGTCGTCAGCAACAGCGTCGTGTTGTGGGGATCTTGGAGCTCGATGAGGTAGAGCTCGTCCACAGCGTCAAACGTGGCCGGCAGACCGGCGGTCACGGGATGCTCACCGGTGACCGTCACGGCGAAGCGCTGGATTGGTGGATGGTTGAGGAAGAACCCGCCCAACGTGGCGTGATGGTCTTGGCGGACCATCATCCGACCCTTGCGACCGTCGCGCTCGACACGGGCCGCTTTGCCGCCACTGGTGCCGTGCAGCGCCACCCAACGTCCGCCCGCTTGCAGCCAGGACCGCAGCTGGGCGTGCTCGTCGTGGGAGGGCACGGGCCCAGCGACGTAGGTGACGAGCAGGCACGCTGGTGGCAGCCAGCGCTCCATGCCGTTGTAGTCGGAACAGACCGTGGTGTGATGGCCGTCGAGCTCGGCGAGCTCGTTGAGCAGACGGAGCCGGACGTAGTCCATGTCGTGGGCCGCCGGACTGCCTGGTGGGTAGCCACCCACGATGAGATGCACACCGTTCGGGAGTCGACTCATTGCGCCATGATGGCGCACAACCGCGCGAAGGGGGAACACCCATGGGGTTCGTGCACATCGACCACATCGGCATCGTCGCCTACACCATTGACCAAGCGCGCCAGGTCCTGGGCGGTGCGCTCGGACTCGAGCTCGACCAGACACGCTCGCAGTGGCCGACGGGCAGCTACTTCGCGCCCGAGCAGACCTACAACTACTTCTTCCAAGTCGGCGGCGGCGAGACCCAGGTGGAGGTCCTCGTTCCCGAACCCGGCGCGACCTCGGGCGCCGCTCGCTTCCTGGAACGTCGCGGCCCGGGCCTACATCATCTCTGCTACGCATGTATCGACGTCCACGCCGAGGCCGAGCGCCTCATCGCGAACGGTCTACAAGAGATCGACCTGCCACGCCGCGTCGACGGCCGCCGAACGGTGGCGTTCTTCCATCCCCGCTCCACCGGTGGCATCCTCACTGAGCTCATCCCCGCCCGCGCCGAGCTAACCCAGACGGTCCGGTTCCACCGGCCATAGCGACCGAGCACCATGGCGCCACCGCGTTCAGGAGTCCGTCAACACCTGTGGCAGCGGCGGCACGTCACAACAACCCACCACCACACGAACAACAGACCTCGACCACGCTCACCGATGCGAACCCACCGGTAGTGCGCGCCATCATGTTCGAGCGACATGAGAACGCGGTCCTCACCCTGGACCTGACGCATCGACTGATGCAGTGTTGCTAGCGCTTCTCCCATGAGCCAGGCGTCATCGACGCGTGCCGGGTCGAGCGGCACGCCGTCGGCGCACTCGTAGCAGGCGACGAGAACTGGGTGACCAGACACGTTCAGCTCCGACAACACGGCCCCGCTGATCGGCAGGGGGCGACAGGTCCGCCGGCCAACTTCGGCGAGTCCCGCGACGACCTCGATGCGAGCACGAACAGCGGAACTTCCACCAGCGCGGCGTCGAGAACCTTGGCGACTTAGCGCTCGCCCTGTCGACCGATCACGGCGAACACACGGCCTTTCCAAACCGCATCTCGAACCGCCAGATCGCCACCCCTTCGCTGGGACCAAGACCCCGGACGGACCGCCACGATCCCGGTCGGCGACACCCCGTACGCGACCGCGTAGGACGGACACAACATCTGGGTCGTCAACGGTCAAGCCGGCACCATCTCACGCATCGATCCCGTCACCGACACCGTCACCGCCACCGTGACGCTCTCCAGCCCCGACCCCATCCTCACGCCGCCCACCAACCCGCGGGGCATCGCCTTCGACGGCACCAACCTGTGGGTCACCGAAAGCAACGCCGGTGCCGTCGTCAGGATCAACCCCACCACCGCCTCGATCACCGCGACCGTAACGATACCCGGAGCCCGCCACTCGATCGGGTTCGACGGCATCAACCTCTGGGTGTCCAGCGCACCCGCCGGCCACCTCGTCAAGATCGACCCCGCAACCGCAAACCGTGATCACCACCATCACCATCGGGCCTGGCTACCTCACCGCCGCCTTCGACGGCACACACCTGTGGGTCGCCCAAGACGACCATCACCTAGCCAAGCTCGACCTCACCACCAACACCATCATCGACACCGTCACCGTCACCGTAGGAACCAACCCCACCACCATGGCCTACGACGGCACCCACCTCTGGGTCGTGAACAACGGGTCCAACAACGTCACCAAGATCGACCCCCTCACCGACACGGTGCTCACCACCATCGCCGTCGGCACCACCCCCACCGGCATCGCCTACGACGACACCAACATCTGGGTCGCCAACCGAGCCGACAACACCGTCACCAAGCTACTGCGCTGATGATCGGGCAGACTGCCAGAAGGCCGGTGATCACTCAGACCGTGCCGAAGCGAGCAACGAGTTGGGCCAGCTCGCGCGTACAACCGCCGTCGGGGTTCGCGATCTGTTCGCCGATCCCGAGCGTCTTCCATACGCGGGCAGCTTCCGGGCGGGTGACGCGGCTGTGAGCTGGAGCGGAACCGGTGCGCACGGCCCTCGACGGGCCGATGCCGATCGCCACCTGTCGCCGAGCTCGACGTCAACCCGGCCGCCGCCGACTCCGACGTGGTGCTCTCTGCGTGCGCTGCCTGCGCAACCGAGCTAACGCCACAGCGCGTCGGATCGGCTGATGTCGAGCGCAATGGGACATCATGGGGTCGTTCGGCCCTGGCCTGCGCACCGGTCGGTCTCGATTCTGTCTGATGCGGCTGTGAGTATCGCCAACAACACCGACGATGCCGAGGAGGTTGAAATGGCGCGATGGCCCTTCACCGACGATCGTCTTCGGGCCATGTACGCCAGCGGGCACGGCGACCAGACTGCCCGTCGCTTCGCTCGTTTCTGGGCCGCAATGCATGGGATCGGTGTCATGCCTCGTCGCTGGGTGACCCTCGAAGTACCCGGACGCAGGAGTGGACGCGTGACTCGCTTTCCACTCGGCATGGCGGACTGGCAAGGACAGTGGTTTCTCGTCTCGATGCTCGGAAACGACTGCAACTGGGTCCAGAACGTGCGCGCCGCCAACGGCCAGGTCGTTCTGCACCACCGCAGACGGAAACCCTGTCACCTTGTCGAGGTTCCCGTCGTCGAGCGTCCACCGATCATCAAGCGCTATCTTCAGACGGTGCCGGGAGGGCGTCCTCACGTCCCCGTCGATCGCAACGCTCCAACTGCCGATTTCGCAGACATCGCCGACCAGTATCCCGTCTTCCGCGTCGAAGCACGCACAGACACTGGTCGCAGTGCGCACCACGCACGCCGCCAATCCAGATTCTCGCGAACGTCGATGTGAGGCGGCGGCGACACTTCGCAGATCCGGGACCGTCGCATTCGCTTGTAACGGACCCTCGTCGTCGGACTGTCCGGGGACTCTCGCAATGGGCGTGCCCAAACGCGGTCGTTCCGGATGCAACGAACGGCGGTACGCGTCGGCCGTTCGCGAACGGTTCGTCGATCCCGTGCGGCACGGGCGCGGAACAACGCCGGCTATGCGGCGGGTCGGCGCGATCTAGCGACGGGCATTCTCGCGCCGTCGGCACCGGATAGCAGTCATGGACCCAGGGCGACTTAAGCGGCCTGATCGTGCTGCTACAACTGGGTCGTGGACCACATCCGGGAATGGATCGTGAAGGCCACTGCCGCTGGCTTTCTGCCGTTTGAGCTCGTCGATCCCGTACCCGATCAGTCCCGGTTGAGCGGGTTCGGAGGTGGGTCGGATCGTTCGCTGCATCTCGAGATCACGCATGTGGTCGGTGGACTCGAGCTGGCGGTCGCGACGGCGACTGGGGTGCCTGATGTGCACGAAGACCTCTTTCGGCGCCGGACAGTGCTCGACGCCGTGGGGTCCAGGCTCGACGAGCCGTTGGTGTTTCCGCTAACGCTGACGCCGATCGTCAACGAACGAGCGATCGAAGTGAGCGTGGACGGGACTCCGATCACCTTCCGCGGCATCGTCGCTGTCGGCATCGATGGGTGGACCTTGAGTGCCCGAGTCGGCCTCGACAGCACCCTCGTCACCATCCACGGAAGCGGCGACGTGATCCCACTCGCCATCCGACGGCGGAACGATCTGGCGATCGATGGGCTGCCGACAGCAGAGTAATCCACTCGGCGCCGTCGATCTCGACAACACAGCGCTCACCGAGGAGCAGCGAACTCGTGCGACTCGACCACCGCTTCGGCCGGGAATCGGGCGCTCTTGGCGGTGAGGGTGGCTGTCGTTAGCGGGTGGTTTGGGAGCGTCACGAGCGTGCGTTCACGGCGATCTCACCGACATCGACGTGTGGTCGGGGTGACTGGTCGGCGTCTCAAGTGTGGTCGGTGCTCACGCGAGTTCTACCGCGACGTCACGGGCGTGTGCGGCGAGGGCTTCGATGTCCTCTGTGTCGCCGGTCAGGACCGTGCCGCCGGGTTCGGCAAACGCGACAACGAGGGCGTCGACGGCTGACCCTTTGGCGGCCTTGCGGCGTAGCTCAGTTGCTCGCCGGGCGACGGGCACCGTCACTGTTGGCTCAGCGACGTAACTCTTCAGGAACCGGGTTGGCGTTCGCGTCATGGCCGGGATGACCGTGGAGCGACTCGACGAGTACCACGGTCGGCACGGTGGGGGGCCAGAGCCCGGCCTCGCGAAACGCGCGAATCATGGCGAGTGACGTCTTGGACCGCGTGGACAGGCGCGAGACGCGGCCACTGTTGAGGACCAGCACGCGTCAGCCTGCCCGGTCGAGTTGCCGGTCTCTTGTCCGCCGCGCGATCGCTTCGGCCCGAGATCGCTGTCGAGCGGTCGGTGACGGTTGGCATCCGTCGATCACCGCTGATGTCAATCGCGTGTGGCGCGCTCCCAGCGAGCTTCACCGCGGCAACGGTGAAGCTCGTCCCAAAGTCAATGGCGAGCAGCGATGGAGGCTTGGTGATCGGGGTCATATGGGGTTCTGACGACAGCTCGCGCCGTTCGGTTCGCCAGAACTGGCGCGATCAGCCTCCGATGCCCTGGGTACAAGATCAAGCAGCACGGATCAGGTGAGGATCTGGTCCGTGACGTCGACGTGCTTGGCCGCCGCGACATAGTTGACGCTGCGGATGCCGAGCGCGCCGCGCAACTGGTCGGCCGGTAGCGCAACTGGTTTCGGCGCGGGACCATCACCCGGCTTCGGCAGCGGATAGGCCGTCGATCGGCCGGCGTAGAACGTGACGTTGCCCTCGGTCTTGGTCATCGTCTGGTGGACGTGACCGTTGATCGCGGTCACCGAACCGAACCGCTTCGTCATCTCCAGCGCCTGCAGCGCGTCGTCGGTCGCCCAACCCCAGTCGGGGTACATCGCGAACAACGGGATGTGGCTGAACACGACGAGCGGCGTCTCCGACGAGACGGCGGCGAGGTCGTCCTTGATGAAGGCGAGCTGCTCGGCACCGAGTAGGCCGAGCTTCGTCAGGCCGACGGTGTTGACGAGTCCGAGGAAGTGCACGCCACTGGCGTCGAAGCTGTACCAGCCGTTGCCTTTGCTGCCAGCACCGAACACTGCCCGGTACTTCTGGCCGGCGTCATCGGTCGAGTCGTGCTCGCCCGGGACGGTGAAGACCTTCGGTGCCTTGATCGTCGAGAGGATCTGCTTGGCCTTGTCGAACTGCTCTGGCGTCGATAGATGCGTGAGATCGCCGGTGTGGATCACGAACGCCGGCGGATGCGCCATCGCGTTGATCTGGCTGATGGCGGCGGTGAAGGTGGCGTCGACATCGGCGTTGGCGGGCCCGGTGAACCCGGTGTGCGTGTCGCTGATCTGAACGAAGGTCATGTCCGTCGTCGCCGCTGTTGTCGACGTGGCTGCCGCCGCGACCGTGCTCTTGGCCAGCGCGCCTGTCGTACTCGCGGCTGACGCGGCCGTTGTCGACCCGCCACCTGCACCGGCTGACGGCGCTGCCTTCGTGCTGCTCGCGCACGCCGACAGCACGCCGCCCGACGCCGTGAAGACCATCGCCGTTCCCGCCCAGGCGACGTGCGAGAGGAAGCGTCGTCGGTCGAGCGTCGCGTCCCGCTCGTCGATGTTCGGATCAGTGGCGGGGTCGGGTTGGTCGGGCATCATGCTCCCTTGTCGGTTCGTGTGTTCGCTCGTGGTTGGCTTGTGATTGGTTCCTGATCGAGACGGGTGCTTCATTCAGTCGTTTCGTGAGCGGTCACCCATCGGTCACGGCGACGGTGCCGGTCATGTACGCGTGGATCGAGCAGTGGCAGGTGAACGTGCCGGCGTGCGTGAAGGTGTAGGTGAACGTGACGTTCGGCGGGGAGAGCACGGGCGAGCGCGCTTGCCCATCTTCGAACGTGACGGTGTGTGGCTCCTCGTCGTTGTTGGTCCACGTCACGCTCGCACCGGTCTTCACGGCGATCGTTGCTGGGGCGTAAGCGAAGTTCTCGAT
>Ga0209069_10001427_pt1 | contig 12106 bp, 9 predicted proteins | sample Str013_2_FD_187202 | JGI IMG/M metagenome (GOLD analysis project Ga0209069, IMG submission 187202) | Freshwater sediment microbial communities in response to fracking from Pennsylvania, USA - Straight Creek_MetaG_SC_2013 (SPAdes) (version 2) | ecosystem: Environmental > Aquatic > Freshwater >...
GGCCGGCCGGTGTGGTCAGGTTCTGACCGGGCGGTGACACCCGCGCCCGCGCCGCCACCGGTGCGGCTGCCACGCTCGGTGGCCCCCGGGCCGGAAAGTTCACGTCCCGCACATGTGTCGTACGCCTTCGTCGGCGCACCGCGACAACAAGAGCGCCCAGCCTCTGCTGAGGTTCCGGCTGTGGTTCGCGGTGGGCGAGACCTGCCGTGGCATCGCCGGAGGGGGCGCACTGGTGGCGGGATCACGCTTCGTCTTTCTCCTGCTGGCTCCGCCGGGCGCCGGCGGCGGAAGAACCGGCGTCATCTGGGTGCTCGTGTCACCGAACAACCGGCGGCTGGGCCAGGCCGGGCAGTTCGCCGCCACGTACCAGCAGAGCCTGGACACGGTCACGGTGCTGCGCGAGCGGCACCGCGACCTGACCGCCGTGACCGGCACGGCCGGGTCCTCCGGACGTTGGGTGTGGCGGGTCGAACTGGACGGCGCCGTGGTGGCCCGGTGCAGCCGGCCCTATGCCCGCCAACAGGAGTGCGACCACAGCCTGCACCGCTTCCTGGCGGCGGTACCCGTGGCGTCCGCCGCCGCGGGTACCCGCACCGTCCGGATGGGCCGGGTACCGCAGGCTCCCGGCCGGTGACGCCGCCGGTACCCGCGAGCGGGTTGTTTACCTTCCGCACATGTGTAGCGTGCCTTGGCCCGGGTGGCGGGACACCAAGGCACTGGAGCCTACGTTCATGTGTCGCGCCCGTGTGGAGCCCGCCGGCGAGGCGGCCGCAGCACTGGCCGGGCAGACGGAAACCCTCCCTGGCAAGCGACTCCGGAGTGACACCATGTCCCAGGTACGGTTTCAGGTGCTGTTCGGCCTTTCCCCGGCCAACCGGCCGGGGCGCGCCGGGCCGGCCGCCGTGATCGCGGCCGACCGGAACCTCGGCGCCACCCCGGTGTGGGGTACCGGTGCCGCCGGCCCGGTTGCGGCAGCGTCCGGTGGACACCACAACCGGTACGGCTGGCGGCTCATCGGCGCGAACAACCGGGAGTTGGGGCGCAGCGCCCTGGGCTTCGGGTCGTACCACGGGGCCCGGTCGGCGGTCGTCGCGCTCCAGCGCAGCCTCGGCAGTTTCGTCCAGCACCTGACCACGGATCCGGCGACCGGGCGCCGCGGCTGGCACGTGGAGGTGGACGGCGCCTGTGTCGCGGTCAGCGGCCGGTGGTACGAACGCGACCACGACGCCCGCCTCGGCGCAGCCAAGTTCGTCGCGCTGGCCCTGCGGGCGGCCGTGGTCGACGGCGTGGTGGCCGTGCACGAACGGCGCGGGCCGGGCCTTGTCCGCGTGCGCGCCGGGGGTACGGCCCGATGACGTACCCGGGCCGCGCGCGGTGACCACCTACCTGCCGGCCACGCGCCGGCGACCCGGAACCGACGCGCCGCTGGCCAGGCGGCGGCTGGTCACGAACGCCGGCCCGGCGGACGTGCTGTTCCGGGCCGTCGCCCGCGGCGGCGGGAGCCTGGTCCTGGTCCTGATGGTGATGGTCGGTACCTTCCTCGCCTACCGTGCCTGGGAAGCGTTGCGGGTGGCGGGTTTCAGCTTCGTCACCACCCAGGATTGGAACCCCGACGGCGGCGGGTTCGGCATCGCGGCGGTCATCGTCGGTACCGTCCTCATCGCGCTGGTCGCCATCGCCGCCGCGGTACCGCTGGCGCTGGGCGCCGCGCTGTACATCGCCGAGTACGCCCCCCGCTGGCTGCGGCGCACGCTGATCGCGGTGGTGGACCTGATGGCCGCGGTACCGAGCGTGGTGTACGGCCTGTGGGGAGCCTTCTTCCTGCAGTGGCGCGTGGTCGGGCTGTCCCGGTGGATCTCGGACTGGTTCGGCTGGATCCCCGTGTTCCGGGTGGACGGCGTGCAGCGGCACGACCCGCTCACCACCGCCACGGCGTACACCTCGTCGACCTTCATCGCCGGCATCGTGGTGGCGCTCATGGTCGCACCGATCGCGTGCTCGATCATGCGGGAGGCGTTCAGCCTCGCTCCGGCCGGCGAGCGCGAGGGCGCCTACGCGCTGGGCGCGACCCGGTGGGGCATGATCCGCCGGGTTGTGCTGCCGTTCGGTCGCGGGGCGATCATCGGCGGGACGATGCTCGGGCTGGGCCGGGCGCTGGGCGAGACGATCGCGGTCGTAATGATCATTTCGCCGCGCTTCATCATCCAGCCGCACATCCTGGAGAACGGTACCAGTTCGGTCTCGTCGCTGATCGCGTTGCGGTACGGCGAGTCCAGCCCGTTCGGCATCTCCGCGCTGATGGCCGCCGGGGTGGCGCTGTTCGTGCTGACGCTGATCGTCAACTTCCTCGCCGCGTGGGTGGTGTCGAGGTCCCGATCCGGCGCGGTGAGCGAGGTATGACCGTCCTCGACCGGGCGCAGCCACCGGCGGTCAACACACCGGTGACACAGGTACCGCCCCGACCAGCCGGGCTGCCGCCCCAGATCCGGCGCCGTACCCGAGGGCTCCGGCGTACCGACTGGCTGGCTGTGCTCGGCGCGTCCGCCGCGGCCAGCGCCGCGACCGGCGTGCTGTGGATGCAGCTCGGCCCGTTCACCGGGCTGCTCGGGTACGTCGTCGTCACCTGGCTGGTGCTGGTTGGCTGTTACGCGCTGCTGATCTCGTTCGACGAGAACCTTTCGGCGATGCGCGACCGGGTCGCCTCGCTCGCCGTGCACTCGCTGGGGCTGGTGCTGCTGCTCGCGCTGTTGTTCGTCATCGGGTACACGCTGCTGCGGGGGTGGCACGCGCTGGTCCACCTGAACTTCTTCACCCAGGACCTGCGCTCGACCCAGGCGACCGATCCGCTCACCAGGGGCGGCGTGGTCCACGCCGTCGCCGGTACCCTGATCGAACTGGCCATCGCGCTGGGCCTGGCGGTACCGCTGGGCCTGCTCGCCGCGGTCTACCTGCACGAGGTGCCCGGCCCGTTCTCCCGGTTCCTCCGTACCGTGGTCGAGGCGATGACCGCGCTGCCGGACATCATCGCCGGCCTGTTCATCTACGCGACCCTGGTGCTCATCTTCCGGCTCGGCCCGTCCGGGCTGGCCGCCGGTGCCGCGCTCGGGGTGACGATCGTGCCGATCATCACCCGCGCCGCCGACGTGGTGCTGCGCCTGGTACCGGGCTCGCTGAAGGAGGCGTCCTTCGCGCTGGGCGCCAGCCGGTGGCGTACCACCTGGTACGTGCTGCTGCCGTCCGCCCGCTCGGGCCTGGCCACGGCGGTGATCCTGGGGGCCGCCCGCGCGATCGGCGAGACCAGCCCGGTCCTGCTGGTCGCCGGGGCGACCGGGTACCTGAACCTCAACCCGCTGCACGGCTCGATGATGTCGTTGCCGTTGCTGGCCTTCACGCTGGTGCAGTCGCCGGAGCACAACGAGGTCGCGCGCGGCTTCGGCGCGGCGCTGGTGCTGTTGGTTCTCGTGGTGGTGCTGTTCGTGATCACTCGGGTTATCGGCGGCCGGGCACCGGGTGATCTCTCGGCGCGCCAGCGGCGCCGCCGGGCCACCGCCTCCCAGCGCGACGCGGCGCGCATCGCGCAGCGGCGCGGCGGCCGTGTCGTGACCTACGCCCCGACCACTCCCACCACCGCACCGCTGGAGCATCCGTGATGATGACGAGTCCCGCACCGTACCGGTGGCGCCGACGCTGGGCGGTGCTCGGCGCGGTCCTGCTCGGCGGCGTGGTGAGCCTGGTCGGCACAGCCCGGCCGGCCGCCGCGGCCACCTACGTGCCGATCTCGGGCGCGGGCTCCACCTGGTCGTACAACGCCTTCAACGCCTGGATCGGCAACGTCGCCCAGTACGGGATGCGGGTCGACTACGCGCGGGTCGGCTCGACCACCGGCCGGTCCATGTACAAGCAGGGCACCGTGGACTGGGCCGCCTCGGACATCCCGTACGGCGTCAAGGACGGGGTGAGCGACGATCCGCCGCCGACCCGCGGGTACGTCTACATGCCGGACACCGCCGGGGGCACGACGTTCATGTACAACCTGAAGATCGGTACCAGCCGGGTCACCAACCTGCGGCTGTCCGGAGCGAACGTCGCCAGGATCTTCACCGGCGCCCTGACGCAGTGGAACGACCCGGCGATCGCCGCCGACAATCCCGGCCTGCGGCTGCCCGCCATCAGGATCGTACCGGTGGTCCGCTCCGACGGATCCGGCTCCACCTCGCAGTTCACCCAGTGGCTGGTGGCGACCCAGGGCCAGCAGTGGACGGCGTACTGCGCCCGGGTGCACCGCAGCCCGTGCACCCAGACCTCGGCGTACCCGGTGCTGAACGGTTCGGCGATGGTGGGCCAGAGCGGCGACCTGGGCGTCGCCGGGTACGTGGCCCAGGCCGGCGCCGTCGGCGCGATCGGCTACGTCGAGTACTCCTACGCGATCCAGGCCGGCTTCCCGGTGGCGAAGGTGCTCAACGCCGCGGGCTACTACACCGAGCCCACCGCCGGCCACGTCGCGGTGTCGCTGCTCGCCGCGAAAATCAACCAGGACAAGGCCAACAAGGCGGTGTACCTGACCCAGGACCTGTCCCAGGTGTACCTCAACCCGGACCCGCGCACGTACGAGCTGTCCTCGTACTCGTACCTGATCCTACCGACCACCACCGACTTCGGCTTCACCACCGCCAAGGGGTACACCCTGGGCGAGTTCGGCAAGTACCTGCTGTGCCAGGGGCAGAGCCAGGTCAACGCGCTGGGCTACTCGGCCCTGCCGATCAACCTGGTGCAGGCCGGCTTCGGCCAGTTGCAGAGCATCCCGGGCGCGCAGGTACCCACCGCGAGTACGGACATCGTGAAGTCCTGCAACAACCCGACGTTCTCCACCGACGGCACGAACACCCTGGCACGCAACGATCCGCGGCCGCCCGCGTGCGACCACCAGGGGGCGTCCCAGTGCACCACCGGTACCGGCGGCGCGACCGGGAGCACGCAGGCCAACAGCAGCGGTGGCAACGGCGCCGGTGGTACCGGTGCGAATCCCAGTGGCAGCGCCGGTCCGGGCGGATCGGCGGCCCCGGGCGGTACCGGCGCGCAGGCCGCGTGCGACCCGGACAGCGGCACCTGTACCGGCGACGCCAACGCCGTGGACGCGGCCGGTCAGGTCAACGGCGTACCGGTGGACACGGCATCGGCTCTGGGCAACGGGTTCGAGGTGGCTCTCATGGTGGCCGCCGCGGTACTGCTGTTCGCCCTGGCCGTGATCCCGGCGCTGATCGCGCAGTCGGGCCGGAACCGGCGGGCCCGCCAGGAAGATGTCGGAGGCACACGATGAGTCGCCGGATCCCCTTTCGGCGTGCGGCCAGCGGGTTCGCCGCAGCCGCCGCCGCGATCGGCCTGGTCGCCCTCGGGCCGGTCGCGCCGGCGCAGGCCGACAGCCCGGTCGACCAGGTCACCGGCAACGGAGTGACCGCGTCGGCCGTCACGGTCGCCTGGGGCGTTGGGTTGCTCGGCGCGGACAACACCACGGTGGTCCAGCCGCGCGACCCGACCAGCCCGTACACGTTCATGCACCACGATTTCCAGGGCCTCACGGTGACCGTTGGCCAGACCGAGAACATCGTCCATCAGGCGATCAAAGTGTCCTGGTCCGGCGGCAAGCCAACGGCGGGAACGTTCAACACCAACTACCTCCAGCTCATGGAGTGCTACGGCGACGCGAACACCGGGCCGCAGCCGGAGAACTGCGAGTTCGGCAGTGCCGGACTCAATGCCGGCTTCGGCAACAGCGGCATCTGGATCGGCTCCCGCAACGGCGGGATCTGTACCAGCCACACGCCCGACGTCGCCAACCCTCCCGGTACGGTGGACGGCTCGCCCGGCACGCTCGGCTGCGATCCGAGCGAGCCCACCTCGTCCAGCCACCTGCAGAACAGTGCCGACTCCTTCTACTCCGTACCCTTCATTCCGGTCGCCACCACCGACCGGATCTACCCGCCGCCGACCAACCTGCCCTTCAACCGCTTCAACAGCAACGAGGTCCAGCAGGCGTCGACCCGCCCCGATGGTACCGGTGAAGTGTTCTTCCAGGCCTTCACCCGCACCGAGGCGCCGGGGCTCGGCTGCGGCGAACTGGAAAGCAACAACCAACCGCGGGACTGCTGGCTCGTCATCGTGCCGCGCGGGGAGTACCAGCCCAACGGTGCGCGGACCACGGGTGAGCTCGGCAACGCCACCGGGTTCGTCAACGAGTCCCCGCTGGGGGCCGCGTCATGGGCGCAGCGCATCCAGATCCACCTCAACTACGCCCCGATCCAGCCGCCGTGCCCGATCGGGGCGGCCAAGGAACGCCAGACGCTCGGTACCCAGCTCGTCTCCCGCGCGGTCTTCTCCTGGCAGCTCGCCCTGAACACGGCGGCGGGCTGCCGGACCCTGTACGGCTACTCGTCGACTCCCGAGGCGTCCAGCACCAGCCAGGTCGCGTCGGACACCGGCATCCCGTTCGCCTTCACCACGGTACCCATCGGCGACGAGGCGGTGCGCGACGGCCGGGCCCGGCCCACGTTGCCGCCACTGGTGTACGCCCCCGTCGCGGTATCGGCGATCACGTTCGGTTTCAACATCAACCTCGGCAACGGTGTCGTCAGCACCCCGGTCAAGCTGACCCCACGCCTGCTGGCCAAGGCGCTCACCCAGTCGTACAAGGAGGACCTCACCGACTTCACCAGCACCAGTCCCGGACCCTCGTGGGTCCGGAACAACCCGCTGGACATCACCCGCGATCCCGAGTTCGTCACGCTGAATCCGCAGATCGGCCCGAAGAAGGGCGGCGCGCCGGTTGCGCCGCTGCTGACCGCGGACCGCTCCGGCGTCAACGCACAGGTGTGGGCGTGGATCCGCAGCGACCCGGCCGCGCGGGCCTGGCTGGGCGGTACGCCGGACGGGAACGGGATGCTGGTCAACCCCAACTACCAGAACCTGAAGCTGGACCAGACGTCCACTGTGGACTCGTTCCCGCGGGCCGACCCGACCTGCCTGAACACCTATCCCCAGCTGGGCGAGCGGGATCCCGGACGGTGCACCATCGACCTGCTGCCGTACGTGGAGAACTTCGACGACGGTACCAGCCGGGTACGCGCCGGCAACAACCCCGAAGGGGCCGACTGGGACCCGAACGAGCGTGCCCCGGACGGTAGTGCGGGCTGGTGGAAGGCACCGCCCACGCAACTCGCCGGCTCCACGATGCTGTGGACCCTGGCCGACTCCGCCAACCTGGCGAGCTACGGGCTGGTGGCGGCCGACCTGTGCAACGCCGACGGTACCGGGTGTGTCTCGCCCACCGCGGCGTCGGTGACCACGGCCGTGAGCTACGCGAAGGCGGGCAGCGGCGGACTCCTACGGGTGGACCCGGCCACGCCCGGGCCAGGCGGGTACCCGCTCGTCTCGGTCGTGTACGCCGCGGTCCGGACGAACCAGGATGCGGCTGCGCTGACTGACTACGCCTCACTCATCAGGTTTGCGGTCAACCAGGGCCAGACTCCGGGCGTGGACCCGGGGCAACTGCCGCACGGGTACCTTCCGTTGCCCGCGGGCCTGCGGACCACCGCCATGCGGGCGGTCGCCACGCTGCTCGCCCGCGGCACGACGGCGCCGACCGCAACCGGTACGGGTACCGGCGGCGCAGCCAACGGCGCCGGCCGCGGCGGCGTACCGAACGGCGGCGCGGCGCTGCCGGCAACCGGCCCGTCCGGGTTGCCGTACCTCACCTCCCGCGCGAGTCCGGTGCCCGCGGCGAAGGCCACCAGCGGGGTCGAGGTCGGTGCGATCCGGTGGGCCCTGCTCAGCGTGCTGCTGGTCGGCCTGGGTGGCTCGGTCGGGGGTCCGCTGCTCCGGCTCGCGGCCAGCCGCCGGCCGGTGCCGTGACCGCGGTACCGGTGGACCGTGCGCCGGCCTCGAGAGGTTGCCGGGGTGGCCACAATCCCTGCGCCGCAAGGCGTTCATGGCTCCTTCATGTGCGCGTGCACACAAGTACCGCGGTGTTACACGCACATCCGGTGTCGGGCCGACCCCGGCCTGCGCAGGATGAGCGTGCCCGCTCCGACCGGAGGGTGCTGCGACTCCTCTTCGTGAAGGGAAGCACATGATCAACAAGCAGGGGTCTGTGCGGACGTGGCTGATCGGCGGCCTCGCCGCGATCACCGTGTCCGCCGGACTCGTCATCGGCGCGGCCGGTACGGCCAACGCCGACCCGGTCACCACGCTGGTGGGTGTGGGGTCCGATACCACCCAGGACATCGTGGACGCGATCGCCATCCAGGTGGGCGGCGGCGTCGTCGGCTCCTGGGACGCGGTCAACCCGGTCGACCACGTCACCGCCCACGAGGCGATCGCACCCAAGTCGGGTTGCACCATGACCCGGCCGAACGGCTCGGGCGAGGGCGTCAACGCCCTGCGCAGGTCGCTCAACGCCGCCACGGCGGCCGCCCAGTTGGCCGACGTGCCGGAACCCGGCTGTGTCGATTTCGCCCGCTCCTCCAGCGGTCCCGGAGTCAACCAGTCGGCGACCGGCCAGCTGGTCTACGTACCGTTCGCGCTGGACGCGGTCGCCATCACGACCGGTCCGGCCACGGCGACCGCCAACGCGGTCGCCACCGCCATCACCGACGCTGACCTGTTCAGCCTGACCGACCTGCAGACCATGTACCAGACCGGCGCGGCGGTGACCCCGGTGGGCGCCACCAAGCAGTACGTGCCAGACGGTACCGTCACCGACGCCACCCACCAGCCGGTGCACCTGTACGTTCCGCAGCCCGGCTCCGGGACGCGGAACTTCTGGCTGGGCCAGATGGTGCTGCCGACCAGCGGCTCGCTGCCCGCGTGGGTACACGACACGATCGTGGGTACCACCACCATCGTCCAGGAGCACGACGGCGCGGTGTTCGCCACCGACCCGATCGCGTTCGGCCCGTTCTCGATCGCCCAGTGGATCTCGCAGCGCAACGGCCACAACGACCGGCGCCACGATGCCGTACTGCACAACCTCAACGGTGTCACGCCGCTGTCCGGTACCTCGCTCAACGCGGCGTACCCGATCAAGCGTGAGGTCTACAACGTGGTGTCCTTCGCCCGGGTCACCAGCACCGCCACCGCCGACAAGCAGTTCGTGTCCGCCTTCAGCGGTGCGACGTCGGCGGTCTGCAGCAACTCGCTGAACATCCTGAGCTTCGGCTTCGGCCTGCTCAACGCCGCGCCGCTGGGTCACACCTGCGGCCAGATCGCCGCGAACCTGCGGGCGTTCGACACCATCTAGACAGTCACCTCGACTGGCAGCACCCAACGTCGGCGCCTGGTCGCCCGACCAGGCACCGACGTTGGATTCCCCGGGAACCCCACCGGGGTTGTGTGGGGGTGTGTGTGGGCACGCCCTCCATCCTAGAAAGCGAGGGTACTCCTCGATGAAACCGATCCGCTTGAGACGACCGGCCATCCTGGTCGGCCTCGTCGGCCTGGCGTTGGGTGCGGCAGTGTTCGCACCCGGTGCCGCTTCGGCCGACGTACCGAACCCGCCGAAGGGGCAGTTCGCTGGGGGCCTGTCCTTCAGCCCGTCCGTCGGCGCCAGTACGGTCGACCCGACCTTCACGGCCGCGCACGCCTGTCCGGCGGGTACCGCCAACGCGACGATCTCCGTGATCGACACCGTGGGCAACGAGCAGGCGGTGTCGAACCCGGTCGACGGGGCCGCGGCGACGACCCCCGGGTTCACCGGTGGGCTGCTGGGCGGCACCATGAGCCTGCTGCCGGTGTTCGCCGGTGGCACCCTGCCGACCTCGTACGAGTTCGTGGTGGACTGCCACGCTCAGGCCGGTGTACCCGGCACGCTCACCGACTACGTGATCATCAACATGGCGGCGAACGGCTCGTGGCAGGTTCAGGGCTCGGTGCAGCAGCCGGCGCCCACGACGACCACGCTGTCCGGCCCGAGCACCGTACCCAGCGGTGGCAACGTCACGCTGAACGCGACGGTCTCGCCGGCCGCCGCGGCGGGTACCGTCCAGTTCAAGGACGGGACCGCGAACCTGGGCGCGCCGGTGGCCGTGAGCGCCGGTACCGCGCAGTTCTCGACGACCACCCTCGCCGATGGTCAGCACCCCATCACCGCGGCGTTCACGCCGACCGACGCGACCGCCTTCGGCGCGTCGACCTCGTCGACGGTCACGGTGATCGTCGGCGGCATCTCCGGGACTGAGACGATCAATGTCAACGTGCCGCAGTCCGAAGGCCAGTTCGTCCTGACGGTGAGCGCGACCGCGGTGAACCTGACCGACGCCGTTCTCAACGCCGCCGGGACGATCTTCGAGTCCACCGGTTCCCTCAGCCCGGTGACGGTCAGCGATGGCCGCAACCAGAGCCGGCCCGGCTGGCGCGTGTCCGGTCTGGTGACCGACTTCACCAGCGGTACCAACACAATCGACGGCAACAGCCTCGGCTGGACGCCGGCGGTTACCACGCCGAACGCGGCGAACGACGTCGTGGCCGGCCCCGTGGTCACGGCCGGGGCCAACCCCGGCCTGAAGCAGGGCAGTGGACTGGCCAGCGCGGCGGTCGCCAAGGGTCTGGGTACCACCGTTCTCGGTGGCGCCCTGGACCTGAGGGTACCGGCGAGCACGTCGGCCGGTGCCTACACGGCGACGCTGACGATCACCGCGATCCCGGCGGCCTAGCGGTACAGGGCTGCTCCCCGGGCCGCACGGTCGGGCTCGGGGAGCGGCCAGGGGAGGGGTTCGCGGGCAACCGCAGACCCCTCCTCGAAGCAGCCGCTCCGGCCACACGACCGAACCTGTCCGAACTGCCTGGCCGGGCGGCTCGCCGGCCCTGTCTGTACGAATGGACGTGCTCCGATGCCCACTCTGCGCTTCCCGCGCCGGCGCGGCGCGACAGCGGCGATCGCCGGCCTACTGGCCGCCGCCGCGATCATGTTGACCGGGGGGCCGGCGGTGGCGGATCCCGCCCCGACACCGGCCCCGTCCGGCGCCCACGGATCAGCGGGCGCGGGGGGTACCACCACGGCCGCCCCCGGCTCGATCAGCTGGGCCGTGCAGCCGTCCAGCCAGCAGGGGCCGGACCGGCGCCGCAGCCTGTCCTACGACCGGCTCAAGCCCGGTACGGTCGTGCGCGACTACGTCGCGGTGACCAACTTCAGCGCGATGCCGGTGACCTTCGACCTGTACGCCACGGACGCGTTCAACAACGCGTCGGGCTCGCTGGACCTGTTGCCGGCCACGCGAAAGCCCACCGGCATCGGGTCCTGGGTGTCGGATCTGAAGAGGACCATCACCCTGGCACCCAACGCGCGGGCCAACGAGCCGTTCACGCTGACCATCCCGAAGACGGCCACGCCGGGCGACCACGCCGGAGGCATCGTCGCGTCAGTGACGGTACCGGGACAGAACGGCGCCGGTACCGTGGTGAAGGTCGACCGCCGGCTCGCGGTACCCCTGAATCTGCGGGTGGATGGCCCGCTGTCCGCGGCGCTGACGATCGAGTCGGTGAGCAGCGCGTACCACGGCACCCTCAACCCCGTCGGCGGCGGCAAGGTCGACGTGCACTACACGGTGCACAACACCGGGAACATCCGGCTCAACCTGACCCAGGACGTGGTGGCGAAGGGGCTGTTCGGCCTGACCACCCTGGGCCGTTCCCAGGCCGACCCGCTGACCGATCTGCTGCCCGGGGCCAGCTACACCGCCACCGTGCACGTGACCGACGTGTTCCCGCTCGGGCCGATGACCCTGCGCCTGCGTGCCGTACCCGGCCAGCCCGCCGGCGTACCGCCGCTGCAGAGCCGGCCGGAGGCCGTGTCGTTCAGCGTGCGCATGTGGGCGACGCCGTGGCTGGTACTGGTCATTCTCGTCCTGCTCGTGGTGGGCTTCCTCCTCGGCCGGTGGCTGCGGCGCCACCGGCGTACCCGGCGGGACCGGGTCCTCGCCGAGGCCGTGGCGACCGCGCGGCGGCAGACGGTCGAGCAGTTGAAGAAGAAGGCCACTGCGGCACGGACCGGCGGCCGCGCCGGGGCCGGGGCATCCGGATGACCCGCCGTGGCCTGCCGCACGGCCGGCCGCCGGTC
>Ga0209069_10001428_pt1 | contig 12104 bp, 15 predicted proteins | sample Str013_2_FD_187202 | JGI IMG/M metagenome (GOLD analysis project Ga0209069, IMG submission 187202) | Freshwater sediment microbial communities in response to fracking from Pennsylvania, USA - Straight Creek_MetaG_SC_2013 (SPAdes) (version 2) | ecosystem: Environmental > Aquatic > Freshwater >...
GTACAGGCTGCCACCCGCTCCCGCCTTGGGATCGGTGGCACCGAACACGACTCGCGCCATGCGTGCGTTGACGAGCGCTCCGGCGCACATCGTGCACGGCTCGAGCGTGACGTAGATCGTGCACTCGTCGAGGTGCCAGTTGCCCAGTGACGCCGCTGCTCCCTTGGGCCAGCCGCAGTCGGGCGACCGGCAGTACGGAAATATTTCCGAGTCAAGCACGGAACCGGTTGTCGCCGAAGAAGGCAAGTCCAACATCCTGCTGCAAGCCTGGTTCTACCTGGGCGCCGCGGGTCTAGTGGGCGCATTGATCGGATGGGCCATCGCCGAGCCATTTTTTGTGGACGGCGAAGGGCGAGGCTGGACCAACTTGCTGCTGATGCCTGCCGTGGCCGGGTTCATGTGTCTGGGCTTCGGCATTGCGGAAAGCCTGGTTGAGCGCTCCACCAAAAAGGCCCTTACCCGCGGGGTGCTTGCGCTGATTTTGGGTGTCGTGGGCGGGTTTATTTTTGACATTATCGCCGACATTCTCTTTAAAATTTTTGTCACCATCATCGTTTCGTTGGGAGTGCAAACCACCCACAATCCCGGTTTCTGGATTGCCCGGGGATTGGCATGGATGGTCTTTGGCGTTGCCGGTGGCGTCATCTACGGTTTGGTGGACCGCTCGGGAAAGAAAGTCCGTTACGGAATACTGGGCGGGATTATCGGCGCCGGACTGGGTGGAACGATTTTTGATCCCATCGCCATCGCGACTCATGCCGGAGCACCGAGCCGGGCAATTGGTTTCTCGTTGCTGGGCATGGCCACCGGCGTAGCCATGGGCATTGTAGAAAGCGCCCTCAAGGACCGCTGGATGTACGTTGCCTCCGGTCCGCTCGCCGGCAAGCAGTTCATCCTCTATAAGCCGGTCACCGTGCTGGGCAGCAGCCAGCAGAATGACATTTACCTGTTCAAGGATCCCTCGATCCTACCGCAGCATGCCACCATTGAATTGCGCGGCGCACAGACGTTTCTCAACGCGGCGGGGCCGGTTTTTGTTTCCGGCCAGCCGGTAAGGAACCGCGCTCTACGCAACGGTGACCTGATCCAGGTAGGGCGTTACGCATTCCACTTCCGGGAGAAGCAGCGATGAGTGACGCTGTTGTCTGTCCTTACTGCCGGATGGATTTTGCCGAAGACGGTCCGGCCAAGGTGTTCTGTACGGCGTGCGGCACGCCGCATCACGTAGATTGCTACCAGGAAAATGGCGGGTGCACCGTGTTCGGCTGCCCCAAAGCTCCCGCGGACGATCCCAAACTTCAGATTTCCTCACAAGATATTCATTCAATAAACCCCCATTCAATCAACCCGGGCGCGATGTACCAGCCGGGGAACACGTCCGTTTATGGCCAATACCCGCAATATGGACAGTATCCTTTACAGCAGGTACGCCTGGGTCCACCCAAGAGCCGGACTACTTTTGTGGTACTTGGAATATTTTTAGGAATGTTTGGCGCGCACAACTTCTATGCCGGGTATACCGGCAAAGCCGTGGGGCAGGTTTGTCTTTCCGTACTGACCTTCGGTTGGTTGTTGGTTGTTTCGTGGATATGGGCCGTTGTGGAGATTTGCGTTGTTGAAAAAGACAGCGCTGGTATACAGTTCAGCTAACCAGCGATTTCCATAAGCGGGATTCAGCGACCGAAGGATAGGGATGAAATACTACATTCAGCGCGGATTGAACGAGTACGGCCCTTATACACTGGCCGACCTGCAACGCTACGTAGCTTCCGGCAACATTCTGCTCACCGATCTCACCCGTAATGAGGCGATGCAGGAATGGGTGCCGGTTTCACAGGTCATCGGAAATATTCCGCTCGCGCCGCCCGCACCCATGCAGGCACCGGCCAATCCTTATGGCTCCTCTCCAGCTTCCAGCGTAATCTACGGGACATCGCAACCTGGCAGTTCCGGTCCAACTGCGGGAACCACGCCATCTGGAACGCCGGCAACAGGCGCGTCAGGACAAAATGTAGCCGCGCAAGGTGCGTCCCCTACGATTCCAACCTACGGGGCGACAACCCCGGCGAGCGGATCTCAAGCGACGCCAGGCGGGACACCTTACGGAAGCGTGGCAGCAACGCCGGCCACTCCTTCTTATAGCGGAGCCAACATCCCGGCAGGCGGCACGGTTTATGGCGATCCTGGCTCTCCCGGTACCGCTACTTATGCTGGGCAGGGTGGTTACGGCGCCAGGCCAACCGGAGCTTTGCCTGGAGGGCTGGTGCCACCTGACATGCACTGGGCCCTAGTGTTGCTGATCAATTTCTTTTGCAACATTTTTGGACTCGTCTGGAAGTTTATCCAGGCCTCGTACGTAAAGAAAATTGTGCCCGGTGACAGTTCCACGATGTTTTACGTTGCGGCCGTGGGTTGCCATGTGTTGGCGATAATCGTCTACTTTTTTGGAATCGTCGCTTCCATCGCTGGATCAGGCGGACGCCAACCCGAGGCTCCAATCGGCGCGATCATGTTCATGTTCCTCTTATTGCTGGCGGCTGTGGCCATGTATGTCATTGGCAATTTCAAGATGCGCGAATCCCTGCTGGACTATTACAACCGGGTCGAGCCCATCAACTTAAGATTGAGCGGGGTGATGACCTTCTTCTTCGCCAAATATTATTTCCAGCATCATTTCAGCCGGATCGCCGCCTGGAAAAAAACCGGATACCTGGCACCGCAGGGATAGATTCATGACACTGCAGCAACGAGCGAATGCCTGGTCCGTAACAATTCTGCTGGGGAGCGGAGTTCTCTATTCGTTTCCACCGCAGCAATATCATTTCTATCCTCTGTGTCCGATTTATGCCACCACGCATTTTCTATGCCCGGGTTGCGGGGGCACGCGCGCGCTGTACCAGATGTTGCATTTGAACTTTGCCGCAGCTTGGCATTTCAATGCGCTGGTCACGCTGGCTGCACCGGTGTTTCTTGTTTGGTTTGCCTACAGGTATTACTTCATCATCCGCCACGGACGGGCGCCGGAATTCCGTATTCCCGTTCCGGCCACCATATGCCTGTTCGCTCTTGTTTTGTTTTTTGGCGTTGCCCGCAATATCGGTTTGGCGTTTGTGATTTGACCGGATGAATTTTTTGAACTTGTGATTCCTGATTGAAGCATGCTCTCGCCTCGAATCCGTCGTTTGAAACTCGACTATGAAATGCTGCGGCAACGGCTGGCCGCATGGCCTCTGATCCGCATGGTCGGCACCTCTGGCATGCCGCCGGAGCTGTACCGCTTCCAGTATCTGATCCGCGGTCTTTACGTTGCGCCGGACGGGGCCATACTGGAACGCCACGAACATGTGCTGGAAGTAAATCTCTCGCTGGGATATCCGCGCCGGGCCCCGCAGTGCCGCATGCTCACGCCGGTGTTTCACCCGAACTTTGATGAAGCCTCGGTCTGCATCGGCGACTTCTGGGCGGCCTCTGAGTCGCTTGACGATCTCATCATCCGTATTGGCCGCATGATCTCTTACCAGGAATACAACACCAAGAGTCCGCTCAACGGACTTGCCGCCAAATGGGCCGCACAAAACGCCCAACTGCTGCCGGTTGACGCCCGGCCAATTGCTCCACCGTTGGAAAGTCCCGATCAGGTGGAACCGGCCATTCAGGGTGAGCCGGTTCCACAGGCTGAACCGGTTCCTCACGCTGAACCAACGCCTTTGGTTCAACCCGAAACTCCTGCAGCACCTCAGCCGATCTCCGCCGTGCCTTCTGCCGCTGAGCCGGTCGCGTCCGCAGCCGTTTCTTCCCCGCAGGGCGAAGACACCGATCCCTGGGGACAGAAGATCGTGATTTCGTAAATCGAATCGCTGCTTCCTCTTCACCGCTTAAGTATTTCCAAGCCTCTCAGCTTTTTTGAATAGTTCGTGTTGCATTAAAATTTTCTGCCGTGAGTTCGCTGTGCGCGGGAGTTGTCAGGAAAAATGTGCGTTAGGCCATGTCTTCCCGTTTCGGGAAAAGAAATTTTTATGCGCACATAATTTTTCTTCGTAGTAAACTCCTTCCACATTGAAGTGCTTTCCAGGCATTCGGAGCGAGGCCAACTTAAAAGTAGAGTACGACCGAAAGTACCTGCGAGCGGACGATCTTTCCTCCCGCACGGTTCTTTCACGGCTTCCTCTGTTCATTTCTTAAAAAGACAGAAGCAGCAAACTCCAAATTCAGTGAGGTCAACAATGCAATCTCCCCTTGGAAAGATGAAGTATGCCTTGGCTTTCCTTTTCGTGCTTCTGGCCGCCAACTTCCTGATGGCGCAGACCGTGCGTGAAGGAGCCGGCGTGAACCGCGCTCCTGACGGCGCGGGCCACGGCACCCACGAAGTGGCGCCCAGCAATAATGCGCAAGCCGGCCCGATTGGCTTCACGGTCAATACCGGCAACGGCATTAATTACAATGGCGGCCCGGTCATGAAGGGCACGGTGAACGCTTACATCATCTGGTACGGCAACTGGAACGGAACCGGATCGAACACGGCGGCAACCCGCAGCGCCATTGAAACCTTCCTGGGAACCATCGGCGGATCGGCCCTGGAATTGGTGAATACCACTTACGGTGACAACACCGGCAATGTGAGCGGGGCCGTTCATTTTGGCGGCAGCACAATCGTGAGCGCCACACAAAACCTGACCGATGCCCGCGTACAGACCCAGGTCAACAACGCGATCACCAGCGGTCGCCTGCCCCGGGACACCAATGGCGTGTACTTTGTGCTGAGCTCGTCGAACATCAACGAAACCTCCGGATTCTGTACCCGCTATTGCGGCTGGCATACGCGCGCTACGCTCGGCGGTTCTGATATCAAATACTCCTTCGTCGGCAACGTGGACCGCTGCCCTTCCGGCTGCGAAATCCAGACGACTGGCCCCAACAGCGCCGCGGTAGGCCAGGGCGGGATTGACGGCATGGCCAACACCATGTCTCACGAACTGGAAGAAGCGATTTCCGATCCTGACCTGAATGCCTGGTTTGATTCCAGCGGCCAGGAAAACGGCGACAAGTGCAATTTCAATTTTGGCGCCACTTCAACCTGCAACGCGAACGGTCTGTGCACGGCTTCGGGTACCTCCGCCGCCGCTAAGTACAACCAGACGTTCGGTGGCCACAACTACATGCTACAGCAGAACTGGCGCAACTCCGGTGGCGGCGCCTGCGCGCAGCACCTCTAAACTGAATTGTTGTAACCAACAGAAAAGGCCGTCTGTTCCGCAGGCGGCCTTTTTCTCGCTTTGGCCCGCGGAACGATATTTCTCATCACCAGGAGTACTCTCCACATGCGAGTGCATAGTTTGTTGGCAATTTTCATCGGGATAACCGTTTCTATCCACGCCCAGGAGCCCGTCAAGCCCAAGCTGAATCCCCGCATCGTGACCACCACCCGGTTGGTTACCCAGTTCAGTGATCTTGAATTGCAGATGCTCAAAGCCGTCCAGAAACAAAACCAGCCGGCGTTGCAGGCGATGCTCACAGACGATTGCGCCATCGAGATGCCCAACGCCGACCCGTTGCCCGGCGAAGATTGGATAGATTCAGTCATGGCCAAGGACTACAGTTTGAAATCGTTCGCGCTGCGGGAATTTTCTGCAGTGGACCTTGGCACCGCCGTGGTGGTGAAGTTTGAACGGCGCGAAAGCGCCACGTTGAAAGGAAAAAACGAAAGCGGAGAATTTTTCGTGGTCGACGTCTGGAAAAAAGACGGAGAGAAATGGAAGCTGGCGAACCGCTTTGTTTCCCGGACCGCGGCTACAGCGTCCAAGGCGCCGATCAAGCCCACGGGCAAGCAATAAGGACATTCTCGGCGAGCTGACAGCCTCGGCGAATCGGGCAACCCTAAACCTTGGGTTTTACTAGCGGCGCAACTGCACCACTACCGGGATTTACGAGCGGTTCACTTCCTGCAGCATGGTGGCCAGCCGGTCGGCTTCGTCTTGAGCGTCGGTGAGCATGTAAAACTCCAGCCCATTCTGCTGCCAGTGTGTGCAGTTGAACGAAAGCTCGCGGAATTTGTGCAGCGGTTTTTCTTGCCGTGAGTTTGCCTGGTAAATGAACACCGACACTTTGTGCTGTCCGGCCATGTAAAGCAGTTCTGCACCGGCGGTCTGGCGGGCATAGGTCAGCTTGCCGCCAACCAGCTTAAACGGCGATCCTTTGTCTTCCGGCAGATTGAACGTGTAGGGCAGTTTGCCCTGGAACCACGGCTTCACCGTGTGACGGTCTTCGCTGATCACGTCAACCGGATTCGCGCTCGATAGCGCGACCACGTGCTGATCCACCAATTCCGCCAGAAGAGACTCTTCGCCGTTTTTGCCGAGATTGTTTTTCTGCGGCAATGACAGTAAGACCACCACCGCGAAAAGCACAGCCGTGACCGGAGCACTGATCCACTTCCACCACGCGCTTACGCCTTGCCGTTGCGGTGTCTGGTCTTGGCGGATCTGGCGAAAGATAGCAGCGTGCAGGTCCGGTGGCGCGCTGAATTTGTTTCCGGCAATGCGCACGGCCTTCTTGAGGTCAAGATGATTCGCCAGCGTGCTGGTGCATTCCATGCAGCCGGGGATGTGCGCGGCCATCTTTTCCTGGTCCGCGCGGTCCATTTCATCGTCCGCGTACAACGCGACTTGTTTTACAAATTCACAACTCATGCTCTGATCCCTTGAGTCTTCCTGGTTCCCATCATTTCAAGAACGTGCTCCCGCAATTTTCCTCTGGCCCGCGCCAGCCGCGACATCACCGTGCCTACTGGAATGTCCAGCGCTTCGGCCACTTCCTGATACTTCATTTCTTCCACGTCCGCCAGCAGCAGGACTTCCTGAAAATTGGCCGGCAAAAGCGCAATGCATCTTTGCACCAATTCGGTGTCCGCGCGGCGGATCAAGGTCAACTCCGGCGTTTCATGCGTTACCACGGAGTCTTCAAACCCGTCTTCGTCTTCCTGCTCGGTGTTGCGGCGCTCCAGCCCGGTGCGGCTGGTGAGGAAGGTATTGCGCAGGATACGAAACATCCATGCACGAAAATTTGTGCCTTCGCGGAACGACCCTATGCCCCGCAGCGCTTTGATCATGGTTTCCTGAACCAGATCGCGGGCCTCGTCTGGACCTCCGCACAGCCAGCGCGCGAAGTTATACAGCGGGTCCAGCAGGGGCAGAGCCAGTTTCTCAAAGTCTTTATTTTGCAGGCCGCTCACGTGTCCTCTAAACCCAACTGGGGCAGGCCCCATTTTAGTCTGGTTGCGCCGAAATTTCTCGTCACCGCTTCCATCAGCGGTCTTTTGCCGGTAATGTTCAGCCGAGCGTTCTGTTGTCAAAGCGAAACGCATGGTCAAATGTTCTAGCCGCCGACGTTTACGCCGCTGAGGAAGCCGCCGAGGTGTCCGGTGAGCGCGACAACGAGGACGGCGAACGCTTCCAGTGCGATTCCCCAATGCGGCAGCGCGCGTTCCGGCACCCGCCGTGTACGCCGTTGGACCCACCACACCATGCAGATCAGCGCGGCCGATCCCAGACCAAATATCAGGTGCAACAGTAAAGTGCCTTTCAGCCGTTGCCCTTCCAGTTGCCACCGCCAGGCCAGAAGTCCGGTGACTACAACTGGAAGGGAAGTCACAGCCGCTGCGCAAAAGTTGTAATAGGCCACCACGGCCAGCGCGCTTTTTTGTGGCTCCGAGCTCTTGCTGAACCAACGCCCCGCGAAGTCAAAGAACACTCCGGCAAGAAACAGCGCGATTGGAAAATGTACCAGCACCACATGTTGGGCGTGCCGGGCGGTGAGGGCAGCTTTGATGTCAAAGGGGTTCACTGTCATTTCCCCTTACTTCACGACAATCTTGCCGGTCATTTTAGGATGCAACCCGCAGAAATAAGCGTATGTGCCCGGCTTGGTGAAGATGTAAGTGAAGTTCTCGTCAGTGTCCATGGTTTTGGACTTGAAGCTCTTGTCGTCGGCAACCACGTTGTGGGGGACGTCGTCATGGTTGGTCCAGCGGACGGACCCGCCCACCGCGATGGTGATGGTGTTGGGCGAGAACGAAAAATTATCGATCTTCACCGCGATCGGCGCCGCGTCTTCAGCCACTGGCGTAGTGCTCACCGGGGTTTGCGCCACCGGGACAGCGGTTGCAGCTATCGTTGTCGCGGCCAAGGCCGGCGTCCCGCCGAAAGTAGTCATCGTTAAGAATCCTGCCAGCAACGCCGCCAGGCCCATCATCCAGTATGTATTCTTCATGTCAATTTACCTTTCTATAAATGTGGTTATGAGTTGGCGGCGTGCTGTACAAGCGCATCCGTAATTTATATTTCTGTTGACGATCTGGGGACTTCTCATCCCTCCAGTGTTGAATCGACGACAGCGAGAGCCTTGGTTCCGTGGACGTAATTCACGTCAGTTATGCCCAGGATGGAACGCAATTGCTCCGCCGGAACTTTCATCGGTCCGGGAGAAGGCGCGGTGCCGGGCTTGGGTTGTGGGAACGCCGTGGAGCACGCGGTATGGAACGTGATGTTGCCTTCCACTTTCTGCATGGTTTGGTGGATGTGTCCGTTGAGGACTGTTACCGAGCCAAATTTTTTCAGGTATCCGAGCGCCTGCGCGCTATCGTCCGTGCCCCAGCCCCATTCGGGATAGACGCTCCACAACGGGATGTGAGCGAACACAACGATCGGCGTGCTCTTGGAAAGATGCTTGACGTCTTTTTCCATCCACTCCAGTTGTTCGTGGCCCAGGTTGCCGAGGCCGCCGGCCTTCAGGTCCTGTACGTTCACCAGTCCGATGAAGTGGACGCCTTTTTTCTCAAAGCTGTACCAGCCGGCGCCTTGCGAGCCTTTGCCGTAGCGGTCTAGGAATTGTTTGCCGTTATCGCCGAGCACGTCGTGTTCGCCGGGGACGTAAAACACGTCTTTCGTCTTGGCGTCTTTCAGCACCTGGTCCACAGTGTCGAACTCCGCGGGTTTGGAGAGGTGCGTGATGTCGCCGGTGTGCAAAATGAATTCCGGCGTTGTGGGCAGGGCATTGATCTTGGCAATGGCGGCTTTCAGCGTGCCTACCACGTCCGGGTTGGCGGCCTTGTCAAAACCCATGTGGCTGTCACTGATCTGGACAAAGCTCAGGTCCGCGCCCTTGGCCATCTTGTCCATTTCTGCCAGGCTACTCAGGCTGTAAGACTGCAGCACTCCGCCTTTGATCAGACAGAATGCGCCGGTGCCGGCCCAGGCCATGCACTTGAGGAAACCGCGGCGGTCAACACCGTCATGGTTGTGGTCGTGGAGTATCTCGTCTTTCGGTCGGTTGGACATTGGTTCTCTCCTGTAAGGAAGTTGCCGCCGTTTCGGGCGGTGCACCTCACTGCCTGTGGAGATAACCGAGGACCGGGTGAAATATTCCCAAGAGTTTTCAGGGAAAAATCCGTGGTCAAAACTGGGAATAAAAGGCGCCGGCTTTAGTTCTTACCGGCAAGAGACACGTTCTCCTATTTTTAAGGACGTTGTACCTTACTCGCTCACTCAGGGCTGCTTCCTCGGCAGCCCTGTTTTTCGTGCATACAGACGCTGGCGGTTAACCTCCGTCCAGCAGGGCAAGGGCGAACTTGCATCCAACCTTGTTATGATTCTTCATCGGCGACGCCTGAGAAACGAATGACTTCTTCCGCTCCTGAGAAAAAAATTTTCAAGATCAGCCGACGGACGGCCTGGCTGGAGCCGGTCATCCTGCTGTGTTTTGTAGCAATGTCGTTCCTAAATGCGATCGCTCAGAAGGACGCCGCACCGAAACAAACTCCTCAGGCCGCCAGCATTTCCGCGCCTCCCAGTGCCGACGCGATTCTCGAGCGCGCCTACCACGACATGTACAACCTGGATTTTGACGCTGCGCTGCGCAAGACCGAAGAAGCTAAAACGATAAACAGGGACGATCCCACGCCCTGGGTGGCGCAGGCGTGTGCCGTGCTCTTCCGGGAATTCAACCGGCTGCACATCTTGCGGAGCGAGATGTTCGCGTCCGACGAAAAGTTTGACGCGCGTCCGGCCCAAAGCTGGCAACCAGCCACGCGAAAACAATTTGACGACGCGTTAAACGGAGCGGAGAAGATCGCGCAGCACCGCCTCACGCTGGACAAGAATGACGACAAAGCGCTCTTCGCGCTCACTCTGGTGAACGGACTGAAGGCGGATGATTCCGCGCTCATCAGCAAGAAGAACCTCACCGCGCTGTCTTACACCAAATCCGCCGATGGGTTCGCGGAACGGCTGTTGGCCAAATATCCCGACGCGTATGACGCGCACATCGCCACCGGCATGGGGAAATACATTATCGGCGGTAAGGCCGCGCCCGTCCGGTGGATGCTGCGATTGGGCGGGCTGAAAGGCGACCAGGAAGAAGGTGTGCGTGAACTAAAGATGGTGGCCGAGCATGGCCACTACCTGGCGCCGTTTGCGGAGATCCTGCTTTCGTTTGACGATCTGCGGCACAAGAACAAAGAGTCGGCGCGTAAACGGCTGACGGCGCTGCATGAGAGTTTTCCCGGTAATCCGTTGTTCGGGGAAGAGCTGGCCAAACTTGATAAGCCGGATACGGCGGGGCACTAGGGCAGCTTGATCGCTGCGGCGCCGAAAATTTTTCCATTCCCTGATTCCTGAACGAATACCACGGCGCGCAAGTCCGCGCGCTTCCAGTCTTTCGCGATGTTGAGCGGAACTTCGCCTTGGAAGCTGCCGTTGCTAAGCTTGCCGAGCAAGCGGAACTCACGCACTACAGCTTGATGGCGCAGCACGCGTCCACCATTTTCTCCAGCGCCGATTTTGTTGGTCAGGTTGTCTTCGGTAACCGCCAACAAGACGTCGCCGGACACATTGGTTGGTGCTTTGATCTGTATTGACAGCTTGTCTACCCCTGCACCCTTCAATTCAATGCTTGCTAAAGAGGCCGCCGCTGCCGCCCGTGTAATGGCCGAGTGTGCACGGCTCGAGTCGCTGCCCACGAATTCGTCAGACCCGTTAACCACCATCTGCGGCGTGTACGGGCCTTGGGTCCGCAATTTGGACGAATATTGCTCCTGGCGCTCAGAATAGGCGTGCGTGGAGAAACGGTCCTGCCAGCCAAGCTGGTTCCAGTAGTCCACGTGAAAGCCCAGCGGAATGACCTCAACACCGCCGTTGGCTGCATCCTGACGGAGCTGTCCCAAAAGGTTGTCCGCCGGAGGGCAGCTGGAGCAGCCTTCTGAGGTAAACAGCTCTACAATCACCGCTTTATGCGATGTGTCAGCCGGAGGTTTGGCGTAAACCAGGGAGACAAACAACAATCCGAAGATGAATAAGAGGAGTGCGAATAGGCGTGCCATGTTCCATAAGATGCAGGGATTCTCGTTTGGCTACAAGGAAAATGTGCACCTACCACGGAGGCACGGAGACACGGAGAAACCCGCATAAGCAAAATGGGGCATAGATAATAGATTGTTGTCGGGATCCAAGAATTCTTCGCTAGTACAGCAAGACTGACCTTCAGGACACTTGACACGCGTGCTTGCCGATGAACTGGTTTCGCGCTGGCTATAGCGAACACAAGACGATAAAATGACGACAGCAACGAGTTTGCCGACATCCTTGATCTTTGAAAACTGAATATTCATGATGTCAGTGGTGTTTGCGGCCTCTCAGCCTGGGGATAGGGCTTGGACGGCCCAAGCTCCGTGCAAGCTCCGTGCAAGGTCCGTCCAAGGGCGGTGCAAGGGCGGTGCAAGGGCCGATTTAGGGAACTCCTTTGTTTGCAACAAGACGACAAAAATGACGGGGTGGGGTGCAAAAGAATCGCCGAAATCGCGCGTGATCGCCGACATCGCCGGGATCGGTAAAACTATGCACGGTGACCAATCGCGTAGGCACCGAGGAATCGGGCTACGTTTGCCGTTCCAACTCTTTGCACAGATAAATGATCTGGGCGGTGTGGTGGCTCAGATGGGCGGCACAAACTGCAAAGGTGTAGAAGCGCGTTCCGGCCTGCTCCAGGCCTTTGGCCGAGTACGGCGCGGTCCAGTCGGCGTCGGTTTGCTTTTCCCCCGTGGCGCGGACCATGGC
>Ga0209069_10001430_pt1 | contig 12102 bp, 12 predicted proteins | sample Str013_2_FD_187202 | JGI IMG/M metagenome (GOLD analysis project Ga0209069, IMG submission 187202) | Freshwater sediment microbial communities in response to fracking from Pennsylvania, USA - Straight Creek_MetaG_SC_2013 (SPAdes) (version 2) | ecosystem: Environmental > Aquatic > Freshwater >...
GGCGAATAGCGAATAGCGAGTGGCGAATAGGGGGGCGCCCGCTGGCGCTACTCGCTACTCGCTAACAACAGGAGTGCCGCAATGGCATTCAAGGAACGCGTATTCTCCGGCGTGCAGCCGACCGGCAACCTGCACCTGGGCAATTATCTCGGCGCCATCGTCAAGTTCGTGGCGCTGCAGGAGCGCTACGACTGCATCTATTGCGTGGTCGATCTGCACGCCATCACGGTGTGGCAAGAGCCGACCGAGCTGCCGCGCGCCATCCGCGAGGTGACGGCCGCGTTCATCGCCTGCGGCATCGACCCGAAAAAGCACGTCGTGTTCAACCAAAGCCAAGTGGCCGAGCATGCCGAGCTCGCCTGGATATTCAATTGCGTCGCCCGCATGGGCTGGCTGAACCGCATGACCCAGTTCAAGGAAAAAGCCGGCAAGGATCGCGAGAATGCGTCCGTCGGACTCTACTCCTATCCGACCCTGATGGCGGCCGACATTCTGGTCTATCGCGCCACCCATGTGCCGGTCGGCGAGGACCAGAAGCAGCATCTCGAGCTCGCGCGCGATATCGCCCAGAAGTTCAACAACGACTTCGGCGCCTCGATCCACGCCCATGGTCACGGCGATACGTTCTTTCCGCTGCCCGAGCCGCTGATCCAGGGGCCGGCGACCCGGGTGATGTCGCTGCGCGACGGCACGAAAAAAATGTCGAAGTCGGATGCCTCGGATTATTCGCGCATCAATCTGACCGACGATGCCGATGCGATCGCGCAGAAGGTCCGCAAGGCAAAGACCGATCCCGAGCCGCTGCCGCATGAGGAGAAGGGCCTGGAGCAACGTCCCGAAGCCGACAACCTGGTCGGCATCTATGCGGCGCTGGCCGACACCAGCCGGGCGCAAGTGCTGGCGCAATTCGGGGGCGCGCAGTTCTCCGCCTTCAAGGCGGCGCTGATCGATGTCCTGGTCGGCAAGCTCGCGCCGCTCAATGCCGAGATGCGGCGCCTGATCGCCGACCCGGCCTATATCGACCAGGTGCTCGCCGACGGCGCCACGCGGGCGCAAGGGCTAGCGGCCGAAACCATGAAGGCCGTGAAGGACATCGTGGGTTTCGTGCACCGGTGAGGGTCGAAATCGCGGGAATGCCGATCCACCGCGAAGTCTCGGCCGCGGTCTTGTCCGGCCACATGGCGTCGTGGCAAGATTCAGCTGCAGGCGGCGCCGTCGACGATCGAAGCCCGACAGCCGCCGGGGGAGGGCCGATGAGCCTGAGGCGGCGCAGCTACGAGCCCGGCCACGCGCCGAAATTCCTGGTCGTGATCGACGACACGCCGGAATGCGACCGTGCCCTCTATTTCGCCAGCCGGCGCGCGCTGCGCACCGGCGCCAGCGTGCTGATGCTGCGCGTGATCGAGATGCATGATCGAAACCAGCAATGGCTCGGCGTCGCCGACATCATGCGGGCAGAGGCGCACGAAGAGGCCAATGCGGCGCTCGACCGCTCCGGCGCGCGTGCCGGCAGCATCACCGGTGTCCTGCCGGAGCGGATCATCCGAGAAGGCGAGAAGGCCGAGGAAATTCTCAAGCTGATCGAGGAGGACGAGGACATCGCGCTCCTGATCCTCGCCGCCAGCGCCGGCACCGAAGGACCGGGTCCGCTGGTCGTAAGCCTCGCCAGCACGGCCGGAACGTTTCCCATCCCGGTCGCGATCGTGCCCGGCCATCTCAGCGATGAGGACCTCGATTCGATGTCGTGACCAGCGCCCCCGGGAGGCTTGAACTTCCGCCCGGCACGGCCACCTATTGGAAAGGCCGATAAATCAATACTCTGCGCCGGCGGGGCGTTTTATCCTCGGGCGTCCAAGCGAAGGAAACAGCGATGTTCATTCAGACCGAGCCGACCCCCAATCCGGCGACCCTCAAGTTTCTCCCCGGGCAGACCGTTCTGGCCCACGGAACGCTGGAGATGCGCGATAAGGCTGCCTCCCACCAGTCGCCGCTGGCTGAACGATTGTTCGAGGTTGACGGCGTGAGCGGCGTTTTCCTCGGTTCCGACTTCATCTCGGTCACCAAGGCCGGCGGCGAGTGGCAGCAGCTCAAGCCCGCCATCCTGGGCGCCATCATGGAGCATTTCATGTCCGGCGCACCGGTCATGCGCGCCGAGGACCAGGCGACGGCGGGCGAAACCGCGACCGACGAGTTCTTCGCGCCGGAGGATTCCGAAACGGTCGGCATTATCAAGGACTTGATCGAGACGCGCGTGCGGCCGGCCGTCGCCAATGACGGCGGCGATATTACGTTCCGCGGCTTCAAGGACGGGGTCGTCTACCTGGACATGAAGGGTGCCTGCTCGGGCTGCCCGTCGTCGACCGCGACGCTGCGGCACGGCATCCAGAACCTGCTGCGGCACTACGTTCCGGACGTGGTGGAAGTCCGGCCAATGTAGAGCGATCAGGTAGCGCAAGAATGCAGGTAATCTGGTAAGGCAGCGCTTGCCTGACAGCGATTTAGCCGGCACTTTGGCTTGGGCCGCCAAAGGGTCGCGCGCCAAACCGAGCCACTATGCGTGTCCTTGCCATTGACTGCGCGCTGGATGCCTGCGCGGCCGCCGTGTTCGATAGCGCTGCCGGCAGCATTATCGCCAGCCAGACCCGCATCATGGTGCGCGGCCATGCCGAAGCCTTGATGCCGTTGATCGCGCGGATCATGGACGAAGCCGAAGTCGAGTTCAAAGAGCTCGACCGCATCGCCGTCACGGTCGGACCCGGCAGCTTTACGGGTCTGCGGGTCGGCATATCGGCCGCGCGCGGCATCGCCTTGGCGGCGGCCAAACCCGCCATCGGGCTGACCACCCTGGCGGCCCTGGCGGCTCCGCACATCGCGGAGGACGGCGCCACGCCGGTCGTGGCGGCGATCGACGCGCGGCACGATCACGTCTACATGCAGGTATTCGGGCCTGGCGGGCGAGCCTTGCTGGCGCCCCGCATAGCGACGCTGCGCGACGCCGTGCGGGCCGCCACCAACGGACCCGCCCGGATCGTCGGCTCGGCGGCCGCTCTGATCGCCCGGGCATGGCCCGCGGGCGAGCCGCTGCCGGCGCTGGTCGACCAGCGCGCCGCACCCGATATCGCCTGGATCGCGCGCTTGGGCGCCGCCGCCTCGGACGCCGAGGGCCCGCCGAAGCCTCTCTATTTGCGGGCCCCCGACGCCCGGCCGCAAGTCGCCGCCAGGTTGCCGCGGCGATGAGGGACTTCATCGCCAATCTGTTCGCCCGTCGACAGCCCAGCGTCTCCGAAGCAAGGCCAGGGGATGCGGCCGACCTCGCTGCGCTTCATGGCGCGTCCTTCCACCGCGGCTGGAGCGAGGACGAGTTCGAGCGGTTGCTGCTTGATCGCGCGGTCGTCGCCCACCGCGTCACGATCGGCCGCCGGCTCGTTGGATTCATCATCTCGCGCATTATCGCGGGTGAAGCCGAGATCCTATCGGTCGCGGTCGTGTCCGCGCGACGCGGCAAGGGCCTGGCGCGGCAAATGCTCAACCTGCATCTGCGCCGGCTTGCCGGGCTCGGCACACGCACGGTCTTTCTCGAGGTCAACGAGGGCAATGTGCCGGCGAACCGCCTCTATCAGCGGGCGGGATTCCGCACGGTCGGCCGGCGCGAAGGCTATTATCCGGACCGAACCGACAAGAACCGCGCCGGCGATCTTCCGGGCCAGGCCAAGAGCGCGGCCGCCCTGGTGCTGCGCTGCGAGCTTCCCTGAGTCTTTTCGTGGCCGCCCCGGCGGACAATGCGGCCATTCCTTTTTCGGCCAAAAGACGCTAAGAGAGGCCGGCCGCGCGAAAGATCCCGCGGCGACGCAGAATTCTCAAGTCCTGCAAAGGGTTAACCTCGCCGAACCGGCATGAGCGGAGCGCGCAAAGTCCATATCAAGTCGTTTGGCTGCCAGATGAACGTCTACGATTCAAATCGTATGGCGGACACGCTCGCGGGCGAGGGCTACGCTGAGACCGCAACCGCCGATGACGCCGATCTCATCATCCTGAACACCTGCCACATCCGCGAGAAAGCGGCCGACAAGGTCTATTCCGAGCTCGGACGTGTAAACCAGCTGAAGCAGGCCGCCGCGCGCGACGGCCGGGCGATCGTGGTCGCGGTCGCGGGCTGCGTGGCGCAGGCCGAAGGTGCGGAGATCATCCGCCGCGCGCCGACGGTCGATCTGGTGGTCGGCCCGCAAAACTATCAGCACTTGCCGGAGCTGCTGGGGCGCGTCGGCCGTGGCACTCCCGTGGTCGACACCGCGTTTCCGGTCGAGGACAAGTTCGACAGTCTCCGGCCGCCGAGCCTGCAGGCGACGCGCGCGCGCGGTATCTCGGCCTTCGTCACCGTCCAGGAGGGCTGCGACAAGTTCTGCACATTCTGCGTCGTGCCCTATACGCGCGGCGCCGAATTCTCGCGACCGGTGCTGAAAGTCGTCGCCGAGGTAGAGCGGCTGGCGCAGGCCGGCGTACGCGAGGTGACGCTGATCGGCCAGAACGTCAACGCCTATCATGGAGCCGGGCCGGACGGCGCGTCCTGGCGGCTCGGCCAGTTGCTGCATCGTGTGGCGCAAGTGCCGGGCATCGCGCGTCTGCGCTACACCACCAGCCATCCTGGCGACATGGAGGACAGCTTGATCGCGGCCCACCGCGATCTCGCCGGCCTGATGCCCCACCTGCATCTGCCGGTGCAATCGGGCTCGGACCGCATCCTGGCGGCCATGAACCGCCGGCACACGCGCGCCCACTATCTCGGCTCGATCGCGCGCCTGCGCCGGGCGCGGCCCGACATGGCATTTTCGTCCGACTTCATCGTCGGCTTCCCGGCTGAGACCGAGGCGGATTTCCAGGCTACTCTCTCGCTGATCGACGAGGTGGGATTGACCGGCGCTTATACTTTCAAATACTCGGCGCGACCCGGGACCCCGGCCGCCGACATGGCCGATCAAGTGCCCGAAGACGTGAAGCATGAACGGTTGCAGCGTCTGCAGCGCGCCGTCGAGCGGCAGCAGACGGCCTTCAACGCGAATTGCCTCGGCCGCAGGCTCGAGGTCCTGCTCGAGCGGGCCGGACGCCATCCTGGCCAGATCGTCGGCCGGTCGCCATATCTGCAGACAGTGCAAGTCCAGGGCGCGCAAGCGTCGGGCTCCGCGATCGGGGATTTGGCGGACGTGACCATCACCGCATTGAGCGCAAACAGCCTGTTCGGCACGCTCGCCGACGCGACTGCCGACGGCTTGGCGCACGGATCCGAGGCGATGCCGGCGAAACCAGGAGGCTAGCACCGTTGCGCACCACACGATCCAACAGCGGAACACTCGTTCAACCGGCGAATTCCGTGGCAGATGCCGCGGCGGCGCAGATCACGCTTGCCTTCGACGACAATCGGCTCGCCTCGCTGCTGCTCGGCCAATACGGACAGAACCTCGCCTTGATCGAGCGCCGGTTGGGGGTGGTGGCCGACCAGCGCGGAAACCATGTCACCATCACGGGGTCGCGCGATGCCTGCGAGCAGGCGCGGCGCGTGCTGGAGGGCCTCTATGAGCGCCTCAAGGGCGGCGATGATTTGGTCTCCGGCGACGTGGAGGGCACGATCCGGCTCGCCATCGCGCAAGGCTCCCTGTTCGACTTCGATCCGGCTGGCGCGCGACCGAGCTTCGAGGAGATCAATCTGCGCAAGCGTCCAGTGCGCGCGCAGACAGCCGCGCAGGACGGCTATATCCGGGCGCTCAAGCGCCATGCGCTGGTGTTCGGCACTGGACCGGCCGGCACCGGAAAGACCTGGCTCGCGGTCGCCCGTGCGGTTCAGCTGTTCGAGCGCAAGGAGGTCGATCGCATCATCCTTTCGCGCCCGGCGGTCGAAGCCGGCGAACGATTGGGTTTCCTGCCCGGCGACATGCGCGAGAAGGTCGACCCCTATCTGCGACCGATCTACGACGCGCTCTACGATCTGATGGACGCTCGCATCGTCGAGCGCGCGCTCCAGTCCGGCGAGATCGAGATCGCTCCGCTCGCCTTCATGCGCGGGCGAACCCTGTCCAATGCGGTGGTCATTCTCGACGAGGCGCAGAACACCACGACCATGCAGATGAAGATGTTTCTGACGCGGCTGGGCGAGAACAGCCGCATGATCGTAACCGGCGATCCGAGCCAGGTCGATTTGCCGCGCGGCCAGACCTCCGGGCTCGCCGAAGCCACAGCGCTGCTCGCGGGTGTCGAGGGAATAGCCCAGGTGGCCTTCACCGCCGAGGACGTCATCCGCCATGAGCTGGTGGCCCGCATCGTCGCCGCCTACGAGGCGGCGGCACGCGCGGCCAATCGGTTGCGCGAGGCTGATGCATGAGCCGTCGACTTTCCTTCATCCCCGGCGCCGGCCGGGGCCGGACGTGAAATCCGGCCCGCGGATCGCTGGCCCGCGCCCGCGGTCGCATCGACCGCCGGCGGCGCCTGCCATCGACATCATGGTCGATTCGCCGCTCTGGAAGGCGCAGCGCGGCATCAAGGCGGTTCTGCAGCGGGCGATTTGCGAAGCCGCCGCCATGGCGGCCACAAACGGCGGCGAGCTTGCTATCGTGCTCACCGATGATTCGGCGATCCGCGCTCTCAACCGCGACTGGCGCGGCAAGGACCAGCCGACCAATGTGCTGTCCTTTCCGGCGCCCGCCCCCTCCCATTCCCTGCCCCGCAAGCGGGGGAGGGTTGGGGTGGGGACGGCTTCCCGGAATGCCGGCGAGCGCCGGGTCCGGCTGCTCGGTGATATCGTCATCGCCTACGAGACGATGGCGCGCGAGGCGTTCGCGGAGCACAGGCCGTTTCGGCACCACCTTGCGCATCTCGCGGTGCACGGATTTCTCCATCTGGTGGGCCACGATCACATCGCCGATGCGCAGGCCGACGCCATGGAGGCGCTGGAGATCGCTGTGCTGGCGCGACTTAAAGTGCCCAATCCCTACGCAATGCGCGATGCCGAGGCCTGATTGACGAGCCCCATGCCTGAACAAGACAATTCGAGCTTGCCCGAGCCGCTCGGTCCAGCGAGCGAAACGCGCAACCTGCCGGTGCCGGTACCGCAAGGCGACTTGGTGCGCCACCAGGGCCGCGAGGGCTGGTTGGTGTGGGCGCTGCGCGTGATCTTCGGATGGAAGACCGGTTCCATTCGCGCCAACCTGACGGATGTCCTCAAGGCGGGCGCGGGCGAGACCGGTTTCTCGCCCAAAGAAAGCGTCATGCTGCAAAACATCCTCGGCCTGCGCGAGCGGCGGGTCGTCGATGTCATGGTTCCACGCGCCGACATCGTCGCGGTCAAGCAGGAGATCACGCTCGGCGAGCTCATGAAGGTGTTCGCGAGCGCGGGCCATTCGCGACTTGTCGTCTACGACGACATGCTCGACGCCGCCGTCGGAATGGTCCACATCCGCGACCTGGTCGCCTTCATGACGGCGCGCGCGGAAATACGCCCCAGCGCCAAACCGCGGCGTAAGAAAGTCCCGGCCGCCGGCCTCGACCTCAAGGCGGTCGATCTGTCCATGGAGCTGTCCGCCGCCAAGCTGATCCGCGAGATGCTGTTCGTGCCGCCGTCGATGCCGGCGATGGATCTGCTGGCGCGGATGCAGACGAGCCGCATCCATCTCGCCCTCGTGGTCGACGAATATGGCGGTGCCGACGGCGTCGTCTCGATCGAGGACATCGTGGAGGAGATCGTCGGCGAGATCGAGGACGAGCACGACGAAGACGAGCGGCCGAACGTGATTCGGCAGCCCGACGGTTCCTTCCTGGCCGATGCGCGCGCCAAGCTCGACGACGTCACCGCCACGGTCGGCGCCAATTTCGACGTCGGCGAGATCGCCAATGAGGTGGATACGCTCGCCGGCTACATCGCGACCCGGATCGGGCGCGTACCCGTGCGCGGCGAGCTCGTGCCGGGTCCCGGCCCGTTCGAGATCGAGGTGCTCGACGCCGACCCCCGCCGCGTCAAGAAGCTCAGAATCTACCTGTCGGCGGACCGGCGAAACGGTCACAGAAGCGAAGCCCCGCGACGGCCGGCCGACGCCCCGCCGGCCCAGCCGTCTCAGCATTCCGATTTGCCGGTCACCCGCGACACGTCGGTCAAGCTGTCACCCGACACGACAAGCTCGAAGACCCCGCCGCAACCGTGACGCTCACACCCCTGGCCCATTGGATCATGCTGGCGTGGGGATGGCGGCGCGTCCTGGTGGCGTTCCTGGCCGGCGCCGTTTCCACCCTGGCTTTGGCCCCGGTGAATTTCTGGCCGGCACCGTTCTTGACGTTCCCGATCCTGATCTGGCTGGTCGACGGGTCGGCCGCTGGCCGACTTGGCGGGGTGCTGGCGGCGGCGGGCGCCGGCTGGTGGTTCGGTTTCGGCTATTTCGTGGCCGGCCTCTATTGGATCGGCAACGCCCTTCTGGTCGACGCCAAGACCTTCGGGTGGCTGCTGCCGTTCGCGATCATCGCGCTGCCGGCCGCGCTGGCGCTGTTTACGGCATGCGGTGTCGGGCTGGCGCGAGCCATGTGGGGGCGCGGGCCCGGCCGCGTCTTGGCGCTCGCCGTGGGGCTCACGGTGTCGGAATGGCTGCGCGGGCACCTGCTCACCGGCTTTCCCTGGAACGTCTTCGGGTATGCCTTGGCTTCACCGCTGCCGCTGGCGCAGGGCGCCGCACTGGTCGGCATTTGGGGCCTGACCTTTCTGGCGGTCGCCGTCTATGCGAGTCCCGCCGTGCTGGCCGACGACCGGGCCGACACCAGGAGACCTTGGCTCGCGCCGGCGCTGGGCGCGGTCCTGGTCTCCGGCATTGCGGTCTATGGCACGATGCGGCTGCGGGCCACGCCGACGACCTATGTGGACGGGGTGCGGCTTCGCATCATGCAGCCCAATCTGCAGCAGGACGAGAAGTTCAATTATTCCCAGAAGCAGCAGGTGATGAACCGCTATCTGGCGCTCTCCGACCGCGCCAGCGGACCGCAATCAACCGGCATCCACGACGTCACGCACCTGATCTGGCCGGAATCGGCGTTCCCGTTCTTTCTGACCCGCGATGCCCAGGCGCTGGCCCAGATCGCCGCACTGCTGCCGGCCGGCACCGTGCTGATCGCCGGGGCGGTGCGGGCGCCCGAAGGCATCCCGGATGCGGCGGTCACGCGCGCCTACAATTCGATTTACGTCATCGATCACGACGGCTCGATCCTGTCGGTCTACGATAAGGTCCACCTGGTCCCCTTCGGCGAATACCTGCCCTTTCAGGATTTTCTCGAAGAGCTCGGTTTGCGGCAGATCACCAATATGCGCGGCGGATTCATCCCGGGCGATCGACGCCGTATCCTGAACGTGCCGAACGCCCCCGATGTTCTTCCGCTCATCTGCTATGAGATCGTTTTCCCCGAGGCGGTACCGCGGGGCGAACGACCCGGCTGGATGGTCAATCTCACCAATGACGGCTGGTTCGGAACCAGTGCGGGCCCCTACCAGCACCTTGCGCAGGCGCGCATTCGGGCCATCGAGCAGGGCCTGCCCTTGGTGCGGGCTGCCAATACGGGAATCTCGGCGGTAGTCGATCCGGTCGGCCGCATTATCGGCTCGCTGCCGCTGGGAACCGACGGGGTGCTCGATGCGAGGCTGCCGCAGCCCACGACGCTCACGCCCTATGCCCGAATGGGCGATCTCCCGACCGGGCTCGTTGTCATCCTGGCCGCGACCCTGGTGGTGCGGAGCCGCCGCCGGTCCCCACCCCACAAGGCCGTCTCTGCTCGTTAAGTATAAATACGTATTGGCTCGTTCCCTTGGGAAGAAATTCCACATAGTTGCGATGGTAAAAGACCGCGCAGAGCACCGTTTCGTCGCGGTTTATTGCATCAAGATCAACCGCTTTGCCCTCCGCGGTGGCCCCAGTTATGCCCCGATATTGAAGCATTTGCTCTCGATCGGCCGCGAAAGCGCCACATAACCAAGGCCTTCCGCACTTGACATTAAATACTGGGCGGACCCATTACGTCCAGCAGCGGTCCCATAGGAGAAGATTATGGCGAAGAAGGCCCCGAACCCTATCGACAAGCACGTCGGCAGTCGCGTGCGCATGCGCCGAATGATGCTGTCGATGAGCCAGGAAAAGCTCGGTGGCGCATTGGGTCTCACCTTCCAGCAGGTGCAGAAATACGAGAAGGGAACGAACCGAATCGGAGCCAGCCGGCTGCAGCAGATTTCCCATATTCTGCAGGTCCCGGTCGCATTCTTCTTCGAGGGCGCGCCCAACCTCAATCCGCAGGGCGACGGCATGAGCGAGGCCCCCTCCCCGACCTATGTATCGGACTTTCTCGCCACCTCGGATGGGCTTGCCCTCACCAAGGCATTCATGGAGATCAAGGAGCCCAAGCTCCGGCGGCGCATCGTCGATCTGGTCGAAGAGATCGCCGGGCGCGAGGACTGAGGCTGGGGTTCGATCACATTGGGGTTCGCAATTTCTGCCGTAAGCCGCTATCCACATGGCCGGAAGATGCGCTAACGGCTCAATCATCAGGTCGACCCTGCCCACATCCGCTCGCGCCGCCCAGGTCTCGCGCGCGACGTCTTGACCGCGCCTGGGGACGCTGCAAGAAACACGGCCTGCGGATGAGCCAGCCGGTCTGACGAGCAAGCAGATTTCGGCGTGCTCCGGTCTCGACCTGCTCAGGAAATGGGGAGTGCTCCAAAGTGTCACGCGCGAATTATCTGTTCACCAGCGAATCCGTTTCCGAGGGACATCCCGACAAGGTCTGCGACCAGATTTCGGATGCCGTCCTCGACGCGTTTCTCGAGAACGACATCAAGCTGGGCATTGCCGACGACAGCAAGGTGAACACCCGATTGGGTTGCGAGACGCTCGCCACGACCAACAAGATCGTGATCGCCGGCGAGGGACGCGGACAATCGCCGTTGTTCAGCAAGTTCGGCAATCAGGCGGTCGTCAATCGCGAGCTGATCTCGCAGATCGCGCGCGGTGTCGTGAAAGACATCGGCTACGATCAAGAGGGGTTTTCCTATCACGGCGCCGAGATCGAGGTCCTGCTACACGGCCAATCGCCCGACATCGCCATGGGGGTCGACGCCAAGAAGAAGAAGGACGGCGATCATGAAGGCGCGGGCGATCAAGGGATGATGTTCGGCTTCGCCTGCACGGAGAGCGAAGTCTACGAGAAGAACTCGTTCATGCCGGCGCCGATCTTCTTTGCCCACCGCATATTGCGTGTGCTGTCGGAAAAGCGGCGCTCCGGCCAGCTGTTCGATCTGCAGCCCGACGCCAAGAGCCAGGTGACCGTGCAGTATGTCAAAGGTGAGCCGATCGGCTGCACCAAGGTGGTGGTTTCCACCCAGCACAATGCGCAAACCCGCAACGGCAAGAAATACACGCCCGGCATGGTCAAGGAGCTGATCGCCGATACGGTGGAGTCGGCGCTGCCGGACGGCTGGATGCCGAAGAAAGCCTCGGACTTTCTGGTCAATCCGACCGGCAATTTCGTCGTCGGCGGCCCCGACGGCGACTGCGGGCTGACCGGCCGCAAGATCATCGTCGACACCTATGGGGGCTATGCACCGCACGGCGGCGGCGCGTTCTCCGGCAAGGATCCGACCAAGGTCGATCGCTCGGCCGCCTATGCGGCGCGCTATCTCGCCAAGAACGTCGTGGCGGCGGGCCTGGCCGAACGCTGCACCATTCAGATCGCCTACGCGATCGGCGTTGCCGATCCGATGTCGCTGCTGGTGGAAACCCATGGGACCGGCAAGGTCGACGAGGCGAAGCTGCAAAAGCTGTTGCCCGAAATCTTTCCGCTGCGGCCGACCAATATACGCCGCGCCCTCAAGCTCAGCCGGCCGATCTATCGCCGGACCTCCACCTATGGGCATTTCGGCCGGGCGCCCGAAAAGGATGGCGGCTTCTCATGGGAGAAAACCGACCTCGCCGACGCGCTTCGCCGCGCCTTGAGGTAGCGGTCCCGGCACGGACCTCATCCGGCACGGACCCCATCCGGCACGGACCCCATGGCGCCCATGGATGAGGGCCGCAGGCAGCGCCCCCAGCGGGAAGC
>Ga0209069_10001432_pt1 | contig 12096 bp, 9 predicted proteins | sample Str013_2_FD_187202 | JGI IMG/M metagenome (GOLD analysis project Ga0209069, IMG submission 187202) | Freshwater sediment microbial communities in response to fracking from Pennsylvania, USA - Straight Creek_MetaG_SC_2013 (SPAdes) (version 2) | ecosystem: Environmental > Aquatic > Freshwater >...
TGATGTGGCCGTCTTCCGCCCGCCACTCGATATTGAGGATGCCGCCGGGCAGCTCGACATCGACATTCCGTCCGGTCTTCCCCAAGCGCGCGGCGGCGACGGCAGCCGCGCAGGCGCCCGTCCCGCAGGCGCGTGTGATCCCAGCGCCGCGCTCCCAAACCCGAAGCTTCATCCGGCGCCACGATAGAACCTCGGCAAGAGATATGTTTGCCCGCTCAGGGAAAAGAGGATCGTGCTCAAGCATCGGACCGAACTCTTCAAGCGGATAGCTATCGGGATCCGTTACCCAGAAAATGCAATGCGGATTGCCGACATTCACAACGCTCGGATTGCGCAATACCCGGCCATCGCGAAGCTCATGCGTCAGCTCGATCGTCCGTGTGTCCGCGAAAGGCCGCGACAAAGGAATCCGATCCCAGTCGAAGCGCGGCTCTCCCATATCCACGCTGACAAATCCGTCGTCCCGGATGTTCGTCTTAAGCAGACCCGAAGCTGTTTCGATGGCCGGTCCCGATCCGAAAGCAAAGCGCGGGCTGAGAAGCGCGGCCACGCAACGTGTCGCATTCCCGCATGCGCCGGATTCGGACCCATCGGCATTCAATATGCGCATGAAGACATCCGCGTCCGAGGACGGCTCAAGCAGTATAACCTGATCGCAACCAACGCCTTCCTTGCGGGCCGCAATCGCGCTTGCGAGCGCGGGGGTTATGCCGAGCGCATGCCGCCGCGCATCGAGAACGACAAAATCGTTACCCAGTCCGTTCATTTTTTTGAATGGAATCGGCTGCACGGCATTCTTTCGGGATAGCGAAGCGGTTGAAGCTGTAAGCGCTATATAGACGCCCCATAGGCATCTTGCAAAGCGTCATCCCCAAATCGCGAGCCGTTGTGGCTTAGGCGACCCGCTTCCATTCAACGCCTGGCGGGAAAAGTGACATATTTCCGCAAGCCCGCGCCAATCGGTGAGGGTGACAATGTTTCCCTGCCGTTCGATCAGATCGTCCCGCTTCAACTGCTGCAGCGTGCGGTTGATATGCACGATACTTAGCCCGAGATGATCCGCCAGAACCTCCTGCGTCACTGGGAGAGTGAAAGTCCGGTCGAACGACAATCCGGCAAAAGCGAGCCGGTATTCGATCTCAAGCAGAAAATGTCCGACGCGTTCGAATGAGGTGAGCCGTCCAAGGCGCATGATGTGATCGAGCATCATCGACTTGAACAAGGCCTCCGAAAAGCTTATCGCCTCGGCAAGCTGAGACGCCTCGCAATTTGAGGGATTCGCTTCGGAAAGCAATTGCGATGCATCGCAAATCGCAACCGGGGTGAGACAAACCGCCTCGAAACATGCAGGTTCATCTTTTTGCGATAGCTTGATGATGTCGCCCGGCAAGGCGATGCTAAAAATCTGACGGCGGCCATCCGTCAGCGTGCGCTGTAAAGACACCCACCCATCGACAACAGCTATGGGCCGCGCAGGCTCTCCCTCGGTAAAAAGGCAGGTGTTGACTGGGCGCTTTACCGCCCGTGAAGACATCGCGGAAATGATAGATCTGTGCGCAGTTTGAGCCTGCTCGATCACGGAAAGAGTCGAGCGCCTCAATTCGCAATTCGTGTAAAGACCGTCCTTATTTGTGCCCATGGAATAGCGCCACAGTTTGACGTGAAAATGCGTATTGGCATGTATGGGTGGGACAAAAACTCGGACGTGTTCGCGCAAGTAAGCATTCAAGCAGAGAAGAGATCAGACCGTCCTGGCCGCCATTAAGATCGGCATTGCTATAATGCGCGTTTGTCATTGTCTATTGCGGATTGTACTCATGCTTGGAACTAGGGCGGCATCGTTTAGCACGCTGCGAATCCCGTTTTTTGAGAATTCCATTTTGGCCACCGCCGGCAATTCATAAACAAGGTTCCGTTCGATTATCTCCATGTAAAAGCCCCTTCTCGCCGGTCTCGTCATAACGAAAACACCATTCTCGATCCAATCGATCTTCAGTGTACAGCCGTCCACAGACTCCTTAACGCTCCAGGTAACGGAAAGTTGCCAGGTACTGCTCGCGAGAGATCCATATTTGAGCGCGTTTGCCGCTAATTCGTGAAATGCGAGCGCTAGCAGCTCGGCGCGATTCTCACGCGGCCATCGACCGTGCGAGTTAGAATGTTTTGTGCACGAGCATGTGCATCCAACCTTCCACCGAAACGCGCGGCAAATTCGTCAATAGAGCCGAAGAGGTAATAGTTCGTCGCAGGAGGGACCGAACGGCGATTTGACGTTCGGTAGCTGCGAGCGTGCTTAACACTTTTTGAATATCTGCGCGCATCTCGGGATAGCCGATGTGAGGACGTGAACAGCCGCCGAGGTTACGCCGGACCGTCTTCTCAACAGACCCCGGGTATGTGGCGCCCTTTTCTCAATCGGCAAATCGAAGCGGGCGCCACACTGCCTCGTTGGTGCGGATATTTCGATCTAGCGATCGAATTAACCAACTAAGCAGCCCCGCAGGATCGAACCTATAGACGCGTGAGGTGCGCATAAATAACATGAGTTAATTTATAACAATTTTATATATATGAGCACAATAATGTGTCATATCTATTAAGCTTTTGTTTTGTTAACGTTTTTTTCTCTCTGCATAACTATCTTTCTATTTGCTTTTGAACTGACGTTTTCATCCGTAACGTGAGCTTTGCTTTATCCCCAAAGTAGAGATGCCGGCGGATAAATAAGGCTTTCTTGGTATTTCAGCCCTTCATCTCTGTCTTTGGCTAGGAGAAGCGGGCCGTCCAAATCGACGAATTCCGCCCCGGAAGCAAGCAGCATCGCGGGAGCCATCGCAAGCGACGTTCCGACCATGCATCCGATCATAATCTTGAGGCCGAGTTCCTGAGCCTTGCGGCGGATAATGAGCGCTTCGGTCAAGCCCCCCGACTTATCGAGCTTGATATTTACCGCCTGATATTTTCGTGCGGCTTCCGGCAAATCTCCGTGGGTATGAAGGCTTTCGTCGGCGCAAATCGGAATGCCAAACCGGTCTGCGGCGTCGAGGTTAGCCAAACTTGCATCCTTGTGCGCTGGAAGGGGCTGCTCGATGAGTTTCACATCCGCCGCCGCGCAGGCGGCCAGATATTCGGGAAGTTTGCTCTCCTCCCAAGCTTCGTTCGCGTCGACGATTAGGGCAGAGCGCGGAGCGCCCCTTCTCACCGCGGCAATTCTTTCCAGATCCCCGTCGCCGCCGAGCTTAACCTTGAGCAATGCCCGCGAACCGGCTTGACGCGCGGCTGCTTCCATATCCTCCGGTGCGCCTAGGCTGAGGGTGTAGGCCGTTATTGCCGGCCGCGGCTCTTCAACCCCCGCAAGCCGCCAAACAGGCGTTCCACGCCGCTTCGCTTCCAGATCCCACAAGGCGCAATCGAGAGCATTGCGCGCCGCACCGGCAGGCATCCTCTCCATAAGGTCCTGCGCCGTCATGCCAGAGCGGATCGCATCCGCCTGACCGCGAATTTCGGCCGCTACTCCTTCCACCGTTTCGTTGTAACGGGCGTAGGGAACGCATTCGCCGCGGCCGGGAAGGCCATTCTCGTGAATGGACGCCACCACCACCAGCGCCTCGGTTCTGCCGCCGCGCGAGATCGCGAACTTTCCCGCGATGGGCCAACTCTCAACCGCAACTTCGAGCCGCCGCATGGATCAACCCGTCCGCTTCGCGGTAGAAGCCGGAAAGTCTTCCATCAGGCGGTCGGCGATGACGGCCATGCCATATCGGATGGGGTCCGTAGCCGGCAGCGAATAGTCGTCTTCGTAACGCCGCAGCAAATCCCGCGCGGAGGCATCGTCCAGCGCCTCGGTATTCACGGCGATGCCAACCGGACGGATGCCCGGATTGGTCAGCGACCCGCAGCGGATGGTAAGGTCGATGACGTTCTGGATCGAGGGCAGCGGATGAGGTACGCCGCGCATAGTGCGCCTCGCCGGCTCATGGCAGACAATGAATGCGTCCGGCTGCGACCCGTGAAGCAGCCCTAACGATACTCCTGCAAAAGACGGATGAAAAAGCGAGCCCTGGCCTTCGATCAAATCCCAATGATGCGGGTCCGCGGCGGGAGAAATCCATTCGACGGCTCCCGAAATGAAATCGGCGGCAACCGCGTCGATGGCCACGCCGCGCCCCGAAATGAATATACCCGTTTGGCCCGTCGCTTTGAAGCCGGCGTCCATCCCGCGCTGTCTTAGCTCTTTCTCCAAAGCGAGCACGGTATATTTTTTTCCAACCGAACAATCCGTGCCTACGGTCAGAAGCCGCAAGCCCGGACGCTTCGTGCCCTTCCCGGTTTCGAAGGATCGATCCGAATGACGAACGTCGAAAAGCTGGCGGCCATGAAGCTTTGCCGCTTCCGCGATCTCGGGTTTGGATACAAGGCGGGTGTGAAGCCCGCTCGCAACGTCAAGCCCACCCTCGATGGCCTCCACGACGACGCTTGTCCAATGCGAGGGCAGCACCCCGCCAGCATTAGCCACGCCGATGACAAGCGTTTTCGCGCCCGCCGCAATCGCCGCCGATAGTGTCATATCGGGAATGCCGAGATCGGCTTTGCAACCCGGCAGTCTTAACTGCGCAACGCACCATTCCCGCCGCCAATCGACGATGCCCTGCGCTGTTTTCGCGGCGAGCTGGTCAGGTACGTCGCCGAGAAACATCAGGTAAGGTTGGCGGATTTGCATGCACCATCTCCAAAGACTACGCCTAAATTCGCAGATCCATTCACTTGAAGTTTGGTCCGGAAATTGCTCAATATAAGATGCTAATAAATCGGTCTCTCGTCTACGCCTTTCACTTGGCACGCGCCATCTCATGGCCTATCAGCTATCCGCACCCTTCCAAGCTGGAGCAGAAACATATGATTATGAAAAGGCTTCTCATTGGTCTCGCATTCTGCGCACTGCCGGGCGCACTGCACGCCGAGGAACTCACCGGAACTCTGAAGAAAATCAAGGAGACCGGAGCGATCACCATCGGATATCGCGAAACTTCGGTGCCTTTCTCCTATCTCGATGAGAGCAATAAGCCCGTCGGCTTCGCGATGGACATTTGCGCGAAAATCGTCGAAGCGGTGAAGAAAGAGCTGAAGGACGATAAGATCCAGACGAAATACGTCTCGGTTACGTCGTCAACCCGCATCCCGCTGATCGCGAATGGCACGGTGGACCTTGAATGCGGCTCCACGACCAACAATGCAGAGCGGCAGAAGCAGGTGTCGTATACAAACTCGCACTTCCTGTCCGAAAGCAAATACGTCACCAAAAAATCGGCCAATATCAAATCGATCGCCGATCTGAAAGGTAAGACGGTGGTTTCGACCGCCGGCACGACCAACATCAAGCAGGCAAACGAGCGCAATCAAGCCGACAGCCTCGGCATGACGATCCTCACCGGAAAAGATCACGCTGAGAGTTTCCTGAACGTCGAGACCGACCGCGCCGTCGCGTTCATCATGGACGACATCTTGCTCGCGAGCTTTGTCGCCAATTCCAAGGATCCAAGCGCTTACGTCATTTCGACGGACGCTTTCTCGAAGGCCGAACCCTACGGAATTATGCTGCCAAAGGGCGACGCGGCGTTCAAGAAGGTCGCGGACGACGCTACCGCCGCCTTGTACAAGAGCGAAGGGCCGGCGCTCTATGCGAAATGGTTCGAGAAGCCGATCCCGCCCAAGGGGATCAACCTCAATCTGCCTTTGACTCCCGCCATGAAAAATCAGTTAGCCAACCCGATCGATTCGCCAGATCCAGCCGCCTATAAGTAGTATTGAGGCAAGCCGGGCGTCCCGCGATGCCCGGCTTGCCAGCTTTTGGCGCGATAGGGTTCTGCCATGGAAAAGATCGTCAACTGGTTCAGCGTCTACTGGCAAGACTCCGCCGAAGGGACGGGCACTTACGCCTACACTCTTCTCCTCGGTCTCAAGGTCACTTTGTACATTTCCGTAATAGCCGCGCTCGTTGCGCTCATCCTCGGATCGATTGTCGGCATTTTGCGCACGCTGCCGTCGCCTTGGGCCAATCGCATTAGCGGCGCCTACGTCGAATTCTTCCGCAACATTCCGCTGCTCGTCCAACTCTTCCTCTGGTACTTCGTCCTGCCAGAACTCGCGCCTCCCAGCATCGGTCTGTGGCTGAAGCAGGTGCCGAACGCGAATTTTTATACTGCAGCGATTGGGCTTGGGTTGTATATGTCGGCCCGTGTGGCCGAGCAGTTGAAGGCCGGGATCAATTCGATGCCTCGCGGACAGAAAATGGCTTCCACCGCGCTCGGGCTTACGACTCTGCAATCGTACCGCTATATTCTGCTGCCTATGGGATTCCGGATCATCTTCCCCCCGCTGACATCGGAACTGCTAAATACGATCAAGAATTCGTCTGTGGCTTTGACCATTGGCGTGGCTGAACTTACGCAAAGCGCCCGCAATATGGACAGCTATACGTTTCAGACGTTCCAGGCATTTACCGCGGTGACGATAATCTACCTCATTTTGAATATTTCGATTACTTACATCATGAGATTTGTCGAGCGTCGAATAGCCGTTCCTGGCTTCATTGCAGGTAAGTGAGGCGTCAAATGTTCGGCAATTTCGACTTCGAAGTCATTATTCGCTCGATACCATACCTGTTCATGACCGGGATGGTCTTCACCGTGAAGCTTACGATATTTGCTTCCTTCTTCGGTGTGATCCTCGGCACGCTTCTGGCGCTTATGCGATTGTCAGGTCTTTGGCCTTTGCCGCAATTGGCGGCAGGTTACGTCAATCTGGTCCGGTCGCTGCCGCTGCTTCTGGTGATCTTCTGGTTTTTCTTCCTGATCCCCTTCGTCGCGCAATCGATTGTCGGATCGGAACGGCCTATCACCATCGATCCTTTCATTTCGGCTCTCATTACCTTCACGCTCTTCGAAGCGGCCTACTTTTCGGAAATCATGCGAGCGGGTATTCAGTCCCTTTCGAAGGGACAGGTCTCGGCGGGCTACGCGACCGGCCTGAATTACCGGCAGGTGATGAGATATGTCGTCTTGCCGCAGGCCTTCCGGAACATGCTGCCGATCCTTCTTACGCAAACGATCGTGCTATTTCAGGATACTTCTCTTGTTTACGTCTTGTCCCTGAACGACTTTCTCGGGATCGCGGGGAAGATCGGACAACGGGACGGACGCCTGACGGAGATGTATCTATTCGCAGCGGTAACCTATTTTGTGATTTCGTTCCTGGCGTCGACGGCGGTCAGACGACTCAATTCTCGTATCGCGATTATCCGGTGAGGATCACCCATGACAAACACAATGACGATGACCTCTTCCGGCGCAACCTCCATCCCTGCGGGTCATGTTATCGACATCAAGGGCGTGAGCAAGTGGTACACGCCGGAGTTTCAGGTGCTGAAGAACTGCACGACAAAGGTCGATAAGGGCGAAGTTGTCGTTGTTTGCGGCCCATCCGGATCGGGCAAGTCGACGCTCATAAAATGCGTGAATGCCCTCGAACCGTTCCAGGACGGCGAGATCGCAGTTACGGGGATAAGTCTGAAAGACAAATCCACAAATCTGCCAAGGCTACGCTCGAAGGTCGGAATGGTCTTCCAGCACTTTGAGCTTTTCCCTCATTTGTCGATCACCGACAATTTGTGCCTGGCTCAGCAGAAGGTTCTCGACCGGTCGAGAAGCGAGGCGGTAGCGAAGGCGAATAAGCTTCTGGTGCGCGTGGGGCTCGAAAGCCAAGCGGCGAAATTCCCAGGCCAGCTTTCCGGCGGCCAGCAGCAGCGCGTCGCAATCGCGCGCGCGCTCGCCATGGACCCGATCGCCATGTTATTCGACGAACCCACTTCCGCGCTCGATCCCGAGATGGTGAGCGAAGTTCTGGACGTCATGGTCGAGCTTGCCCATGAAGGCATGACGATGATGGTCGTCACCCACGAAATGGGCTTTGCGCGCAAAGTCGCGGACCGGGTGATCTTCATGGATCGCGGCGAGATCGTCGAAGATGCGCCGAAAGAAGACTTCTTCGGAAAGCCGAGGACGGAGCGCGCGCAGCAATTCCTCTCGAAGATACTGGCTCACTAGAGCAATCTGCGTCCACTTGGACGCAGATTGCTCTAACACTCTAGAACCGATCGACTTTTCCGCCTTTAATCGAGTACGATTAAAGGCGGGTCGATCTAAGTTTCGCAGCATCCGGTCCGCACGAAAAGCGCACGGTCACGAATCCAGGTTAAATGATCGTTACCTGAGTTCGTGACGCGCACTCGGCTGCTGGCGATTGCGCTAGGCGCTTCGATCTCTTATTTTGGCTACATGTGCGGACGTTTCACACAAGCTTTCACCTGGAATGAAGTCATCGAGTTCTACAGGCTCCTCGATGAGATCGCTCCCGCGCTAACTCCATCTTGGAATGTCGCGCCAACCCATCCCGCGAACACCATCGTGCTCGAAGAGAGCGCATTCCGGACGCGAAGAATGCAATTCGCGTTTGGCGTAGCGATGAGAGAAGAGAGAATTATCGCTGCGCCAAATGTAACAAGCGTTTTCATCGAGTTCCTCCAAATATATCCCTTCGCCGCCGGCGGCCTGAGCTAATCTTCGATCTTCAACAGACGATCCGCTTCCACAAAGCCGAGCGGAATGCCGCCTTGAGCAATTTGCGCCCATCCTGCCTCGCTTTTGATAACGTAAACGGTGGATCCCGGCTTTAGCTTGCGAACTGGGTTCGCTTCTCCGCGCGCTGCCCGTATAAAGATTTCGACGCCAGGCGGCAGAACGACATGTGTCGGCTTGGCGCTGATGGACGCGCTTTCGGCGCCCAGTTCCTTGAGGATGGCCGCATAGCGCGGGACGAGCGGATAATTTCCGCTGCCGATCGGCACGATGGGTTTCTGGCAATAGTCTTTAGGCCCCTTCGCGTCGCACGCCTTAAGTTCCCGGCTGATTTCAGGCACGCGGTTCTCGACATAATCGGCAAGATCGAAGAGCTGGATCTTATCGTCATGACCCGCCTTGGCGAGGCCTTCGAGAAGGGCGTAAGTGAAAACGCCATGATTGCGATAGCCTTCGATCGCCGACTGCTCGGCGGCGGCGGCCATGAAGAGCGTCCTGCCCGTGGCCTCTTTTAAACGCCGGTAGGCAGCGTCGTCGGCTGCCGCATCCCGGATGCGGAAGAGTTTTCCGGCCGAACCGGACTCGCAAGTATCGAAGATCCAGATCGACTTCTGGGCCTTGACGCTCTCGAACCAAGCCGTCAGCTTCGATGGGCCGAAGCCTTGAGCCTTGATGGCGTCGTCGGAAAATCCATCCATGCTGCCTGGGAGGAAATGGAAATCGCCATCGATGGTTTTGCCGTGTCCCGCCATATAAAACAAAAAGACGTCGGTCGCCTTTATCTTGGCGCCGAGTTCCTTGAAGGCGGCGGCGACCTTATCGGCTGTAACGTCATCGTCGAATAAAGTTTTGACGGTGGGAGGATTGCGATAAAAACCGGCGCCGGCCGTGGCGACGGCGTTGCTCAGCGTGGCCGCGTCCTTCACCGCGAAGGTCAGCGTTTTTCTCGTATCGCGATAGCGGTCGACGCCAACGGCGAGCACATAAAGATCGGGAACGCCAAGAATGGCCTTTGGGTCGGCCTTGACCGTGATCTTGGCGGGAAGCGACAAGACCTGGCCGCTCTTGTCTTCCGCGACGATCTCGATTTTTGTCTCGGTTGTGGCGAGATCGAAGCTGCGCACGATCGTGTTGTTCTTATCCAGCATCGCCGCTCCGTAAACCGATCCGACAAGCTGGCCATTTAGCCTGAAGCCGATCTTACCGACGCCGCCACCCTGATCGGTAACCCGGGCCGAAATGGAGACCGACGCGTCGCCGAGCTTCGCGCCGTCTTTTGGAGATAAGATCGCCACCTCAGGCGCTTGCGCATTTTTGAGAAGCGCATCGATGTCGAGCTTTGCGACGGCCTGCCTCACAAGACCGTCGGGATCGCCAAGGATCTTCGCGGTGACCAGATCGGGCCGGAAGAACGCCTTTCTCAATTGGCCTGCGGTGACGTAACGGGCGGCCTTGTCCGGCCCCTGATTGATCTGCCACCCCACAAGCTTAGCCCCGCCTTCGGAACTCGTATAGAAGCCCTCGGGCGTCCACGCGATCCATTCGCCGTCCGAGCCCCTAAAAACGCTCAGAAGCAATGTGTGACTTTTGGCATCCCAAAGCCGAATAGTTTGATCGTCGGAGCCCGAAACGAGAAAGCGCCCCTTGGGCGACATCGCGATCGCCCACACGACCCCTTCATGCCCGAAAAAGCTGCTGCCCTCCAGGGTCTTTCCTTCGAGGTTATACGCGACTATCGGGCCGTCTCCTCCACCGGCAAGGATCGTCTTGCCATCCGGAGTGAATGTATAGGAGTAAAAGGCGAGACCGGTTGTGGCGTCCCGCTCCATCGAGATTCCCGTGGGCTTGCCATCCTTCAAGATATCGAGAAAAGCGTCATAGCCGAAGGGACCGCCTTTCCTGTGACTCAGGGAAAGTTGGCCGGAACTTGCCGTCGCTCTGAACCAGCCATCTTGACTTGCTACTGGCACGGGGCTGGATAACGTTTCGCCAACGGCAGGCAATGTCAGCGAGAACTGGAGCGGGCCATGGTTATTCAGGCCGTGTTCCTCAAAAGTATTCCCCCAGGCGATGGTGCGCTCATCCGCCGAAAAGCCTACCGCCCAAACGGGCGCGCCGGTTCCTTTCAGAATCTGTTTCGTGTCGCCGGTCTTCGGATCCCAAATGTGGATTTCTTGATTATTTCCGCCGCCGGTTGCAACGAAGCTTCCATCGGGCGAGATAGCACTTGCGAGCACGATGTTGTTGAGCTTCGTGTAGGCGGTGACGACCTTGCCGGAAGCCGTTTCATGATATCGCTGCGTATAATCGCATCCGGAATATCCGCAGGTCGCGAGGAAGTGGCGCCCGTCTGGCGAAAAACGAAGCGATCCAACGACTCCGCCTTGCTTCGCAATTTCCTTCTGAAATGCGCCAGTCTTGCCGTCCCAGAGAAGGATGCCGCCGTGCCTGTCGCCGCTGACAATGGCGCCATCGCGAGGGACAATGGTTAACGACCGAACCTTATCGTTATGACCTTTCATCTCTTTGATAAGTGTGCCGCCGGCGACGTTCCAAAGCCTAAGCGTTGTGTCGAAGCTTCCGGTTATCGCCCGGGCGCCGTCAGGTGTGAAGCCAACGCCATTAATGGTGCCGCTGTGTCCCTTGAGCCGCTGCAGAAGCGCCTTTTTCTCGACATCCCAGATGATGGCGTCATTATCCGCGCTGCCCGAAATCAGTTTTTTGCCGTCGGCAGAGAAGGCAAGGCCCGTGACTACGTTGACATGACCGCTCAACAGCGATTTCAACTCGCCGCTTTGAAAATCGTAGAGGCGGATATCGCCGCACTTTCCGGCACATTCCGGATGTGTCCAGCCCCCGACGGCGAGCCAAGCTCCGTTGGGCGAAAGCGCCATGGCGAAGATTTTTCCGACGTTCGCCAGCCCAGATTCCCCGCGGATCGTGCGGACCGTCTTTCCTGCGCGCCAATCCCACACCCGGATGATCTTGTCGTCTCCGGCCGAAACGATGAATTTGCCATCGGGAGTAAAGGTGAGGTCCGTGATGCTCGCTTGATGACCGCCGGTGTCGAGCTGAACAAACGGACGTTCGTCGGCATAGGCGAATAAAGCGCCCAGAAATAAACTTAAGGCGATCACGACACAGCGCATGGCACGTGCCTCCAATATCGATTGACCGCCTTAGACTACTCAAAATTTCATAAACGCCAAGGCGCAATCGCCTACGGATCGATCAGTTTGGAGGATGAATGTGCGCGCGCAGTATCGGGAAGGCGATGCGCCGATCCCGAACTGCGCGCCCCACTCATATGAGGGGCTCGCCGTTCGGGATCGGAAACCTCTTGTGGAGGCATGTCGATGGCCGCCTCAAATGGGCGTCCCGTTGGTCCGTAATTGCTATTTGGAGATGCCCTCGACGGCAAACATGCGCGATTTCTGCGATTGCTTGACGATCGCATTCACCT
>Ga0209069_10001435_pt1 | contig 12088 bp, 13 predicted proteins | sample Str013_2_FD_187202 | JGI IMG/M metagenome (GOLD analysis project Ga0209069, IMG submission 187202) | Freshwater sediment microbial communities in response to fracking from Pennsylvania, USA - Straight Creek_MetaG_SC_2013 (SPAdes) (version 2) | ecosystem: Environmental > Aquatic > Freshwater >...
TTTGAACAGTTATGGAACACATTCCATAACTGTTCAAATGCGCCCGCTGGTCCTACCAGATTTATTTTGCATCTTTGATATTTTGCTATCAAAAAATCAAAATAGATAAATATCAAGAAAGAGCAGGAACGCCAAAAGGAAGTAAGATTGTATGCATAGCTTCTTCCCCAGAAACTCGATCTAGCACCGTTGTAATTGAGCTCGTAACTCCTCACCAAACAACCCCCATGCAAATCCAAGCAAAGGAACCAAAGCAGGGACAGGAGGCGAGCACCACGCCCGCGAGTCGGTGAAGGGCATCTCCTCCCGCTATTGTTGAACAAGATTGGCATCTGCGGCACCGCCCGCTATGGTGGCAGCAATCAGCGACAGAGAGGGATGCGATGCTAATGCCCTTTGGGAAATACAAAGGCCAAGATCTCACCGCATTGCCAGATGAATATCTGATCTGGCTGACGGCAAACATTCCGCTCCGTGATCCTTTACGGAGTGCGATCGCTGCGGAGATCACTGACAGAGACTTGGAGCTACCGTTGCTGGCGCTCCCACCTCCACTACAGCGATTTCCGAAAAAGTCTCAGCAAAAAGACCAAGACGGAGCATGGACAATGGGAGGCGATCCACAAGAAATTATCGCGGGAGATTTCCCCATTTCCTCTCGGCAGCGGGGCGAAACTTCATAGTTACGTACAATATCACTTATGGTGTATTCATCAGGTAGGGTGCCCACTCGCTACAGCGCGACGCTTGATAAGTGGGCGACTCCCCATTTCATAACTCTCAGTGATCAATCATCCGCAGAACAGGAACGCCTTCGTGAACAACACAAGCGAAGTAAGTCACATCCAGGTAGTAATGGACAAGTTGCCGCAGCCTCACAACGTAAGAATGAAAAGCGACGGGATTGCTTGTCTATCGAGGGGTCAACTCCAATCGATCAGTCGTAAGATTCAAATAGTCGATGTTCTCCCGACAAACCCACTGCAGCAGGCGTCCTTCTGGCTGCGGGTTCACACGGAAGCTTGCCACGGCCTGGTTATACTGGGCTTCGGTCGTGGTCGACTGCTGGAGTCGAGACCGATACGCCCGCAATGCTAATAGCGTGTCCTGCCCGATTTCTGCTCGAAACGCGGTGACTCCACTCTTTGCATTGAGCGCAAAGAAGAAATACGCGCCACTGTCGATCATAGTCGTCACCACCGCTTGCACGATCGGGTTACTCGGATTGAGCAGCACGTTGTAGGTCCGATAGCCATAGAACTCGAAGGCAAAGTGAATCACTTCAAAGGTATTGTTCCCCAACAACGAATGCCCAAAATTGAGTCCTTTGTTCGTAATTTCGGTAGGGATCGCCTCGTCTGGCCGTAAGGCGAGCAAGCCCCAGTTTTGATTTCGCTCTTCGACAAAACCGAGCGCGAAGCACGGCGTTTCAGCATCAAGGAAGTTCTGGATAAAGGACCGATTGACCGTAAGAATAGGCAACGTAGACTGACTGTGACTCATAGCTGTTATGTATGTGTTAAAAGGGTTGTCGTCAAAGTCCTGGCCGGTACTTTTCCTCCCTTATCGTGTTCGCATGTGTTTCTTACCTCTATCAAGCCAACACGTGGCTGAGTGTTACGCTTTACGTAACACGGCTCACTTGCTACAGTCGCTCTATTGATTCGCTCATTTTACGATAAAGACACCCAAGCACTGTATGAAGGACGGCTGGTGCGCCGTTTCGTTGGGATCAGAGCCCAAGCCGAACGGCGGTTGCAGATCTTGGATAGCGCAACCAGCCTCCAGGATTTAGGCGCGTTGCGTAGTAATCACTTGGAAGCCCTGAAAGGTGATCGACAGGGGCAATATAGCATCCGAGTCAATGATCAGTGGCGCATCTGTTTTGAATGGCGGTCTGATGGCCCGCATCGGGTTGAAATTGTGGACTATCACTGAAGGAGACTACGTATGTCAACGAATGCTATGCGTCCGGTACATCCAGGCGAGATTCTCCGAGAAGAGTTGGAAGCACTCGGGTGCTCAGCTCGGGAGTTAGCCCGTGCCTTAGATGTGCCGGTGAATCGCGTTACCTGCATTTTGCGCGAAGAGCGAGGAATCACCGCTGACACCGCGTTGCGATTAGCACGCTATTTCAACAACAGCCCGGAATTCTGGCTAAATCTGCAAAGTGCCTATGACCTGCGCCAAGCACAACGCACGATAGGCAAGAAAATCGCGCGCGTGGTTCGTCCACGTATAGCCGCGTAACCCTTCTGCTCCTCAGTGCTCCTCGACGAGATAGCCGTTCTCTTCGTCTAATAACAAGACAACGGAATCAACTCGATATTACCCCCGTCACGTGATTAGACGCTGTGAATTCCATCGTGAAAGAGGGGGGGTCTGCGTCGTAATGACACACGAACTTCACGTAGATTTCGGATAGCAAAGGTGACTTCCTGAACGCGCGGACGTTAGGCAACTTTCTTCACAGCAGACCGAGAGTTTGTGGAAGCCAGGAAGGGCTCTACCGCATCTCGGTCGTCGAGGATAAGCCCTCCTTCCTTGGTTTCTGTCACCTTTCGGAGAGGCTTCCGTATGACCGCTGATTCGGACTTCACTGGTTGGTGCTTGCGTCGTTGTTTTTTCATCGGCGCCTCCTTGTATATGATAGCGATAATTGCCGTGCAACGCGGAGCCAAACTGTATGCCACCCCTGGAGGTCAGCTTCTTTTTCAGTCATGAGGCCTTTGTCGAGCGCAGCCTCAAATTCCTGGACGACGTTGGCATGCACAGTCGTGACCGTTTCTTCCATTGTCTTCCATTCTATTTTTCTCCAGCCTCCTACCAAAGCCTTCATACGGTAGAGAAACGAGTGACTAACGACACGAATTTCCTCAATACGTAACCGCCATGCGAGGTCGACATCAGCAAGTGAAAACGACGTGTTCCGGGGATGATTATGGGTAAAGACAGCGGCGTCAATCATCTGCAGGGCCTCCTGTGGAGTAAACCGTATCGCCACCCGCTCTCCTCTCTTCCGGAGTAAAAGCGTGCCATCCTTGGCGAACACGGCCGCTGTTTCATAATCATTCTGAGCAATGTCCTTTTCGACCGCTGTCACAGCACGTCGTAAACTTCCTCTCCCACGCCCCTCTTGTTGCATCTCCTCCTCCATAGTCATCTTGCGTAACTGGTGTGCGAACGTCAATGCAGCCGTTGTAGCGTCGATACAGCTCAGCGAGACCAAACGAGCAGTGAAGTAAGTTTCACGATCGTTTGACAAGTCTTCTGTTTCGCTCCAGACAAGCCTTCGCTCCACTCCAGGACGACCGGGTTCTGCTCCGGTCCAGCAACATCCATGCTCAGACCTTGCTCGCGCTTCAGCCCAAGCGCAAACCACCACCTCTTCGCGCGCCCACTCCGCATCGCACGCGCCAGCCCACTGGCACGTGGCTGCACTGGAGTGAACACGCCCCCATTGCTGCTGTACCCAACAATGATCCTCGATTTTTTCCGTCGCCCTCAACACGCGGTGAAGGGCGGACAGAAAAAATTTCTCCTTCAGGAGAAAACTACGAAAGGGGATCACATTATGAACGTGTACGAAACCATTACCCAACAGATTATCGACCAACTGGAGCAAGGCACCGTACCGTGGCGGCATCCGTGGCACGCGCGGGGTGTCCCACGCAACTTGTTCTCTTTGAAGCCGTATCGCGGAATTAACGTGTGGCTGTTGCTCTCACGCCCGTATGCTTCCCCATATTGGCTCACCTTTCATCAAGCGAACGAGATCGGTGGCATGGTGAACAAAGGGGAGAAAGGCACTACGGTCGTGTTCTGGAAGTTCCCCAATAATCGCAACGCTGAGGATGTCGATACCCAGATCGACCGCAAACATGCTGCACCGTTTGTTCGTACATATACGGTCTTTAACACAGAGCAATGTTCCTTACCGCAATCGCTCACGGTGCGATTAACGACGCCGGCGCCTCACCTCATCGCGCCTATCACTGAATGTGAAAATATTATTGCCAATATGCCCCAACGTCCTACAATTGAACACGGTGGAGATCGTGCGTACTACCTGCCTACACTTGACACGGTGACAGTACCGCAACGATCGCAATTTGTCTCAATGTCACATTATTTTGCAACGTTATTTCATGAGGCTGCACACAGCACTGGACACGGGAGCCGACTCGCACGACCAGGCGTTGTTGATCCTGTGTCATTCACAAGTCATGCGTACTGCAAAGAGGAACTGATAGCGGAATTTGGCGCTGCGTTCCTGTGTGGCATCTGTGGCATTGCTCCGGAAACGCTAGACAACGCGACTGCCTACATTGCGCATTGGATAGAGAAACTACAGAAGGACAAGGCTCTGGTCATTCAAGCCGCCAGCCAAGCTCAACGCGCCGTAGATTTCATCGTGGGAAAGATACAGCTTAATGATGTCGATGAGTAAAATGAAAAACGGCGGCATCGATGAGAGTCGATGCCGCCGTTCGTTTCTGTTATCACTAATGGCGGTCTCTAACTTGGACCGGAGAGCGACGCTTCTTTATCGGTTCTTTGTGCTCACTATTAGAGATTATCTTCTCATCTCTGCCTCTTCACATGTTTTCTACTCTAATGCAGCAAGCTGTGCATCATAACGTTGACGAATCGATAGAAAGCGTTCTGCGTAGTGTTCCGTTAGGTATTGATCGACCATGACGCGCAGCATGGGTTTTTGTTGATAACTCTCTAAAAGTGACTTTCCTGGTGCACAAGATTTCTTGAGTAGCGGATTCTCTTTGAAGAGAGATCCTGCTGTTTTTTCAAGAATGGTCGGAGTTTCTTTTACGATCTTCTCACAGAATTGGTGAATCTCTTTATCACGAGCTGTTTCTATCTCAGTCCTTTGGTCTTCGAAGCGCTGGCGCTTATGCTCAGAGAGGTGCTTAGTCCTTGTTTCTTCCCGCTCTCTTTTTTTCGTTTCTTCCGCTCTAAATTCAGGATTGGCGTAGTTCTGTTTGAGCGCTTCGCGTAAGAAACCTGTAATGTTTTTGACCTTCTGCTCTTTTTGTCTTCGTCTCAATAAGTGAATTTTCTCAAGAACATACCTGTCAAAGGCAGCTTCCGGATTTTCGTCAAAATTGGTTGGACGTTTATCCGCGTCTACGTACTTAAACCCTTCTTGCCAGATCTTCCACGATTCGTCAGCAGCCAAGCCAGCATTCTTCAATTCGCGGACGGCAAGTGGCGTATCTTTATCATCGGGAAACAAGTCTTCCTGTCGCGATGTCTTTCCAAGGCAATGTTCCACACGGCGTACGCGGAACTTGACAGAAGACACTTTCCGTTTTTCCCTTTTATACTCCGCTTTGACATCAAAGTCGGTGACAGTGTTAATTTCTCTGATCGACGGTTTGATCACATCCCGGTTGATGATCTTGAACTCTCCACCATAGCCATCACTGCCAATCCCTAACAACCCTTTGAAATCATCGAGGCCGATAAACGGAGTCTCTCCTTGATTTCTCACTTCGTCGAGGTAATCCGTACACAGTTCCCACAAGGCTTGCGCATGCTTGCTGTCAAACTTGTTTTGCATGCTGAGGCTAATGCGAGCATACATGCGCGGATTATGCAGGCGCTCGCGAAGAGTAGGGCCGTAAGCGTAGGTACAGATGCCACTCTTAATCTTGGCTTCAGCAAGTAGTGTGGTCACACCCCACTCATACTCGCCGTCTTTATCAAGAATGTTCCACCTTACCTTGCAAGACACGAGGGCTTCGAGCGCTTCCTTCAAGTAGTCTTCGTTCTTGCTGTCGAACTCCAGCGTACGCATCAGCTCTTGGATTTTTATGCGGTGGTGTTCGTCAAAGGGCAGTTCATCGTACGCATTCGCAAGAAGAACATTCCAGGCGCGGCGTTGCAGTAGCGTGATGTTATTTTGGATATGAATTGCCGCACTGTGTTTGATTACTTCCCGTTTTCCTTGCAACATCCTCATCCCTCCTGTCGGCAATCTCACACGCGCACTATAACGAAACGGGTGAGACTAGACAATAAAAATAGGCTCACCGTTACCCTTTCTGAAAAATATTTCCCCATATCCTCTCACCTTTCGCGAGAGAGTCGCTCCATGTTGTTTCCCCATATCGTCTCACCTTTCGCCCCATATCGTCTCACCTTTCGAGAAGTGCAGTAGAACCAATAAGTTGCATTTCCCCATATCGTCTCACCTTTCGCCCCATATCGTCTCACCTTTCGCCCCATATCGTCTCACCTTTCGATGAGATTTCCTTTACGTTTCAAAAGCTTATAGTCGCACAAAACTCTTAAAACTCTTAAAACTCTTAAAACGACGACAGAGATCACTTTTTGTTTTGTCGTCGTTCTTCATTGTCACGAACACGGAAACGTTTTCGATAGGGTCCTGCTTATAACCCAAGCAACCGGTCCCATCGTACAGTAAAGCGTCACTGCTTCATGCATACAAAAACAGAGCGATACGCTGCTTGTAATGGCATTGGTTTGTTCTCCTACTGTAGGCGTCTGCTCTCAGCAGTAATGCAGGAACGAAGGAGATGAAAAGCAGTACCATTCAGGCGAGGGTCCTGTTTTACGCCATCTTGTCCTCGCTGCCTCAGGTCCACATGCGATCGTCAACGATCTGTCTGTGGCTTTTACTCCTTGTCTCTGCATGGCGTTGTTGCACGAATAGGCAGAGCCATACGCATTTGCTAAAGCAGGCGGATGAAGAAGAAGACGCAATACCGAGTCCGCAATTGGGCGGCGTATAACCGCGCGCTGGTGAATCGAGGGAATCTCACGCGGTGGGTCGATGAAGAAGCCTTGCAGGCGTGGCAGTACAGCGGGCCTACGCAGCGCGGGGCGCAATACGTCTATGCGGAAGCGGCGATCCAGTGCGTCTTAACACTCCGAGCGGTCTATCATTTGGCGCTCCGCGCGGCGCAAGGATTGGCAGAATCGGTTTTTAGCTTACTGCAGGTAGGGTTGCCGGTGCCGACCTATAGTACCCTCTCGCGGCGCGGCGCCCGGAGTGAGGTGAAGTTGTCGCAGTTGCCCTCTTCAGGGTCTGTCCACTTGGTCCTCGATTCGAGTGGGTTCAAAGTCTATGGGGAAGGCGAGTGGAAAGTGCGGCAACATGGCTGGAGCAAGCGGCGGACGTGGCGCAAACTGCATCTCGGGGTGGATGAGGCAACCGGAGAGATTGTCGCTGCGGTGGCCAGTGAGGCCGGTGTCACCGATGATGATGTCGTGACGTACTTAGTGGACCCAGTGGACCGACCGATTGCGCAAGTGAGTGCGGATGGGGCGTATGACAAGCGCAAGTGTTATGAAGCCTTGGAAAAGACAGGGGCTAAGGTGACGATTCCCCCGCGCCGGGATGCGAAGATCTGGCAGCATGGGAACAGTAAGGGAGAGCCCTGGCAACGCGATGAGAATTTACGCGCCATTCGCCGCATAGGGCGCAAGCAGTGGAAGAAGGAATCGGGCTATCATCGACGAAGCTTAGCGGAGACCGCCATCTTTCGGCTCAAGACGATCTTTGGAGCGACGCTGCGGTCACGCAATTTCGCCCAACAAGCCACGGAACTCTTCCTGCGGGCCAACGCGTTAAATCGCATGACCCAGTTGGGAATGCCTGAGAGTTATCCGTTAGCAGCGTAACGCTGACGAGAGAAGGGAACAACTTGTTCGCAAACTGATTGGTGCAACAAAGCCTCTCTGCATAGACGTGTAGAGAGGGGTTAGCTGTCTCTGCCTTGCGCCGGTTGCTGGTCTTCAGCCTCGTGTTCTTTGGGGACTGGAGGTTTGGACACTGAATGTGCTGCTTTGGGCAGCGGTGCCGAGCGCTTGAAGCGTTTGTAGTAAATCTCTTCGATAAACTGCGGCAACGGCGCTTTCCACGGCTCTTGCCTATGAGTATCGAGCTTGCCGAACTTCTTAGGATTGAGCCCCAATTCGCGCGCCATTTGCACCTGCACATCGGTCAGATGATGACGGCGTTGCGCTTCTACCCAGGGTTGCAGCTTGGCTGGTGGTGCTTTTGCCATCTGTCGTGTTCCCTTTTGTGTGCGGCACTATAGCACCGCCTATATCAAGAACCAGGTAAGCGAAGAGACAGTGGCGATACCAGCGAGGGAAGGACAAGAGGGACCAGACCTTGTGAGGGGTATACAAATGTATTCCGATACGGTAGAGGTCGCTCAGTCAGGCACAGGGGAGGCATTGTCATGGAAAGCCGGTCGCGGGCTACCGCTATCATCCAGTTCTATCGTCAGCAGCACCGCATGCCTAGCATTCGGGAGATCCAAGCGTTGTTTCGCTTTCGCTCTCCACGCGCAGCCGCCAAAGTGGTGGAGAAGCTGATTGAACTCGGGACGCTCAGCAAAGACGACACTGGCAGACTGTTGCCAGGACGCTCGTTCTTTGGGTTGCGTATCCTGGGGAACATTCAAGCAGGCTTTCCTTCGCCCGCCGAAGAGGAACTCAATGATACCATCGATCTCAATGATCTGTTGATCCAGAATCACGACGCGACCTATCTGGTCAAAGCCCAGGGTGATTCAATGATCGACGCAGGCATCTTCAATGGCGATCTCGTGTTAGTCGAACGCCGCAGTGATGCCAAACCTGGCGATATCGTCATTGCGCGTGTTGATGGCGATGGCTGGACGATGAAGTATTTGGCCAAGCGGGGAGGGCGGCTCTATCTGCAGCCTGCCAACAAAGCCAACGCAAAATATCAGCCGATTATCCCCAAACAGGAACTGAAGATTGAAGCGATTGTGGTCGCCTGCATCCGCCATTTCCGCCGCCCATGAGCGACATGCCGCTCATATTGTCGTCGTTCCCGCGTGCGACCATCCATATTGATGGTGACGCATTTTTCGACTTAGCATCTTGATACTCCTGTGTAGAACCCACGTACTGGAGGAGTCCAGCACGGAGGTGGGGTAATTGTTCTAAGGTTGAAGGAGAATCGGGACAGAGAAAGAGCAGAGTGGTCGGACTTTTGGAGAGCTGCAGCTGGCGACGATGCCTGTGACGAGAGCACCAGAGACGCAGAGGGAGCCCAGGCTGGTGCGACACTGGCATCACGACAAGTGATCTCTTTCCTGTGCACGGAGGAATCTGATATCGCCTAGGAGTATCGAGAAGATTCCGACGGTGCCTCCGCTTTTTAATAACTAACAGTTTTTGATATAATGGCAACTGCACTTGCATCGTCGCTCGTTCTTGAAGAAGATCACTGGCCGTTTCTTTTTGCGCGAAACAGATTGGGGCGTGCTGCCTGAGATTTTGCCCGCCCGATAGCGTCACTGATGTGGTCTCGAAAACAGGGACCTCACCACGAGTCTTCTTATTAAGATAGAATACTATCTGTTTGTGAATATTCTTCAGCTCAACCCAATGCCGCACCTCCCTGTTGCCGCGGTCGCCGCGCCGCGCGTACGTCTGCGTCCAGCTTAACCCTCCTCCCAGCGCCCAACATGCCCACCGCCGTGATCCCACCCTGCTGATCGTGGCCTGGAGAGTCGCGACATCGTCTGTGGGGACACGCACGGCGAACTCGCTCTGCCGCGCGTGCGTGAGGAGGCTCGCTGTCAGGCGAGCGGAGAGGAGCGCGCGTTCCTTTGCCGCGCCTCGTCTTTTCACTGCCGATATCCAGTGGTCGTGAGGCGTGTCTGCAGCAGAGATCCTGTCGCTCTCCGTGATCACGCAATGGTCAGGGTCGCAGAGGTCGAGGAGAGGGCCCTTATCAGAACAGGGATGGGAGTAGCGTTGTCCTTCGACAGAGAAGAGGATTCCACCGTGGTCGATGATCACCCGTGTGCATACTTCCCTCCCGCCTGCTCGGCCATGAGTAGCCACACCCCTGAGACCCATATCGCCCTCACTGACTTCACTGTCCTCCGGACGCCAGACCACACGCTCCGCTGGTTCCTCCCCTACGTCTGGCCAGTGCCGATGGGCAGGCGTGATCCACCGCAGATCCCACCGGGCTGATGGTGTATATAGAGGAAGGAGCTGCCGCTCTAATAGTGAAGAGGTAAGAAAACGGCAGGTAGACCAGATGCTCTCCGTAAGCAGTTGTTTAGGCATCGTGCTCTCCCTTGACGAAACTCACGTGGTGGAGGTGACCGGCACGGAGTCGACGGAGGCGTGTGAGCGTCGACGGACGATGTGGAAAGACCGCTAGACCGCTCGCTGGATCACGCAGGGGATGAATCCGTCCCTTCTGAATTCGATAGTGGAGCTAATTGATCGTGCACCCGAGCTGGTGAGCCACCTGGGGGATGGTGAGCATGCCCGGAATCCGTCGCGGATGGGCCTGGTGCGGAGTGACATAGCGGCGATGGGTCAACCGCACCTTTTTGACCGTACTCGCCAACAGCTGATAACCCATCGGCGAGCGAAACCCGGCTGCGGTCAGGTCGGTGGCAATCTCCCGATCGGTTTTCCCCGCTGTATGCAAGGTCAGAATACGTTGCTCCAACTCGTGGCCGGAGGACAACAACGCGAGTGCACCCACCCGGAGCGGCACGTCACAGACCGTGATTTCTCCTCCCCGCCACACAATCCGTGCACGTGCGCAGTCAGGCTGGATCCGATGGATCACGACTTTCTCAATCAGACACTGGAGAAAGGCTTTTTTCTGGGGCCGGGAGAGACAATCTGTGGGCCACACGTCTGGGAGTCGCTGCCCCAGAGCAGTAAACGCGTGTCGGAGTGCGGGAGGAATCGTCTCCGCACAGGAGGGGGACTGGGCGTACTGCTGTTCGGCGGCTTCAGCATGCTGCAGATCGTGTAAGGCACTTTCCCAGCGACGTTCTAATTCGGCGGCCACCAACCGATTGGCGGGATCGACTTGCTCGAACTGATGTTGCGCCACAGCGGCCTGATAGCGCAGCCGCTGCAATTGTTGAGTGCGGGCACGTGTGGCGGCAGCCTCTGTATGTTGCTGCGCCGCCATCGCTCGTGCATACGCGTCGAGTTCGACTCCTGAGAGCGCGGCAAAGAATGCCGCGATCACTTTCTCATCCACGGAATCCGCCGCCGTATATTGGCACACCGGGACGCTGAATTGTCGGCGGAAGTAATTACACAGATAATGGGCGCCCGTAGAGTACTGCACGACCATCTTATGCCCACAGGTCCCACAGTACACGAGGCCTTGTAATAGTGCGTCACCGGGACGCGGAATCCCGCGACTCTGTGCGTGATCGTATTCGGCGTAGTTGTCTTGCAGAATGGCGCGAATCTGCTTGTACGTCTCCCAGCTAATGTAAGCGGGATATTTATCGTTGATGCGAATCTGCCATTGCTCGATAGGCACATGCCGCTGGGAGGCGCGCCGCGCGGTCGCACTGGTGCGATGGGGCTGTGTGCGGCCATAGACAAAGGCCCCCGCATAGGCCGGATTCTTCAGGATGGTCAGAATCGCGGTCAACGTGGGTGCTTTCCACACCACCGTGCCAAACCGCCCCGGGCGCGGCAAGCGTAACTGCTGGTCGTGGAAGAACTGTAACACTTTGCTCGCCGAGCGGACCTGTAGAAAAGTGGAGTAGATTAATTCCAGACGGTGTTGGACTTCGAGGTTGGGATGTTTGCGCACGACGCCATCGGCATCGCGTACGAGTCCCACGGGCAGATACTGGGCCAATTCGCCGCGCCGCGCTTTATTGAGGAGGCCAGCCGTCAAGCGGGCACGGATGGTGTAGAGTTCCATCTCTGAGAGTTGTCCCTTCAGCCCTAATAACAAGCGGCCATTGGGCGTGCCAGGATCATAGACCCCGTCACGGTCGGCGATCAAGCAGTGTTTAAAGCCGCAGATATCCAAGAGTGGATACCAATCGGAGCAATTGCGCGAGAGGCGTTGGACTTCGACCGAGAAAATGATGCCCACCTCACCGAGGGTGACGCGTGCGAGGAGGTCCTTGAAGCCTTCGCGATGGGGGACGGCGGCGCCGCTCAGGCCTTGGTCGGCGTCGATGATCTCGATCTGGGTGGGGTGCCAGCCCAAGGCCTCGGCGCGGTCGCGCAGCGCGTATTGCAGCTGGCGACTTTCCTGATTGCTTAACAC
>Ga0209069_10001439_pt1 | contig 12077 bp, 12 predicted proteins | sample Str013_2_FD_187202 | JGI IMG/M metagenome (GOLD analysis project Ga0209069, IMG submission 187202) | Freshwater sediment microbial communities in response to fracking from Pennsylvania, USA - Straight Creek_MetaG_SC_2013 (SPAdes) (version 2) | ecosystem: Environmental > Aquatic > Freshwater >...
ACTACCTCTACGAGGTGGCCCCGAAGGACGGAACCTATTTCGGCAGCGTCGCCCAGACATTGGCGGTCGATGCGGTGACCGACGAGAAGAACAGGATCGATCCGACCCTGCTGCCGTATCTCGGCCGCTTCACCACCAATATCGATCTCGGGGTGGCGCTCAAGAGCACCGGCATCAAGTCGTTCGAGGACGCGCGCACCCGCGAGATCATCACCGGCACCAGCGGCGGCGGCTCGACCACGGTGCTCTATCCGCTGGCGCTCAACGCCTATGCGGGCGCCAAGTTCAAATTGGTGAAGGGCTACAAGGGCACCAACGAGATCATGCTGGCGGCCGAGCGCGGCGAGGTCGAGCTCGTATCCGCGGTCGGGATTCCCGGCCTCTTGGCCGCCCATCCGGACTGGATCAAGGGCGAGGGCGCCACGATTCTTTATCAGAACGCGCTCAAGCGGCATCCGCTGTTGCCGAAGGTGCCCACGCTGCCGGAGCTCGGCCTCACCGATGACGGCCGCGCGATTTTGCGCGCCATCGCCGGCACCGCCGAGATCGGCCGCTCGATCCAGACCACGCCGGGCGTGCCGGTGGAGCGGCTCGCGGCGCTACGCACCGCGTTCCAGGAGATGCTCAAGGATCCGGAGTTCCTGGCGGCTTGCGAGAAGCGCAACGTCACCATCGAGCCGGCGACCGGCGAGGAGATGGACGCGATCACGCGCGAAACGGTCCGCATGCCCAAGCCGATCATCGCGGCGCTGGCCAAGCTGTTCAAGGAATAGACCACGGCATGCTGTCGCGGCCGGGCCGGTAATTCATGCCCGTCTGCGCCGGATTGCGGTTGACCAGCGCGCGGGCATACATCGGGTGCTGCATGCTGCGCACCTCGTGCTCGATCGTGAACAGCACGCGCCGCGTGTCGAGATCGACGATGTCCCTGAAGCGGTACTGGTGCCGGCTGCTTTCCTCGGTGACGAGGCCGAGCGCCTGCAGGCGCCGGTGGGGGCCGGAGAAATCCGCTACGTCGATCTGCACGTGATGGCCGTCAAAGGCCGGCTCCGGCTCGTCGGTCTCGCGAAAGACGAAATACTGCTTGGCTCCGACCATCACGCGGGCGCGCCGTCCGTCGCCGTCATCGATGAGATCGGCCGGGGCCGCCAGGACGTCGCGATAGAAGCGGGCGATCCCCGCGGCGCTGCCGGGGCGGACGTCGAGCTGGACATAGGCCATGCCGAGCGCGACCGGGCCGAAACGATCTTGGTCCGGTGCGTGGCAATGGATGCGATTGCCCCAGGGCGAGACGGTCTCGACGCAATCGTTGCGCTCGCGGAAATCGAAGCGGGTGCCTGCGAGCGGCGCGCGCACCTTGTCTAGCCGCTCCAGCAGGGCCGCGCGGTCCGGCAGCACCAGGCCGGTGATCCCGCGCAGGATCTCGATCCGCCCGGTCGGCAGATGGAATTGGCTCTGCCCGACATTGATCCACATATTGTCGGTGCTGGTATTGATGAAGGGATCGCGGGTGAGGCCGAGGCCGGTGACGTAAAAGAGCGTGGACAGCCGCTGCTTGGGAACGGCGGTGTTGACGTGGCCGAGACCGACGATGTTGCCGATGTCCTCGACCGCGCGATCGTAGTGGCGTTCTTCCATGGCGCTGTCCCGGGCTTGCTCTAGGCCGCTCTGTCGGGCCGATAGGGTTTGATCTTGGCGACCTGGGCTCCGATGCGGCGTTTGGCTTCCAGCGTGTCATAGGCATTTTGAAGCCGCAGGAAATAGCCCTCCGACAAGGCAAAGAACTTGCATAGTCGCAGATCGGTGTCGCCGGTAACATCGCGTGTCCCCTTGACGATCGCATGGATGCGATTGCCCGGAACGCCGATCGCGTGGGCGAGCTGGTTCTGGCTCATGCCGATCTCGTTGAGAAACTCTTTCTTCAGAATCGCGCCCGGATGCGGATTGCGAAGCTGCGCCATGACCATGTCCTTCGTACCGCCAGAGCTTGGGCCGATACGCAATACGTATCAAGTATTATCTTCCTCGGGTGCGCCGATGCGAATTGTATCTCAGCGGCCAAGCGAAATCAGGTCGCAAGTCCGGTAGCATGACAACCGATTCCATGAATGCTACAACAATTTTCGGCTATCGCGACAAGTCGCAATCAAGCGGCTCGCGGAATTGTGGGTGAGGAATCAAGTGCTCTATCTGAACAGCCCGATGCGACGCGCGCGCAGATCACCGATTGTCGCTGCATTCTTCTTGACTTTCCTGGCGCTCCCGCTTGCCGCATGGCCTACCGGTGCCGGTGCCGCCGAGGTCGCGCAGGTGCGGATCGGGATTGCCCGCACCATGAGCGATGTCGGCTACTACGTGGCCGACGCCATGGGCTTTTTCCGGGACGAGGGCATCGAGGTGACCATGACGCCGTTCAATTCGGCGGCGCAGATGATGGCGCCGCTCGGCGTCGGCGATCTCGATGTCGGCGGCGGGACGGTGTCGGCCGGCTTCTACAATTCCATCGGGCGCGGCATCGCCACCAAGATCGTGGCCGATCAGGCCTCCATGAAGCCCGGCTACGGCTATTCCTCCCTGATGGTGCGCAAGGATCTGGTCGAGGGGGGCCGCTACAAGACGCTGGCCGATCTCAAGGGCATGAAGGTCGCGATCGGGGCGCCCGGCACCGGCACGGCCTCCGCGCTCAACGAGACGCTCAAGACGGGCGGGCTCAAATACGGCGACGTCGATGTCGTCTATCTCGGGTTCCCCGAGCATCTGCCGGCCTTCTTGAACAAAGGGATCGATGCCGCCATCAGCAACGAGCCGACCATGACGCTCGAGATCGAGCAGGGTGCCGCGGTGCGCATCGTCGGCAATGACGTCACCTATCCGGACCAGCAGACGGCGGTGGTCTTTTATTCCGAGCGCTTCAGCAAGAATCGGCACGATGTGGCCGAGCGATTCATGCGCGCCTATATTCGCGGCGTGCGCCTGTACAACGACGCATTGAAAGACGGTCGGTTGGCGGGCCCGTCAGCGGACAAGATCATCCCGATTCTGACCAAATACACCTCGACCAAGGACGAGGCGATGTTCAGGCGCATCATCCCGAGCGCGGTCAATCCGAACGGGGAGGTCAATATCGCCGGCTTGCGGCGGGATCTGGCGTTCTTCCGCGAGCTCGGCCTGATCGAGAGCAAGGACGTGAGCGCCGACGGGGTCGTGGACGGCTCGTTCGTGAAGGCAGCCGTCGCGCAGCTGGGGCCGTACAAGGCGGCCGGCGGCCCGTAGCCTTCCAGGCGATGGCTTGCACTGTTGCCGACGGCTACCGGTGCCCGGCAGGGGTCCAGGTATACGCGGACATTGCATCGCTTGGCGTGCCGTCCAGAAAGTTGGCCCCGAACCCGAAATCCCCGTCCTGCGTGCCGACCATGATCCCGGCCCGCCGCAGCTCGCTCGGCAAGCCGGTCGCGTTCCTGGTGTTGTCTGCTTGCCGTTTCGCGGGCGGGCGGAAGCTTCGGACGTCGACGGCCGACTTGGCCTGAACGTTCCGGCCGAGCGAGCGCTGTCGGCCGCCGGCTGCGACCTTCGCCGAATGCTTGCTGCTGCTCCGTGCCATGAGCATCACCGTTCGAAGCTATCGCGCGCGGCGCCCCCGCCACCCCTGAATGTCAGCACAGCATAAAATAAAAATCCCATAATGTAATGAAAAATGCATCTTGGGCTAAAAATACTATGCAGGCGCGCCGGGCCAACAGGCGCGGCTGCGGATCAAGCTGCGGCCAATCGATCATCATATTGAATTGTAATTATTATTTTAGTTCGTGGTTGCGTATGAACGATGGGGTGGAGGCTCGCAATGCGCCCCTCGGTCCAGATGGGAAGCAGTTTTGGCAAGTCAGTCGATCGACATAACGCGGACCTGAATTCCAAAACGTTTATTCTTATGATACATAAAAGTTATTGTTCGCTCGCCGCGTCAGGTCTTACTCTCCCCCGGCGGACGCCAGCCCTGCTTGGCCAGCTGGATCTTCGCATAGACGTGCTTGCGCAATTCGCTGAAGCGCGGCAGCGAGCGGGTCTCGAGCTGGCTCCGCTCGTCCGGCAGATCGATGACGACGTCTTCCATGATCACGGTCGGCGCATGGGAGAGGATGAGGACGCGCTCGCCCAGATAGACCGCCTCCTCGATGTCGTGGGTGACGAACAGCACCGTCACTTTGAGCCGGTGCCACAGCCTGCGGATCAGATCCTCGAGATCGGCACGCGTCTGCGCATCGACGGCGGCGAAAGGTTCATCCATCAAGAGGACGTGCGGCTCATAGGCGACCGCCCGCGCGATGGCGACGCGCTGCTGCATGCCGCCCGACAGCTGCCACGGATAGGCCCCATGCGCGTCGGCGAGGTCGACTGCCGCGAGCGCGTCGCCGACGAGCTGCTCTCGGCGCGCGGCGGGGAGGCGCTTCTGCCTGAGCGGCAGCTCGACGTTTTGCCGCACCGTCATCCAGGGAAACAGGCTACGGCCGTATTCCTGAAAGACCACCGCCATGGCGGGCGGCGGACCGGCGACCGCCTGGCCTTCGAGGACAACCTTGCCGCCGCTCGGCGGCAACAGGCCCGCGATGCATTTGAGGAGCGTGGTCTTGCCGGCGCCGGAAGGCCCGACGATGCAGACGAGCTCGCCGGCGCCGACCGTGAACGTCACGTCGCGGATGGCTTCGATGGTTCGGCCTGAGCCCGAGTAGACCTTGCGCAGGCCGGCAACGTCCAGCATCGCGGCCGTGCGGGGCGAGCCGCTGGCGTGCGCATTCATGATCAACCGCCCGCCCGCTGCGATTGTCGCAAGCCGTGATACCAGGCCAGCATGCGGCGCTCGACCAGGCGAAAAACCTGCGCCAGGCCGATCCCGATCAAGCCCAGCATGATGATGCCGGTCCACATTTCCGCCACCGCGAAGCTGCGCTCGAATTGGATGATCGCGAAGCCGAGCCCATTGCTGGCGGCGAACATCTCGCTGATGACCATCAGGATGATGCCGATCGAGAGCGCCTGCCGCAAACCGGTGAACATCTGTGGGCTGGCGCTCGGAATGACGAAATGCCACAGCCGTGCGAAGCCGCGGATGCGATAGCAACGGGTCACGTCCTCCAGCACCTCGTCGCGGCCGCGCACGCCTTCGACGGTGTTGAGCAGCACCGGCCAGATGCAGCCCGACACGATCACCAGCGTCTTCATGGTGTCGCCGATGCCGGCGAACAGGATGAGGATCGGCACCAGCGCGGGCGGCGGAATGGCGCGCAGGAATTCCAGCACCGGCTCGAGCGTGTTGCGCAGCGCCCGCGATAGTCCGATCGGGATGCCGATGAGAAGGCCGAGCACGACCGCGCCGAAATAGCCGGCGGCGAGCCGCGCCAGGCTCGGCACCACGTCGTCGAGCAAGCGCGGCGAGACCCAGACCTCGACGAACGTCTGGGCGATGGTCTGCAGCGGAGGGAAATAGAAATTCGCGCTGCCGGAGCTGGCGATCCACCAGGTCGCGAGCAGCGCAGCCGGCAGGCCGAGCGCCAGGCCTGCCTGGCGGAGGGTTTGCCCGCCCTTCATACCGGCTGCTCCGAACGCAGCGAAGGATGCCACGGCATGATGCTGCGCTCGAGGCCGCGCGCGGCGACGTTCACGAGCACGCCGATCAATCCCATGACGATCAAATAGGCATACATCACCGCGACCGCGCCGCCCGACTGGGCGAGCGACAGCTCCCTGCCGAGGCCCGGTGTTCCGATGGTGAGCTCCGCCGTGATGGCGAGGATGAGCGCCACCGATGCGGCGAGCCGGATGCCGGTCATCAGATAGGGGAGCGTGGTCGGCCAGATGACGTGGCGGATGAGCGCCCAATGCCCGAACCGGTAGGACTGCGCGGTTTCGCGCGCCACCGGATCGACATCCTGGACGCCGGACAGGACCTGGACCAGCACCTGCCAGAACGACGCGTAGATGACCAGCACCAGATTGGATTGCAGCGTGGTGCCGAACAAGAGGATGGCGACCGGGATCAGCGCCACCGACGGGATGGGACGCAGGAACTCGATGGTCGAGCGCGTTACCGCCTGCAGCCAGGCGGAGCTTCCGATCAGGATGCCGAGGCTGGCGCCGGCCAGGACCGAGATCGTCAGCCCGATCGCCCAGCTGCGCATGGTGAAGGCCAGCGCGGCCCAGAAATTCGCCTGCTGGAGCTCGTTGGCGAGCGCAGCCGCGATGACGCTGAAGGGAGGAAGGTAGCGCGGCGAGACGAGCCCCAGCTGCGGCGCCAGCTCCAGCACGGCCGCAAATCCGATCAGGCCGATCGATGCCTGCATCCACGCCAGATTCTTGGCGCGGAATCCGGCGTCCGACCTCCGCTGTGAATCCCCCATCGCCGGCGATCTAGCGGAAGAACGCGGCCAGATCCGGCTTCTTGGTGACCAGGCCGTCCTTGACCGAAAGATCGGCCAGTATCTCGGTCGATTTTCGGTTCATGTCGGTCGGCCATCGCGGCAGAGTCAGCTTGCCGATCATCTCCTTCGAAATGCGGGTATAGGTGGGAACGATCGCGCGGACCTCGTCCGCATGGGTATCCGCATAGGCCAGCGACTCGTTCATCGCAGTCGTGAAGCGCTTCACCGTGTCGGCATTCTCCTTGGCGTATTTTCCGGACGTGAAATACACCGCGATCATGAGATTGGGCGCGGTGTCGACCAAATTCCACGCCAGCACCTTGGCGCCTTGCTCCTTGGCGACCGTCAGGAAGGGCTCGACGATCCATGCGGCGTCGACCAGCTTGTTGCTCAAGGCTGCCGGCATGTCGGGAAAGGCGAGCTCGACGAACTTGATCTTCGAATCATCGCCGCCGGCCTTGCGCACCGCCGCCTTGACCGACGTGTCGCCGATGTTCTTGAGATTGTTGACCGCGACCGTCTTGCCGTCCAGGTCCTTGGCCGATTTCAGCGGGCTTTCGCGCGGCGCGATGATGGCGCCGAAATCGCGTCCGGTCTCGCCGGTCGAGGACGCGCCGGCGGCGATCGCCACGATATCGAGGCCGCGGGTCTGGGCGATCAAGAGCGAGCTGATATTGCTGAAGCCGAATTCGCGCTGGCCGGTCATCACCGGCGTGACCAATTCGGCGCCGCCCTGCGCGGTCTGCAGCGTGACCTCGAGATTCTGCTTGGCGAAGAAGCCCTTGGCGACGCCCAGATAGATCGGCGCCACGTCCACAATCGGGATGACGCCGACCGTGACCTTGTCGGCCGCGACGGCCCCGCCGGCAAGCAGCGGAACTGCCGCCAGCGCCAATATCGCGAATTTGAGCGGCGTTTTCCTGCCCATAGCGTCTTCCTCTGTTTCTCGTCTGGAATTAGCCGTCTGCGAATGGCGCAGCATCGATTTTTATGCAAAATATACGTTATCCAATGCGGGGGCCAACGCAACAGACAAATCGTGACAAATCGGCGCTTCCGTAGCCCGGATGGAGCGCTCGCGTAATCCGGGACCGCCGCTCCCGCATTACGCTTTCGCTCCATGCGGGCTACAGGACGATACACAACGGAGGGGCGCCTATGAAGCTCGGATGGTTCTGCGCCGCAGCGGTCGCAAGCCTCCCGTTTGTTTCAACGCTGGCGTGCGGGGAGGACTATCCGGTCCGCTTCGTCACCATGGTCTCGCCCTACGCGGCCGGCGGCGGCGCCGATCTGCTGGCGCGCGTGGTCGCCCAGAAACTGACCGACCGGCTGGGAAAGTCGTTCGTGGTCGAAAATCGCCTGGGCGCGGGCGGCGTCATCGCGGCTGCCTCTGTGGCCAGAGCGGCACCCGACGGCTACACGCTGTTCATGGGCACCAGCACGCAGCTGGCCATCCAGGTCACGCTGCACAAGACACTACCTTACGATCCGGCGGCCGATTTTGTCCCGGTGGCGCTGATCGCCAGCGTTCCGTTCGTGCTCATGGTCAATCCATCGCTGCCGGTGCGTTCCGTGGCCGACCTCATCCGGCTCGCCAAGGAAAGGCCCGGTGAACTGTCCTACGGATCGAGCGGCGTGGGCGGTCCGCCGCATCTCTACATGGAAATGCTGCAAACCATGACCGGCGTCCGGATGACGCATGTTCCCTACAAAGGGACCGCCCAGGCGATCGTCGACGTGGTGGCCGGGCACATCCCGATCATCTTCTCCGACATCGCGCCGGCGGTGGCACTGCTCAAGGAAGGCAGGCTGCGCGCGCTCGGTATTTCCTCAGGCACCCGCTTTGAAACGTTGCCCGATGTTCCGCCGCTCGCGGAGGCGGGCGTACCCGGATTCGATGCAGTCGCCTGGACCATGCTGGTCGCCCCTGCCAAGACGCCGAAGGAGATCGTCGACAAGCTCGCCGCGGAAGTGAAGAGCATCGTCGCCGCGCCGGATGTGCGGAAGCTGTTCATCGATACCGGCAATATCCCGCTGAGTTCGCCGGCGCCCACGGCGCTGCAAGCCTATCTCAAGTCGGAAATCGTTCGCTGGGGCAAGGTGGTGGAGCAGGCTGGTATCGCGGGGTCGGAATAGATGCAAGGGTCGGAAAGCGGTGGAGTCGGATGATCGGATCAGCATTGGTCGTGTTGGTGCCTGAGGCTGAAGCTGCGGTGAAGCCATTCCGCGACCGTTACGATCCCTCGGCCGCCACCGGGATGCCGGCGCATGTCACTTTGTTGCACCCGTTCAAGCCGCCCGATGAAATTGACGGGATCGTGCTTGATGAGCTTCGTCATTGCTTCACGCGCTTCGCCCCCATTTCGTTCTCTCTCAGCTCGATCCGGAGATTCCCGGCCGAAGTATTGTATTTGGCTCCGGAGCCAGATGAACCATTCCGCCAACTGACCTTGGCAATTTGGGATCGGTACCCGGAAACGCCTCCCTATGGTGGGAAATGGTCCAACATCGTGCCCCACCTATCGGTGGCGTGGCTCCCGGACGAACGGCAACTTGACGCCATCGCCAATAAGTTTGTCGAGGCATCTCAAGAAGAATTGCCGATCCGAGCGACCGCGTCGGAAGTTGCATTGATGGACAACCGATCGGGGCACTGGCAGGTCCGCGCCACGTTCGGCTTAGGGAGCAATGACAAAGCACGTCTGGTATCGCGGGGCGTTTAGGTGCAATAAATGGTTTTCGACGCCCCACGGTTCTGCTCATCTGCATTGGGGGGTCGTGCAGGCAGCGCGCATGAAAAGCTTGGCGGCGGTCGGGGCAAAGTGATGGCGATTGCTGAGAACCTGATTTGGCCTGCTGCCGACGCGCCATCGATGCAAGCCGCGAGTGTCCCGGCTCGTATGGTTCGACTTTATTTCCTGCTCCTTGCCGCGCTCGGGCTGGCTGCGCTTGTGCTCGGCATCGAGAATAGGTTGACCCCCGGCCTGTTCGCCGTCGCCCCGCCCGTGGATCTGGTGCCGCCACTCAATGACCAGGCTTGGTTCGGTGCGTTTACCTTGCACCAGCAGGATCCGGTCTTTTCGGCCTGCGGCGGTTCGGAGAATCTGGTGCAATTCAAGGTGCTGTATTGGTGGGAATGGCTGCGCCGTGGCAGTGTGCTGCTCCTGGCGGGCAGTTTCGCCTCGGGATTCTCCATCGCCGCTCTGTTGCCCGAATATCGCTTCACACTGCGGCGCCATATCGTCCTCTGCCTCATCGGGCTCGGCTATCTGGCGGCCATTTGGTGCCTCGACTTTGCGCTTCCGCATGTCGAAGACCTTGTTCGTTACAATACCGGACAGTACCGCCACGCGCTCGATATGACTTTCGCCAGCGTCGCGCTGGCACTCGTACTCACCTCGGTCGTGGCCCCGCCGACACCGACGGCCTCGCGCCACTTGGGCCGCACCGGCTGGCTCTGGATCGCCTTGATCATTCTCGACATTTGTTCCGGGGCGCTGTTTGCCTCGCGCGACGCCATAACGGTGTGGCGGAGCTTTCCATTTTACGAGACGGGCGTGCTGCCGCCGCTCGACCGGTTCGCCGCCTACACGCCGCTGTGGCTCAATTTCACCTTCAATCAATACATGATCCAATTGGTTCATCGCGCCCTGTCGATCGGCCTGTGGGTGGCGCTGATCGGCAATGTGATCTGGACCGGCCGTCGCAATCGGCGCGCCCTCCTCGGAGCGGCCTCGCTGTTTCTCCTCATGACCGCCCAGATGGCGGCGGGGATTGCGACTCTCGTGCTCGGCGGGTCGGCGGTGGCGTCCTTCCTGCACGAGGTCGGCGCTGTGGTCCTTCTGGCGGGCGCGGCCCTGACGTTGCCGGGCAACACGCAAGGTCGAAGCGCGTGATCAATCTCCAAGCCTCCCGTCCGGCGCCGCCGCCGGGGATGGGGCCTGCGGCGGCGCCGTCTCATCTGACGTTTTACTTCGCCAGATAATTACGATGCACCCAGGCGCTCGCCGGTGCTGCGGCAGGCTTTGCTTCCATGAACAAAGTCTTGGCGCTTTCGCGCATTTCGATGCGGCCCTCGGTGCCCGCTTTCTTCTCGACGCTGGGCGCGTCGCCCGGGCTCGCCAGGAAGCCGGTCGCGGCCTCGACCGGCGGTGCCGGTTCGGCTGCGCCGTTGCGCTCGCCCAATGCTTCGGTCGCGCTGGCGCGCAACAGCTTGGGCCACATCTTCCGGAACAGGCCGTTCGAGGGATAGATGTCGGCGCTGTTGATCTTGCCGTTGACCGCGAACACGTAACCCACGATGTCGTCGTCCTTCTCGCCGAGCGGCTGCAGTGCCTTGACGTAATCGGCCTGGGCACGCTCGAGGCCGCCGTTTTCGAGCGCCAGCTGGAGGCTGGTCCGCGACGGCGCCGCGGCGACCGGCGCGCCGAGATTGCTCGTGAGCTTGCCCTGGATGTCCGCCACGCTCTTCCAAATCCCGAGCTGGCGCTTGCTTATGGTCTGCGCGTCCGCGCCGTCGATTTGCGGTACTGCCGGTCCCGCCATCTCGATCTTGGCCACACGCGAGGGCAGCGACGCATTCGCGCTCGAGAACTGCTTCACGTCCTCGCCGCCGCGCGCCGACCAGCGGCCTTGCTCGACGCAGAACGACGCGATCTTGAGCGGCCCCGAATGGGGTTTCAGCACCAGGCTCACGCTGAGCACGCGATCCTGTTGCCCGCCCTTCACGATATCGCCGGCCTGGATGAATATCTCCTCGCCGCCGGTGTTCTCGATCTGCAATTCGTTGACCTGGCCGATCTCGCGCACCGCGATGGTCTTCTTGGCGAGCGCCTCGGCCAGGGTCAGCGGGACCGGGCCGCCGCGGGATTTGCCGTGCACGAAATAGATCGCCAGGTTGCCGTGGACCGCCGGACCGGACAGGCGATAGTCATCGCCGGTTTCAGCATGCGCGCTCGCGCCGACGATTTGGGCGAGGCAGAGCGTTAGGGCGGCGGCCAGTAGATTCCATGTCGTCATCAGACACTCCTGATTGCGCTTGCGCGCGTTCGGTAACAGGTTGCCGTCGTCCGACCAGAGGCGCCGGTGATGCGCCGCCGGTCGGCCGGCAAATCTGTTAGACGGGCAGGGCGGAATTTTCGGCAGCGGCTGCTCGGCGAACATGATGGACTTGTAATCTTCGACCGATTGCCCGTTACTGTGGCGATCGGGCCCTGACAGGTACTCCGTGACCGCACCTCTTGATCCGGACAAAGCGCTGCTGGCGGCGGCCTTGCGGGGAGCCGTCGGGGCGGCGGAGGAGTTCAGCCGGTCCTTTGCGGATTTGGTCTGGACCGCGTGCAGCCGGGTAACGCGCGGCGGCGAAGACGCGCAAGCGGCCTTCCGCGAGGTCATGTCGGGCCTGTGTGCGAACGGATTTTCGCGGCTCAAGGGCTACGACGGACGCGCGCGCGTTCGGGTCTATGTCGCGCTCGTGGTTCGCGAGCTGTTGTTGGAGCGCGCGATCAATGTGCTGGTGCTCGATGCCGGCCGCGGCTGGCCGGCATTCGAGGCGTTCTTCGGGCCGGACATGCGGCGCATGATCGAACGGGCATTGCCCGGCACCAGCCAGCGGCAGAACCGCGATGACGCCTATCAGGCGGTCTGCGAAGCCTTGTTGAAGAA
>Ga0209069_10001440_pt1 | contig 12074 bp, 12 predicted proteins | sample Str013_2_FD_187202 | JGI IMG/M metagenome (GOLD analysis project Ga0209069, IMG submission 187202) | Freshwater sediment microbial communities in response to fracking from Pennsylvania, USA - Straight Creek_MetaG_SC_2013 (SPAdes) (version 2) | ecosystem: Environmental > Aquatic > Freshwater >...
GCGGTGGCGCGCGCCCTGGTAACGGCGCCGCGCCTGGTGCTGGCCGATGAGCCAACCGGCAACCTCGATGGCCGCAATGCCGAGCAGGTGTTCGCATTGATGCTGGAGCTGAATCGCGAACTCGGTACCAGCCTGGTGGTGGTCACGCATGACGCGCGCCTGGCGGCGCGCATGGATCGGGTGCTGGAGCTCGATCAAGGCCGGCTGCGCCCGCTCTAACTGGCGCGATCAGCTGCTGGCGCGATGCGCGTGGCGCAGGCGGAACTTGCGCCGCACGACGGTGCGCCAGGCCAGTTCCAGTCCCCAGCGACCGAGCAGGCCGGCAACGATCGCGCTGACCAGGCAGCCCAGCAGGAACGGCTTCCACAGTGGACCCAGGCCATGTTCCAGCCAGCGCCAGCTGGGGTGAAAAGCAAACTGATGGGTCGGGTGATGCAGCAGCAGTGCGCCCAGCCGGTAGGCGCCGTAGAAACAGGGCACCACCGTGAACGGGTTGACCACCCAGGTGCTCGCCAGCGTCACCGGCAGATTCAGCCCCCAGTACAGCGCCGCGAGCACTGCGACGATGGTGTGCACCGGCAGCGGAATGAAGGCAATCGCGATGCCGGCGCCAAACGCCGCGGTGATCGAGTGGCGGCTCATCGACCACAGATGGTGGTCCATCAGCCGTTCGCCAAAAATGCGCAGATACCAGCGGTGACGGCGGGTTTCGACCCAGCGGGCCAGATACTTGACGGCGCGGCGCGGCATGCCGGTCACTTTAACGCCCAGCGCCGGCCGCTGCACGGTGTCGGCTGTATTCGTGACGGCGTTGTCATCAAGCGGTGGTTCCGCTTGCGGTTGCGTCCCGGCGAAAGCCTCAATCGCGCGGGCGCCCTCAAGTATTATGTGGGTTCCAGGCACTAAGGAGTTCACGAGCCGATGTGGGAAGTCGTTCGCGCCGGCGGCTGGATGATGGGCCCCATCATCCTGTTTTCGGTGGTCGCCGCGGCGATCATTCTGGAGCGGGTCTGGACTCTTCAGGACCGGCGCGTGCTGCCTCCCGACCTGACCAAGCGCGTCTGGCAGCTGGTCGAGGCCAACCAGGTCAACGACAAGGTCATCGAGGCGCTCGAGCAGAACTCACCGCTCGGCAAGGTGCTGGCCGCCGGTCTTGCCAACCGGCATCGGACGCGCGACGCGCTGATGGAGCGGCTCGAGGATACCGGGCGCCACGTGGTGCACGAGCTCGAGCGCTTCCTCAACACGCTGGGCACCATCGCCGGGGTCTCACCGCTCTTAGGGCTGCTGGGCACCGTGGGCGGCATCATCAAGGCCTTCAATGCCATCAACGCTGGCGGCACGGGTGACCCGCGCATGCTCTCGGGCGGCATTGCCCAGGCCCTGATCACCACCGCTGCCGGTCTGTGCGTGGCGATTCCCGCACTGATCGCCTACCGCTATCTGCGTGGCCGCATCGATCGCATCGTCATCGAGATGGAAAAGGATGCCATCCAGCTCGCCGATGCCCTGGAATCGGCGCGTGGCGCGGTGCCGGCGGCCAAGGCATGAATCTGAAGCCGCGGCGCCACGAAGAGCCCGAGATCAACATGGTCTCGCTGATCGACGTGGTGCTGATGCTGGTGATCTTCTTCATGCTGTCCTCGAGCTTCGTCGGCGAGGGCCGGATGCGCATCCGCCTGCCGCAGGCCAGCTCGGTGCCGATCGAGCGCGTCGCCGCCGCGGCGCTCGTGGTCTCGGTAACCGCCGGCGGCAGCTATCTGGTCAACAATCGCGAGCTGGTGAACGCCAGCGCCGACACCCTGCGCGCCGCGATCGAAAAGGTCGCGCCGGCGGATCGCAACCAGCCGGTGAGCGTGCGCGCCGATGGCCGCGCCACGCACCAGGCTGTGGTCACGGCCATGGATGTGCTCGGGCAGTTGGGCTTCGCGCAGCTCAACTTCGTTACCACCAACGAAGTCGGGACTCCGGCACCTTGAGCATGGGCACGCAGCCCGTGTCGGCGGCCCAGGTCTACCGGCGGCTGCTGCACTACGCGCGTCCACACGCCGGCATGTTCTTGATCGGCGTGCTGGGCATGATGATGTACGCTGCGGTCACGCCGATCACCGCCTGGTTCGTCAAGAAATTCCTCAACGCGGCCTTCGTCCAGCAGAACATGCAGGTGCTGCGTTACGTGCCCGGTGGCGTGATCGCGCTGTTCCTGCTGCGCGGCGTGGGCGACTACCTGGCCAATTATTTTCCGGGCTGGGTCGGCCGGCAGATGATCAAGGCGATCCGTGCCGACCTGTTCGCGCACTACCTGCGCTTGCCCACGGCCTGGTACGAACGCGAGTCCTCGGGGCCGATGCTCTCGCGCCTGACCTATAACGCCGAGCTGGTGGCCGACGCGGCCACCAATTCCGCCACGGTGCTGATCCGCGACTCACTGGCGATCGCCGGCGGTGTGTTTTACCTGTTCTACCTGAACTGGCGGCTGGCGGCGTTTGTGATTCCGGTGGCGGTGGTGATTGGCCTGCTGGTGCAGAGTGTGAACCGGCGCTTCCGCCGCTACAGCACCCGCATTCAGAACTCGATGGGCGATGTCACGCGCGTGGCCAAGGAGGCCATCGAGGCGCACCGCGTGGTCAAGGTGTTCAACGCGCAGCAGCACCTGCAGCAGAACTTCGACATCGCCAATGAGCTCAACCGCCACACCAACATGCGGCTGATCTCGGCGCGCTCGAGCAGCAACCCCACGGTGCAGCTGATCGCGGCGCTGGGCCTCGCGGCCGTGCTGTTCGTGGCCAACCGCCAGGTGGCCAGCGGCGTCATGCAGGTCGGCGACTTCCTCGGATTTCTGACCGCGCTGCTGCTGGTGCCCGAGCCGCTCCGCCGCCTGGTGAGCGTCAGCGGGCCGCTGCAGCAGAGCATTGCCGCCGGGGCCAGCGTGTTCGAAGTGCTCGATGCGCCGCCGGAGCCGGCTGGCGGCACGCGCAAGCTGCGGCGCGCGCGCGGCGCGGTGGCGTTTCGCAACGTCGAGTTCACCTACGATGCGGACAAGGGCCGCGTGCTGCACGCGATCAATCTCGAGGTCACCCCCGGGACCACGGTGGCGATCGTCGGGCGTTCGGGCAGCGGCAAGACTACGCTGGTATCGCTGTTGCCGCGTTTCTACGATCCGAGCAGCGGGGCGGTAGTGCTCGATGATGTGGACCTGCGCGAATATGTGCTGGCTGATCTGCGGGCGCAGATCAGCCTGGTAAGCCAGGAAGTGGTGTTGTTCAACGACACGATCCGCAACAATATCGTCTTCGGAGCGGAAAACATCGATGCCGCGGCGATCGATGCGGCGGTCCGCGCTGCGCATGTGCAGGAGTTCGTCGACGAACTGCCGCAGGGACTCGAGACCATGGTCGGCGATCGCGGCCTGCTGCTCTCGGGCGGCCAGCGCCAGCGCATTGCCATCGCGCGCGCGCTGCTGCGCAACTCGCCGATCCTGGTGCTCGACGAGGCCACCTCGGCACTGGATACCGCCTCGGAACGGCATATCCAGTCGGCGCTCGAGCAGCTGGTCAGGAACCGCACGACCTTGGTGATTGCCCACCGGCTCTCGACCATCGAGCATGCTGACCTGATCGTGGTCATGCAGGATGGTGCTATCGTTGAAACCGGCACGCACGCCGAATTGCTGGCGCGCTCCGGAGTCTACGCGCAGCTGCACCAGCTGCAATTCAAGGTCTAGGGCGCCAGGGTCAGCGCCGCCATGTACGACTGGCTGCAACGTATCTGGTACGGCGGCGCAGCGGCGCCCTGGTGGCTGCGCGCGCTGGCCCGGCTGTACGGCGTGGCAGTGCGTGTCCGCCAGGCCTGCTATGCGCGCGGCTGGTGCCGCGTCGTGCGCGTCGGCCGGCCGGTGGTGGTGGTCGGCAACGTGACGGTGGGTGGCACCGGCAAGACGCCACTGGTGATCTGGCTGGCCGCTGAGCTGTCGGCACTGGGATTGCAGGTCGCCGTCATCACGCGTGGCTATGGACGCCGGGCGCGGCCGCGCGTTGCGCCGGGTCACTATCAGCACGACGTGTTGCGTGTCGATGAGCTGTGCACGGCGGCCGACGTCGGCGATGAAGCACTGCTGATCTGGCGACGCGCGCCGGTTCCGGTTTATGTGTGTCGCGACCGCGTGGCTGCGGCGCGTGCTGCCGTGGCCGAGGGCGCGCAGGTGCTGATTGCCGATGACGGCCTGCAGCACCTGCGTCTCGGGCGCGACGTCGAGATCGCGCTGATCGATGCCACGCGCGGCCTGGGCAATGGTGCGCTGCTGCCGGCCGGGCCGCTGCGCGAGCCGCCAACGCGCCTTGGCAGCGTCGCCGCGGTGGTGCTGACCGGCGAGGGCGCCTATCGGCACGCGGGTGCTGTGCGCATGCAGCTGACGGGCGACGCGCTGCACAGGCTGGACGGCAGCGGCGAAGACGAGGCGCTCGGTGGCTGGCACGGGCGGCGCGTCCACGCCTATGCGGGCATTGGCAACCCTGAGCGATTCTTTGCGGCCTTGCGGGTCGCGGGGCTCGAGGTCATTGCCCACCCGCTGCCTGATCACCAGGCCATTGCCGGCGCACAGCTGCGGCCGGCCGACGCGCTGCCAGTACTGATGACCGAGAAGGATGCCGTAAAATGCGGCGCCGCGGCGCCCGGCAATTGCTGGTACCTTCCGGTTGCGGCGCAGTTCGAGAGTGCCGCGGCGAACCTGCTGTTACGGAGAATCCTGATGGACGCACGCCTGCTCGACATCCTCGCCTGCCCGGTGTGCAAGGGACCGCTGCGTCTGACGCAGGACGCGGGCGGCACCTCGCTGGTGTGCCGTGCCGATCGTCTTGGCTTCCCGGTCCGCGATGGCATACCGGTGATGCTGGAAGAGGAGGCCCGCGTGCTCGAGGCGGGCGATCCGCTGCTCGAGCGCTGACTTGTTCAGGATCGTCATCCCGGCGCGTTATGCCTCGACGCGCCTTCCCGGCAAGGCACTGCTGGCGATCGCCGGCAAGCCGATGCTGCAGTGGGTTCATGAGCGCGCCCGCGCGGCCGGCGGCGAGGTGATGATCGCCACCGATGATGAGCGCATCGCGACGCTGGCGCGCGGCTTTGGCGCCAGCGTGGCGATGACCGCCCCAGACCATGCCTCCGGGACCGATCGCATCGCCGAACTGGCGCGCGCGCGTGCCTGGGACGATCAGCAGATCGTCGTCAATGTCCAGGGCGATGAGCCGCTGCTGCCCCCGCAACTGATCCGCCAGGTGGTCGCGCTGCTCGAGCGCCACACCGGCGCCCAGCTGGCCACGCTGGCCACGCCGATCGCCTCACTGGCCGAGTTCATGGATCCGAATGCCGTCAAGGTCGTGACCGGTGTGGATCAGCGGGCACTGTATTTCAGCCGCGCACCGATCCCTCTGCAGCGTGATGTCGCGAGCGTAGAGGGTTGGCGCGGCGCGCACCGTCACGTCGGCCTGTATGCCTACCGCGTCGGCGCGCTCAAGGCCCTGGCGGCGCTCGCGCCGACGCCACTGGAGCGGGCCGAGAAACTCGAGCAGCTGCGGGCGCTGGAGCATGGCTTCGACATCCGGGTTGCTGACTGCGTGGTGGCTCCGGGACCCGACGTCAACACTGCTGCCGACCTCGAGCGTGTGGCCGCACTGCTGCAAGGAGCCGCGCATGCCGATCTACCGACTGGGTGATCTGACCCCCGCCATCGCTGCCAGCGCCTACGTGGCCCCGGGCGCGCAGATCATCGGCAAGGTGGCCCTCGGTGAGCACGTCAGTGTGTGGTTTGGTGCCACGCTGCGCGGTGACAACGAGCTGATCCGCATCGGCGACTACAGCAATGTGCAGGAGAACACCGTGATGCACACCGACATGGGTGCGCCGCTCACGGTCGGCGAGCGCGTGACCATCGGGCACCAGGCGATGCTGCACGGCTGCTCGATCGGCGATGGCTCGCTGATCGGCATTCAGGCGATCGTGCTCAACCACGCCGTGATCGGCCGCAGTTGCCTGGTCGCGGCGGGCGCTGTCGTGACCGAGCGCAAGAGCTTTCCCGATCGCTCGTTGATACTCGGCTCGCCCGCCCGGGCGACACGCCAGCTCAGCGATGCCGAGGTGGCGTACCTGCAGCAAAGCGCCCAGCACTACGCCCAGCGGGGCGCGCTGTTCAAGCTCAACCTGGCGCCGATCGCCTAGCCGGGCGGCGCGCTACTCGTCGCGCCGCGGGCCGGCCTGAAAGGGGTCCGCCGCCGGACCCGAGCTCCACACCACCTGGGGCGCCACGGGTGGGCGCTCCGGCATTGCAGGGGCCGCAGGGGCCGCGCCGCTGCCACCGGCGGGCGGCGGTGCGGCAGGTGCGACCGGTGCGGGAGCCGGACGTACTGGCGAAGTCCAGCTCATCGGCGGCGGTGCGGCCGAGAAATCACTGCCCGTGGCGGCATTGGGCTGGCCGCCAGGCCCGGCTTCCGGGCTGCGCTCGGCCGGCGGGCCGGCATCGCTGCTCGCACCATTGCCGCCGCCAAAACCCTGGAAGGAACTCTGCGGCGAATTCTGCACATTGCCGGGATTAGCCATCGGGCCGCCTCCGGGTGGGCTGTTCGGATTCATGTTCTGGCCCAGCTGCTGGCTGCCACGGTCGGCGCCATCGCGATTGCCGCCACCACCGCCGCGGCGCCGACGGCCACCGCGGCGCGAGCGGCCGCCGCGCCCACTGCGCTCGCCGCCTTCGCCGGCTTCACCCTCGACGCGACGCGGTTCATTGTTCGCCGGACCACGCCCGTCATCGCGGCGCGGGTGATCGTCGCGCACCGGCTCGTTGCCACGCGGTGCGTCGGCGCGCGGTCCATCATTGCGAGGCCCGTCGTTGCGTGGTGCGTCGTTGCGCCGCGGTTCGCGACGGATCTCATCGCGAGGGCGTCCGTCACGTCCCCGTCCATCGCCAGGTCGCCCCTCGCCCGGGCGGCCGTCACGGGCATGATCGCTGCGCTGGCCTTCACGACGAGCGCGATCGCCGTAGGGTCCGCGATCCTGGCCGCCGCGGCGCGGGCGATTGCGATCGTGGCTGTCGCGACGCGCGTCATGGCGGCCGCTGCGCGGCGCCGGCGCGCTCTGGTCCTGACTGGCGCTGGGCTCGGCGCTGCCAAACACGCGCTTGAGCCAGGCCCAGAATCCGCCACGGGGCGCGGCGCTCGCCGCCGGCTCCACACGGGCCGGTGCCCGCTCGACCGGCGCCATGACCGGCGCTGCGGTGGTGGGCATGATCGCCGCCACCGCGGGCGGCTCCGATGCCGGTTTCTTGTCGGCACCCAGCGTGGGATCGGCCACGACCGGCGCCACCGGCATCTGGTAGCTGATCTGTGAATTCTCGGGCAGTGCCGCCTCGTCATCGCGCAGGCGGCGAATGGTGTATTCCGGCGTCTGCATGTGCGGGTTGGGCACCAGCACGATGTCGACGTGCGCCTTGTCCTCGACCGTGCGCAGCGCCTCGCGCTTTTCGTTGATCAGGTAGGTGGCGACATCCACCGGCAGCTGCACGACGATGCGTGCGGTGCGGTCCTTGCGTGCGTCTTCGCCGATCAGCCGCAGTATCGACAGTGCCAGCGATTCGACGCTGCGGATGCTGCCGATGCCGGTGCAGCGCGGGCATACCAGGTGACTCGATTCACCGAGGCTGGGTCGCAGGCGCTGGCGTGAGAGCTCCAGCAGCCCAAAGCGCGACAGCCGGCCGATCTGGATGCGCGCGCGGTCCATCTTCATCGCGTCGCGCAGGCGGTCCTCGACCGCGCGCTGGTTCTTGGTGTCCTCCATGTCGATGAAATCGATCACGATCAGGCCGCCGATGTCACGGATGCGCAGCTGGCGCGCGATCTCGTCGGCCGCTTCCAGGTTGGTGTTGGTGGCGGTCGCCTCGATATCGCTCCCGCGGGTGGCGCGTGCCGAGTTGATGTCGATCGAGACCAGTGCCTCGGTGTAGTCGATCACCAGGCTCCCGCCCGCGGGCAGCTGCACCTTGTGGGCGTAGGCCGATTCGATCTGGTTCTCGATCTGGTAGCGCGTGAACAGCGGAATATCGTCGGTGTAGGCCTTGAGCTTGCGCTGCGCCTCGCCGGGAATGTAGCGCTGGATATACTCGGCGGCCTTCTGGAAGGCGGCCGGATCATCGACCAGCACTTCGCCGATGTCATCGGCCAGGTAATCGCGCAGCGAGCGCGTAACGGCATCGCCCTCCTGGTACACCAGGAACGGCGCGCTGCGCCCGGCGCCCGCCTGGGCAATGGCATCCCACTGCGTGCGCAGGTTGTCCAGGTCCCACTGCAGCTCTTCAACCGCGCGGCCGACTCCGGCGGTGCGCACGATGGCGCCCATGCCGTCGGGAACCACCAGCTGATTCATGATCTCGCGCATCTGGTCGCGATCTTCGCCCTCGATACGGCGCGAGACGCCGCCGGCGCGCGGGCTGTTGGGCATCAGCACCAGGAAGCGCCCGGCCAGGCTGATGAAGGTGGTGAGCGCCGCACCCTTGGTGCCACGCTCTTCCTTCTCAACCTGGACCAGCAGCTCCTGGCCTTCGCTGACCAGCTCGCGGATGTTCATGCGGCCGCCCTGCGGCGCATTCTTGAAATACTCTTTGGAGATTTCCTTGAGCGGCAGAAAGCCATGGCGTTGCGCGCCATAATCGACAAAACAGGCCTCGAGCGACTGTTCGACGCGCGAGATGCGCGCCTTGTAGATGTTGGCTTTCTTTTGTTCCCGGGACGGGATCTCTATCGAAAGGTCGTATAACTTCTGGCCGTCAACCAGAGCAACCCGCAGTTCTTCCTGCTGAGTTGCATTGATAAGCATTCTCTTCATTTGCCCCTACCAATGATGCGTGAGGGGCCAACCGGGTGGCGCCGGGCCTGCATTCAGGCGGCGTCGCGTTTTGAACAATAACAGCTGCAAACCCGAAGATTGATTGACGGCGCGCTCGATGTGACATCGTTATGATTTATGCCGCCACGCGGGCAGCGCCGGAAAACCTTGAGGCCCGCTGACCTTGTGGGCGCTCGCCAGAGGCTCAACCTTGCGGGGAGCAGCTTGGCGGCGAGGGCCCAGACCCTGGTCGGCCGAACTCTTGCGCGATGGCCTCGATTTCGAGGACCAACTAACATGCGGCACTTATTCAGGCCGCGAACTTGTCGCCGGAGCGTACGCCCTGCTTGGAGGGAGGGCCCGCTTCGGGACGCAGGCAGTATAGTGGCAGTACACTTTAGAAACAACGATTTACGTCCGAGGCCCACTTGAGCACCGCAATTGAACCCCCGCCTCCCGAGGGGCCGCGCCCGACCGTCCAGCAGATCCTGATCGGCGAGGAGGAGGCCGGCACGCGCCTCGACAAGGCGCTGGCGCGCGTGCTGCCCACAGTGCCGCGCACGCGTATTTTCAGGCTGATCCGCAAGGGCGAGGTGCGCGTCAACGGCAAGCGCGCCAGCCCGGAACAGCGCCTGGCGGCCGGCGATCGCCTGCGCGTGCCGCCGGTGCGGGAGCAGTCCGAATCAGGCCTGGCCGCGGCGGCGGCCATGGCAGCGGGTCAGCCGCGGCCGGCGCCGGCGACGCTGATCGCCCGTGTGAACGCCGCGATCATCCATGAGGATGAGCGTCTGCTGGTGCTGGACAAGCCCTCGGGGCTGGCCGTGCATGGCGGCAGCGGGCTGTCCTTCGGCGTCATCGAGGCGCTGCGGGCTTCGCGGCCCAATGAAACGCTGGAGCTGGCGCATCGGCTCGATCGCGACACCAGCGGCATCCTGCTGGTGACTCGCAAGCCCGCAGCCTTACGCACACTTCATGCGCTGCTGCGTGATGGCGCGGTGGAGAAAAGCTACCTGGCACTGGTAGTGGGTCGCTGGGAGCTGGGGCGCAAGCTCATCGACGCACCGCTCCTCACCGATGCGCGCGTGGGCGGGGAGCGCACGGTGCGCGTTGGCGCCGGCGGCAAGAGCGCGCGCACGCAATTCGCGTTGGTGCAGCAGTTCGGAGCGCGAGCCTCGCTGGTTGAAGCCGCACTCCATACCGGCCGCACGCATCAGATTCGCGTGCACGCCGCGCACTGCGGCCACCCGGTGGCCGGCGACCCTAAATATGGCGACGCCGAGGCGAATCTGGCGCTGCGCCAGCTCGGGCTGACACGCATGTTCCTGCACGCGCACAGCGTGTCCTTCGACTGGCCGCAGGGCGGTCAGGTGAGCATCAGCGCACCGCTTCCGGACGATCTCAAGAGTGTGCTGGATGCGCTCGGTACGCGCGCCGCTCTCAAGGCAGGGCGTAGCCGCATTCGCGCAGGATAGCGGCCAGGCGGATCAGCGGCAGGCCGATGAGCCCGGTGGGGTCGCTGCTCTCGATGCGCTCGCACAGGCTGAGCCCTAAGCGCTCACTGCGCAGCGACCCGGCACAATCGTAGGGTTGATCGGCCGCCACGTAGGCGGCAATCTCGGCCGCCTTCAGCTGGCGCAGAGTCACGGTGGTCAGATCCACGAACTGGGCGCTGTAGTGGCGCTGGCGACAGACGACGGCCACGGCGCTGTAGAACTGGACGCTGCGCCCGGACTGGTGGCGCAGCTGCTCCCGCGCCTGTTCCGCGTCACCGGGTTTGTCCAGTATCCTGCCCTCACAGGCGGCTACCTGGTCGGCGCCGATCACGACCTCGGCCGGGTGGCTGGCGGCGACGGCCTCGGCCTTGGCGAGCGCCAGCCGCGCGGCCCGTGCCCTGGGGGGTTCGGCCTCCCGGGCCACCTCGTCGAGCCCCGGGGAGCGGGCCTCAAAGGGCAGGCGCAGCCGGCTCAGGAGCTCCTGGCGGTAGCGCGAAGTGGAGGCGAGAATGAGTCCGGGCGCTGCAGTCACGAAATCACCAGAAGAGAAACAAGGGCTTAAGTCGCATGACGGATTTTGACTTGCCGCCGGCGGCTACCTATCATACGCGCCCCATGCCGGGCGGCTGGTCCAAGCCGCGCGAAGTCGCCAAACTGGCGGATACGCGCGCCGAGTTCGAGTTTGCAATTCCCGTCGGTGAGCTGCCGGGTATTCCCACCGAATTGTCGGTGGCCGACGAGCCGGTGAGGGTGGTGCTGCGCTTTATGCGCGAGCAGGGCACGGCGGTGGCGAATGTCGAAGTACACGCCAGCTTGAAGCCCTTGTGCCAGCGTTGCCTGGCACCGATGAACATAGACGTGGACTCGTCGTCGCACGTCGCGCTGATCGAACACGAGAGCGCGGCCGACACGGTGCCCGGTGAGATGGAAACCTTCCTCGCGGAGGACGGGCGCTGCGACCTCGCGGCACTGGCAGCCGAAGAACTGCTGCTGGCGCTGCCCATCGTGCCGCGCCATGCGCCGGGAGAAGGATGCGAGGCCGACGCGCTGGCGTCTGCCGAGCCGACTGCAGCGGGTGCGCAAGCGCCGCCAGCGGAACACGATACGCAGCGGCCCTTTGCCGATCTGCGCGCGCTGTTGGAGCGCGGCAAGAGTTGAAGTAACGAGAGTTTTCAGGAGTAAGGATCATGGCCGTACAAAAAAGCCGCAAGACGCCTTCCAAGCGCGGCATGCACCGCTCGCACGACGGCCTCAGCCTGCCGGCGCTGTCCATCGACGCGCAGAGCGGCGAGACGCACCTGCGTCACTGCATCACGCCCGATGGCTTCTATCGCGGCAAGCGCGTGATCGAAAAGCGCGACACGGAAAACAAGTAAAGCCGTCGCACGGCGCTGCGACGGGATAACCGCCACCATGCACTCGAGAATCGCGGGCACTGGCAGTTACCTGCCAGCAGCCGTGGTGACGAATTTCGATCTCGAGCGGCGCATGGATACCACCGATGCGTGGATCCGCGAGCGCACCGGCATCGAGCGGCGCCACATCGTCGCCCCTGGTGAAACCACCGTCGACATGGCCGAGCACGCGGCCCGCGCCGCGATTGCTGCCGCCGGCTGTCGCCCGGAAGAGATCGAGCTGATCATCGTCGGCACCTGCACGCCGGATCTGGTGTTTCCGAATCCCGGTGTGATGCTGCAGGCGCGCCTCGGCTGCCGC
>Ga0209069_10001441_pt1 | contig 12071 bp, 9 predicted proteins | sample Str013_2_FD_187202 | JGI IMG/M metagenome (GOLD analysis project Ga0209069, IMG submission 187202) | Freshwater sediment microbial communities in response to fracking from Pennsylvania, USA - Straight Creek_MetaG_SC_2013 (SPAdes) (version 2) | ecosystem: Environmental > Aquatic > Freshwater >...
GTCGACATGATTGAGGCCGGCATTGTCGATCCGGTCAAGGTCAGCTACTGCGCGGTGCGCAACGCCGGTTCGGTAGCCGCGCTGATCCTGACGACTCAGACTCTGATCGCAAAAAGGCCCGACGATTATGATCCGACCGTCGGGCCCGCCCGTGGCGGCGGCGCGGAACGGCTTTGATCCTGTAAGATCGCCGCGCACATCGTTGAAGCCGGACCGCCCGCAAACCAGTGAAGATGCGGCGCTCACCGCACCGACCAGCGCCGCCCTTCACGGCGGCGGCGCATGTCCCAGAGCCCGATAAACGGTGTTCCTCGAGATTCCCAGGCGTCGGGCGGTTTCGCTGATGTTACCCCCGGTTTCCGAATGCACCATCAGGATGTTGGCGAGCTGAATCTCTTGGAGCGAGCCGGGAGCAGCCGTCGGCAGAGCCGGACCGATCAGGGCCGCCAAGCTGACCTTGTCGGGGGGGCCGTCGGCGGCGGAGAGTGTCAGGCGCGCCAGGATATTGCGAAGCTCACGAATGTTGCCCGGCCAGGGGCGAGCGGCGAGTTCCGCGAGAGTTTCCGGTGCGATCCGGTAATTCGGATCGATTGCATCGAGCAGATGCCGAACGATGGAGTCGAAGTCGGAGCGATCGGTGAGCCGTGGCAGCGTTACCTCGAGGGTATTGAGGCGGTAGAGAAGGTCCGGACGAAAGCGCCTCTCGGCGATGGCCTTGTCGAGGGTCGCGTTGGTCGCCGAGACAAGGAAGACATCGACCTTGGTGCTGACACCGCCAAGAGGACGCACGGTCCAGTCGTCGAGCAGGCGCAGAAGCACCGCCTGCAGGGCAACAGGCATGTCGCCGATCTCGTCGAGGAAAAGCGTGCCGCCGTCCGCTTCTTTGACGAGTCCAGTGGCGCCGCCACGCCGTGCGCCGGTAAAGGCGCCTTCGACATAGCCGAAGAGCTCGGCCTCGATCAGGCTTTCCGGAAGCGCAGCGCAATTGACGGGAACGAAGGGCCCTGACCGTCCACTGGCGGCGTGGGCGTGGCGAGCAAGTTGTTCCTTGCCAGTACCTGTCTCGCCGCGGATGAGAATCGATATTTTGCGTGCGGCAGCGGTCTCGGTCTGACGAACCATTGCCCGTACTCTCCGATCGTCGGCGACGAAGCCGGCAACCAGGGACTGAGGCCGGACCGGCTTTGCCTCGAGGGTTGGCGCAAAACGCGCGTCGGGAGACCCGTTCGCAATCGGCTTTCCCGGAGGGGCGGGTCGCAGCGTCGAGTATTTCGGAGGAAGCCCCGAAGGCGCGGCCTCGCGGCGTTCGAGGACGGACTTCTGTTTCCGAACGTCGCGATCGGCGATTGGCGGATGTCGTCGCGCCCGCAGGACGACCAATGCACCAACCCCTGCACTGTCATTGTTGATGAGATCGAAGCTCGCGTAAGGCAGGAGTTCCTTCAGTCTGACCGGCCACTCCTCCAGCGGAAGCGCCTTGAGAAAGCCCGTTGACGTATCATCGCCGTCCCCGCGGCGGCTATCGCGGATCGTTTTCAAGGCGCGCTCGCTGGCATGCAGGATGGTGCCTCGACGATCAAGCAGGATGCAGTCTTCGGTCGCCCATATCGATCGCTTTGCGAGAAAATGGTGCAGCAGTTTTTCATGATCTTGTTTGATGGATCGCGCCAGCACGCTTTCGACATGGTGGCCCACGGAAACCGCCAAGGCCAGGCTCTGCGGATTGAAGGTGCTTGCCGGACCGGAAATGTCCACCACGCCCAGCAACTCGCCGTCGGCGGGATCGTGAACCGGGACGGCAGCACACGTCCATCGCTGAACCCTGGAACAGAAGTGTTCAGCGCCACGGATCTGAACCGGCTTCGATTCCGCAATTGCGGTGCCGATCGCGTTGGTGCCGATATCGGCTTCGCTCCATCGTCCTCCGGGTTCCAGATGAACCTGGCGACCGGCATCGACCACCCTGGCGTCTCCCTCGGTGTCGATGATCAACCCCGAGGCATCGGTGAGAATCATGACGGAATTCGCGTCGCTCAGGAACGTCCTTGAGTTCTCAAGCGCGCAGCGAGCCGCGTGGCGAAGCGCGGCGTATTTCGAACGGTGGCGAAACAGTTCGGCGTCAGCGACAAACGGCGCCATCGCCCGGTCCGTGGTGACCTGATGGTTCTTGCAACGTTGCCACGATTGAGCGATCGACGCCCTCAAATCGGTCGCCAATGCTCCGTCGTCGACGAACCTTTCCCATGCAGCCCGCACTTCTCGTTGGTCCATCCCGGCACCTTGAGGTAGGCTTGGATAGTGGCAAGACCCGGATCAGGTCTCCTGATCAATCGTCCGAATGTTTGACGAATTTGTGCTGCTCGATCGTCGCTTTGGTTGTGCAATGCACCCATCGATTCCAATTCCACCGCACCCGGGTAGAACTGAATCAAGCGAAAGCTGCCTGCCGCCCTGGCGACAATATCGACGGAGCCATCCGACGCAACACTCCTCCCGAGGCCCTATGAGCGGCTTCGCGGGCCGTATTTTTTGCAAAGCTTACACATCCCGGCAGGCAGCGCAAATGAGGAGTCATGGCATTGAGGAGTCATGGCATTTTCAAGGAACCGGAAAGGTCGTCGAAGATATTCTCCGCGCGGCGCATAAGCGATCCGCTGCGCATCCGGATCGGCCCACCAGGCAATCGCAGCCTTGGTGTTCTGATCCGGATGACGTGCAGTGCAGCAAACCCGATATCGAGTTCGGGGTCTGGTTGCCCATCGCCAGTCGATGCGAGCTACCGAGTTGCTCCGTGGAACTGAGACGTGATGAGCGCCGGCAAGGCGTCAGGTTCCAGCGCTCTCCCAGTTCTTGCCGTTGAACCGCTCCAGCCTCATGTACTTGACGACCCGGTAGTCGGTCGGGCTGGTATTGATCAGGCTGCCCGGCAGCAAAGCGGGGTTGCGAAAGTCCTTCAGGCTGGCGGCCTGACGCATGATGTTCTCCCGCGTCAGGTCGTCGCCGCATTGGCGCAGCACCTGCAACAGCATTTGACTGTAGGTCCATCCGGACAGGTAGAAGGTATCCGACGGATTCGCCGCCGGCACGTATTCCTTCATCCATTCGTAGAACGGTTTCAGCTCCGGATCGTCCAGCCACTGCGGATCCGATGCATCCTTCGCATAGCGCGCGGTCTTGATGCCGACGGAGCGCTCGAGGCCGGCGGGCACCAGCGTGGCGCTCACCGAGGATGCGCCCGAATGCAGATAGGTGTCGGGCCGCCAGTTCAGCTCGAAGATCTTGCGGATCGCCTGGGCGGCCTGCTTGGCATAGCTGAACAGCATGACGGTGTCGGCGCCGGCGGACTTCAGCTTGACGATCTGGGAATCGATCGTCGGATCGGACGGGGTAAAGCTCTCGGTTGCGATGATCGCTGCGGCCTTGGCGCCGAGCCCGTCGTTCAGGCCGGACAACAGCTCCTTGCCGAAATCGTCATACTGGTAGAGCACGCCGATCTTCGGTTCGGCGTTGACGGCCAGAATCTGCTTGCCGAAGAACGCGCCCTCGGAGCGCAGCGTCGGCTGAAAGCCGATGGTCCAGGGATATTTCTCCGGGTTGGCAAACTGTTCGGAGCCGGCGGCCACGAACAGCTGCGGCACCTTGTTGGAGTTCAGATAGGTGCGGGTTGCGAGATTGAGCGGCGTGCCGAGCATTCCGAACATCACGGCCACTTCGTCCTGCTCGACCAGGCGGCGGGTCTGCTCGACCGCCTTCGGCGGGCTGTAACCGTCGTCGACCGAAATGAAGGTAATCTTGCGGCCGTTGATGCCGCCGCGGTCGTTGATCATCTTGAAATAGAGGGCTTCGGCCTGACCGATCTGGCCGTAGGCCGAGGCCGGCCCGCTATAGGCGATGGTTTGACCGACCCGGATTTCGGTGTCGCTGACACCCGGGCCGTATTTCTTCTGCGCCAGGGCGCGATCCTTCGGAGCCAGCGCTGTTGCCAGGGTGGCAAGCGACGCGAGGGCGATCGTCCGCCGCGTGAAATTCGGCATGATTTCCTCCTTGTGTTTCCCTTCAGGATCCGACCCGTGCCGTACGCACGGGGCAAATTTTGGTCTCAGGCCCTCTTGTTGGGACCCATGAAACCGAACAGATAGCCTGCCACTTTCCGCATCTGGATTTCCTCGGAGCCTTCGGTGATCCGGTAGCGTCGATGGTGGCGGTAGATGTGTTCGAACGCCTTGTGCCGCGAATAGCCGATCCCGCCATGCACCTGCATCGCCCGGTCGGCCGCCTCGCAGCACAGCCGGTTGGCCCAGAAGTTACACATCGAAACCTTGTCGGAGAGCCGCTTTTCCACTTCGGGATGCGGCATGCTGTCCATTTCCCATGCCGTCTTGCGGATCAGCAGACGCAGCATTTCGATCTGGGTGGCGAGCTCCACCAGCGGGAACTGGATGCCCTGGTTGACCGACAGTGGCTTGCCGAACGGCTTGCGCTGGTTGGCATATTTCACGCTCTCGTTGACGCAATAGGCGGCAGCACCCAGTGAACTCGCGGCCTGGCGGATGCGGTTTTCGTGCACGAACGCTTGCGCCAGCGCCAGGCCGCGATCAATCTGACCGAACATCGCGCTATCAGGCACCCAGACATTGGTGAAGCTGACACGCGGGTGGTCGGTCGGCATGTTGAAGGTCCACAGATACTCTTCGACCTTGACGCCTGGCGAATCTGCCGGCACCAGGAACGCGGTGATGCCTTTGGCGTCGCCGTCCTCGCCGCTGGTGCGGGCGAACAGGCAGCAATGGCTGGCGGCGTGCATGCCGGTGGTCCACATCTTCTCACCGTCGATCCGCCAGCCCGCCACGCCGTCGCGGCTTTCGCGCACCGCACGCGTTTCCATATGGGTGGCATCCGAACCGTGATGCGGTTCGGTCAGGCCGAAGGTGACGCGAATCTTGCGCGCCAGCGAGCCGCGGATGAATTTTTCCTTCTGCTCCTGGGTGCCGAAGTCGCGCAGCATCACGATGAAGGGGAAATTGCCGACCACGGAATGCTCGTTCTGCAGGTCGTTATGCAGCCCAAGGCCCTGCGTCGCCAGATGCTCGCGGATCACCGCCATCCAGAGATTACCGCCGCCCTGGCCGCCGAACTCGGTGGGCAGCGAGAAGCGGAAGAACCCCGCCTTGTCCGCCAGTGCCTTGGCCTTTTCCAGCAAGGCTTCCCATTCCGGACGGGGCAGTCCGCCATTATCGAAGTCGGTCCGAGCCCACTCCCGGCGATGGTCGAAGAACCGCTCGTTGTCGTCCTGCGCCTGCAGCGGTTTGATCTCGGCATCGACGAAGGCGTCGATTTTGGCCAGATAATCCACGAGCTCCTTGGGTACGTTGAAATCCATCGCTGACTATTCCTTTGCTTGGGTTTGTTGTTGGCCCGCGCGTGCCTCAAGCTCGCGCCGGTAGCTGGCATAATTGGGCTGGTCGATCTTCATCTTGGCGAGCGTCGTCGCCCACAAATGCGCCGCAAGCTCCGGGCTTTGCAGATCCAGTTCGCCGCTGCGAATGCGCAACGATAATTCATTCTCCAGCTCCTGCAGCGAGCCATCGCGGTTGAGCAACACCTGCAGTCGCTGATGGGCCTCGTGCTCGACGGTCTCGCCGAACCTGATCTCGCGGGCCACCAGGTCGAGCGCGTTGGCGGCGACCCGGGCCTGGAAAACCGCGTCGGGTGGCAGCCGTGGCATCAGCGTATCGCGCAACAGCCGCGCGACCGCGGCGAGGATGTCGGCGCCGTGGGGCTGATCCAGCATGTCAGTCGCTCCCGGTCAGAATGCGCATCAGGTCGAGCTCGTTCTCGGAGACGCGCCGCGCAATCATCGCGCGTTCCACGGTCTGATCGCGGCCGCTGGTGAACCATTCGAGCATGCTGGCGCAGCCCACGCCCCAGCGCATGCTGCCGAGGACTTCCCAGTAATGCGCGCGCGCGGTGTCGACGCGTTCGCCGCTGGCGGCCTCGTAGGCCTCGAACAATTCCTGGCGCGAGCCCAGTCCGCCGACCGGGCGATCGAGTTCACCAAAGCGCCATGGCGGCGCGCAGATCCACGCCAGATCTTCCGCGGGGTCGCCGATATGGGCAACCTCCCAGTCGAGCACCGCGCGCACGCCTTCGCTGCCGAAAATCATGTTGCCGTTGCGGAAATCGCCATGGACCAGGCGGTACTGTCTGAGTTCGGCTGGCGCGTTCTGCCTCAGCCAGCGAAAAGCCACTTCGAACACTGGCCGCGCCACGCCGAGGCTCTCATAGCGGTTCGAGAGGCGCGCCAGGATGACGTCCGCCGACTTGAACGGCAATGGTGGAAGGCGCGCGGTGTCGATCCGGCTGAACGCGCCGAGGATCGCGCCGAACTGCGCCGTGAGGCGGGGGCGTATCTCGGCGAATTGCGGGTCGCGCAGGATCTTGCGCGGAATCGTCTCCCCCTCGATGCGGGTCATCAGGAACCCGTCGCCGAGCCCATCCTCCGGCATCAGCGTGTGAACGACCGTCGGCACCGGCACGCCACTGGTCGCCAGAGCCCTTATCAGCTCGGCCTCGGTCTCCAGCGACAGCGACTCCGAACTGCGCAACCCCCCCGGCGAGCGGCGCAGGATCAACGGATGCAGAAATGCGCCGCCTGCGACCGCGTCGAACGACCATGTCTGCAATGTCGCGCCGGCGGACAGGCGGCGCAGATTGGCAATGCCGTCTGCTCCCGGCACGATCCGTGCAGTCACGATCTGCAAAGTCTGGCTAAACGTTTCGTCGACCGAACTCATGCTCGGGATCCTGGCGAGCGCATGGCGTGCGACGGCCGCCCGATAGGTCCGCGCTCGATGAATGGGTGGATGATCATGGAATTTCCTTCGGATCGAAATGGCCGGACTGCAGCAACTTCCGGAGTTCGGCCTTGAGAATCTTGCCGGTCGCGCTCTTGGGCAGTTCCTCGACGAAGATGTAGCGGCGCGGGCGCTTGTATCCGCCGATGCGCTGTTTGCAGAATTCGTCGAGCGCGCCGGCGGTGGCATCGCTGCGCAGCCGCACCAGCGCGACGACGGTTTCCCCCCACTTGCTGTCGGCGGCGCCGACGATCGCGACTTCGGCCACCGAAGGGTGTTCGTACAGGACATCTTCGACCTCGCGCGAATAAACGTTCTCGCCCCCGCTGATGATCATGTCCTTCTTGCGATCGACGATGTAAAAGCGGCCGGCCTGATCGCAGCGGCCGATATCGCCGGTCAGGAACCAGCCATCCCGGAACGACTCCTGCGTGGCCTTTTCGTTGCGCCAATATCCGGCGAAGACCTGCTCGCCGCGAACGATAATCTCGCCGGCCTGACCCGGGACAACGTCGCGGCCTTCGGTATCGACGATGCGAACGTTGGATAGGGGATTCGGCATGCCGCAGGACGCCAGCACCGACTGATCATGGGCGAGCGCATGGTCATGGTCTTCTCGCGTCAGATAGGTGACGTTTCCCGAAAGCTCGGTCATGCCGTACGCAGTGCGGAATCCGACATTCGGCCAGCGCGCCATGGCGGCGCGCAGGATCTCCGGCGCCATCGCCGAGGCGCCATAGGAGATGTTGCGAAGGCTCGATGTGTCGTAGCGGCCGGTGCGGGGATCATCGAGCACCATCGCCAGCATGGTCGGCGCGATCGCGTGCTGGGTAATGGCGTACTTCTCGACATTGGCGAGGTATGTTTCGACATCGAAGCCGCGCATCAGCACGATGGTGTAGCCGCGCAGCAGATAGCCCGGCAGCACGTAGCCGGCGATGTGGAACATCGGGAACATGAACAGCGAAACTTCGTGCCGGCCGAGATCGGATCCGCACAGCATGTTCAGCACCGCCGCCATGATGTTGCGATGGGTCAGCAGGGCGCCCTTGGCGCGGCCGGTGGTGCCGCTGGTGTAGAGCAGCCAGGCCGGTTCGTCTTCGCCGGGACGTGGCGGCATTTCGCCGGCGTCACCGCGGTCAAGCAACGTCTCATAGTCCAGATCGCGCGCCGGCGCTGCGCCGAGCACGACGACGCTGGCATTTTGGGGCAGGTCGGCACGTAGCTGGTCGATCAGGGGCAGATAGGCGGGTTCGACGATGATCACGGCCGGCTCGGCGTCGCGCAGGATATGCCCGAGATCGCGCAGGCCGAGGCGGAAGTTCAGGGGCAGCATGATCATGCCGGCGCCGGGGACGCCGAAATAGCATTCCATGAATTCGGGACGGTTGCCTGATAGCACGCCGATGCGCGCGCCGCGTGGCGCCAAACCCGCCAGCGCCTGGCTCAATTGCCGGCAACGGTTCGCGAACGTCTTGTAGGTGATCGCGTGGCCTTCGAAGTGGATCGAGCGGTCGGCTGGCGCGTTGTGCGCCGCGAGCCTGGGCACATCGGAGACCAGCATGCCGGCTACCTCCTGCGCTTGCCGCCGGCGGGGGCGGTTGCCTGTCGCTGCTTCTCGGCCTCGGGCAGTTGCGAACGGTCCGGATCGATGTAGACCGCGCGGCACCAGATCTCGGTCACCTGGTTGCACAGCTTCCGCAATTCGAGCGGCTGCTCGAATGGCTCCATCTGCAGCACGGCGAAGGCCTGCGCCGTGCCTTCCACCATCATCGCGAGCGACAGCGCCGCGGCGTCGGGATCTATCGGCCGGCAGCGGCCAAGCTGGCACTGGCGCTCGAGATGATCGCGCACCCGGATGATATAGGCGCTGCGCATCTCGGCCCGTATCCGGCCGATCTCGGGGTCCACATAGCTGGCCTCGAAGAACGCCTGGAGGATGCCACGGTTGGCGCCGAAGATCTCGAAATAGCGCAGATTGCTGTCGTAGACGCGCTGGCGCAGCGTGTCACCGGAACGCGCCCTCGACGAGGCGATGAACTCGTCGACCACCTTGGTGATGGTTCGAACGAAAATGTCGTCGGTACTTCGGAAGTGCAGGTAAAATGTGCCGCGGCTCAGGCCGGTGGATTCGATGATATCCTGCACGGTGGCGCGAATGTAGCCCTTCTGGGCAAACACGCGCTTGGCGGCGTCGAGCAGCAATTGTTCGGTGGTCTCGGCCGAATTGCGGGTGCGCCGCAAATCCCCGGGAAGCGCGCCCCGTCGGACGGCTGCCGAACGCGTGATGCGTCGTTTCCCTGGCACGTCTGCTCCCTTTTTATTCTAGAAGCGTGTGTTGGCACACGGCGTTGATTGAATGGAACGCTAACTGACACTGATGTCAATATCAATTTGCGCCGCCTTCGCTCGCGGATTTGACGATCGGTGTTCTGATCCGGATTTCAGGAGAACTGTTCCCCGTGCGCATGCCGGACCACGCGCTTGCCGGACAGTTTCGGACATTTGGCCTGAAAGGCTTTCAGCCGCTTCAACATCAAGAGCTGTCCCTTCGGCGTGGCAGCGCCGCGCAGCGCCAGCGCATAGCCATAGCCGACAGCGGGCTGAATATCCTTCAACTCGATTTCCGCGATCACCCAGTGCAGCATGACCGAGCGGAAGGTGTAGTCGAGGCTGCGCATCAGCACGGCGGTGTCGATGTCGGGCAGCAGCAGTCCTTCGTCGACGGCATCGTCGAGCAATTTCATCCAGAAGCTGTCGCGCTTCGGGTTGAAGATCGCGCCTCTTTCCTCGGAGGCGGAAGCTGCCAGGATGCTGGTCCAGAGCGCGCGATAGAAGATCGGGTCGGCTTCGTAGTAGCTCACCGCCAGGCGGGCGGCGCGCAGGATCCTGTCGAGCGGATCGAGCGCACCGAAGCCGGCGAAGCGCGTGCCGAACCCCTTGATGTCTTCGAGCACGGCGACCAGCACCGCGCGTTTCGAGCCGAACAAATTGTAGGGCGTGGCAAGGCTTACCCCGGCTTTTGCCGCGAGCGCGCGCATCGAAAGTCCGGCGTCGCCGGTCTCGCGGATCAGGTCGCGCGCTGCCTTGATGATGCGCGACCGCCGTTCCGCCTTTGCCGCTTCGCGCCGGTTTTCCATTTTGTTCCGCCTGCCGCCCGTTGCGCCGAACGATACCGGCTGGTTGACACCCTGACAAATTTATATCACGTTATAAAAAAATGCCAGGCGACGGGTGGACCGTTTTGCGTGGCGGGAATCGGGCGAAGGCGGGTCAGCCGCACGGGAGGAGAATGCCATGCGCTTGCGCAATCGATCATGGTGGGCGTCGAAAGCCTGCATCCTGCTCGCCGGCCTGGTGATCGCAATCCAGCCGCTGTCCTCCGCAAAGGCGCAGGATACCGGCAAGCCCGATATCAAGATCGGCAATCTCGCGCCCTACAGCGGACCGGCTTCTGCCTACAGCGCCTTCGCCAAGACCGAAGCCGCTTATATGCGCATGCTCAACGAGAAGGGCGGCATCAACGGGCGCAAGATCCAGTTCATCTCCTATGACGACGCCTACAGTCCGGCGAAAGCAGTCGAGCAGGCGCGCAAACTCGTCGAGCAGGACGAGGTGCTGGCGATTTTCCAGGCGGTGGGCACGCCGTCGAACTCCGCCATCATGAAGTACATGAACATCAAGAAAGTGCCGCAGCTGTTGGCTGCGACAGGCGCCTCCAAGTTCGGCGACCCCAGGAATTTTCCGTGGACGATGGGATTCTCGACCTCGGTCTACCGGATCGAGAGCGCAATCTACGCCAGGTACATCCTGGCGAATTACCCTGGCGGCAAGGTTGCCGTGCTGTTTCCCAATGACGATTATGGTCGCGACATCTACGGCGGGTTCAAGGACGCGCTCGGCGACAAGGCGAGGACCACGATCATCGCGGAAGCGTCCTATGACAGCTCCGAACCGACCATCGATTCCCAGATCAGCAAGCTGAAGGCGTCGGGCGCCGATATCTTCGTCAACTTCTCGACGCCACGGTTTGGCGCGCTGGCGATCCGGAAAGTAGCCGAACTCGGCTGGAAGCCGGTGCATTTCATCAATACCACCGCCTCGTCGATTTCAACCGTGTTCAAGCCTGCCGGGCTGGAGAACGCAACCGGCCTGATCACCGCGCAGTCGATCAAGGAGCCGGGTGACCCCCGCTACGCCGATGATCCCGGAGTGAAGGAATATCTCGACTTCATGAAGCAATATAATCCGGACGGCGACATCGCCAACGGCCAGAACGCCTACGGCTTTCTCGCCGCGCAGGTGCTGCAGAAGGTGCTCGAACAATGCGGCGCCGATCTGTCGCGCGACAACATCATGAAGCAGGCGGCCAACCTGAAGGGTCTGAAGTTCGGCCTGCTGTTCGACGGCATCACCGTCAATACCAGCCCAACCAACTATTTCCCGATAACCCAGATGCAGCTGATTCGCTTCAACGGCACGAGCTTTGACAAGATCGGCCCGATCATGTCGGAGACGGTGATGCTGCCCGAGGCGCATGACTGACCTCGAAAGGCGCGCGCCCGATGGCGCACGACGCCAGCAACACAGAGCGGAGAGGACATCGCGATGAACGCAAGGCCGACCATCTCGCCGACTGATTTCCAGTGCCTGAAATACGAAGTCGCCAGCCACATCGCGCTGGTCACGCTCAATCGGCCGGAGCGGCGCAATGCGCTGAACCGCCGCGCCTATGACGAGGTCGAATCGGCTTTCAGGACCGCGTCCGCCGATCCACTGGTGCGCTGTGTCGTCGTGACCGGCGCCGATCCGGCGTTCTGCTCCGGCGAGGATGTCAAGGAGATGATGACCGGCGAGAAGAAGGTGGCGCCGCCGATGGTGCGTCGTCCGCCGACGCCGGCGGCGATGGCGGCACTGGAGTGCGACGTTCCCGTGATCGCCGCGGTGAACGGCTCGGCCGTCGGCTGGGGCATGGAACTGGCGCTGTACGCCGATATCCGCATCGCATCGGAGAAAGCGAGTTTTGCCGAACTGTTCATCCGGCGCGGCCTGATCTGCGACGTCGGCGGCTTGCTGCGGCTGCCCGCCATCGTCGGACCGGCGAAGGCGGCCGAACTGCTCTACACTGGCGACGTGATCGACGCCGGCGAGGCCGGCCGAATCGGCCTCGTCAGCGAGGTGACGGCGCATGCCGACCTGATGCCGAAGGTGATGAAC
>Ga0209069_10001442_pt1 | contig 12070 bp, 7 predicted proteins | sample Str013_2_FD_187202 | JGI IMG/M metagenome (GOLD analysis project Ga0209069, IMG submission 187202) | Freshwater sediment microbial communities in response to fracking from Pennsylvania, USA - Straight Creek_MetaG_SC_2013 (SPAdes) (version 2) | ecosystem: Environmental > Aquatic > Freshwater >...
CGCAAGGTGCGGGAAGTCCTTGATTCCGGTGATTAAATGCGCGACCAGGGCTGAAGCCTTCATTGACTTTGATGCTTTACGCGGCCCATTCGACTTCGCTCAGGACAGGCCGCTGAAGCGCCGCTTTCCACGGTATTGCATGCGGCCATGCGTTTACGCAAGCTGGATGCACGGAACTTTTTTTCTGTACCCGTGTTAGAAGTGATTAAGTCCCTGCATCTCGATTTTCGAGCGGAGGCTGTTGTGTCTTTTTCATATTCATATTTTTTAATGTTTAAACATTAATCAAAGATAATACCATTTTTGCAGCGCACAAATTTTTTTTGTGGTTTTCAGGATTTTTAACAAATGCCGGGGGTAGTTAGCAGCTGAAGCCACTTGTAACAATGCGCCTTAAGGCTGCTGCTATAACTGTACTTTTGTAAATAAACCGTTGAAACAGATGAGTCATTTAAAATTGTCGCAGTTATCTGAAACTTTAATTGGTTCTGAGATTGTGAAACTGGGCGGCGAGATCAGGGACCGGATCCGGCAGGGGGAGAAGATCTATAATTTTACGGTGGGTGATTTTGACCCAGCCATTTTTCCCATTCCAAAAGCGCTGGAAGATGCCATAGTGGATGCTTACAGGAAGCATTTTACCAATTATCCTGCGGCGGAAGGCAACCTGGATCTGCGGGAAGCTCTTGGTCATTTTATGAAAGAAAGACAAGGGCTGCACTATACGCCCGCAGAGATGCTGGTAGCAGGTGGTGGCCGGCCTTTGATATATTCTTTGTACCGTGCAATTTGTGATAAGGGCGATAAGGTAATTTATGCGGTTCCCTCCTGGAACAACAATCATTACGCAAATTTTACAGGTGCCGAACATGTAGTTATTGAAGCCGGCAAAGAGACCAATTTTATGCCTTCAGTAGATCAGTTGCGGCCCCATATTAAAGGCGCAACGCTGCTTGCGCTGTGTTCTCCGCAAAATCCCACGGGCACTACGTTTACAAAAGAAGATTTGCTGGCCATCTGCGATATGGTGGTAGCAGAAAACAAACAGCGTGGCGATCAGGAGAAGAAATTGTACGTGATGTACGACCAGATGTATTCGCTGCTTACTTTCGGCAAGATTGTTCATTATAACCCGGTAAGCCTCAACCCTGCGATGCGTCCTTACACGATTTTTATTGATGCCATCAGCAAAGTATTTGCAGCAACCGGTGTGCGTGTGGGATGGTCGATGGGGCCGGTAGAAATTATTGATAAAATGAAGGCTATCATGACGCACCTGGGATCCTGGGCGCCCATGGCCGAGCAAAAAGCAGTAGCCGCTTACCTGTACCAAAAAGAAAATATCGACAGCTACCTTGCCCATTTTAAACAGGAGGTAGAATTGCGCCTGAATGGCCTTTACAATGGCTTGCAGCTGCTCAAAAGCGAAGGGTTTAGTGTTGATGCCGTTGCCCCGCAGGGTGCCATCTACCTGACTGTGCAATTTGATTTTACCGGCAAGAAAACAGCCAGCGGAAAAATTCTGGCCATGCAATCGGACACGACAGCGTATTTGCTGGATGAAGCCAAACTGGCGGTGGTACCATTTTATGCTTTTGGCGCTTCGGCCAGTTCAAGCTGGTACCGGCTGAGTGTGGGCACCTGCAAAAAAGAAGAAATAGCGGCGGTGATTGCGCAATTAAGAGAAGCCATGAAAAAACTACAATAAGAAGATGGATTGTGCGGCCAAATGCCATAACAATTTTATTGAAGCCGCGTTGTTCTTTGCCTGATTACCGGATTAAAAAAGAATTATTGCGGCAATACATTACAAAAAACAAAAGCCCCGAAAACGGGGCTTTGTCAATATTTTTCAGGCAGAGGCGTTCTAATTTTTGTTGCAAACAAACTGGAAGGGCTTTAGTTCGGGCTGGTGTATTACCTGTACTATTTTTTTACGGTTGTGCACAATCTTATGTTTCGTTATATCGAAAACTTCGTGTGCCGTACAAAAGCTGTCAACTGTTTCAAGCTGAAACAATAAAGAATTGAGTTTTTCAAGTTCCATCTCAATCTGATACTGGTTCATCGATTCATCTTTCACCAGGACAAGCAAATCCCTGTTAGTAGCCTTCATGTCTTATTAGATTTTAATATCCAACATAACCTTTGTGAATTCCGCAACCACAACTTTTTCCAGATACCCTACGCTCGCTACTACAGCTTACGGCAAGTACCGCTACAATCATTAATAAAAATAACAATCTATTGTTTTTATTTTTCATGGTTTGGAGTTTCTAAATTAAACTATTTTGCTAACAAAATAGTATTTCTGGCATTGGCAATTTTTAAAAATTAACATTATCGACAAGCATCCATATACCGTGCTGATAGCCCCGCTGGACTGGGGTTTGGGTCATGCTACCCGTTGCATACCCCTTATCGAAAAACTCTTAATTGCTGGTTTTAAAGTCATTATCGCCGCGGAGGCAGATCAGAAAATACTGTTGCAAACAGAATTTCCGGAGCTGGAAATTGTGCCATTAGACGGCTATAAACTTAAATATGGGTCCACAAAATGGCTCACCCTTTTAAAGTTAATTTTTCAGATTCCAAAAATATTGACAGCAATCAACAATGAAAACAAGTGGCTTCAAAATTTTCTTACTGATAAACACTTAGATATTATTATTGCTGATAACCGTTACGGCCTGCAGCACAAAAAACTGATCTCTGTTTTTGTTACACACCAGCTGCACATCAAAACATCACTTGGCAGCGCCATCAATTCCATTGTTCAGAGAATCAATTATCATTATATTAATCAGTTTGATTATTGCTGGGTTCCCGATACGGCTGGTGCATTTAACCTTGCCGGTGAATTATCGCATCCTGTAAAAAAGCCAACCACAGCATTGTTTTATACGGGTGTATTATCGAGGATACAAAAGCAGGATACAAAAGCCAGGCTTCCCTTATTGATTTTACTATCGGGCCCGGAGCCACAGCGAACGATCCTGGAGAACAGTTTGCTTGCACAGTTAAAACAATATGGATTGGCTGCGGTATTGGTGAGGGGGCTGCCTGCAACAACCGGGGTTCTTGCACCCTATGAGGGTATTACCATATACAATCATCTTCCGCGGTTGCAGTTACAACAGGCCATTAATGAGGCGGAAGTAATTGTAAGCCGCTCTGGTTACAGTACTTTAATGGATGTACTGCCTCTGGGCAAAAAATGTATTCTGATTCCAACCCCCGGTCAGGCCGAACAGGAATACCTGGCAGCGCGGCTTGCACAGCTCGGGCATGCCTGCACCGGGGCGCAATCACATTTTTCATTGCCGGAACTAATGGGAAAAGCGGCAAGACTGAAACCACCAGATCTTTCTGAACTTAAAACACCCGGTAAAACCAGTGAAGCCATTGACGAACTGTTGCAAGCGCTGCACAAAAAAAATCAATAAAAAAACACTTTGCCGGGACGGAGAGGAGCAAGAGCCTGAACTTTTTCTTTAATACGCAAATGTCTAGGAGCTTAATTTTGGATAGTCGTAAAAAAGCAATTCCTTGCCGGTAGCCGAAAAACCGTTCCAGCTGCTGGTGGCTGCCTTTACTGCAAATATGCCGCAGGTAGGAATATTGTCTGTTTTCAACGCCGGTGTAAGCGTATTGGCAAATTCGGTAATGCCCGGGTTGTGCGAGAAGATGGCTACGGTATTAAGGCTATTATCAATATTGCTGATGAATTGTTCAAAATAATTTTCATGCGCCAGGTACAAACCCTGCTCAAAAAACAGCTGGTCTGCCCGCATGTTAAAAGTTTCAGCAAAAATTTCTGCGGTGGTTTTAGCTCTTATGGCAGGACTCGAAAAAAATGCATCGAAGTTAATTTGCCTTGCAATCAGGCGTTTGGCCATTTCTTCTGCGCTTTTTAAACCGCGTGCATTTAAAGTACGATCAAAATCAGACAGGCTGGTTTCATCCCAGCCGCTCTTTGCGTGGCGTATCAGCAAAAGCGTTTTCATACTTGAAAGTAAGAAAGCTTTATTCTTTTTTCACATTTAATCTCCCGGAAGGCCTGAATTTTATGTTAATACCCCCTTACATTTTTCTTTTCTACGTAGTTAATAAATGCTTTATTAACTACCCGGTTGCCGCCAGGGGTTGGGTAGTTGCCCGTAAAATACCAGTCGCCCGTATTTGTGGGACAGGCGCTGTGCAGCGATTCGATGGTCTGGTAAATTACCTGCACGGGTATTTCCAGCCCTTCGGGTGTAATTAACTGGGCAATCTTATTGGAGATCTCTTCGGTGGTAAACGGTTTGTAGATCTGCCTGACTACGTTTTCTGTATGCAGCTGGCCCGTTCTCGACAATTCGATGCAACGCTCATACAGTTCCTGCAGCAAATCTTCTTTATCGTGTTCTTTCAGCAGTTCCATGGCTGCGCGAAACGCAATAAAATCGCCCAGCTTACTCATGTCTATGCCATAGCAATCCGGGTAGCGTATCTGTGGTGCGGAAGAAACAATAATGATTTTTTTGGGACCCAGCCTGGAGAGCATCCGTACAATGCTTTCTTTAAGTGTAGTACCCCTCACTATGGAGTCATCTATCACTACCAGGGTATCTTCATCTTTTTTCAGGGTGCCGTAGGTAATGTCGTACACGTGCTGTACCATTTCATTGCGGTTGGCGTCTTCCGTTATAAATGTGCGCATTTTCACATCCTTGATGGCAATTTTCTCTACCCTTATGCGGCGGTTGATCATTTCCTTCAGCTTCTCATCGTCGTAATTTTTGCCCCATGAAAGGATGCGCTCTACTTTTACTTTGTTCATGTAATCTTCCATGCCTTTTTGGAGGCCATAAAAAGCTACTTCTGCCGTGTTGGGAATAAAAGAGAAAATGGTATTCTTTAAATCGTGGTTGATGGCGTTCAATACTGCAGTGCTTAAGTTGTAGCCCAGTGCATTGCGTTCGCGGTAGATCTTTTCATCGTTTCCGCGCGAAAAATAGATGCGTTCAAAACTACAGGCCCTTCTTTCTTTGGGTGGCAATATCTGCTCAATGCTGTAATCGCCATTGGCGCGGATGATAAGTGCCTGGCCAGGCATGAGTTCCTTTACTTCATTTTCGCCCACATTGAAGGAAGTGCGGATGGCAGCCCTTTCTGAAGCGGCCACAATCATGTCTTCGCTGATATAATAATAAGAAGGCCGTATTCCATGGTCATCGCGCATTACAAACGCATCCCCATTGCCTATTAAGCCGCCAATATGGTAGCCGCCGTCGAAAAGGCGTGTGGCTTTTTTTAAAACATTTACAATATCCAGGTGGCCAGGGTCCTGCTCATCTTCTTTTACCATAAAATGGTGCACTACTTCCATCATTGCTGCCAGATCGCTCTGCCGCTGAAATTCACCCGGATCTATATTTACCAGCGAAAACAGCTCTTCGGTATTTACCAAATTAAAATTCCCGGCCAAAGCAAGGTTGCGCACGGGAATGGTATTTCTTTTTATAAACGGGTGACAGAAGTCTGCGTTGTTCTTGCCCTGGGTGCCGTACCGCAAGTGCCCCAGCAGCAATTCTCCCAGGAAGCGTACATGTCCTTTTAGCAAACCGGGGTGTTTTTTGATATCGGGCTGGTATTTTTCCAGGTCTGCAATTTCCTCCGATACCTGCCTGAACAGGTCTGCAATGGGCTGTGGTGCTACACTTCGCAAACGGTGCAAAAATGGGTAACCTGGTTCTACATGCAGCTTTACAGCCGCTATGCCAGCGCCATCCTGGCCCCGGTTGTGCTGCTTTTCCATCAGCAGGTACAATTTGTTGAGGCCGTACAAAACAGAGCCATATTTTTGCTGATAATATGGAAGGGGTTTACGCAAACGAATGAGGGCCAGGCCGCATTCATGTTTAATAGCATCACTCATGGTAGGAAATGAGGCGCGAAAATAAGCCGAGTTTACGAGATAAAAAACCTTTATGTAAAGACCCGGGTTTGATTTTGTCGCCCGGGCCGGTGAAGGTTTGGCGTCTGCAACATTTTAAAGGGCTGAATTACACCAAAGCATGTTGCAAAAGCCCGCAAAAAAACAAGGCCCAGGCAGAAAAAATATTTTGTGATAACTGTGGTAAAATGCTGTTAAACGTAACCAGCAGAACTATTGATAAAGTTCACCAGCGAGGCAGAATTTTTTAGTTTTAGTTTTTTTAGAATGTTGTGGCGGTGTACTTCTACCGTTTTCAACGAGATATCCAGTTGCGTGGCAATTTCCTTTGAAGAGTGGCCCTCGCGGATATGGTGGATGATTTGCATTTCACGCTCTGTTAGTGAATTGATGCTGGGCGTATCCTGGCTGTCGTCCAGCAGTTGATCAGAGATAATGGTTTTTATCTCATCGCACACATATTTGTTGCCCCTGTTTACTTCTGTAATGGCATTAAACATTTCTTCCTTGGAGGAGTTTTTGGTTACATAACCCCTGGCGCCCACCTGCAGCATTTTTTTAGCATAAGCCGGCTGAGAATGCATGGATACGCCAATGACTTTTGAATCGGGCGAAGCCTTACGGATTTTTTCGGTGGCTTCAAACCCATTGAAGGGCGCCATGTTGATGTCCATCAGTACAATATCAGGTGTCAGTTCTTTGGCAAATTCTACCGCCTGTTCGGCGTCGCCGCATTCTGCCACAACTTCAAAACGCTCATCGCTGTTGAGGATATAGGTCCATGTTTCACGGATGAGCTTGTGGTCGTCGGCAATCAAAATAGTAATCTTTTCCATAGTCCGTAATTTAAATGTTATGAATTGGTACCTGAATAAATAGTTTGCAGCCAGCGCCGGGTGCCGTGGTAATAATCACTTCACCATTAAAAAGATGGGCCCTGCTCTCAATATTTGTAAGGCCTACGCCTTTTTTAAATTTCACTTTTTCCAGTTCAAAACCTTTGCCGTCGTCAACAATTGAAAGGTTGATTAGTTTTCCGTTCAGCTTTAAATCGATATTGATGCGGCAGGCTTCTGCATGTTTCAAAACATTGCTCACTTGCTCCTGGATAATACGGAACAGCATCAGTTTTTGTTTGTCGTCTATAATGGCATCGAAACCGCCCTTGTGGGTAAACTGTACCTGCAAAGACGTTGTCATCCGGAGCGATTCAACCAGGTCGTTCACAGATTCAATTAAACCAAGATCTTTTACACTGGGAGGCACCAGTGCTTTTGAAATATGCCTGATTTCGTTGATGGCGGTAAAAATGCTGTCTGAACTTCTTTTAATCAGGGCATCTTTTTGTTTGGTATCGGTTTTTGCCAGCTCCAGGTAGAGCTTGGCAGTAGATAGTATCTGGTTCACATTGTCGTGCAGCTCTTTGCCTATCTCGGCTCTTTCTTTTTCCTGTGCATCTACTACGGCCTGCGCAATGGATTTTTGTTTGTTGATTTCCTGGGTTAGCAATTGCCCTTCCAGTTTTTTCCGGTCGGTAATGTCCTGCATGGAACCCACAAAGCGGATGGCGTTGCCATCTTTGTCCCAGATAATAAAAGCCCGGTCTGCTACCAGCAAATAGCCATTGTCGCCTTTTTGAAAGCGGTATTCAGAATAGATAACCCCTCTTTCTTTGTGCAGGATGGCATCGGCATAGCGTTTTTTGGTTTTCTCTTTGTCATCGGGATGCACTTTGCTTTCCCAGAAACCATGTTTACCGGGATAATGCCCGGACGTATAACCAAAAATGGAATAAAAACTTTCGCCCCAGTAAAGCTTTTTGTTTTTGATGTCATAATCCCAGATGGCATCATTGGTGGCTTTTGTGGCCAGCAGGTAGCGTTCATTGCTGATGTTTATTTTTTGTTCGGCCTGCTTGTTTTCAATGATAACACCCATTAAAGTAGCCACCCGTTTAAACAATTCAAGCTGTTCTTCCGAAGGGGATTGTTTCTCGCGGTAGTAGCCCGCAAAAGAACCCAGCACCTTATTGGAAGAAGTGACAATGGGGAAAGACCAGCAGGCCGCCAGCCGGTGCCTGGCAGCAAGGGTTTTATAGTCTTTCCACAAAGGATCATTTTGAATATCGGATACAATGATGGTTTTGCGCAGAAATATAGCCGTGCCGCAGGAGCCTGCCACAGGGCCGATTTGCAGACCATTGATTTTTTTGATAAAGGCAGCCGGTAAAGCGGGGGATGACAAATGCTTGATTGTTTTTCCGTCTTCGTCCAGCAACAGTACAGAGCAAAGCAATCCCGGGTTGAATTTTTCCATACCGGAGAGAAAATAATCGGCTGTATTTTTTAAGGATGCGTCTGCATTGATGTTCATCTCCAGCACTTCTTTTTCCAGCGAAAGCAGCATCTGCTGTTTTTTGCGGTGCGTGATGTCTTTAAAATAAATAAAGATACCTTGTTGCGACGGATAGGCATTGATGTCGAAATACAATTTCAGTTTGCCCAGGTACAATTCAAAAGAAAATGCTTTTTTGGCAGTAATGGATTTCTGGTAGCGGTTGAGGTGAACAATCTTTTTTAACTCCGGAAATGCTTTCCATAAATTCTTGCCCAGCACTTCCACATCTTTTACGCCCGTCAGCTGTTCCGCAATGGGGTTCCACCACAAAATGCTGTAAGTATGATCCAGCGCTATAAAGCCGTCTGTAATGCTGTTGAGAATATTGGTAATATGGCCGGAGTACGACTGCAATTGCTGTTCGGACTGTTTGCGCTCAGAGATATCGTGCAGGCTGATGATGGCCCCGTCTATCACGCTGTCGGTAAATTTGTTGATCCCTTTGGCCTCTGCCCATATCCAGTCGCCCTGTTTGTTTTTAAGGCGTATGTCTGTAACGATGCCCGGACCGGGATTTTTCAGCAATTCTGCAAATAGTTTCTTGCAGCGTTTGATATCGTCTTGGTGAATAAAGTCAGCTGCATTCTGCCCCGACAAGTCGTCCTCTCCGTAACCCAGCACGGTAGTAACAGAGGGAGAAACGTATTTAATCAGCCCCTTATCGTTCAGCACAAACACAACGTCCATTAAATTCTGCAGAATGGCTTTAAACTTCAGTTCGTTTCTGCGAACGGCTTCTGCTGCTTTTATTTTTTCAGTAATGTCGCGGTTAACAGAAATATAACCGGTAATGGTATTGTCTGTATCTTTTAAAACAGTCACCATGCAGAATAAATAGATAGCGTCGCCGGTTTTTGTTTTATACAATACTTCTCCCTGCCATTCGCCTTTTTCCTGCAGGTGCCGCAGCGATTCTTCGGAACTGGTGTGCAAAAAATTATGCAACAACAGATCGGGAACGGCTTTTCCAACAGCATCTTTTGCGACGATGCCATAAATCTCCTCGGCTTTTTTATTCCAGGTAATGATATTAAAATTAACATCGGTAGAGATGATAACATCGGAGGCGTTTTCAATCAACCTGGCCTGGAAGTTGATTTTTTCTTCGGCCATTTTGTAATCGTGGATATCAACCAATGAACCAATATAGCCGAGAAAGGTGCCGTCTTCCAGGTAGCGGGGTATTGATTTGTCGAGCACCCAACGATATTCTCCGGTCCGGTATTTTAAACGATAGATAAGCGAAACCGGTTTTTTTTGAAGGTACCCTTTTTTGTATTCGTCAATACCAATGTGAATATCGCCGGGGTGAATCACTTTATTCCATCCGTCTCCCCACGCTTCTGAAGCACAGATGCCGGTAAAATCTGTCCAGTATTTGTTTACATAAGTTGTTTTATCATCTGCATTGCTTACCCAAATCATCACCGGTGCATTGTCGGCCATGTTACGGAAACGTTCTTCACTTTCAAGAAGAATGTTCTGAATTTTTTCTTTTTCTGTTACATCGTTTACAATCACCAGCCTTGCATTGCGGCCGGAATGCTGAAAATTATAGGATTGAACTTCCACATGAATCAGATTGCCGTCTTTCTTCTGGTGAATCCACATGGTTTTGTCTTCTGCTTTTACCGGCTTCAGCTTTTGAAGGTGACGGAGTAATTTCTTCTGTTCATTTTCCGGACGAATATCACGGATAGACATTTGTAAAAATTCTTTCCGGGTATATCCGTAGTGTGCAATAGCGGCTTCATTGATATCCAGAAATTGGAGCGAAATGTTATCGTAAATCCACATGGGTTGAGGGCTCTCCGTAAAAAGCGCTTTGTACATGTCGTAGCCGGAAGGGGCAACGGCATTTTTAAAGGCGGTACTGGTTTCTGTAGCAGACCATTGTAACTGGGGTGTATCAGCAGCGGCACTGTGCAGTTGTGTTACAACCCATTTTAATAATGGATTGTTTTTTTTTGAATTGTTCAGTGCGGCTTTGAATTCAACAGAACTGGTATGGGCAAACAAAGACGGGAGACCCAGAGCGGGCACACTAAATTCTCGGTACTGCAAAAAATCAATAAATGGCTGATAGAAAATTTTCTCACGTGGAATTCCGATGGCTTCCAGGAATGCATCATTTACAGATAAAGTAGTCCCTTCCAAATCTGTAATCACAGTGTAAACCCGTGACAGGAATTGATTAATTTCAGGTGTAGTCACTTCCGCTATAATACTTCTCATAATTACCTGTTGAAAACCTGCTTGCAAGACCTGGTTTTAGTAAGGCAACAGCATAAGGCAACTAGTATCTTATATTGACCGACCCGGTATGCATATATACTTACAACAACCTGATAATAAATGTAAACAAAAAAGCACTGATATATCAGTGCTTATGGTATATTTCAACTTTCGTAAGAGTTAACCCCTACCTGGCAACACTGGATGCGGTCTGCATCCATTTGTGCAATTGTGAGCAGGTTTTGTAGTCGTCATCAATCATAATGTAGTAGGTAGAGATTTTATTGTTAAACCATTTTTCAATGGCATCCGCTTTTTTCTCTTCCAGGGCACGCTGTGCTTCGCGGTTGTAATCGTCTCTCATGTTTTCGATATGCGGTTCGGTGCGGGTCTTTAAATAAACAATACGCACACTTTTTTTGCCCCTGTCATCTGTAAATGATACAGGCTGTGAGTATTCGCCTAGTTTTAATTTGGGTAACAGTGTAACAAGGTCTTTATCAAGCTGGTCGATGGTTAAAAATGTTCCGCTGTTTCCTTGTAAAAAGCCGGCTGTATATTTAGAAGTTTCGTCTTCACTGTATTTTGAAACGGCCTCTCCGAAACCGATGGTGCCTGCAATTAATTTAGATCTTACGGTATCCAGTTTGCCGACAGACAGTTTAATTTCATCTTCAGTAATCTGGGGAATGATTAAGATATGCCTTACTGTGGCATCATCTCCGGCACGGTTAACCATTTGGATGATATGGTAACCAAACCTTGATTTGATAACAGGCGATACCTGTCCTTCTTTTAAACGGAAAGCGGCCTGTAAAAAAGCGGGATCCCATTGTTTTTCGGTACGGTTGATATTGTACATGCCGCCGGTATTTTTGCTGCCCGGGTCCATGCTATAGAGGCTGGCCAGGGTTTCAAATTTGCGGGTGCCGCTTTCTACCTGTTTTTTATAGTCATTCAGGTCATCAATGGCATTTTTATCAAGGTCGCGGCCGGCTTTGGGATACAATACAATCTGCCCGATTTCTACCTGGCTTTCCAGGTAAACAAGGCTGTCTTTCGGAATTTTATCAAAAAATGCTTTTACTTCTGTAGGGGTAATCTTAATGCCTTCCACAATTTTATTGCGCATCAGCTCGGCCTGTTTTCTTTCTTTAAAAGACTGGCGGAAATCTTCTTTGATCTGGTAAACGGTTCTGCCGGCAATTTGCTCCAGCGCTTCTTTTGAACCATAGGCCTGTACAAATCCTCTTACCTGGTTGTCAAGCAAAGATTCCAGATCATCTTCATTTACCACCAGCGAATCCTTTTCTGCCTGTAAAACCAATGCTTTTAAAGTAAGTGCCTGCTCCATTACAATGCACTCTGCATTTTCAGGAATGGCTTCATTGCGGCGCTGCCTGTCTAATATTTCATTGCTGATTTCAGATTTCAGAATGATTTTATCGCCCACAATGCCTACCACTTTATCTGCCACCACTTTTTGTGGTTGTGCAAATA
>Ga0209069_10001444_pt1 | contig 12066 bp, 16 predicted proteins | sample Str013_2_FD_187202 | JGI IMG/M metagenome (GOLD analysis project Ga0209069, IMG submission 187202) | Freshwater sediment microbial communities in response to fracking from Pennsylvania, USA - Straight Creek_MetaG_SC_2013 (SPAdes) (version 2) | ecosystem: Environmental > Aquatic > Freshwater >...
ATTTATAATATGGAACATTTATTTTCAGACTGCTGAGATTTAAATAATTGAATACACATATCAGCATTAAAAAGCCTCATTAATATATTAATGAGGCTGGACTATAATTTATTTTGTTAATGATCAGAGACCAGAGAAATAATCATAGCCTCTTTCGAACCAGTAATCAGGAGGACGCTCATTGTCAAAATACATGGTTCCGATGCGCTTGATACTTTTAATGCCATATTTAACGGTAATGATCATACGCAAAGGATAACCCTGGTTCATAGGCAGGGGCTTGCCATTCATTTCATAGCAAATCAGTGTTTGGGGATGTAATGCGCTTGGCATGTCAATTCCTACATAATATTCAACATCCGGGGTTGCCATGCCCACATATTTCATCGAAACTTCATTGTTTAAGTGGTAAGCTGCTGCAAAATCACTGAATTTTACGCCACCCCAATGGGTAACCTGGCTCCAGCCTTCAATACATTTGAAATCGAATACAATCTCTGTTTTGGGTAGTTTTTTAATATCTTCCAATGAAAGGGTTAAAGTATCGCCATTTGCCTTTATCACATATAATTTCCAGGTGGCTGGATCGAAATCTTCCCCCATTCCAATATCGCCGTTTACTCTTGCTTTCTTTACTGCAAAGGATAATGGGTATGTTTTTGCCAGGTGGGTGGAATCCAATGATCTGCTAAATATTTTTTCATTCAGGTTCAGTACTTTTCTGATAGGTGGTTGGACGCCTCCCAGTAAACCATTATCGAGTGGAAGGTTTTTTACATGTATCCAGGCGGCAATGGCGGCCATCATCAGAAAAATAAATACACTGAATGCAATGATGTTTTTGCGCTGCACCTGTTTTTTAGTATATAATATCTCTTTTTCCATTTGATGTTAATTGGCGGTGGTATTGGTTTGATTATTGTGATCTTCCGGCAAATCAGGAATGGTGCCTTCCGTTTCAAAACCGGTGATGATACTTTGAAAATTCTTCCATCCTGCCCTAATTACCTGTGCTATGTGAATGATGAAAAATAAGCAATAGCCTATCGTGAGCGTAAAATGAATGACCCTTGCAGTTTCATAGCCGCCGCATAGCCAGCAAAGCCAGCCAAATTGCACAGGCTTATAAATGGCTATTCCGGTAATAACTGAACCGGCACCCATCAGGATAATGGCGGTGTAGGCAATTTTTTGGGCGGCATTGTACTTTGCCTGTGCAAGTGCCTTTTTGCGAATGTGTAAATCGTGCAGCATTACCTGCCAGGCTTCTTTGAAGGAACTTTTGTCAGGTAACAGTTCCCTCCATTCTCCGGAAATTCCGGTATATAATATATACAATACCCCATTTAGAAAAAACAACCACATGAATACAAAATGGTAAGACATCCCTTCTCCCAGGCGCTGGGGAATACTGAAGAGATCGTAAAATTGTTTTGGGAAGAACTTTAGCAGGGTAGTATCGCCAAATCCAATTCTGTACACATCGTTGGCCCAGTATATCAGGAATCCGCTCCAAATCATGAGCGCCAGAACCGGGAAATTGATCCAGTGAAACCAACGAATGGCCAGCTTGTGTTTTTTGACAATTCTTTCCATTGTTATAAGCATACGAAGAAAACAGGTAAAAAGTTTTCCTTTAAAGCAGTTCACTTGTTATTTTTATCGCCATGAAGCGGTAACTTGTAGTACAGGAACTTCCGGAACTTCCTTTACCCAAAAAAGTTTTATCATAAAACAATCACTAGTATGAGAACAGTTAAGAATATTATTGACAGCAAACCGAAGCCATTTAACCTGATTCAGCCCAATGCGCTTGTAATTAATGCACTCAGCCTCCTGAATTCAGTAAACCTGAGTTACCTGATAGTAATGGATGGCAATGAGTACAGGGGCATTTTCTGTGAACGCGATTATAGCAGGAACGTAATATTAAAAGGGCGATCCAGTGAATCAACCCTGGTTCAGGACGTTATGACAACCGACTTACCGGTGGTAGAGGTTACAGACACGGTGGAATATTGCATGAACCTGATGAATTCGCACAAGGCCCGTTACCTGCTGGCCTATGATCATAAGGACTTCGTAGGCGTCATCACCATTCATGATTTACTCAGGCAGGTAATTGCCAGTAAAGAGGATGTATTTGATCATTCTCTTACCCAGACGTTGCTGGACAATGATGAAAGCGGAAGAATATATTAATCAATTTCCAGGATATAAACCATATTTTTCAAGGATGCTCCCAAATAGATTGCTTCCATTGTGTATTAATGGCACTATTGCCATTTTCTTTCTATTGACATCCTGCTCCCCCAAAATTTCGATGCAGCAATTAGAAAAAAGAGTAGAAAACAAGCTACAGCAGACAGAAGGTGATTTTGCGGTAGCTTTTAAGGATTTGACCACCGGTGAACAGTTATTACTAAAAGCCAATGAATCCTTTCATGCTGCCAGCACCATGAAAACGCCTGTAATGATTGAAGTATACAGGCAGGCATATGCAGGTATTTTTTCTTTACAGGATTCCCTGGTGATAAAAAATCAATTTAAAAGTATTGTTGATGGAAGCCTCTTTTCGCTGGATCCCAATGCCGATAGTGAAAAGGGATTGTACAAAGAGGAGGGAAAGAAACAAACTATTTATGCGCTGATGTACAATATGATCATTGTAAGCAGTAACCTTGCCACCAATACAATTATTGAAAAAGTAGATGCAAAAAATGTTACGGCTACCATGCGAACATTGGGTGCCCAGCAAATTCTGGTACTGCGCGGTGTTGAAGATCAAAAAGCCTTTGATAAGGGGTTGAATAATATAACGACCGCCTATGACCTTATGCTAATATTTGAAAAAATGGCGGGAGGACTGACCGTAAATCAGGAAGCTTCACAAGAGATGGTGAAGATTTTGCTCGATCAGCAATTCAATGAAATCATACCTGCAAAACTTCCCAAGTCTGTTAAAGTGGCCCATAAGACCGGCAGCATTACCGGTGTTCACCACGACACCGGAATCGTTTTCCTACCTGATGGCAGAAAATACGTACTGGTATTATTATCAAAAAATGTAAAGGACGAACATGCGGGCACGAAGGTTATGGCAGATGTATCCAGAGAAATATATAAGTATGTTGTAGCGCGCCGGGCTGGTAAATGATGGAAAATCAGGTACAGTACATTACCAGGGCAGTAATTTGTTCAATCCCTTTGGGGCGGAAATTACAAGATGATAAGTTAGTTCAATATTAAACGATTCCTGTTCATTTCCTTCTTATCGCAAATCATTTTCTTTATGAAACAGGCATTATTACCGCTGCTTTTATGTATTTCTTTTACCCAGACTTTTGGGCAGTCCGATATTAATGGTTTGATAGTCGTTGGTAATACTACCCGAAGCTATATTATTCATTTGCCAGGAGGTTATAGTGATCAGCAGAAATTGCCGCTTGTATTTATCTTTCATGGAGGAGGTGGCAACGCAAAACAAATGCAACGGTATATGGGTATGGACCCCATAACTGACAAGGAACAATTTATCACTGTTTATCCCCAGGGCATTAATAAGCAATGGAACGATGGAAGGGAATTTGATCAAAAGATTGCTTCCAATGATGATCTGTTGTTTATTAATCAATTGCTGGATACCCTGATAAAGAACTATGCAATCAATACAAAAAGGGTATTCAGCACAGGGATTTCCAATGGAGGGTTCTTTTCCATCTTCCTTTCATACAAAATGAGCCAACGACTGTTAGCAGTAGCCCCGGTATGCGCATCCATTCCGAAAAAAATTTATGATGAATTTTACCCCTCCGATCCCGTATCACTTCTCTTAATCAGCGGCACAAGTGACCCTCTGGTGCCTTTTAATGGCGGTAATATTGGAAATGCCCTTACTGGCAGCAGGGGCGCCTGCACTTCGGCTGATGAAACCATTACCCGGTACATTTCAGTCGATAAAACAAATAAGAATGCAGTGACTACCAATATTCCAAATACAAACAAAACAGATGGTTGTACGGCCATACAATATGAATACAACAGTGGGCAATCCGGAAGCAGGGTAGTGTTCATTAAAATCATTAACGGCGGTCACACATTACCGGGGGGTGCACAATACCTGCCAAAACTGGTGGTGGGAAGGGTTTGCAGGGACTTCGATGCCAATCTAACTATCTGGCAGTTTTTTTCATCTTGCCCTGACCGCTTATAAACATTCAATTCGCATGGGCAACTTTTAACAGGAAAAAATTTATCTTGGTCGTCAATGAATAGCCTGCTGAAGAAAATAATTGTCCTCATTCCGGTATGTGTGCTAACTGTATTTTTTCTACGGTGGCATTATAACCAGGAATACCGTCACACCAGTGATAAACGATTACTAGCGCTGTTCGTTACCATAGGGATCTTGTACGTATGGATTATCATAGGAGTTAGCCGTAGAAAACAGGAAAACCTGTTCCAGGTTTTGGTTCAATCCAGTTTTTATGTTTATATATTCATGGTGCTTACATTAACCGGGTATTTTATTTTGTTTCGTGAAGTATCGGCACACAACTGGTGGCATAATATGACAGAGCGTTTTGAAAGGAGGGAGGGTGTAAATCTCATACCTTTTCATTCCATGAAAATATACAAGTATATGGGTTACCAGGTGTATGGAAACCTTGTAATGTTGCTGCCACTGGGAATTTACCTGCCATTATTGTATAAAAGACTCAATAATTTTTTTGCTGTGGCGATTACTTGCTTACTGTTTTCAGTATCCATTGAATTGATGCAACTTGCTACACAGTACCGTGTGGCAGATGTAGATGATGTTATACTAAATACAACCGGTGCCTGTATCGGTTATTTATTGCTGTGGCTGGTATTGAAGATGGCTGGAACAGGTATTCAGTCTTTCAGGAGAAAAGGCTTGTCCATGAATTAGTATCCACGGGGAATAAATTTCAATTCTCCCATTCATCCAAAAACTATTATTCTTGTTTACAAATTATTAATCTTTAATACAATCAATTATCAAAACCAACTAACATGAAGAAATTTTCTGTTTTGTCCGCCCTATGCCTGGTGGTCATCTTTTTTTCTTATTGCGGTCATTCAAAAAAGCTGGCCGCAGTACCAAAGGTTACCTATGCTACCACGGTGAAATTACTGGTTGAAACCAGGTGTGCACCTTGTCATTTTCCTGATAAGGGAGGTAATAAAAAACCACTAAACAGTTATCTGAACCTGAAGGACAATATAGATGATATGATTCGCCGGGTAAGTCTGAATCCTACCGACAGGGGATTTATGCCATTCCGCAAAGAGAAATTAGACTCTGCAAGTGTATTAGTATTAAAAAAATGGAAAGATGATGGCTTGCTGGAAAATTAAAAACGGCTGATAAACATATCCTGGACTATTATAAAAAAGCCCGCAGTTTTATAAACTGCGGGCTTTGTATTTTCTTTATCTAAATTTATCTGTTGAACAACAAACAAATAATGGTGATTACACCAAAATAGGCCAATGCCTCAAGATAAATCTTAGTGGATTCTTTTTTGGTAAGAGTAAGTAATTGTTTCATAAGATGGATTTTTGGATGATTGGGTTTTATAAATATTGGATTTACGGTTTACTATACAACGACAATCGTGCCAAAAACTATGGTTCATTATCAATTACTTATGAATTTCTGGGCTCGTTTAATATCAAATTGACCCTGATCCGGCAAGTATACCCGGTTTTTTGTTGTTTTATACTCCTTTACGGTAATGTTAGCATATGTTATTGTTTGGTTATAGAGGGGTTTCGCTATTTACTTTTTTACCAATTTTAGGTCTTAAAAGAAAAGGAGATTTTATGAAAAAGATATTGGCGATAATTTTGTTGGTGCAATTGGCTCTGGGGACATCTGCACAGCATTTTCGTGGGGGATTCTATGGACGCCCAAGGGTTAGTGTGGGTATTGGCCTGGGTTATTATTCTCCCTTTTACCCCTCTTTTGGGTATTCTCCCTTTGGTTACTACCCCTCTTACCGGTATGGATACCCGGCAAGGCCTTCGAAACTGACCATGAAAATACAGGACATTAAAAATGATTACGAGGATAGGATTTATTCTGTAAAACACGATACCAGTCTTTCACATCATGAACGCAGGGTAAAGGTTAGGGAGCTAAAACGGCAACGTGACCAGGAAATCGATAACCTCAAAAGGAATTACTACAAATACTAGGAGGCTTATTTCGGAACTATATAATTTTAGACAACAGCATTCGTATACCGGATGCTGTTTTTTTATCGCGGTAATGAAATGGTATTCTTACCGAACCATCCTATTTCACCCAATTCTGCCCCTGTTATTCAGCCTAAATCGCGTACCTTTGCCCGTCTTAAAAAAGAGGCTGCGACGTACATGAAGAACATCCGTAATTTTTGCATTATCGCCCATATCGACCATGGCAAGAGTACCCTTGCAGACCGTTTGCTTCAATCCACCGGCACCATCAGTGATCGCGATATGATGGACCAGGTATTGGATGATATGGACCTGGAAAGGGAGAAGGGGATTACCATCAAGAGTCACGCGATTCAGATTAACTACAATCACAAAAACGGCGAAGAATACATTTTAAACCTTATTGATACTCCTGGTCACGTAGATTTTAGTTATGAAGTGAGCCGGGCACTGGCAGCTTGTGAAGGCGCTTTACTATTGGTTGATGCTACACAAGGCATCCAGGCACAGACCATCAGCAATCTCTACCTGGCCATCGACAATAACCTAGAGATAATACCCGTGATAAACAAGATTGACATGGATGGTGCCATGATTGAAGAGGTAGAAGACCAAATGGTGGAATTGATTGGTTGTAAAAAAGAAGAAATACTGCATGCCAGCGGAAGAACAGGACTTGGCGTAGATGCTATACTGGAGGCAATTGTAGAACGCATACCAGCCCCTAAAGGAGATCCCAAAGCACCATTGCAGGCGCTGGTTTTTGACAGTGTGTTTAATTCATTCAGAGGAATTATCGTTTACTACCGCATTTTACAGGGAAGCATAAAGAAAGGAGATAAAATCAAATTTGTTTCTACCGACCAGGAATATGAAGCAGATGAAGTAGGTATCTTAAAATTAAAGATGACCGAAAAACCAGAAGTGAATTGTGGTGATGTGGGTTATATTATCACCGGTATTAAAAATGCGAAAGAAGTAAAAGTAGGTGATACGATTACCAAAGTAGCCAATCCCTGCACCGAAGGAATCCGTGGTTTCCAGGAAGTAAAACCAATGGTGTTTGCAGGTATTTTTCCAGTGAATACAGACGAGTTTGAGGAGTTACGCGATTGTATGGACAAATTGCAATTAAATGATGCCTCCCTGACCTTTGAACTGGAAACAAGCCAAGCCCTGGGATTTGGTTTCCGTTGCGGTTTTCTTGGAATGCTGCACATGGAAATTATCCAGGAAAGACTGGAAAGAGAATTCAATCAAACCGTTATTACAACGGTTCCCAACGTAAGTTTTGTGGCTTATACCACAAAGGGTGAGCGCATAGTAGTTAACAATCCTACAGAAATGCCCGACCCCGTGCGCATCGATAGGATTGAAGAACCATTTATTAAAGCGCAGATCATTACAAAGCCTGATTATATTGGTAATATCATGACCCTTTGTCTGGGCAAACGTGGTATACTGATTAACCAGAGTTATCTCACACCAACGCGTGTAGAACTGACTTTTGAAATGCCCCTGACTGAAATTGTATTCGATTTTTACGATAAACTGAAAAGCCAGACTCGCGGATATGCTTCTTTCGATTATCACCCTATTGGAAACCGCGACAGTGATATCATAAAGATGGACATATTGCTGAATGGTGATAAAGTAGACGCATTAAGTGCTTTGATACACCGTGCACGTTCTGTTGATTTTGGCAGAAAACTATGTGAAAAACTAAAGGAACTTGTCCCCCGGCAGCAATTCCAGATAGCCATACAGGCAGCCATTGGTGCAAAGGTGGTAGCAAGGGAAACCATCAGTGCCATGCGAAAAGATGTTACGGCCAAATGTTATGGTGGTGATATCAGTCGTAAACGCAAACTGCTGGAGAAACAAAAAGAAGGAAAGAAGCGTATGCGCCAGATTGGTAACGTAGAAATACCACAGGAAGCATTCCTGGCAGTATTGAAACTTGATGAGTAGGTTTATAATGTGAAAATGTGGAGATTAAGGAATCGTTCTCTTTTTGACTTTTGCATTTTGAATTTTACCTTTAACTATGCGCACACCCCTACAAAGAGACGAAAAGGTTCTTCTGGTTACCTATACAAGCTGGATAACTTTAATTGGCCCCGCGCTGTTGGCTGTGGCGGCAATAGCAGGCTCCTTTTTTATAGGATTTTTTGCACGCTTTGGCTGGGCTGTTGCATTGGCAGGCATTCTCATTTTTTTAATCAATTATTACAGGTGGAAAGTGAATATCTGGGTAGTTACGAATTCGCGTGTAATTGATGAAAACGGTTTATTGAGTCACTATGCAAAGGAAAGTCCGCTGGATAAGATCAATAATATCTCTTATGATCAATCCGTATGGGGCAGAATATTTAATTATGGGCATGTTGAAATCCAAACTGCTGCGGAAATTGGCGCCACCGATTATTACAATGTATACCATCCCAAACGATTAAAAGATACCATTACACTCGCACAGTCAGATTACAAGAATATCCAGATGTCGAGCCAGGCAAAACAAATGGCAGCTGCTATGGGACTTAATAATATGCCTTCGACGGGTGCTGGCGCTCATAATATTGCGAGTGAACTGGAAAAACTTTTTGATCTGAAACAAAAAGGGATTATCAGTGAAGACGAATACAACCGCGCTAAGAGTAAGTTAATCGGCTAGCGAGATAGAATTCTTAATTCTTAATTTCTGATTCTTAATTAATTCCCGCTCTTCTTCTTAACGGGAGGCGTTTTCTTCTCATCCTCCTTTTTCTTAGCCCGCTCAATGTTTTTTTCTGATTGCTCCATCAGCTTCTTCTCATCAATATTTCCTTCTGCATCTTTTATTGTTGCTTCCTGGGGGAATTCACCGTCTTTCAGTTTGAAATTAAATACCTGTTCTACATGCACCCATTGGCCATTTTCCCATTTAAACCCTTCAAAATCTCCGTCGGGGATATAGGTCTCTTTTCTTTCAGGCTGATCATTTTCAGAGATGAGGTGGTCATAAATGATCATATCTTTTTCCGGGTTGTAGTTAAAATTGGTCCTTGCTTCCTTTTTGTATTCAATATTAAACCGATTGAGTATGGGTTTAAGTTTGGAGGTATCGTCCTTAAATGAAATCATGGGCCCGCCAAAAATGGGTTCACCGGTTTCGTCACTGAAATGCATTACTTCCATCCATTTGCGGTTACTGCTTACCGTATAATCATCAAATCCAAGCAGTGTATAATATTTCCTTCCGTTGAATTCTTTTTGTATGATGCGGTAGTAAATGGCGCCGATCCAGTTATTTCTTGTCCTTACTGAATCATTTGGTTTGGCGGTAAACATAGACGCATCGAAAAGCGGGTACAGCTTAAGTGATCCATCCGGGGTCCTCATCTGGATGGCACCCTTCTGGTAATACATGTATTCATCTTTCTTTAGCTGCCAGGTAAATATGCGGAAGCTGCTGTCCTGTGGATAGCGTCTTGAGACAGTCTCCAGGGAATCGAATGTATAGTAAAAAGAATTTTTTATTTTAAGTGCCCTTACAAAGGTTTTGACAAACTGGCTGTCGGAAAGAAATCTTTTACCTGCACTTTCCGCATTGATCATACTGTCGGCATATACCTTTAGCGAATCTTCCTTTTTAGTCAATAGTTTTCTATCAGCATTGGATATACCCTGGGAGCGGCCTGTTTGAACCAGGATCAGCATTAAAAAGAAAACCAGTACTGTATTGAGTTTGTTCATGAGATATAAGTGAATGGTCAGCAAAGTTACAATAAGCCCGCGACAGGGAATCAACGAAAAGCGCTGCTTTTAATTTCATTAAAGGGGTAAATTCTGTGCAAACTTTAACAGGCTCTTATATGCAAGGTCGATGGCAGGGTGGGGAACAGGCTGGTCCGGATGAGTGGTTTGAATAAAAACGGTATGCATACCCGCATTCCGGCCGAATTGCATATCGCTTAGGTTATTGCCGGCAATGATGGATTTATTAAAATCAATATCCGGGTGATCTTCCTTTGCCTTCAATGCCATACCCGGTTGAGGTTTACGGTCGGGATGGTTATTGTCCAGCGAAGTGCAGTAGTAAATAGCGTCAATTCTTCCACCCGCCTTTTCAATTGCCTTCAGCATCTGGTTGTGTACTTCCATCAAATCCAGTTCTGTCATCAGTTCTTTTGCCACACCACGCTGGTTGGTAACAACAATAATATCACCAAAATGCCTGCTGCAAATTTCGATGGCCTCGAGTACCCCATCGTAGAATACAAACTCGCCGAAGTTGTAAATATAGTCTTCATACTTTTCATGGTTGATTACTCCGTCGCGATCAAGGAATAAAGTCCAGTTCTTATTAACAGATTGCAGGTCCAGCATAAATAGTTAGGATAATTAAAGGTTAATGGTCATTTCGGTTTGTGCGCGTTGAAAATCTTCCGGTATCCCAATGTCAATAAAATACTCATCCTGTACTACCCCAAACATTCTCCGGGAGGTATAAAATTTCTCCAGGTAATCCTTCTCAAACGAAAATTTATCGGGAAGTTCTTCGGCTAAGAATTTTACTGCATGCAGCGCATAAATGCCGCCATTGATCAGCCCGCTTTCATAATATTGTTTTTCCCTGAAATTACTAATACTGTAATCAGTATTCAGTTCCACCACACCATAGCGATCAAATTGTTTCATGGGTTTCAGTGAAAGTGTACAATGAGCCCCGCACATATGATGGAAACCGGAAAGTTTACCAAGGTTTATTTTAAAAAAAGTATCCCCGTTTACTACGAGAACAGTTTTGTCAGTCGCTGCTTTGCAAGCCAGTTTTATTGCCCCACCGGTGCCCAATGGCTCGTCTTCGACTACCGATTGGTAAGACAATGATGGATATTGCTGCCGGAGTAAACTTTCAATCATTTCATACCGGTACCCCAGGGAAAAAATAAATTGTTCAATTCCTTCTTTCTGCAAATAATCAACCAGGTAGGAAAGAAAAGGTTTGCCATTAACGGGAGCCATGCATTTGGGTAAACCAGGAACTGCGTCCCTTAGCCTGGTTCCCAAACCGCCGGCAAGTATAATAGCTTCTTTTATTTTCATACAGGTTGTTATCGGGCGAAGTAGCGTGCTTCGGTGAGTTCACAGATTATATGTCCAATCATGATATGGCTCTCCTGTATGCGGGGTGTATTTTTAGAAGGAACATTAAACAGGTAATCGCTCAATCCTTTCATCTTTCCACCATCCTCGCCGGTAAATCCGATAGTGATAACGCCTTTTTCCCTGGCGGTTTCAAAAGCCTGAACAATATTCGCCGAATTGCCGGAGGTTGACAAGCCTATCAGGATATCCCCTTTGTGTGCCAGGCCCTTTACCAGTCGTGCGTATATAACATCATAGCTGTAATCATTGGCAACAGCAGTCAGGTAGGATGTATTGCAATGCAGGGCCTCGGCGGGCAATGCATCCCTGTCGAGATAAAACCTCCCGCTGAATTCCGCAGCCAGGTGTTGGGCATCCGCTGCACTACCACCATTGCCACAAAAATAAATGCGGTGGCCTTCTTTTAATGAAGTAACGCAAACCCCCACTACTTCTTCAATGGTAGCCAGCATTGTTTCATTGGACAGGATTTTATTCTTTACTTCAATCGATTCAGCAATGATGTCTTTTATTTTACTCATTCAATAAAAATTAAGGCGTCAAAATTATTATGGCTGCAATAAATTATGCAGTCCAGGTGGTTAAACCTGTTTCAGTTAAACGGTAAGGCTGGCAATAACCGCCAAATTGTTTCAATGCATCCTGAACTTTGTATTTGGTAATATACGGGCAATAAAAAATAATAAA
>Ga0209069_10001446_pt1 | contig 12061 bp, 15 predicted proteins | sample Str013_2_FD_187202 | JGI IMG/M metagenome (GOLD analysis project Ga0209069, IMG submission 187202) | Freshwater sediment microbial communities in response to fracking from Pennsylvania, USA - Straight Creek_MetaG_SC_2013 (SPAdes) (version 2) | ecosystem: Environmental > Aquatic > Freshwater >...
CCGCCATCAGGTGGCCGCATTCTTGTTCGATGTGCGGTTTACGTCTAGGGTTAAGGTGACTTGACCTGACGGAAACCAGTCTGGTGCAAAAGCCAAGAGACTATTGCGATCTTGGCCAGTGCATGCTTTGTAAATGTGATCGCTGGGGTCTAAAGCTCTCGCGGTCCCACAGAGGAAGGGCTTCCGCCCGGTGAGTTGAGTATGGGTAAGAGTATTGTTGAGCTTGGACAACCTCGAACATTGTCAAAACGCCTGAAAAAATCCCTGGCCGCTTGTGCCGTATTTGGTGTTTTCTCGTTGAGCGGACTGGCTCCAGTCATCGCTGGCGGAGAAACCCGCACAATTGCGCTCTATCACATCCACACAGGCGAAAGCCTCACCGTCACCTATATGAAAGACGGTCGATATGTTCCATCGGCGATGAAGCAGATCAACTATCTGCTACGCGATTGGCGTCGCAACAAAACCATCACCATCGATCCACGCACGATCGATTTGGTCTGGGAGCTCCATGAAGACTTGGGCTCTCACGCGCCAGTCAACATCGTCTGCGGCTATCGCTCCGCCCAAACCAATGCCCTGCTGCACCGCATGGGCCGAAAAGTAGCCAGAGAAAGCCAGCACATTCAGGGACGGGCCATTGATTTCTATTTGACCGATGTTCCCACAATGAAAATCCGCAACACCGCGCTGGTGCGCCAAGTGGGCGGCGTCGGCTATTATCGCTCTGCCGGCGGGCCAACGGGCTTCCTGCATGTTGACTCAGGCCATGTGCGCCATTGGGGACCTTATATTTCACCCAATCAATTGGCCCAGATTTTCCGTGACGGCCAAAAGACCATCGGTCGCCGCATGCGTTTGAACCATGGCAATGCAGCGCCTGAAACCGAAGTGGCGTCCAACGATACCACCAACAACCCACCTGGTTTCTTCAGCAAGCTACTGGGCCTTGGCAAGAAGCCCAATGAGCAAGCAGCAGCATCTGTTCAAGTAGCTGCGGCCAAGCCAACCGATGCCGCTGCCAATGCCGCCTATAAGTCCGGCCAGAATGACATGGCTGATTTGAGCGCTGACGCCGCAACACCACCCGCCAAGCCAGGGATCAAGGCGAAGGGTACAGCTGTTTCAGACGAACAGATGGCCTCCTTGGGTGATCTGGCGCAGGATGCCGCCACAACGCCAAAGCCGAAACTGGCCAAGCCCCCGGTTGCAGTTGACGTCGCCGACGAAGGTGATTCTGCAGATTCAGTCGATGTGCCCGATGCCACCGTCAAACAGGGTCGCGTCGTGCCCAAGCCGCGCCTCAAGCCAAATGAAATCATGTTGATGGCCGCTGCCAATATGAAGGCAGAGCCGAAGATGATCCGCATCAACGCGGCCTCCGCCCCACCACCAAGCCAAACAGGCAAGGACGTACCTTCGCCTGTAGCTGACAGCCTCGGAACATTGATGCAGGCCGCAGCCGATGACACGTCTGATCCAACCCAAAAGCCTTCGGGCAGAGCCAAGTCAAGCCTCGCCAATGAACTGCGCAATGGCAGCGCCAAAGGCATTCCGGTAATCAAGCCGATGATCGCTTCTGCCGGTGGCAGCGATATCAACTGGTGGCCGCAGCTTTTCCTGCAAGGCGATGCCACGATCCGCCGTGATGGCCAGCCGCCACTCATTGGCTCGCTCGACCCAGATAGTCTGCCCAAAGCCGCAAATATTGGTGGAGGGGATGGCTCAAGCGCCTATGCCGCCGATATTAGCCAACCCCAGCAGACCGCAGAAGGCAAGGGCGATTTGACCGTCAACGAAGCAGACAAGGGCGATCTCGGTCCTGCACCATTGCCAATGAAGTTGGGCTCCCTGAATCAATAGTCAACAGCACTCCGCCCTCGGCGTTGCCGCCGAAGATGAAGTGCCGTGGTAAAATTCACTTGCTTAGTTGAATGCATTCCCGCCGCTGAACAATTTGTCCGCCGGCACAAGAACTTTCACGATTTTCTGGCCGTTTGACTTTACAAACGGATCAAAGCCGCCAGCGTTGCTGCTATCCAGCAATCCATATGTAGTGACCTTCTTCCCAACCAGACTTGGGCCAGAAGCACAATCAGGGCCATTGTCAGAGCAATTCACAAAGCTCGCCGAAGCATGCGCCATCATAGGTGAAGCCATCACAAGTGAAGCAGCAATCATTGCAATCTTGGTCATCGACATTTCAGTTCTCCATTTCTTACGGCACATCATCGCGTCGTTATTGACAAGACGACCTGACGGCAAAAGACCGTTCCGAAAAAATGTAGCCGATTGCCTCCCATGCCCAAGCATCATGGCTTGCACAAATTCTGTGCGAGCGATGCGCTCAACACACTTCAGATATGCGGTGTTTCTTTTTCTATCAACTTGATTGTGTCACGCACACTCACAAGGTGCGGATTGATTGCAAGCGCTTCATTAAGTGCGGCGATCGCTTCATCGCTCTTGCCCTGCGCGCGCAAGATCATGCCCTTGCCGATAAACGCTCCGAAATTGCGCGGCTCTAGCGAGAGTGCATGTTCCACATCAACCATTGCCGCGTCGTAACGTTTCATCGCATAGTAAAGTGCGCTGCGCCGGTTCCAGCCCTCGGCAAAATCAGGATAGGTTTCGAGAAGTTGCGACAACATCTGCTCGGCGGGATCATAATCGCCCGCATCAATCGCGGCGGAAGATTCGCGCAACAACACCACCGCGGTGGGAGAATCATTCTGCGACCATAGCGCCCAAATATCCGCCTCGGTCTTTGAGATATCCATCACATGTGGCACACGGTGCAGCCGCGCCAGCAACTTGTCCAACTCTTGCGCGCGCTTTTGCGCAGGCGGGATTTTCACTTCCGGTGCGACAGGAATCGTCGTCGTGGCCGTGGCTGAACTTTGCACCTCTTCAGCAAAGGTCGGAGCGTCGAGAAAAATCAAAATACCAAGGACAAAAACAAATCGCATGGCGCCATCATACAGGCTCACGCGCAACAAAACAAACCGCGCCGGGTTGCCCCAGCGCGGCGAAAACTTGAACCCATAGAGGTGTTAGCCCTGGCGCGCCTTGAAACGCGGATTGGTCTTGTTGATGATATAGACCCGGCCTTTGCGGCGGATCAGCTTGTTGTCACGGTGGCGCTTGGCCAGCGATTTCAGTGAATTGCGAACTTTCATGGCTCTACCCAATAATGGGGCATGGCCCCGGATTGGGGCCTCGCATAGGGGAAGGCTTTCCACCTGTCAACCTTTCCTGTAAGGCGCTGAAAATCATGTGGAATGGCGAATTACTCTTCACTCTTGCTGTCTTCATTGGCAGCCTCAGCCTCTCTGGTTGGATGTTCTGGCTGGAAAAACACCCGCGCCGGGATTTGAAACCCCGGCTGGCGCCGACAACGCTGATCATGCTTTTGGGCGGGCTGTTGGCGCTGGGGGCTGGTGTGCATCTCCTGGGTCTCGCCGGAATTCACTTGCCCGTCAAAACCCCATAAGTTTCGCGCAACACTTTCTTCTGCACCTTGCCCATCGCATTTCGCGGCAGCTCATCAACAAGATGAATGGCCTTGGGCACTTTGAACGCCGCGAGACTCTGTCGCAATGTGGCAATCATCGCAGTCACATCAAGTGCAGCACCCTTCTGCGAAACAACAACCGCCGTCACCGCCTCCCCAAAATCCGGGTGTGGCAAGCCTATCACGGCAGATTCAACAACGCCCGGCAGGGCATCGATCTTCTCTTCGATCTCCTTGGGATAGACATTGAATCCGCCCGTGATGATGAGATCACTACCCCGGCCATTGATCACCAGATATTGATCCTCATCGAAATATCCAAGATCACCCGTGATGAAATAACCATCCGCCGTAAAAGAAGCCCGTGTCTTCTCTTCATTGCGCCAATAGCCCTGAAACACATTGGGGCCTTTGACTTCAATCATCCCCTCACGCACCCGAACATCAATGCCGTACAAAGCCTTGCCGACTGTTCCCGGCTTGCGTGCACCGTCGTAAGGGTTCGACGTATTCATATTTGTTTCAGTCATGCCATAGCGTTCAAGAATGCCATGGCCTGTTCGGCCTTCGAATTCGCGGTGTGTCTCTGCCAGCAAGGGTGCGGAGCCTGAAACAAAGAGCCGCATTGTCTTGCACAGCGCCGCATTCAACTCCGGCTTTTGCAAGAGCCGTGTATAGAATGTCGGCACGCCCATCAGGGCCGTTGCTTGCGGGAAGAGGCGGGTCACATCGCCTGCGTCGAACTTGCGCCGGAACAACATTTTCCCGCCCGCTAGAAACAGCGTGTTCATCGCCACAAAAAGTCCATGCGTGTGATAGACGGGCAGCGCGTGGATCAAAACATCATCCTTGGTGAAGCGCCACTCTTTCATGAGCGCTTCAGCGTTAGAGAGAAGATTGCCTTGGCTGAGCATCGCACCCTTGGATTTCCCCGTGGTGCCCGAAGTGTAAAGAATGGCGCAGGGCGTTTCAGCATCGGAAGGTGCGTCAGCGAAATCTCCAGATTGCGCTGCAGCCAAATCCATCAGCGTGCCACCCGCGTTCTCATCCAAGGTAAGTTGCTTCACACGCGCAGCAGAATCCCGCTCCGGTGCAGAGATAAAAAGCCTGGGCGACGCATCTTCAAGAAAATAGCCAACTTCACTAGGCGTATAGGCCGTGTTCAAAGGCAGAAAAATCAAGCCTGCCCGGGCGCAAGCGTAAAACAGCGCCACCGCTTCGACTGATTTTTCAACCTGCACGGCAATACGATCACCCCGCTCTGCACCTGCCACCACAAGCGCCTGCGCCAGCTTGCCTGCCAAAGCCCAGAACGCGCCAAAAGTAAATGTGCGCCCGTCGTCATCTATGATGAAAACATCATCCGCTTTGCAACGCGCAAAGGCTTGTGAAAATGTTTGCAAACTCATTTCGCCAATAACGCCTCAACTTCTTTGAGGTAGGGCATCGATGGTGCCGTGCCGGGCCGTGTCACCGAAATGCCTGCCACAGCGCTGCCAAAGCGTGCCGCCTTTTCCGGCACCTCGCCCCGCGCCAAAGCCGCCGCAAAGCCGCCATTGAACGCATCGCCAGCACCCGTCGTATCAATGACCTTGCCCGCCTTGAAAATTGGAATATGCAGGCTCAACTTGCCGTCATGCAGCAAAGACCCCTGCCCGCCCAAGGTGATCAAGACGCAGCCAACACCTTTGCCTAGCAGAACATCCGCAGCCTTTCGTGCTGAGGCCAGATCCGTCACCGCAACCCCCGTGAGCATCGAGGCCTCGCTCTCATTGGGCGTCGCGTAGTCACAGTAGTGATAGATCGCGTCATCCAGTACCGCCGCCGGTGCGGGATTAAAGATCGTGATCGCCCCGGCTGCCTTCGCCACTTTGAGCGCATGAACCGCCACGGCTACGGGCGTTTCCAATTGCGTCATGAAAACCGCACAGGATGAAAGCACATCACTTGCCGCATCGACATCAGCAATTCCGACCTGCCCCGCCGCACCTGGCACCACAATGATGGCATTGGAGCCTGTGCCTTCTTCCAAAAAGATATAGGCCGCCCCGGTGGAATGGTTTTCATCCTGCGGCACGCGCGTGGCTATGCCCTCCTTGGCATACATGGCCAAGGCCACATCGCCGAAGGCATCCTTGCCCACCTTTGAAATGAACGTCACCTTGGCTCCGGACCGTGCGGCAGCAACCGATTGGTTTGAGCCTTTGCCGCCGGGCCCCATGGCAAAGCGGGAACCAAGCAAGGTTTCCCCCATCGCGGGTTGGCGCTGGGCTGTGAAGGCCAGATCAGCCGCATAAATCCCCAAGATCGCAACGCCGGATTTCGCCATGGCTCAAAACTTCTGCGAAGGGTCAATCACCCCCATCTTGAAAATGAAACAGCCATAGAACCGTCGTTCATGGGTTTGGATGACAGCGAAGGCCTTCTTGGCCTTTTCGTAAAATGCGAAACGTTCAACGCCAACAAGTTTGAACTTGCCTCCCTCAGCCGCATCAACTTCCTTCTGCACCTCGGCATGAATGGGCAAAATCTCATTGGGCTTGCCCACCACTTCCATGCGCGCTGCCGCATCATCCACAAACGTATCTAAAGGGAATTGCGACAACACCGCCCGCACCACCGTGGGCATGTCTGCGTCAATGCGCAATATCCGGCCAAAGGTCGTTTCGCGCGCAATGGCATCCGAGGGGAAATTGGTATCGGCAATCACCAGATCATTGCCATGCCCCATCTGGCGCAGCGCATAGAGCACCTCGGCATTGAGCAGGGGGTGGATGGCTTTGAGCATGTTTCTCTCCCGGTTTTTGGAACAGACTATCGAGCCTTCTTCATCGCGTCAAACTGCGATAGAAGAACACCAATGATCTGATTTGCAACCCCAAAGGAACCATCATGCGCATCGAAGCCATCTCTGCCGGCCATAACCCACCGAAGGAAATCAATGTCATCGTTGAAGTGCCCGTAGGCGGCGAGCCGATCAAGTATGAAATGGACAAAGAGGCCGGTACCCTGGTGGTGGACCGCTTTCTCTATACTTCCATGCGCTATCCCGGAAACTATGGCTTTATCCCGCACACGCTTTCTGGTGATGGCGATCCTGTCGATGTTCTCATCGCAAATGCCCGTGCGATTGTGCCGGGCGCAGTCGTCGCTTGCAAACCCGTGGGCGTTTTGAAGATGCAGGATGAAGCGGGCGGAGACGAGAAAATCATTGCCGTTCCCGTGCCGCGCCTCACCCGGCGTTACGAAAACGTGCACAACTATCTCGACTTGCCCGATATCACCATCAAGCAGATCGAACATTTCTTCGAACACTACAAGGATCTGGAGCCCGGCAAATGGGTGAAGATGCTCGGCTGGGGCAACGCCATTGAGGCCGAAAACCTTATTCTCGAAGGCTTGGAACGCGCCAAGAAGGCAAAATAGCCGCTGAAATCACGCTGTTAACCATAGTTAATACTTTACTAACAACCTGTGCCATTGCAGGATGAACCCGATGCGGCGTTTTAACGAATTGGGTTTGTCATGCGTAAGTTTGGGAAATGGAAAATGGCAGCGGCTGTTGCAGCCGTTCTGCTCACATCAACTGCCGCACAGGCGGCAAGCGGCTTCTTGACCTGCGATCAAGTTGCCACTGTCGCTGCCGATCAGGCCACCAAAGACATCATGCAGCCCGCTGGCGCACTTGAATCAGCTGCTGCGGACAAGGTTCTGGTCATCGCCGGTGGCACCAAGTTTTATATGCCGGCACGTCAGGCGGATGATCGCGCACTGGCTGGGAAATCAGTCTGGCAGCGGATGCGCGATTGGAACTACACCTATGCCGATGCCTTCTGGCGCTGCCGCCACGCCGACACGCTGACACTGCAAGTGCAGAAATAGCAGCTTAGAAATTACACAGTGCTTTCTCCACGGCCGGGCTTGACCCGGCCACCCAGGCTTTTGCATTTTCGATCAAGGCTGGATCGGCGGGTCAGGCCCACGGATGGAGAACAAAGGCGCGCGCGGTCAGCCAGAAGATTTGAACTCCCTTAATGGGCCCGAGAAATACAGAAGGCTACGGCTTCGGCCAATGCTTCTTTCCATTGGCTGTCAGGGAAAATCGCCAGCGCATCGCAGGCCATGTCGCCATAGTGGCGGGCACGTACGATCGTGTCGGAGAGTGCCCCGTGCCGGTCCATCAGCTTGGTGGCATACAGCAAATCGTCATCCGTCTGATCGCCCTTTTCCATCACCCGCCGCCAGAAGGAACGTTCCTTTTCCTCACCGCGCCGGAAAGCCAACACCACAGGCAACGTAATTTTGCGTTCGCGGAAATCATCGCCAATGGATTTGCCCAAGTCTGCCTGCTTGCCGGAATAATCCAGCGCATCATCGACGAGTTGAAAGGCAATGCCCAGGTTGCGCCCGTATGATTCCAGCGCCTCCTGTTCCTTGCGCGGGCGGTTTGCAATCACGCCGCCCACCTTGGCCGCCGCCTGAAACAGCGCCGCCGTTTTGGCACCCACAACTTTGAGATAGGAATCTTCCGTCGTCGCCGTGTCCTGCGAAACCGAAAGCTGTAAAACCTCACCCTCGGCAATAGTGCAAGCCGCATCAGACAGAATGCGCAAACAATCGAGCGAGCCGGTTTCCACCATCGTCTTGAAGGCCTGGCCCAAAAGATAGTCGCCCACCAGAACCGAAGCCTGGTTTCCCCAGATCACCCGCGCCGCTTCTTTGCCGCGCCGCATGTCACTCTCATCCACCACATCATCATGCAACAGCGTGGCGGTGTGCATGAACTCAACTGACATGGCGAGTTTCAAATGATGCAGGCCAGAATAGCCACACATCCGCGCCGCCGCCACCGTCAGCATCGGGCGAATGCGCTTGCCACCGGAATTGATCAGATGGCCTGCCAGTTCGGGAATCAATTCCACATGGCTCTGGGCTTTTTCAAGAATGAACTCATTGACCAAAGCCATGTCGGCAGCCGTAAGTTGAACCAGGTTGTCCAAACTGGCTCGTGGCTTCTCGCCGCTGCCATCAAATGCAATGACTACACCCATATCGTCCTCTTCCTGCCGGATAGTTGCGGAGTATGCCGCGCCGCACCGCTCTTCCGAAGGTGGCGCATTGCCGCTGGCAATTCCAAATGGGTTCCGGTAACGCTTCGATAACCATAGGTGTTTAGTTTGAGCGCGATGGAATTGGCAACTGACCTGAGCCCCGCCCGAGAAGCCCGCCTGCAGCCACAAGCTGCAGTGCCCGCCTCGATGACTGATGACGCCTTTCTCGGCGGCAAACTGCAAATCCTGCAACCCGAAAAGGGCTATCGTGCTGGAATCGATGCCGTTTTTCTGGCCGCATGTATTCCAGCCAGTGATGGCGAAACCATATTTGAAGCCGGCATCGGCGCCGGCGTGGCCTCGCTCTGTCTCTTGTCCCGTAACCCCACATTGCATGTGACGGGCATCGAAGTTTCCACCCGCTATGCCGTTCTCTGCGAGCAGAATGCCAAGCGCAACAATTTCAGCAATGCGCTGCGCGTCATTCACACCGAAGTGAAAGATGCCATGCGCCGTGATCTGGCAAATATGCCGGAACACGGTTCCTTTTCCCACGCCTTTGCCAATCCACCTTTCTTTGACGAAAACCGGATAACGGCCTCGCCCAGCGTGCTCAAAGCCCAGGCTCATGCTTTCGGGCCGGAAGATCTTGATACCTGGATCAAGCTTTTGCATTCCATGGTCGTGCTGCGCGGCTCAGTGACTCTGATCCACCGCGCCGAAACACTGGGCAAACTCCTCACAGCGATGGAACCGAAGTTCGGCGATATCCGCGTTGCCCCGCTTTATGCCCGCGACGGCTCCGCCGCCTCGCGCGTGATCGTGCAGGGGATCAAAGGCTCGCGCGCACCCATGCAGCTTCTGCCCGGACTGATTTTACACAATGAAGACAACAGCTTCACGCCAGATGCCGAAGCCGTTTTGCGTGAAGGAGCTACCTGGCGCCTGCGCTAGGCTTGCAAGCTGCCCGCCTGCAACCTATCTGTAGCCAATGTTCAAACGCCTGAAGCGCCTGTTCGGCAAATCCCGCCCCAGTGTCAACGTCATCCGCCTCGAAGGTACCATCGCCTCCGGTCGCGGTCCCTCGGCACAGCTCAACGCCAAGGGCTTGGAACAACAATTGAAGAAGGCTTTCAAGAAGGGCACCACTGCCGTGGCCTTGGCCATCAATTGCCCCGGCGGTTCGCCTGTGCAATCGGCCTTGATCGCCAGCCGCATTCGTCAGCTAGCAGATGAAAACAAGATCCCCGTCATCGCTTTCTGTGAAGATGTCGCAGCCTCTGGCGGCTACTGGCTGGCTTGCGCGGCTGATGAAATCTACGCCGATGAAAATTCCATCATCGGCTCCATTGGCGTAATCGCGGGCAGCTTTGGCGCACCCAAGGCCTTGGCCAAACTGGGGCTGGAACGGCGCGTTTATACTGCTGGCAATTCCAAAAGCACCAATGATCCCTTCAAGCCGGAAAACCCGAAGGACGTAGCCAAGCTCAAATCCTTGCTGTCAGAAATTCATGGAAGTTTCAAAGCCATGGTGCGGGCCCGCCGCGCTGGTAAGCTGAAGGCCAAAGAACAGGACCTTTTCGATGGCAGCTTCTGGACAGGCCGCAAAGCACTCAGCCTTGGCCTAATCGACGCCATTGGCCACCGCGACACTGTCCTGAAAGCCAAATTCGGTGACAAGCTGGACGTGAACGAAATGTCGCCCGGCAAAGGCTTTGGCGCACGTTTGCTGGGCCTGGGCAGCCGCCATGCTTTGGCCACAGATTTTGCTGAGGCTGCCATTGCCGCAGTTGAAGGGCGCGCCTTGTGGCAGCGCTTTGGCTTGTGATAGACTGAAGGGATAAGGAGTGCCAAATGGGTTTCATTCGTAATGTATTGATGCTGGGCATTGGTTATCTCGCCATCAAAACGCTGAAGCGTGCCATTGAAAACACTGAAGCGCAGCGCGTGAAGGTGAAAGCCAAGGCAGAGGACGTGGCCGCCAAAATGCCGCGCCTGAAGCTTGATCCCATCACTGGCGTCTACACGCCGGAAGCGTGAGCAAAGACGTTGAGGCGCGCTTAGCCGAAGTCTACCACGCCGCCTCACCCACTGAACTTTCCAAAACCTATGATGACTGGGCGAGCAGTTACGACGCTGACATGCTGGCCATGGGTTATGCCCACCCCGCCGTCATCTGCGGCCTCACCTCGCGCTATGTGACAGACCTTTCTGCCCCCATTCTTGATGCCGGCGTCGGCACGGGCAATATCGGCAATCTTCTTTCCATTCTGGGTTTCAGCAATCTTCATGGGATCGACATGTCAGAAGGCATGTTGGCCAAAGCAAAAGCCCGCGGCGTCTATCGCGGCCTGCATCATGGGGTCTTGGGCGAGGCACTGGATTTCCCCTCAGCCCATTTTACCGCAATCGTTTCCACCGGAACCTTCACCACAGGCCATGCCCCCGCCTCCGGCTTTGACGAACTGGTGCGCATCCTGAAACCCGGGGGCATCTTGATTTTCACGGTGGGTGAACCTGTCTGGAAACCGGCAGGCTTCGCCGACAAGCTGGAAAACCTCTGCAAGTCAGGCGCGCTCAAACCCATTTGGCAAAGCGCCACCTACCATCCCATGCCGCATTCGAAGACCGAAAGTGGCTTCCAGGCACGGGTCTACGTCTACGAGCGGGTTTGATCTTGTCCGCTCCTCTTGTCGGGGAGGATCAAAGGGAGGTTGACCTCCATTCATCGCCCCTCTAATTCCCGCCCCATGAGCCTGCAACCCACCAGAGCCTTCCAAGACCTGATCCTCACGCTGCACAACTATTGGGCGGCACAGGGCTGCGTCATTCTCCAACCTTACGACATGGAAGTGGGCGCGGGCACGTTTCACCCGGCCACCACGTTGCGCTCGATCGGCCCCAAGCCTTGGGCCGCCGCCTATGTGCAGCCTTCGCGCCGCCCCAAGGATGGCCGCTATGGCGAGAACCCCAACCGCTTGCAGCACTATTACCAATATCAAGTGATCATGAAGCCTTCGCCGCCCAATTTGCAGGAGCTTTATCTGGGATCACTCGCAGCCATCGGCCTCGACCCGCAACTTCATGACATACGTTTTGTTGAGGACGATTGGGAAAGCCCCACGCTGGGGGCCTGGGGCCTCGGCTGGGAAGTCTGGTGCGATGGCATGGAAGTGTCGCAGTTCACCTATTTTCAGCAAGTGGGCGGGCTGGATTGCAATCCTGTATCAGGGGAACTCACCTATGGCCTCGAACGCTTGGCCATGTATGTGCAAAACGTCGACAACGTCTATGACCTGAACTTCAACGGCCTCGAAGGCCCACGAAAGATTTCCTACGGCGATGTCTTCTTGCAGGCCGAACAGGAATACAGCCGCTTTAATTTCGAGCATGCCAACACCGAAATCCTCTTGCAACATTTCAAGGATGCTGAGCAGGAATGTGCAGCCCTGTTGAAAGCGGGCGAGAAAGAACACAAGCACGAGCTCGCCCTGCC